>Ga0307508_10002592_pt1 | contig 19015 bp, 13 predicted proteins | sample 9_EM_MG_FD_203089 | JGI IMG/M metagenome (GOLD analysis project Ga0307508, IMG submission 203089) | Populus trichocarpa ectomycorrhiza microbial communities from riparian zone in the Pacific Northwest, United States - 9_EM | ecosystem: Host-associated > Plants > Roots > Unclassified | place... | reverse complement strand
CGTCGAGGTGACCGAGCAGGCCCTGACCCTCGTGCGCGACCAGCGCGTGGACTGCCTGGTGGCGATCGGCGGCGGCTCGACGACCGGCCTCGCGAAGGCGCTCGCGGTACGCACGGATCTTCCGCAGCTCATCGTGCCGACCACCTATGCCGGTTCCGAGGTCACCCCGGTGCTCGGCGAGACGGTGCACGGCCGGAAGGTCACCCGGTCCTCACCCGCGATCCTGCCGGAGACGGTCGTCTACGACGTGGAGCTCACTCTCGGTCTCCCCGTCATGCTTACGGTGACCAGCGGCGTCAACGCGCTGGCCCACGCCGTGGAAGCCCTGTACTCGCCGGACGCCACCCCCGTCACCGACGCCATGGCCTTGGAAGCGGTCGCCGCCATCGCCCGTGCCCTCCCCGTCCTCCACGACGACGCCTCCGACATGGAGGCACGGGCGGAACTGCTACAGGCGGCGTGGCTGACGGGCAGCTGCCTCGGTGCTGTCGGCATGGGACTGCACCACAAGCTCTGTCACACGCTGGGCGGCACCTTCGGCCTGCCGCACGCCCAGACCCACACCGTGGTCCTTGCCCACGCGATGGCGTACAACGCGCTCGCCGCACCGCAGGCGATGGCACGCATCGCTCACGCACTGGACGCGCCCGACGCTCCCACGGGCGTGTTCGACCTGATTCGCCGGGTCGGCGGGCCGACGTCGCTGCGTGATCTGGGCATGGCCGAGGCCGACGTGGACCGGGCGGCCGAGTTGGCCACCGCAAAGCCGTATCCGAACCCGCGCGAGCTGACCCGCGACGGTCTCGCCGACCTGCTGCGGGACGCCTGGCACGGCCGCCGCCCGCGGGCAGCGGCCGGCTCCGCCCCCGACCTGCGCCCGCTGACCGACGAGGTCGTGGCGAGCTTCGACGGCTGCGCGAACCCACGCCTGAGGGAGCTGCTGATCGACCTCGTCCGCACCCTGCACGCCTACACGATCCGCAACGACCTCACCCCGCAGGAGTGGCAGCACGCCGTCGACTTCCTCACCGAGGCAGGCCACATCACCACCGACACGCGACAGGAGTTCGTCCTCCTCTCCGACACCCTCGGCGTGTCCAGCGTGGTCGATGCCCTCGCCAACTCCCGTACTCCCGAGACCACTTCCTCCGCCGTCCTCGGCCCCTTCTACGTCGCCGGGCCACCCACCGCCGAACACGGCAGCGACATCGCGGGAGGCTTCGCGGGCACACCGCTGTGGTCGGACATCCGCGTGACCGATCAGGACGGGGAACCGGTCACCGGTGCCGTCGTGGACGTCTGGCAGTCCAACGAGGAGGGCTTCTACGACGTCCAACTCCCCGACCTTGACGGGCCGGTGCTACGCGCCCGGTTCACCACCGACGCCGACGGACGGTTCACCTTCTGGTCGATTCTCCCCTCGGAGTACCCGATCCCGGACGACGGTCCGGTCGGCAAGATACTCTCCGCCGTCGGCCGCCATCCCTACCGTGCGCCCCACGTGCACTTCCTGATCGACGCCCCCGGACACCAGCCGCTGACCACCCAGCTGTTCGTACGGGGCGGGGCCTATCTCGACGGAGCCCCGGGGCAGCGCGACACGGTCTTCGGCGTCAAGGACGACCTGATCGCGGACTTCGTCCGGCGTACCGGCCCGACGCCCGACGCCCGGCCGGTCGACGGTGAGTGGCGGCTGCTCGAATTCACCTTCCGCATCGCCCGCCTCGATCACTGATCGCGCGGCCCCTGGTTATCGCGCAAGCCTCTGACAACCTGGCGAGTTCCCCCACGGAGACAGCATGAGCACCTCCCAGATCTACGACACCGACGTCCTGGTCGTGGGCAGCGGACCCGCCGGCGGTACCGCGGCCCTGCTGCTGGCCACCTACGGTGTGCAAACCCAGCTGGTCACCAAGTACGGGTGGCTCGCGGACACGCCCCGCGCCCACATCACCAACCAGCGCGCCATGGAGGTCTTCCGCGACCTCGGTATCGAGCAGGAGGCGCTGGACAAGGGCACATCGAGCCACCTGATGGGCGACACCGTCTTCGCCACCTCACTCCTCGGTGACGAGATCGCCCGCCTCCGCACGTGGGGCACCGGTGACGAGAGCCTCACCGAGTACGCCTCCCAGAGCCCCTGCGGAATGATCGACCTCCCGCAGACCTACCTGGAGCCCACCCTCCTGGCCAACGCCGCCAAGCGGGGAGCCGTGGTCCGCCTCAACACCGAGCTCATCGACTTCGAGCAGGACACGGACGGCGTCACCGCGCGCCTGCGCGATCGGCCCAGCGGAACCGAGCACACCATCCGCGCCCGCTACATGATCGGCGCCGACGGCGGCCGCAGCCTCGTCGCGGACAAGCTCGGACTGCCCATGGAGGGACAGATGGGCAAGGCCGGCAGCATGAACATCGTCTTCAAGGCCGACCTCTCACAGCACGTCGAACACCGCCCCAGCGTCCTGTACTGGATCATGCGCCCCGGCGCCGACGTCGGCGGCATCGGCATGGGCCTGCTGCGCATGGTCCGGCCCTGGAACGAGTGGCTCGTCGTCTGGGGCTACGACATCGACAACCCCCCGCCGAAGGTCACCGACGAAGCGGTGACAGAGATCGTCCGCGACCTCGTCGGCGACGACGAGCTCGAAGTGCGGATCGACAGCGCCTCTCTGTGGACGGTCAACCACGCCTACGCCACCCGGCTCCACGCCGGACGCGTCTTGTGCGCCGGTGACGCCGTCCACCGGCACCCACCGTCCAACGGCCTCGGTTCCAACACCTCCGTCCAGGACTCCTACAACCTCGCCTGGAAGCTGGCGGCGGTCGTCAAGGGACACGCCGGTCGAGGACTCCTGGACACCTACACCGACGAGAGGAGCCCCGTGGCCAAACAGATCGTCGAGCGCGCGAACCTCTCCCGGGACCAGTTCTTGCCCCTGTTCGAGGCCCTCGGGGTCGTCGGCGGGGACGAGGAGGGCATCGCCAAGGCCCTGCGCGCGGCGCGGCAGCCGGACGCCGACGGGGCGAAGAAGCGGCGGGCCATCCGGGAGGCGATCGAGCTGAAGAACTACGAGTTCAATGCCCACGGTGTCGAGCACAACCAGCGCTACGAATCGGCGGCGGTCATCCCCGACGGCACCGTCGAGACGATCTCCCGCGACGGCGAGCTCTTCGGCCGCCCGACCTCCCGCCCCGGCGCGAAGCTGCCGCACGCCTGGCTCGTCGACCGGAGCGGTAAGCGGGTCTCGACGCTCGACCTGGTCGGCAAGGGCAGGTTCTCCGTCGTCACCGGTCTGGCCGGAACCCAGTGGGCCGACGCCGCCGACATCCTGGGCCCCGAACTCGGCCTCGACGTGCGCGGCGTCGTCATCGACCGCGACGCACACGACGCCTATGGCGACTGGAGCCGCCGCGCGGAGATCGACGAGGAGGGCATGCTGCTGGTACGCCCCGACGGCTACGTGGCCTGGCGTCGGCCCAGTGGTGCCGCTGACGTCTCGGAAGCGGCCTGTCTGCTGCGAGAGGCCCTTGCCACGGTGCTCTGTCGCCCCGACATCCTGCCCTGACGTGTGAACACCCTCGGACCGGCCGTCCTGGTACCGACCCGCGTCCGACCGGCACCGACAGCACAGCCCCCGGCAGCGCGCCGGGGGCTGTGCTGTCGGTGCCGGTCGGACGGGCGGGCTACGGCAGGTTGCGTGCCATGACGATGCGCTGGACCTGGTTGGTGCCCTCGTAGATCTGGGTGATCTTGGCGTCGCGCATCATGCGCTCAACCGGGTAGTCGCGGGTGTAGCCGTAGCCGCCGAGCAGCTGGACGGCGTCCGTGGTGATCTCCATGGCGGCGTCGGAGGCGTAGCACTTGGCGGCGGCGCCGAAGAAGGTGAGGGCCTCCTTCTCACCTCCGGCGGCAACGCGCTCGGACTTGGCGGCGGCCGCGTAGGTCAGCTGGCGCGCGGCCTCGAGCTTCATGGCCATGTCGGCGAGCATGAACTGGACGCCCTGGAAGTCGGCGATCGGCTTGCCGAACTGCTTGCGCTCCTGGACGTAGCCCTTGGCGTAGTCGAGGGCGCCCTGGGCGATGCCGAGGGCCTGGGCGGCGATGGTGACGCGGGTGTGGTCGAGGGTCTTCATGGCGATGGCGAAGCCAGTGCCCTCGTCGCCGATCATGCGGTCGGCGGGGATGCGGACGTTGTCGAGGTAGACCTCACGCGTCGGGGAGCCCTTGATGCCGAGCTTCTTCTCCGGGGCGCCGAAGGACACGCCCTCGTCGGACTTCTCCACGACGAAGGCGGAGATGCCCTTGGACCGCTTCTCGGGGTCCGTGACGGCCATCACCGTGTAGTAGTCGGAGACTCCGGCGTTGGTGATCCAGCGCTTGACGCCGTTGAGGACGTAGGAGTCGCCGTCGCGCACCGCCTTGGTCTTCATCCCGGCCGCGTCCGAGCCCGCGTCGGGCTCGGAGAGACAGTAGGAGAACATCGCGTCGCCCTTGGCGAGCGAGCTGAGGTACTTCTTCTTCAGCTCCTCGGAGCCGGACAGGATGACCGGCAGCGAGCCCAGCTTGTTGACCGCGGGGATCAGGGAGGAGGAGGCGCATACGCGGGCGATCTCCTCGATGACGATCACGGTCGCGAGCGCGTCGGCGCCGGCGCCGCCGTACGACTCGGGGACGTGCACCGCGTGCAGATCATTGGCGACCAGGGAGTCCAGCGCTTCCTGCGGGAAGCGGGCCTCCTCGTCGACCTCGGCCGCGAAGGGGGCTATTTTCGCCTCGGCGAGCGAGCGGACCGAATCGCGGAGCATGTCGTGCTCCTCGGACGGCCGGTACAGGTCGAAGTCTGCGTTTCCCGAGGACGCCAAGGTCTTCTCACTCCCCTGTGGTGCTAACTACCGTTAAGTAACCGAAGTCTAGGGCCGTCGTCCCGGCACGTATACGTGGCCTGTACGTGAGCTACCCGACAAGACGCCGCTGAGCGCTGTCGGAGGTGCCGACTATGCTCAGGCAGCGCACCTGAGACCAACGCTTCTGGAGCACCACATGCCCCTCAAGATCACCGTGATCGGCACCGGCTACCTGGGCGCGACCCACGCCGCGGCCATGGCCGAGCTGGGCTTCGAGGTGCTGGGCCTGGACATCGTGCCGGAGAAGATCGCGATGCTCTCCGAGGGCCGGGTGCCCATGTACGAGCCAGGCCTGGAAGATCTGCTGAAGCGGCATGTGGTCGGCGCCGAGGGCTCGACCGGGCGGCTGCGCTTCACCAGCTCCTATGAGGAGGCCGGGCAGTTCGGCGATGTCCACTTCATCTGTGTGAACACCCCGCAGAAGCACGGCGAGTACGCGTGTGACATGCGTTACGTCGACAACGCCGTGGAGTCGCTCGCCCCGCATCTGCACCGCCCGGCGCTGGTCGTCGGCAAGTCCACCGTCCCCGTGGGCAGCGCGGACCGGCTGGCGGCGCGGCTGGCCGAGCTGGCCCCGGCCGGTGCGGACGCCGAGCTGGCGTGGAACCCGGAGTTTCTGCGCGAGGGCTTCGCCGTCCAGGACACGCTGCACCCGGACCGGATCGTGGTCGGGGTCACCAGCGACCGTTCCGAGAAGGTGCTGCGGGACGTGTACACGACGCCGATCTCGGAGGGGTCGCCGTTCGTGGTGACCGACTTCCCGACCGCCGAGCTGGTGAAGACGTCGGCGAACTCCTTCCTCGCCACGAAGATCTCGTTCATCAACGCCATGGCCGAGGTCTGCGAGGCGGCGGGCGGCGACGTCGTCAAGCTCGCCGAGGCCATCGGCTACGACGAGCGGATCGGCAGTAAGTTCCTGCGCGCCGGGATCGGCTTCGGCGGCGGCTGCCTGCCCAAGGACATCCGCGCCTTCATGGCCCGCGCCGGTGAACTCGGCGCGGACCAGGCCCTGACCTTCCTCCGCGAGGTCGACTCGATCAACATGCGGCGCCGCGGCCACATGGTCGAGCTGGCCCGCGAGGCCGTCGGCGGCAGCTTCCTGGGCAAGCGGGTGGCGGTGCTGGGCGCCACGTTCAAGCCGGACTCCGACGACGTACGGGACTCCCCCGCGCTCAACGTGGCCGGGCAGATACAGCTCCAGGGCGCCCAGGTGACCGTCTTCGACCCCAAGGGCATGGGCAACGCCCGAGCCCTCTTCCCAACCCTCGCCTACGCCCCGAGCGCCCAGGAGGCGGCCCAGGGTGCCCATGCGGTGCTGCACCTGACCGAGTGGCGCGAGTTCCGCGAGCTGGACCCGGTGGGCCTGGGCGAGCTGGTCGCCGAGCGCCGCATCCTGGACGGGCGGAACGCGCTCGACCCCGACTACTGGCGCGACGCGGGCTGGGCCTACCGCGCGCTGGGCCGTCCCATGGCCTGACGCCGCATAAAGAGCGCCGCATAAAGAGCATCGAGCGCCGGACGGACCGCGGAGGTCCGTCCGGCGCTTCGGTGTGTGCGCCGCGAAACCCGGTCAGCGGCGGGGGCGGCGGCCCTTCTCCTGCTTCGGGGGCTTCTGGTCGGCGCCCGGGAGGGTCGGCTTGGGGAGGTTCTCGACCTCCTCCTTGGCCTTCTCCAGCTGCTCGGCCGTGTCGTCCGGCAGCTTCGGCGGCTTCGGCGCGGCGTGGCCGAAGCCGAAGGCCGAGGTGAGGTCGCCGAAGGTACGGCGCCGCCACTGGCTGATGTTCGGCTCCTTCACCCCGGTCAGCCGCTCCAGGAACTGGAGCACCGAGGTGTGGTCGAACGCCTCGCCCGCGGCCCAGCCGCCCACCGTCCACGGCGAGACGATGAGGCAGGGCACCCGGAAGCCGCCGCCGATGGGGAGGCCGCCGACGAACTCGTCCACGGTCCCAGTCTTCGGGGTGGGCGGCGGCACGTGGTCGAACAGGCCGTCGTTCTCGTCGTAGTTGAGGATGAAGACGGTCTTGCGCCACACCTCCGGATTGGACGCGATGGCCTCGATCTTGGACGCCACGTAGTCCGCACCGGCCGCCGGAAGGTAGTCCGGGTGCTCGGAGACCTCGGCGGTCGGGATGATCCAGGAGACGGTCGGCAGCCGGTCGTTGCGGGCGTCCTCCTCGAACGTCCCGGCGGGGCTGTGCACCATGCCGCGGTCGTACAGCGGGTCGCCGGGCCGCGCGTCCTGGAACTGCTGGAACTCCTCCAGGAGGTTGCAGCCGTAGTTGTCCTCTTCCTGGTAGACCTTCCAGCTGACGCCCGCCTTCTGCAGGCGCTCGGCGTAGGTCGTCCAGCGGTACGGCGTCGGCGCCTTGTTCTCCAGGACCGGGCCGCCCTTGACGCCCGCCGGGTCGAGCGTGCCCGTCATCCAGTACAGCCGGTTGGGCCAGGTGGGGCCGAAGACCGAGCAGAAGTAGTTGTCGCAGACGGTGAACGCCTCGGCCAAGGCGAACTGGAACGGGATGTCCTCACGGGTGTGGTAGCCCATGACATACGGCCCGTTCTCGCCGTCGGCCTTGCGGTGGGACGGGAGCCACTTGTCCATCCGGCCGTTGTTCCACGCCTCGTGCTGCACCGACCAGGCGTGGCTGGTGGAGGGGATCGCCTGGGCGCTCGTGGAGTGGGTGTCCAGGTGGAACGGGAGGAGGTAGCCGTCCGGGTTCACCTCGTCCGGCTGGTGGAAGACCGACTTGCCGGTGGAGAGGGTCAGGGCGTCCGGGTCGGCGAACCCGCGTACGCCCTTGAGGGTGCCGAAGTAGTGGTCGAACGAGCGGTTTTCCTGCATCAGCAGGACGACGTGCTCGATGTCGTCGAGCGAGCCGCCCTGGGGCGGCCCGGCGGCTATCGCCTGCTGCACGCTCGGCGGCAGGAGCGTCATGGCCGCGCCCGCGCCGAGCGAACCGGCGGCGGCACCAAGGAGCCTACGGCGGGTGAAGTCGGGCATAACGCCTCTTTCCCGTTTCTGTGCATGAGCGATCGTCAGACCGCTGATGACTCTCTCGCCATGCCGGCGACGGGGAAGAGACGCATTACGTGAACGATGCATCAACACATCGCAAAGGCACCAAGCGCCGGTAAAAGGACGGTTGGTGGGGTGTATACGGGCGATCGGGTGGTCAGGCTTCGGGTTTGCCGTCCAGCTGGTCGATCGTGGCGATGGACGGGCCCCTGACCGCGCGCAGCCCGCGCGCGGCCTCCTCGGCGTCGCGCAGCACCCGGACGGCGTTCTGCCAGGTCAGCTTGGCGAGTTCGGCCTCGGACCAGCGGCGGTCGAGGAGCTCCGCGATGAGGTTCGGATAGCCCGCGACGTCGTCCAGGCCGGACGGGGTGAAGGGGGTGCCGTCGAAGTCGCCGCCGATGCCGATGTGGTCGACGCCCGCCACCTCGCGCATATGGTCGAGGTGGTCGGCGACGGTGGCCGCGGTTGCCAGAGGGCGCGGGCGGGCCTCCTCGAAGGCGTGCTGCACCTTCTTCGCGGCATCCGTCAGCTCCAGGGGGTGCAGGCCGTGCGCGCGCATGTTCTCGTCCGCCGCCTTCGCCCAGGCGACCGCCTCCGGCAGTACGAACTTCGGCACGAACGTGGCCATCGCCACCCCGCCGTTGGCCGGGAGCGCGGCCAGGACGTCGTCCGGGATGTTGCGCGGGTGGTCGCAGACGGCGCGGGCTGAGGAGTGCGAGAAGACGACCGGGGCCTCGCCGGCCCGGAGCGCGTCGCGCATCGTGTCGGGCGACACGTGGGAGAGGTCGACGAGCATGCCGAGCCGATTCATCTCGTGGACGACCTCCTCGCCGAAGCGGGTCAGGCCGTGTGCCCTCGGCTCGTCGGTGGCCGAGTCCGCCCATGGGGTGTTGTCGTTGTGGGTGAGCGTCATATAGCGCACCCCGAGGTCGTACAGGGCGCGGAGGGTCGCGAGGGAGCAGTTGATGCTGTGGCCGCCCTCGGCGCCCATGAGCGACGCGATGCGGCCCTCGGCGCGGGCCGTCTCCATGTCGTCGGCGCTGAGCGACAGCCGGAAGTCGTCGGAGTATCGCTCGGTCAAACGGCGCACGACGTCGATCTGTTCGAGGGTGGCGCTGACGGCCGTGTCCCCGCCGAAGTCCGAGCGGACGAAGACCGACCAGAACTGGGCGCCCACGCCGCCCTTGCGGAGGCGGGGGATGTCGGTGTGGGTGCGCGCGCTCTGGTCGGTGGCGATGTCGAGGCGGTCGAGGTCGTAGCGGACCTGCTCGCGCAGGGCCCAGGGGAGGTCGTTGTGGCCGTCCACGACGGGGTGGGCGGCCAGCAGGGCGTGGGCTTGCGCGAGGTGATCGGTCATCCGGGCATTTTCGTACGGGTGGTGGTGGATGTCAGGGGGGCGGGGCGCCTGCGGCGGGCCTATTCCCCACCCCGCCCCTTCCCGAACCCGGGGCTCCGCCCCGGCCCCCGCCGCGGGGCACCGCCCCCGAACCCCCGCCGGGGCTCCGCCCCAGGACCCCGCTCCTCAAACGCCGGAGAGGCTGGGGGTGGGACACATCCGCCCCCACACCCCGGCCCTCAAACACCGGAGGGGCCGGGGGTGTACCGGCCGGGGCTGGAAGCGCCAGAGCGAACCGAAGGCACGCCTCCGGCCGGGTCAGGCACCCGGGGCCAGGGGCGCAGCCCCAGCGGGGTTCGGGGGCGCGCCCCCGGCCGGGGGCGGGGCGCCGCCCCGCAAGGTTCCGGGATCGGAACCCCGGCAGAGATACAGGCACGGAGGCCTGGGCACGGAGCCGTGCGGGGGTCCGGGGCGCAGCCCCATGGGGGTCCGGAGGCACGGCCCCGGCGAGCGTTCAGGGGCGCAGCCCCAGCGGGGTTCGGGGGCGCGCCCCGGCCGGGGGTCAGGGGCGCAGCCCCAGCGAGGTTCGGGGGCACTGCCCCAGCGGGGTCCGGGGGCACTGCCCCAGCAGGGTTCCGTGGCACCGCCCCAGCAGGGTTCCGTGGCACCGCCCCAGCAGGGTTCCGTGGCACCGCCCCAGCAGGGTTCCGTGGCACCGCCCCAGCGAGGTTCGGGGGCACCGCCCCAGCAAGGTTCCATGGCACCGCCCCAGTAGGGTTCCGTGGCACCGCCCCAGCAAGGTTCCGTGGCACCGCCCCAGCAAGGTTCCGTGGCACCGCCCCAGAAGGGTTCCGTGGCACAGCCCCAGCAAGGTTCGGGGGCACCGCCCCAGCAGGGTTCCATGGCACCGCCCCGGCCGGGGGTCGGGGCTCCGTCCCGCAGCCCGGGGGTGGAGATCGATCCCCCCACCACCCAGCCCCTCCGGCGCTTGAGGAGCGGGGGTTCGGGGGCGGAGCCCCCGCAACGGGGGCCGGAACGCAGCCCCGCGGGGGCGCCCAGTGGGGTCCGGGGCGTCGCCCCGGGTTCGGGGAGGGGCGGGGTGGGGGACGAGAACCGGGCCGGGGGTCAGGGGTGGCCGAAGCCGAACGACGCCGTGCCCTCCGTCTTGGCGCGGAGGCGCTTGCCCTTTTCCGTGGCCTGTTCGTTCAGCTCGTCCTGGAATTCGCGCATCCGGCCCTGCAGCTCCGCGTCATGGGCGGCGAGGATGCGGGCGGCGAGGAGGCCCGCGTTGCGGGCGCCGCCGATGGAGACCGTGGCGACCGGGACGCCCGCCGGCATCTGGACGATGGAGAGGAGGGAGTCCATGCCGTCCAGGTATTTCAGGGGCACGGGGACGCCGATGACGGGGAGCGGGGTCACCGAGGCGAGCATGCCGGGGAGGTGGGCCGCGCCGCCCGCGCCCGCGATGATGGCCTTGAGGCCGCGGGGGGCGGCGTTCTCGCCGTACGCGATCATCTCGCGCGGCATCCGGTGCGCGGAGACGACGTCCACCTCGTACGGGATCTCGAACTCGTCGAGGGCCTTGGCCGCTTCTTCCATGACCGGCCAGTCGGAGTCGGAGCCCATGACGATGCCGATCGCGGGCACTGGAGCGCTCATTCGGTGATGGTCCCTCGGAGGTAGTCGGCGGCGTGGCGGCCGCGGTCGCGGACGTCGGCCAGGTCGTCGCCGTAGGTGTTGACGTGGCCGACCTTGCGGCCGGGCTTCACGCCCTTGCCGTACATGTGGATCTTCAGCGCGGGGTCACGGGCCATGCAGTGCAGGTAGGCCGTGTACATGTCGGGGTAGTCGCCGCCGAGGACGTTGGTCATGACGGTCCACTTCGCCCGGGTGTTCGGGGCGCCGAGCGGGAGGTCGAGCACCGCGCGCACATGGTTGGCGAACTGGGAGGTGACGGCGCCGTCCTGGGTCCAGTGGCCGGAATTGTGGGGGCGCATCGCCAGTTCGTTGACGAGGATGCGGCCGTCCCGGGTCTCGAACAGCTCGACCGCGAGGTGGCCGACCACGCCCAGCTCCGCCGCGATCTTCAGCGCCAGCTCCTGCGCCCGGGCGGAGAGCGACTCGGAGAGGTCGGGGGCGGGGGCGATGACGGTGTCACAGACGCCGTCGACCTGTATCGACTCCACGACGGGGTAGGCGACGGCCTGGCCGTGCGGGGAGCGCACGACGTTGGCGGCCAGCTCGCGGGCGAAGTCGACCAGTTCCTCGGCGAGAACGGGGACCCCGGCCCGGAACGGGTCGGCGGCGTCCTCCGCGGTGCGCACGACCCACACGCCCTTGCCGTCGTAGCCGCCGCGCACCGTCTTGAGGACGACGGGGAAACCGTCGCCCTCTTCGGCGAAGCGCACCACGTCGGCCGGGTCGGCGACGACGCGGTGGCGGGGGCAGGGGACCCCCGCAGCGCGCAGCCGCTCCCGCATCACACCCTTGTCCTGCGCGTGCAGCAGGGCCTCGACGCCGGGGCGGATGACGACACCGTCCGCCTCCAGCGTGCGCAGATGCTCGGCCGGGACGTGTTCGTGGTCGAACGTGACCACATCACAGCCTTGTGCGAACGCACGAAGCGTCTCCAGGTCGCGATAGTCGCCGATGACGACATCGCTGACCACTTGGGCCGCCGAGTCCTGGGGAGTGTCGCTGAGCAGCTTGAACCTGATGCCGAGGGGGATGCCCGCCTCATGGGTCATACGGGCGAGCTGGCCGCCGCCGACCATGCCGACTACCGGAAATGTCACCCTCCAAGGATAACTTCTCGCCACGACCGCCCCTCACCTGTACTTGGATGATCCTCCAGATAGTGGGACCGGACTCATGTTCGCGGCCTCCCGGCGAGTGTCCGTGGCGCTGGTTAGCATGGAGAGATGTTGTCGACGATGACGAAACGGGGCTGAGCGATCACCATGAGTGAACGACGCATGCTCGGCGGGCTGAGCACCCAGGTGGGGCGGCTCGCCCGGGAGATCGCGAAGTTCGGGGTGGTCGGCGGTGCCGGCGTCTTCGTCAACCTCGCCGTCTTCAATCTGGTCCGCAACGTCACGGAGCTGCCCGTGGTGCGGGCCAGCATCGTGGCGACGGTGGCCGCGACCTGCTTCAACTACGTGGGCTACCGGTACTTCACCTACCGCGACCGGGACAAGCAGGGCCGCACCAAGGAGCTCAGCCTGTTCCTGCTGTTCAGCGCGATCGGCCTGATCATCGAGAACGGCGTGCTCTACACGGCGACGTACGGCTTCGGGTGGGACAGCTCGCTCGCGAGCAACGTCTTCAAGTTCCTCGGCATCGGCATCGGCACCCTCTTCCGCTTCTGGTCCTACCGGACCTGGGTGTTCCGGGCGATGCCCGCACGGGAGGCGGTGGGGAGCGCGGAGGCGTTCCTCGCGGACGCGCCCCCGGCCCCGGCCGCCCGCCGGAACGGCAAGCAGCCGGTCCGCAAGTAGCCGTTCAGGAAGTAGCCGTTCAGGACGGGCGGACATCCTCCGCCACGCGGCTGAGGAAGAGCGCGAACACCGGCGGATACGGCTGCAGCAGCTCCAGCCGTCCCCCGTCCGCCTCCGCCAGATCGCGGGCGACCGCGAGGCCGAGCCCGGTGGAGTTCCGTCCGCTGACCGTCCGTTCGAAGACCCGCGCGCCGAGGTCGGGCGGTACGCCCGGGCCCTCGTCGGTGACCTCCACGACCGCCTGGTTGCCGGTGACCCGGGTGCGCAGGGCGACCGTACCGTCGCCGTGCATCAGCGAGTTCTCGATGAGCGTCGCGAGCACCTGGGCGACCGCGCCCGGGGTGCCGACGGCTTGCAGCCCCTTCTTGCCGGAGCGCACGATCGCGCGCCCCTCGCTGCGGGAGGCCGGGCGCCACTCCTCGATCTGCTGCTTGACGACCTCGTCCAGGTCGAAGGCGACCGCGGAGCCGCTGCGCGGGTCGCGCGAGTTCGTCAGCAGCCGCTGGACGACGTCGGTGAGCCGCTCGACCTGGCCCAGCGCGATCGTCGCCTCCTCCTTGACGGTCTCCGGGTCGTCGGTGAGCGTGATCTCCTCCAGCCGCATGGACAGCGCGGTCAGCGGCGTCCGCAGCTGGTGCGAGGCGTCGGCCGCCAGCCGCCGCTCGGCGGTGAGCATGCGGGCGATGCGCTCGGCGCTGGCGTCCAGGACGTCGGCGACCCGGTCCAGTTCGGGCACCCCGTAGCGGCGGTGGCGCGGCCGCGGATCGCCGGAGCCCAGCCGCTCGGCGGTCTCGGCGAGGTCGGTGAGCGGCGCGGAGAGCCGGTGCGCCTGCCGTACGGCGAGGAAGACCGCGGCGAGGACGGCGAGCAGCGCCACCGCCAGGATGATCAACATGGTGCGGCCGATCTCCCGGCTCACCGTCGTACGGGACGCCTCGACCCGCACCGTCTCCCCCTGCTCGCCCTGCTCCTCGGAGGAGATGACGCTGCCCGGGGGGCGCCGGCCGATCTCGACGTCCGGGTGGTGCGGGATCGTGATCAAGGCGTAGCGCCCGGGTTCGATCTGCTCGCGCAGCACCTTGTGGGTGACGCCCTCGCCACCGAGCAGCCTGCTGTCCACGATGCTGACCAGCCGCACCGCGTCCGAGCTGACGCTCTCCTGGGCGCTGTCCTCGATGGTCCGGGTCTCGACGATGACCAGCGAGACACCGAAGACGGCGATGACGACGAGCACCACGGCGAGCGTGGAGTTGATCAGGCGACGGCGCATGGCCCTACCGTGTCAGCCACCGTCAGCTTTTCTCGAACCTGAAGCCGACACCCCGGACGGTGGCGATATAGCGGGGGTTGGCGGCGTCGTCCCCGAGCTTCTTGCGCAGCCAGGAGATGTGCATGTCGAGCGTCTTGGTGGAGGACCACCAGGTGGTGTCCCATACCTCGCGCATGAGCTGATCGCGGGTGACGACCCGGCCCGCGTCCCGCACGAGGACCCGCAGCAGGTCGAATTCCTTGGCGGTCAGCTGCAGCTCCTCCTCGCCCATCCACGCGCGGTGCGACTCGACGTCGATGCGCACCCCGTGGGTGGCGGGCGCCTGCGCCTGGGTCTCGACGGCGCCGCGGCGCAGCAGGGCCCGGACGCGGGCGAGCAGTTCGGCGAGGCGGAACGGCTTGGTGACGTAGTCGTCGGCACCGGCGTCCAGGCCGACCACGGTGTCCACTTCGTCGGCGCGGGCGGTGAGCACCAGCACCGGGAAGCCGTGGCCTTCGGTACGCAGGCGGCGACAGACCTCCAGTCCGTCCATCCCGGGCAGCCCGAGGTCGAGGACGAGCAGATCGACGCCTCCTTTAAGACCGGCGTCGAGCGCGGTGGGTCCGTCCTCCCGCACCTCCACCTCGTACCCCTCGCGGCGCAGGGCGCGGGCCAGGGGTTCCGAGATCGATGCGTCATCCTCGGCGAGCAAAACTCGGGTCATGGGGTGATGGTAGTCCGCTTGAGTTCACGCACGGGGCGCGCAGGTGGTGACGCAGGGAGCACGACCGGTTGCACGCCCGTCTCGTGAGCTATGTCTCACCCAAGAGTGTCAAGTGCGTGTCGTATGGTGAAACAACGTCTGTAGCACTCCTCCGGGACCTTTGGTGGGTTCGACGCGCCGAAGGTCTCTGTCATGCCCGGGTCCGGACATTGGAGTCAGCCCCCCCACGGGCGCTTCTACGCGTGTTGATACGCGCGGCAGTGCACCCCTGAGTTCTGTAAGGAACCCCCACATGGCGTCCAGCATGTCGAAGGGCGCGACCGCGCAGGAGTCCCCTGCCAGCGGTGGCAAGACCTTCTTCGGCCACCCTCGCGGACTGGCCACGCTCTTCATGATCGAAATGTGGGAGCGCTTCAGCTTCTACGGCATGAGAGCGCTTCTCGTCCTCTATCTGATCTCCGGCGGCCCGGACGCCAAGGACGGCGGCCAGGGCGGCGGCCTCGGGATGACCGAGGGCAACGCGGTCGCCATCTACTCGGTCTACCTGGCCATGGTCTATCTGCTGGCCATGCCGGGCGGCTGGTTCGGCGACCGGGTCTGGGGGCCGCGCAAGACCGTCGTGGTGGCGTCCGGGATCGTAATGGCCGGTCATCTGGCGCTCGCCGTCCCCGGTGAGCCGACCTTCTTCGTCGGCCTCGCCCTGGTCGCGCTCGGCTCCGGTCTGATCAAGGCCAACATCTCGACGATGGTCGGCCAGCTCTACGACGGGCCGCAGGACCCGCGCCGCGACGGCGGGTTCACCATCTTCTACATCGGCATCAACCTGGGCGCCTTCGCCGCCCCGCTGGTGATCGGCACCGTCGGCCAGTCGTACAACTGGCACCTGGGCTTCGCGCTCGCGGCGCTCGGCATGGCGCTGGGCCTGGTCCAGTTCCTGATCGGCACCCGCCATCTGAGCCCCGAGAGCAGCACCGTGCCGATGCCGCTGGCGGCCGAGGAGCGCCGGTCCTGGCTGCGCAAGGGCCTGATCTGGCTGGCCGTCGCCGCTGTCTTCTACTCCGGCGTGGTGTTCAGCGGCAGCTGGACGATCAACTGGGCGCTGGTCCCGATCACCCTGCTCGGTCTGATCATCCCGATCGCGGTACTGGTCCGGATCAAGCGGGACCGGGAGCTGGACGCGGTCGAGCAGACCAAGGTCAGCGGCTACATCTGGTTCTTCGCGGCCGCCGCCGTGTTCTGGATGATCTTCGACCAGGGCGGCTCGACGATGTCCGCCTTCGCCGAGACCAAGACCGCGGACACGATCTTCGGGCTGGAGTTCCCGTCCTCGTGGTTCCAGTCGGTCAACCCGATGCTGATCATGGCGCTGGCCCCGGTCTTCGCCTGGCTGTGGCTGTGGCTCGCCCGGCGCGACCGGGAGCCGAACACCACGCTGAAGTTCTCCTTCGGCCTGGTCATGATCGGCGCCTCGTTCTTCGTCTTCGTCCTGCCGATGCAGATGGCCTCGGACGGTACGAAGGTCAGCCCCATGTGGCTGGTGTCGATCTACCTGATCCAGACCGTGGGCGAGCTGTGCCTCTCGCCGGTCGGCCTGTCGGTGACCACCAAGATGGCGCCCGCGAAGTACGCCAGCCAGCTGATGGGCGTGTGGTTCCTCGCCGTGACCGCCGGTGACTGCGTCACGGGGCTGCTGTCCATCGCCGGGGTCGACCTGAGCGGTCCGGGCGTCATCGCGCTGGAGGCGACGGCGGCGGCGCTCGCGGGGCTCGCGGTCTTCACGTACCGCAAGAAGGTCGTGGCGCTCATGGCCGACGTGCACTGACGTCTGCGTCTGCTGTCTGCTGTCTGGCGCACAAGGGCCCGGGGCCGGACCGACGGTGTCGGTTCGGCCCCGGGCCCTTTGACGTCGCTTATGCCCAGCAGCCGTTGACCGTGGCGGCCAGGCCGTCCATGGCGTCCGTGATCTCGGACGTCTTGGCGGTGGAGTTGTTCTCCACGAAGGAGAAGACCTTCCAGCGCCCGTCCTTGCCCTGGGTCAGCCCGCTCAGCGCGACCGCGCCGGTCAGGGTTCCGGTCTTCGCCCGCACCTTGTTGACGGCGCACTTGGAGTTCGGGTCGTCGAAGCGGGCGTATTCCGGTCCGAGGGTGCTCCCCGCCTCACCGGCGACCGGCAGGCCGTCCAGGATCGGCCCGAGCACATACTGGTTGCGGGGCTCGGTGGCGTTGTCCAGGATCGCCGCGATGGTGGCGGCCGGAATCCGGGTGGCGCGGGAGAGCCCGCTGCCGTCGTGCAGGACGACGTTGTCGAGCGGGATGCCGTACCCCTCGCCCAGCACCTGCCGTACGGCCGCCGTACCGCCCTCGAACGTGGCGGGCTGCCCCGCCTTGAGGGCCGTCTTCCGCAGCAGCGTCTCGGCCATGTCGTTGTTGCTGGTCTTCAGCATCGAACGGACCAGCTCGGCCACCGTCGGCGACAGCTTCTGCGCCACCGGCACATCGCCGGTGCCCGCCTTCCCGCGCGTGACGTCGCCGTCGACGGTGACGCCCCGGTCGGCGAGCTTCGCCGCGAAGACCTTCCCGGCGTCCAGGGCGGTGTCCGCGGAGAGCTTGCCGTCGACCGACAGGGCGCGGACGGGGGAGATCTGGTCGTCGTAGTAGTCCGGCCGCCAGCCCTCGGCCATGGTGGGCTCCGGGAAGAGGCTGTCGTCGATGGCGACCTTCACGTTCGTCACGCCCGCCGCCTTGAGCCCGTCGACGGCCGTCTGCGCCATCTCGCCGAGGTCGTCGCCGGACAGGGTGCGGTCGCCGTCACCGATCAGGGTGAGGGTGCCGTTGCTGTAGACGACCTTGGTGGTGAACCGGGCCTCGGGGCCCAGCTCGTTCAGGGCCGCGGTGGCGGTGGCGAGCTTGGCGTTGGAGGCGGGCATCAGCGCGGTCGAGGCGTTGTGGCCCCAAATGACCTTGTCCGAGGCCGAGTCCAGCACCACGCCGCTGAGGGTGCCGTCGCCTGCCAGGCTCGGGTTGTTGACGCGCTCGGCGAGCTTCGCGGCCATCGTGCTGTCGGCATCGTCGACCGGTGCCGCGGCGTCCGGGACGGTGGCGGCCGCGGCGGTGCTCTTGTCGGCGGCGAAGGCCGACGACGGCCCGGCCAGCACGGCCCCGGCCACCGGCGCGGTCGCGGCCAGGACGAGGGCGCGGCGGGCGGCCGCGTTCATCGCCTTGGGCTTGCGGTGCCGGTGCCGCACCGGAGCCGGAGCGCGTGGGGTGGAGGGGGAATCGGGATCGGTGCGAACGGCGTCCATATGAAGTTCCTGAATAGCTGCGGGGGGGGAGAGAGAGCGCGAGAGCGACGGGGCGCTTGGCGAGCTCCACGGTTCGCTCGGGCAGGCCACAGGCTAAAGGGGAAGGGCTAACGTCCCGCTAACGCGGCGTATTTCGGTCTCCGCGTTCGGGAAAGCGTTCGCCCCGCCGCACGGTGTGTGGGGCGGGGCGAAGCGGGCTCGTTCAGCGGGTGCCGCGCAGCTTGCGCCACGGGGTGAGGGTGAAGATCGCGCCGCCGAGCAGGATCGTCGTACCGGCGATCAGGCCGAGGGCTGTCAGGCCGCCGTGGTCGTTCGAGCCGGTCTCGGCGAGTCCGCCACTGGTGCCGCTGGTGCCGCTGCCCGAGGTGCCGGTGGAGCCGGAGGTGTTGGTTCCGCCGGAGGTCGTGGTGGAGCCCGAGGTGCCGCCGGGCTGCTGCGTCGTGTCCAGCTCCAGCGATGCGCCGGGGTCCTTGGCGGGGGTACAGGTGGTGGTCGTACCGAGCGCCTTGACCGTCAGCACGCCCGGGGTGAGCGTCGCCTTGCCGGTCGCGCCCGGCTTGTAGGTGCCGGTCAGATCCGGGATCGCGATCGGGTCGCCGGACTTGATGGGTCCCTTGTTGGTCGGACCCTGCACCGTGACGCTGCCCTTGTCCGCGCCGCCGACCTTGACGGCCATGGACGGCTTGACCGAGTCTGCGGGGATGTCGGCCGGGCTGTCCATCACGGACTTGCCGAACTTCACGGTCAGGCCGAAGCTGCCGCCGCTCTTGGTGGCGTTGATCTGGACCGGGGAGGTCGCGCTCTTGTCGCCGATGGGCGTCTTGCAGGCGTACTCGACCTGCACCTCCTTGCCGGTGAAGGAGTCGCCATCGCTGCCGCCGCCACCGGCGGTGGTGCCGCTGGTGGTTCCGCTCGTGGTGCCTGAGGTGGTTCCGGAGGTGGTGCCGCTGGTGGTTCCGGAGGTGGTGCCGGACGTTGTTCCGCTG
>Ga0307508_10002591_pt1 | contig 19016 bp, 13 predicted proteins | sample 9_EM_MG_FD_203089 | JGI IMG/M metagenome (GOLD analysis project Ga0307508, IMG submission 203089) | Populus trichocarpa ectomycorrhiza microbial communities from riparian zone in the Pacific Northwest, United States - 9_EM | ecosystem: Host-associated > Plants > Roots > Unclassified | place... | reverse complement strand
TCTCCTCATGTGTATGCATCCTTCTCAGGTCACTCCCTCTCTCCTGATCTATTTTTTCTTTTCAGTTCTGTCTCTTTATTTACAACCAATCTAAGGGATTTCTTTCAGATTCTTCTCCGATTCCTTCTCTCCCCCAATTTCTGGCTTTATTTTGTGGTTTTGATTTTGATTTTTTCTAATTTTCTTAATATTGCAGTTGTAGTAGCAGTAGTTGAAAGGGTAGATTGTAATAAAGTGGAAGCCTAATGGCAACGATACGATCGAGTTTGCCATCGAGACTACGGCAGCTTTTGTCCGGTGATAGCATCATCGGTCCATCTATTAAATTAGACTCTGAAACTGTAAGCTTTTTATTTACTTATTTTTGTTTGTTTTGAAGTTTAATTTTTTTTACTGGTTTTTCTATCGGTTTTGAAATCTTAAGAACATATTAGGGTTTTGTGTTGGTTTTTTCGTTCTGTTTGATGATTATAGTGGGATTTTAATAAAGGGTGTTGCTCTATGGCTGTTTAATCAGTTTTAACTACAGTGACTGCATATTGACTTTGTGATTAAAGTCATAATTGCTGTTAGTGGTAGTTTTTATTTCTTGGTTTATTAGTAGGAGAGGAGGTTGCATATAATAAAATATATCTTTGGCATAGTCTCTGGCTGGTCATTTAAATTTAATTATTATTTGAATTTGAATATAGCTTAATGAGTTTGAATAGCTTTATGGGTTTAACAGGCTGATGTGGGGTTGGTTGAATCTGTGTGTCTAATTGTACCTGAGTGGATTTGAATAAAAAGTTCTAGTGGGGTCTAAAGTTTGGTCGAATTCCAGTAACAGAAAGATAACAAATGCTCTGCTTTTGCCCGAGTTTCTTCACAAGAATTTTTCTCCGAGGAAGTTTGTTCACATCAACTCATGAAAAGTACAATGAGTCTCTGCAGTCGAGCATCCCTGGTAATGGTGTTGTATAGGATGTGCAAGTAGCTATCCGATAGAAGGATATTTTAGTTCTGCTGCGGTTTGGACATTGAATGTGATACCTTATAGCGTATCTAGAAGTAACTGTCACCTAGAAGGGTGCTTAGTTTCAGTTTTATTCCTGTACCTCTAAGCAGTGGTATCTTCTTCCAGAGTGCATATTAAAAGCACAGATAGCATGCCATTTTGAATAATGAATAGTAGGTGGTTTGGCACTATAGAAAAATCCCCAATACTTGTTAAAGTGACTGTCCTTAATTTTTGAAAGAAATTGTGCATTTTAAGTTTTACATTGCCCAGATTGTTGTCTGTATATTCTCTGCAGACCAGTTGGTTGTATGTATTAACTGCTCTGACATGTGCACAATATTGTTAGTTAAGGATCTGCAATGCTAAATAATCCAATTTTTTCTTTTCTTATCTGGATAAAAAAAGAATATACTATTAGAAAGAATTGAATATGATCAAAATAACAAGCACAGAGCATCCTATGAAGAAAATAATATTACAATCAAGACGATATGGCTTACAAATACCACTGAATATCAGCTGTTGAATCAATCTACTGTGTCTGCTTAGGTTGCAGCTACTGGACCATTTTTCTGTATTGAGAACCTGTATACTCGAGCTCGGATTTGGTTTTATACCAAATCTTAAACCCTTTCCTTATCTCCAATGCCTTTAGATAATTTAAAATGATTGATTCTGGATATTCTTTTGAATTTTTTTGAACCTATTAACTTTCTTTTCATTAACTTTTGCCCACATCTGAATGCTATTGCACCGTTACATTAGTTATTGGTAGATTTCATTATTTCTTGTTTCATTATTTTGTTGCCTATTTTTCACAATGTTGCTTAAAATGCTATTGATGCTAAATAGCAGTGTATTCCTTGCGTCCTCATGATGTCATGAAGCATTATTATGGTATCTGAATCATATTTATTTGTAAATTTTGGATAGGTGGCTAACAATTTTTTTTCCTGAAAACCTATTGTACATATTACTTCGTTCCTTTTTGGTGAAGTTAAATTTTATTTAGATATTTTATGTTCATTGTCAGTTTTTCTTTGTTTCTTGAAGTGCGTAACTTCATATAGCAGTGTATTCCTTTTGTCATTGTAAAGTAACAAAATAATATCGTGATCTTTAAATCCTGCTTATATGTAAATTTTGATATGTTGCTAACCAAAATTTATGAAGATCAATGCGAATCCCTTCACTCATTTTGGTGAATTTTCAAAGTTCATAAATTCTTATTTTTTTAATCTATAGTTTTAATCTCAATGAAATCTTATATTGCATTTTATTATTCATTTTTCAACTAAAGGTTATATACTTCTTTGAGATACCATTTTCTGTCACAAGAATTTCTTTTCTTGGCTCCATTGTGGTAATTATTTATCAAGAAACAAATCACACCAGCCAATTCTAGGTCAAGCCACAAGAACTGACTCTTTAGTCTTTACCTGTATTTGTCAATAGGAGAATAAGTTGTTTTGGAACTATCTGGATACTCTCATTTAGTGAGAACTATTTGTTTTTTTATGCTACTATCAGAATTATAATTAATCCATTATTTATTTTGTATTGACGACTGGTGTCTTACTGCTAGTGTCGCATTCCTAACTATCTTGTTTGGATATGAAAAACCACTCTTCTTTGCTTTTTTTTTTACCTCAGTTTATTCGTAGGAATGATCTTGTTTAGTGCTATTACTCAGTTTTGAGTTTTCTGAGATAAGTTGCTTGCCATGCATCAGACACGAGGAGGGAGATTTGCCCCTCTAGAATCTTGGAGGATAATATATGTGGTGTTGCGTAGTTTGCACTGATTTGTTTTTCAAAAAGTCTGACCATGGTTTTTGTTTGCAGCCTCCTAAAATTAAAGCATTTGTTGACAAGGTGATCCAGAGTCCATTGCAAGATATAGCCATACCCCTTTCTGGCTTTCGGTGGGAGTACAGTAAGGTAAAGGCATTTTTTTGCTGCAGTACAAAGATTACTTGTTCTCCCCTTTTCTATTATATATCTTATTTGTTGCTTTAACTTCAGGGGAATTTTCATCATTGGAGGCCTCTGTTTCTGCATTTCGATACATACTTCAAGACATACTTGTCTAGTAGGAATGGCCTTTCATTATCAGATAATATTTCAGAAGATGATAGTCCATTTCCAAAACATGCGGTTCTTCAAATTTTACGTGTGATGCAAATAATTTTAGAGAATTGCCATGACAAGAGTTCATTTGATGGCTTAGAGGTATGTATCTGATTTGAGTCTTGCATTCTGCTCATAGGTGTTCGATGTTCACTTTTTTTAAGCCACCTGAAAATGTATGGATGTTGAAAGTTTGTTTGTATGCCTTTTTACTCTTTCAAAAGCTTCTGTAATGTTTGTTCTCTAATAAGCTTATATTGGTGACTTCCATCAGCATTTCAAGCTCCTTTTAGCATCCACAGATCCAGAGGTTCTTATAGCTACATTGGAGACTCTTTCAGCACTTGTTAAAATCAATCCGTCTAAGCTGCATGGAAGTGGGAAGTTGATTGGATGTGGCTCAGTAAACAGCTATCTCCTGTCTCTAGCACAGGGTTGGGGAAGTAAAGAGGAAGGCTTGGGCTTATATTCATGTGTTATGGCAAATGAAAGAACACAGGAAGAAGGGCTTTGTTTGTTCCCATCTGATGAAGAAAATGAACTGGACAAGTCTCAACACCGAATTGGCTCAACCCTTTATTTTGAATTGCATGGTCTGACTGCCCAAAATACTATGGAAAACAGTAGTAATACAACTTCTAGTTTGAGAGTTATACACACAGCAGACCTGCATTTACAAAAAGAAGATGACCTACAGTTGATGAAACAGTACATTGAGCAGTATAATGTACCTCCTGACCTTCGATTCTCATTACTGACCAGAATCAGATATGCTCGGGCTTTTCGTTCTCCTAGAGTGTGCAGGCTGTACAGCAGGATCTGCCTCCTCGCATTCATTGTGCTTGTTCAGTCTGGTGATGCGAATGATGAACTGACTTCCTTTTTTGCTAATGAACCTGAGTATACAAATGAGTTGATTAGGATTGTGCGATCAGAAGAAACTGTTCCTGGAACCATCAGAACTCTTGCAATGCTGGCCTTAGGTGCTCAGTTAGCTGCTTATACAGCATCACATGAGCGGGCACGGATTTTAAGTGGATCTAGCATCAGTTTTGCTGCAGGGAACCGCATGATTCTCCTGAATGTGCTTCAGAAAGCTGTTTTGTCGCTGAAGAACTCCAACGATCCATCCTCTCTTGCCTTTGTTGAAGCACTTCTTCAGTTCTATTTGCTCCATATTGTGTCATCCTCAGCTTCAGGGAGCAATGTTAGGGGGTCTGGAATGGTTCCTACTTTTTTACCACTTTTGGAGGACTCAGATCCCAGTCATATGCACCTTGTCTATTTGGCCGTGAAAGCCTTACAGAAGCTCATGGATTACAGCAGTTCAGCTGTGTCACTGCTTCGAGAATTGGGGGGAGTAGAACTTTTGGCACAAAGGTTACAGATAGAAGTACATAGAATTATTGGCTTGGCCGGGGAAATTGATAATTCAGTGACCATTGGTGAATGTTCAAGATTCAGTGATGATCATATCTACTCGCAGAAGAGGCTCATCAAGGTGCTTTTGAAGGCACTTGGGTCTGCCACATATGCACCTGCTGGCAATGCCAGATCCTTGAATTCCCATGATAGCTCCTTACCTTCTACTTTGTCACTGATATACAAGAATGCAGATAAATTTGGAGGTGACATTTATTACTCAGCTGTGACTGTTATGAGTGAGATTATTCACAAAGACCCAACTTGTTTTCCTGTTTTGCATGAAATGGGTCTTCCAGATGCATTTTTATCCTCAGTGTTAGCTGGAGTTCTTCCTGCCTCAAAGGCTCTTACATGTGTTCCTAATGGTCTTGGTGCCATCTGTCTTAATGCAAAAGGTTTAGAGGCAGTGAAAGAAACTTCTGCTTTACGGTTCCTTGTTGATATCTTCACCAGCAAAAAATATGTTTTAGCGATGAATGAAGCCATTGTTCCTTTGGCAAATGCAGTGGAAGAGCTTTTGCGTCATGTATCTTCATTGAGAAGCACTGGTGTTGATTTAATTATTGAGATTATTGATAAAATTGCTTCCTTCGCGGACAGTAACTGCTCATCATCAGGGAAAGTTGTTGGCAGCACTGCAATGGAAATGGATGCCGAGAACAAGGATAGTGAAGGGCATTGCTGTTTGGTTGGTGGTGTTGATTCAGGTGCAGAAGGAATCAGTAATGATCAGTTCATCCAGCTAGGTATTTTTCATATGATGGTGCTGCTTCACAGAACAATGGAAAATGCTGAAACATGTCGGTTATTTGTGGAGAAGTCAGGGATAGAATTTTTGCTGAGGCTTCTATTACAGCATAACATTGTCCAATCATCAGAAGGAATGTCTATAGCTTTGCATAGCACTATGGTTTTCAAGGGTTTTACCCAGCACCACTCTGCACCTCTGGCACATGCATTCTGTGGCTCCCTTAGGGATCATTTAAAGAAAGCTTTGACTGGATTTGGCATGGATTCTGGGTCCTTTTTGCTTGATCCCAGGACAATGCCAGATGATGGAATCTTTTCATCACTTTTCCTTGTTGAGTTCCTTCTATTTCTTGCTGACTCAAAAGAGAACCGCTGGGTAACTGCACTGCTAACAGAATTTGGAAATGGTAGCAAAGATGTTCTGGAGGATATTGGACGAGTGCAGCGAGAAGTTCTTTGGCAGATTGCTTTGCTTGAAGATGCTAAGCCTGAGGTGGAGGATGATGGCACTAGTTCTGCTGCTGAGTCACAAGAGTCTGAACTGGGCACAAATGAAACTGAAGAGCAACGAATTAACTCCTTCAGGCAGTTTCTTGATCCATTATTGAGAAGGACATCTGGGTGGAGTTTTGAATCCCAGTTTTTTGATCTTATAAATCTGTACCGTGATCTTGGTCGTGCTACAACTGGATTTCAACAAAGGCTAGGTACTGATAGTTCTATAAACCGGTTTGGATCTACTCAACATCCACGTCATACTGAATCTTCAGACACTGCTGGTGCTATCAGTAGGAAAGAATATGACAAACAGAGATCTTATTATAGTTCTTGCTGTGACATGGTGAGGTCGCTTTCTTTTCACATAACTCATCTGTTTCAAGAATTGGGAAAGGCAATGCTGCTTCCTTCTCGTAGGCGGGAAGATACTGTGAATGTTTCCCCATCTTCCAAGGTAGTGGCTTCTACTTTGGCTTCCATTTCATTGGATCACATGAGTTTTGGTGGTCATGTAAGTTCTGGATCTGAGGCATCTGTATCAACCAAGTGTCGCTACTTTGGCAAGGTTGTTGATTTCATTGATGGCATATTATTGGACAGACCAGATTCCAGTAATCCAATACTGTTAAATTGTTTATATGGACATGGAGTTGTTCAATCTGTTTTGACCACATTTGAAGCCACTAGTCAATTGCTCTTCACTGTTAACAGGACCCCTGCATCCCCTATGGAGACTGATGATGGGAATATAAAACATGACAATAAAGAAGAGGCTGATCATTCATGGATTTATGGTCCCTTAGCTAGCTATGGTAAACTTATGGACCACCTGGTGACATCATCATTGATTTTGTCTCCGTTTACAAAGAACTTGCTTGTGCATCCTCTGGTAAATGGAGTTATTCCTTTTCCACGGGATTCTGAAACTTTTGTTAAAGTGCTCCAGTCTATGGTGCTCAAGGCAGTGCTACCTGTTTGGACTCACCCACAGTTTGCTGATTGTGGTAACGATTTCATCAGTGCAGTTATTTCCATCATCAGGCATGTTTATTCAGGGGTTGAAGTGAAAAATGCAAACAGCAGCACGAGTGCCCGTATCACTGGTCCTCCCCTGAATGAAACAACTATTTCAACCATTGTTGAGATGGGTTTTTCCAGGTCTAGGGCAGAAGAAGCTCTGAGGCAAGTTGGATCAAATAGTGTAGAACTGGCAATGGACTGGTTATTCTCCCATCCCGAGGAAGCTCCAGAAGATGATGAACTTGCTCGCGCACTTGCCATGTCTTTGGGGAACTCAGAATCAGATGCAAAGGAAGATGCTGCAACTGCCAATAGCCAACAGCTTGAAGAAGAGATGGTCCAACTTCCTCCAGTCGAGGAGTTGTTGTCAACATGCACAAAGCTTCTGCAAGTGAAGGAGCCTCTAGCTTTTCCAGTTCGGGACCTCCTTCTGTTGATATGCTCACAGAATGATGGTCAATACAGGTCTAATGTCATCTCGTTTATTCTTGATCAAGTGAAGCAAAGCAGTCTGGTCTCTGATAGCAGAAATAATACCATGATATCTGCTCTTTTTCATGTTCTTGCCTTGATACTTCATGAAGATGCGGTGTCACGTGAAATTGCGTTAAAGGATGGTCTGGTTAAAATTGCATCAGATTCACTTTCACAGTGGGATTCTGGTTCAATTGACAAAGAGAAAAAACAGGTTCCAAAGTGGGTAACGACAGCTTTTCTTGCGATGGATCGGCTACTGCAGGTGGATCAGAAATTGACATCTGAAATTGTGGAGCAGTTGAAGAGGGATGATGTCAGCAACCAACAAATCTCAATCAGTATTGATGAGGATAAGCAAAACAAATTGCAATCTCCACTGGCGTCACCTACAAAGCACATAGATGTAGATGAGCAGAAGAGACTTATTAAGATTTCTTGCAGTTGTATCAGGAACCAGCTTCCATCTGAAACAATGCATGCTGTGCTGCAGCTATGTTCCACACTCACGAGAACTCATTCTGTAGCTGTTTGTTTTCTTGAAGCTGAGGGTGTGAGTTTGCTTCTTTCTTTGCCAACAAGTAGCCTCTTTTCTGGATTTGATAATATTGCTGCTACTATTATCCGTCATGTCCTTGAAGATCCTCAAACCCTCCAGCAAGCAATGGAAGCTGAGATAAGGCATAAACTTGTTACTGCTGCTAACCGACATTCAAATGGAAGGGTCACTCCACGCAATTTTCTTCTGAATTTAAGTTCTGTCATCTCTCGGGATCCAACAATTTTTATGCAGGCTGCACAATCTGTTTGTCAAGTTGAGATGGTAGGTGACAGGCCTTACATTGTGTTGCTGAAAGATCGTGAGAAAGATAAATCCAAAGAGAAAGAAAAGGAGAAGGAGAAAGCTTTGGAAAGAGAGAAACCACATGCTGGTGATGCGAAGGTTACTTTGGGCAGTATGAATACATCATCACCTGGGTATGTGCATGGGAAACTTCATGATATGAATTCAAAGAGTTCCAAAGCTCACCGAAAATCTCCCCAGAGCTTTGTACATGTTATTGAGCTTCTTTTGGATTCAATCAGCAGTTTTGTACCTCCCTTGAAAGATGATGTTGTGACTGATGTGCCATTATCCGTGGATATGGATATTGATGCTGCTGCAACTAAAGGTAAAGGAAAAGCAGTAGCCACTGTTTCTGAAGAGAATGGGACCAGTTGCCAAGAAGCATATGCAGTGCTTGCAAAGGTTGTTTTTATCCTAAAGCTTTTGACTGAGATTGTGCTAATGTATCCTTCATCTGTTCATGTGCTTCTTAGAAGGGATTCTGAAGTTAGTAGTTGCCGGGGCCCTAATCTTCAGAAGGGTTCCGCTGGTTTGTGTACTGGAGGTATATTTCACCATATTCTTCACAAGTTCATTCCGAGTTCTCGAAATATGAAGAAGGAAAGGAAAATAGATGGTGACTGGAAGAATAAACTAGCTACTCGGGCAAACCAGTTTTTGGTAGCATCCAGTGTTCGTTCTGCTGAAGCAAGGAGGAGGGTCTTTGCTGAGATCAGTGACATTTTCTGTGAGTTTGTCGATTCTTGTGATGGCTTTAGGCCACCAACCAATGATATGCAGACATATATTGATCTGCTAAATGATTTACTTGCTGCCCGTACACCTACTGGCTCATACATCTCCCCAGAAGCTTCTGCCACTTTTATAGATGTTGGTTTGGTTAGGTCTTTGACTCGAACTCTTGAAGTGTTGGATCTGGATCATACTGACTCACCTAAAGTTGTAACTGGGCTTATCAAAGCTCTGGAGTTGGTAACCAAAGAACATGTCAATTCTGCTGATTCTAATACTGGGAAAGGTGAGAGTTCAACAAAACCTCCTACAGAGAGTCAATCTGTCAGAACAGAGAATATTGTTGAGATTTCCCAGTCAACTGAAATGGGCTCACAATCCAACCATGATGCTATGTCAGCTGACCATGCCGAATCATTTAATGCCATCCAAAACCTTGGTCGATCTGAGGCTGTTACAGATGACATGGATCATGATCAGGATCTTGATGGAGGTTTCGCTCCTGCTACTGAGGATGACTTTATGCAAGAAACTTCTGAGGATATGAGGAGTCTTGAAAATGGCATGGATACTGTTGGGATAAGATTTGATATCCAGCCTCGTGGGCAAGAAACTCCGGATGAAGATGAGGATGAGGATGAAGAGATGTCTGGAGATGAGGGGGATGAAGTAGATGATGACGATGATGAAGATGACGAGGAGCATAATGGTTTGGAAGAAGATGAAGTCCATCACTTGCCACATCCCGACACAGATCAAGATGATCATGATATTGATGATGATGAGTTTGATGAGGAAGTGCTGGAGGAAGACGATGAAGATGAGGAGGAAGATGATGGAGTTATTCTCCGGCTGGAGGAGGGCATCAATGGGATAAATGTTTTTGACCACATCGAGGTTTTTGGTAGAGACCATGCCTTTGCCAATGATACTCTCCATGTTATGCCAGTTGAAGTTTTTGGTTCTAGACGTCAAGGGCGTACTACATCAATTTACAATCTTCTTGGTAGAGGTGGCGACAGTGCTGCCCCCTCACGACATCCCCTTTTAGTTGGACCTTCATCATCAAATTTGGGCCTTCCCAGACAAGCAGGTGTGTTTCAGTAGTTGGATTTTCATCTGCTGTAATATTAGTTATTGTTTTCATTTATTTCTTGCAAGTAATTGCCTGTAAGTGTGTGTGAAGTCATTGTGAGTTGATCTTAATTTCCACATCTTTATAGTTTTGAAATTTATCTTTCACATGATTTTGCATTTTCCAGAAAATGCCCGCGATATGGTTTTTACAGATAGGAACTTGGAGAGCACCTCATTACAGCTGGATACTATTTTCCGCTCGTTGCGTAATGGGCGTCATGGAAACCGTTTGAACCTGTGGATGGATGACAATCAGCAAAGTGGTGGATCTAATGTATCTGTTCCCACAGGCCTTGAGGAGTTGCTTGTCTCTCATTTGAGACAGCCAAACACTGAAAAACTCTCTGATCCAAACACATTGACAGGGGAGCCTAAACGCAATGGTGAGAACGTTCAGTTACAGGAACCAGAAGCAGACACGCACCCTGACATCCAAGTTGAAAACAATGCAAACCTTGAGGGCAGCAATGCACCAACTACCACTTCCATAACAATTGATGGACCTGGCAATGTTGAGATCGGACTGGCAGCAAGTGAATCTCACACACAATCTGTTGAAATGCAGTTAGAACAGAATGATGCTGCTGCCCGTGATGTTGAGGCAGTAAGCCAAGAAAGCAGTGAAAGTGGGGCAACTTTAGGGGAAAGCCTTCGGAGTCTTGATGTTGAAATTGGAAGTGCTGATGGTCATGATGATGGTGGAGAAAGGCAAGGTTCGGCAGATAGAATGCCTTTGGATCCACAGTCAACTCGGATAAGGAGAACGAGCATGTCTTTTGGAAATTCTACTCTTGCAACTGGGAGAGATGCATCTCTTCATAGTGTGACTGAGGTATCTGAAAATTCTAGCAGGGAAGCAGAGCAAGATGGTCCAGCTGTGGAACAGCAGATTGGTGGTGATACTGGATCTGGATCAATTGACCCTGCTTTCTTGGATGCCCTTCCTGAGGAATTGCGTGCTGAAGTCCTCTCTGCTCAACAGGGTCAAGTGTCACAGCCTTCAAATGCAGAACCACAAAACATGGGAGATATTGATCCAGAGTTCCTTGCAGCCCTTCCCCCAGACATCCGGGCAGAGGTTTTAGCACAACAACAAGCACAAAGACTTCATCAATCTCATGAACTGGAAGGTCAACCTGTTGAGATGGACACAGTCTCAATCATTGCAACATTCCCTTCAGATTTGCGTGAAGAGGTACATTTCTTTTTGTGCTCTGGTCATAAAATTTGTTTGGTATGTGATATAAACATATAACTATGTTTCCATCCTCAGGTTCTCCTAACATCATCTGATGCTATTCTTGCCAATCTCACACCCGCCCTTGTTGCGGAGGCTAACATGTTGCGAGAAAGATTTGCTCATCGTTATAGCAATCGCAATCTCTTTGGTATGTACCCTAGAAGTCGTAGAGGTGAGTCTTCTCGACGGGGTGAAGGTATTGGATACAGTCTGGAAAGAGCTGGGATTGCCTCCCGTAGGTCTATGACTGCTAAGCTTGTTGAAGCTGATGGAGCTCCTTTAGTTGAGACAGAATCTCTTCAAGCAATGATTCGGGTGCTTCGCATAGTTCAGGTACTCAGCAAGAATATATTTGCCTTTGTGCAGTACTCTCTCTCTTTTTTTTTCTTTTTTTCTTGATAGTGTGGACCATCTAGATTCTGATAATTGTACCAATTGCATGACTTTGTAGCCGCTGTATAAAGGACCACTACAAAGGCTTCTCCTGAATTTATGTTCTCATGGTGAAACCAGAGCTACTCTGGTAAAAATCCTGATGGATATGCTGATGGTTGATAAAAGAAGGCCTGCCAATTATTCAAATGTTGCTGAGCCATTGTATCGACTCTATGCTTGCCAGAGCAATGTGATGTATTCGCGTCCACAGTCTTTCGATGGTAAGATCTGTAATTTAATTTCTGTATCTTAACATTTTAAAAAAAATAGTTGCTATTTATTATTATTAGAAAGATGCCATGTTAAAAAAAAAAAAAAAACGGTTCATGATTGTGTACTTTATGTTCTTGCACTCTGGAAGGTGGTCGGCTCCCTATCATGTGGTTTGTTTTGTCTGGGCCATTACCATGCATTGTGTTTGTCCATTGCAACTGACACCATGAACACCCCCCCCCCCGGTTTGCTGTGAAAATCATCTCAAGACAATTATGATTCATCTGCTACATGCTTGAAGCTTTAGAGCTCTAATTCTTGATGGTGTATTCGAGGAGTTTCTGATTTTTATCTTGTGTTACTGGCGCATAGAGTAGTTAGTATATACATATAATTTGTTGTTTATTTATAGGAGTTCCACCCTTGCTGTCTCGGCGTATCCTTGAGATGCTGACTTACTTGGCTCGAAACCATCCCTATGTGGCAAAAATTTTACTTCAGTTTAGACTGCCTCTCCCTGCACTAAGGGAGACAGAGAATACTGAGCAGGCACGTGGCAAAGCTGTGATGATTGTAAGGGAAGATGATAGAAAGCAGCACGAGGAAGGATACATATCTATTGCCTTACTCTTGAGCCTCTTGAACCAACCTCTTTATTTGAGGAGCATAGCACATCTTGAACAGGTGATGCTTCACATAGTATTATGTTGGTTTTTAGATTGCTCATTGGACTGCAAAGTGGATATTGATTGACATGAATTCATTTTGCAGCTGCTTAACTTATTGGAGGTTATCATTGACAATGCTGAAAACAAAACAAGTTTATCAGATAAAACCGAGGCTGCCACTGAACAACCATCTGGCCCCCAAAATTCCAGTTCAGATGCTGACATGAATACTGAAGTTGGTGCTACCACTTTAGGCGTTGCTGGTTCATCTTCCGCCAAACCCACTTCTGGTGCAAATAGTGAATCAGATGCTCAAATAATACTGCTTAACCTGCCACAAGCAGAACTTCGACTTCTATGCTCATTGCTAGCACGGGAAGGGTATGATGTAACTTTAATATGCTTTTCCATGCCTTATGTGGTTCTTGTGCTCATTGATGTCAACAAATAGTTGTTTATTATCTTTCTGGCAAATTTTCTTGCATCATCTGCTGGTGTCATGCATGGACTAGATTTCATGGACTACAAGTCTTATTTTTATTTCCTCAGTATGGCTCAGCTGACAATTTGTTGGCTCAACAAATTTAATGGCTGTTTTTCTATTGTCTGCGATTAGTATCATCATTATTTTAGAGGTGTAGGATCTATTTTCACATATGCTCGGTGCCTTTGTCTTGACATGCTATGTTTCTCAGTTTGTCAGATAATGCTTATACTCTTGTGGCGGAGGTAATGAAGAAGCTGGTTGCCATTGCTCCAACCCACTGTCATCTATTTATTACAGAGCTAGCCAATGCTGTTCAAACTTTGACAAAATCTGCCATGGTTGAGTTACGCATGTTCGGTGAAGCAGTGAAAGCACTTCTCAGTACAACATCCTCTGATGGAGCTGCAATTTTGAGGGTTTTGCAGGCATTAAGCTCCCTTGTTACTTCACTAGTTGAGAAAGAGAAGGATCAGCATCTTCCTCCAGAAAAAAAGCATACTGCTGCTCTCTCTCTGGTATGTGACATCAATGCAGCTTTAGAGCCTTTGTGGTTGGAGCTGAGCACCTGCATAAGCAAAATAGAGAGCTATTCAGATTCTGCTCCTGATTTGCTACCGAGAACTTCTACATCTAAGACATCTGGTGTGATGCCTCCACTTCCAGCAGGATCACAGAACATCTTACCATACATAGAGTCCTTCTTTGTGATGTGTGAGAAGTTGCATCCTGCACAGCCAGGTTCCAGCCATGACTATAGTATTACAGTTTCTGAGGTTGAAGATGCGAGCTCATCTGCTGCCCAGCAGAAAACCTCAGTCCCTGGTTTGAAAGTCGATGAGAAACATGCTGCTTTTGTCAAGTTCTCAGAGAAACACAGGAAGCTGCTTAATGCTTTCATCCGTCAAAATCCTGGGTTGCTTGAGAAGTCTTTCTCACTCATGCTGAGGGTTCCGCGTTTTGTTGATTTTGACAACAAGCGAGCCCACTTCAGATCAAAAATAAAACACCAGCATGATCATCATCACAGTCCTTTAAGAATTTCTGTGAGAAGAGCTTACATTCTTGAAGATTCATACAATCAACTTCGCATGCGATCAACCATAGATTTGAAAGGGAGGCTGACTGTTCACTTTCAAGGAGAGGAAGGAATTGATGCAGGTGGACTGACGAGGGAATGGTACCAGCTGTTATCCAGAGTTATTTTTGACAAGGGAGCACTGCTGTTTACAACAGTTGGCAATGAATCAACGTTTCAGCCTAACCCAAACTCTGTTTACCAAACAGAACATCTATCATACTTCAAATTTGTTGGAAGAGTTGTGAGTACCATTTCTAGATGTTCTTGTTTGATTGCAATGTTGATTGTGTATTTTCTAAATGACTCTCATCTATGTCTGGCAGGTTGGGAAAGCACTTTTTGATGGTCAACTTTTGGATGTCCATTTCACTCGATCCTTTTACAAGCATATTTTAGGAGTTAAAGTTACATATCATGACATTGAAGCTATTGATCCTGATTACTTTAAAAACCTGAAGTGGATGCTTGAGGTATGCGCAATGGCCATTAACCACCCCCCTAACCAACTATGTGTACACGCACTCTTTGAAACTTATTAGCCTACTCCTTCATGCTTGCAGAATGATATAAGTGATGTTCTGGATCTCACTTTCAGCATTGATGCTGATGAGGAGAAGCTTATACTGTATGAAAAAAATGAGGTAATGACTTTGCACTGACTTTGTAACCAAGACGTCATGGATGATGTTTTTTAATGATCAAGTTTGATGAACACAACGTAGGTGACGGACTATGAACTCATTCCTGGTGGGCGTAACATTAAAGTCACAGAGGAGAATAAGCACCAGTATGTTGATTTAGTTGCTGAGCATCGTTTGACAACCGCTATTCGTCCTCAAATAAACGCCTTCTTGGAAGGATTCACTGAATTAATTTCCAGGGAATTAATTTCAATTTTTAATGACAAGGAGTTGGAATTATTGATAAGTGGACTTCCAGATATTGATTGTGAGTTTTCCCCAATCTGTTGTCCTTGCTTGATTTATGACGATATTTTTTCATTCCCTACCTTCTATCCAAAAATTCTTGTGATATATGAAACAAGGCTCTAAAAGATTGTTCCTTGTTGATGTCTTCCAGTGGATGACATGAGGACCAATACTGAGTACTCTGGATACAGCCCAGCATCTCCTGTCATACAGTGGTTCTGGGAGGTTGTTCAAGGATTCAGCAAGGAGGATAAGGCTCGGCTTCTGCAGTTTGTGACGGGCACATCCAAGGTATTTTACTTACACTAGCATGTTATTTTGTCAGATTCATGCCTTAAGGTTCTCAACTTGTTTCTGACAAAGGATTTTCTTGATCATTGACATCTCGATGAGATTGTAATATGCTTGCTAAAAAGTCTGCTTGGAAACAAATTCATAATCTTGGGGGATTGTTGCATTCTTTTGATGCTTTAGATCATTTTCCTGGATAAAAATGAGGGAACTCTTAAGAGGTCTAAGAATGGTTTTTTCTACTTCTTCCAGGTGCCTTTGGAAGGCTTTAGTGCTCTCCAAGGAATCTCAGGTTCACAAAAGTTCCAGATACACAAGGCTTATGGGAGCCCTGATCACTTGCCCTCAGCTCATACTTGGTAATCTTGTATTACAGTGGCTTTTTTTTTTGTTAAGATTATATGCAGTAATGATGTCTCTGGCTGCATTCCTTCACTTCACTCCCCCAATTTAAATTTTTGTTGATGGGGAAAATATACATGAGATTCTAACCTAACCAATTGATTCTTGCAGTTTCAATCAATTGGACTTACCGGAGTATCCTTCAAAACAACATTTGGAAGAGAGGTTGCTACTTGCCATTCATGAAGCCAGTGAAGGGTTTGGATTCGGTTAAGCTGTGGGGCCATTGCAGAAGTTATTGTAGATAATGTGTGTCACAGGCCATGATTAGAAAAGAATTCGGTGGCATTGAGATGTTGAGTTGAAACATGTTAATATACTGTACAGCCGTCCTATAATTGGCTATGGGAAATCCTTTGGCAGTTTTTCAATTTGCCAACCTGTGCTATTTGCTTGTGGTTTTCATTCTTACCTAAAATTTGTTTTGGGGCTTGTTCAGTGATTATGGCCATTGCAGGTTTTCTCAACGAGTTGAACGCGATAATTGCAGCCAATTCCTGAGTGTTGGGGGAGGGCACCAGCTTCCATTTTATGTCGCAACTCATGCTCACGGGGCACCGGGGCTGCAAAGTAATTGCATTGAACTTAATATATTAAAAATTCAATTTACTTTTACAGGATTTTGTGGTGGGTGGGCCGGTGCGGTCATGACGTTCGATTCACATCATAATAAATTTTCGGAAATAAACATGGCAGGGTTTAATAATTGAACATGTTTGGTTTCTGGAAAGGGAGGTGAAACTCAATTTCCTTGTTAGCAAGCTCAATTTCCTTCGTCATTAACACGGCAGTAGGACATGGATCAAAGAAACTTTATTCTAAAAATTTCCTCGTAATTTTCTTTTTCCAAATTTACAAGTCATGGTCATCAGTTATTAACCTTAGCCCCGATCAAAAGACAAGGAAATATAGAACGAAGAGTGAAAATCATAATAAAGAAACTAACCAATACTATCATCAAACTAAAGCTATCATGGCCAGGAATCTACCATAAAAAAAGTGATGAAATGTTGATGTATATGTCAACGTTAAAGTGGGCTGATATGGACTGGATCAAGTTTGCTGTATTCTCGATATTATAGAAGTTTTGGAAGTTTGTGTTCATATATAAATTTTAGTATGAAAGTGTGTTTTTGAGGTATTGTGGATATTGTAAAAGCTTTTGTTAAATGTACAGTGTAGTTTGGATGAAATTGGATACTTGGCGGAAAATAAATTTCATATGGGAGTGTAATCTAGTACAATGTGCTTATGTTATTGATGAAGCACGAATATATTATTTATATGGTAGTTAAAGTTGAGATAAACTAAGAATATACAAATACTCGTAGTAACTTGCATACCTTTATGCTTGAGTTAGAAAGGCCATTGAATGAAGGAATGCTTGATTTTGGCCTAATAAAAATGTTTATAGGCTATCGTTGGGGAATTATAAGAGGAACAACTGAAGTGAAACCCAACTTGTCAAGAGCATATATGACAAGAGCTCTAGATAAGGGTTACCTCTTTGCCTATTTTTGTAATGATAGAATGCAAAGAAAAACTTACATGTATTGTGTACAAACTATTTATCATAAGAAATTATGTATTTAGAGTGAGAAATTGATATTATAAGAGGTCATGCCTTCAGGGCGGGGAAAACATTATCATCAGAGATTATGTCTTCGGGGTAGAAAAATGATATTATAAGAAATTATGCTTTTAAGACAAGGAAAAATGATATTAGAAAAATGACATTAAAAAAGAATATGCATATGAGACAAGTAATATTATAAAATAAGAGTATGCCTTATTGGTGAGGACTAAAGAAGACATTAACTGAGTGAGTCACTTGTGTGGTTGATGACTAGTTATGTGATGATAAATTGTTAATAATGATAATATTAAAAAAATGAAATGAAATAAAAAATAATAGTTATATTGTAGTTTTAGGATAATAAAACATGTATGTGTATGATAGGATTTTATATTTATTTATTGTCTACATTATTATATTTTTTATCTCTATCACCACCACAATAATGATTGTTTTTTTTTAAGAAATGTATAGTTTTGTTTAGGTAGGATTTTTATATATGCTATTTATATTATGTAAATAAACTTGATGCATGTAAATTTAATTAAACTTAATCTTTTGAACGTATAAAAAAGAAAATATTGATTTTTTTATATATTGTGAAATATATTCCCTGAAATATTATACATATGTCTGCATATATACTATGATACGTGTGTTATATTGGTATAAATGGTTAGAGTGGAATGTATGTATGAGGCCACGTTGGTTTGTGATGATTGTGAATGGAAATTGATGAGTTGGATGTCCAAGACTACCCATATATATCTGTGCAAAATTGAAAATTTAGAGAAGCTTACGAATAGAGGAAACTTTGCCACTTTTTTTTTTAAAAAAAATGAATAAACTTATTAACTTAAATGGAAAATCATTTGCATGTTGATATGCATATATAATGTAATTCGAGTGATACAAGTTATGATAAAAAAAAATAAAAATTGCCCCAACTTTTACTCATAAGTGCCTATCAAGAAATATGAAATCATATTAAAAAAATTATGGGATGTTACAATTTGACACAAAATGAAACAAGGAGCAAACTATATATATATATATATATATTGTAATTATCCCTTTTTATTAACATTTTCCTCTATATCAATTTATCTTTTTTATTTTCATTAATCTTATATATATAATAAAATATATCATAAATTTATTTTGAATTTCGATTAGTGATTTTATTAACATTCTTATATTTTTCTTGTCCCTATAGTATCGATACACTGTGTCTATTAGGCTCAATTCACAGAGTTCATAAATTTATTTTGAATTTCGAATAGTAATTTTATTTGGGTTTCTCGGGAAACTTTCAATCTATGATCTTCCGTTGTTCATTTTTGAAATCTAGCAAAGAATAAAAATAATCTCAAAATTGTTGTAGAGCGATTCACATATAACCATATTAAGAATGCAAAAGGCACTGCTCTATTTAATAATAATAATATTATTATTATTTTAATGAAGATATACAGTGCTCATGTCAACCACAATCAAGATTGGATTGCATTTTTTTTATTTTTTATTATTATTTTGTAAATACCTTGAACTGTTACAAATGAATGGTTTTGAAAGATCTAATTTAATATGTTAAAAACACCACCGAAAAAGAATAGTAAAAAAAATCCACACACTTCTTTTCACATATATCTTGACATGTGTTTTCATTAAATCACTTTCATTTC
>Ga0307508_10002590_pt1 | contig 19017 bp, 12 predicted proteins | sample 9_EM_MG_FD_203089 | JGI IMG/M metagenome (GOLD analysis project Ga0307508, IMG submission 203089) | Populus trichocarpa ectomycorrhiza microbial communities from riparian zone in the Pacific Northwest, United States - 9_EM | ecosystem: Host-associated > Plants > Roots > Unclassified | place... | reverse complement strand
CGGGAGAACCTTCTCGACCGCACGATGCGAATCTGGCGATCTGCAATTGATCCTACGAAGTTTCAGATCGAGATCGACTAGAGCAAGCCGCCCGAACTAGGAATCGACCTGCTTGCTCTAAGCCTTTGTTGTCGCATCGTGAAAAGCTGAAAACCGGTTCCCACTTTTCAGCACGATGCTCTAAGCTTCAACAGCCTCAGCCGATATACGGTGCCGCCGGTCACGCAGCTTACGCCACCCTTCAAGTGCACTGGCCTGTTTCGCCTTCGAAATCCCGAGGGCGCCAAGAACAACCCTGCCTTGCCGCTCAAGAGTTTCATGCGTTGGCCGGTTACGGATCGAGGCGTCGAGCCCTTCCAGATCAACCTCGACCGTTTTAGGGAGAGGGACGAGAAGTCGCTCAATTTCTGAAGGAATAAGCTCAAGAACGCCGCCGCCGTAATGCCGCCCCTCTACCTCCGCACTAAGAGCGGTCAGTGGGTTGATAAAACACCCCACCAATCTCTGGCCCTCGCCTTCCCGGGTCCGGATTCGGTATGCGGTGTCCGTGGTGTAGGCGCCGACTTTATTGAGGATCAAACGCGGCGTGTCGTGGCAGCGCTTGAGCATCCCTACCTCAGTCGCATATACCGAGGGTACTTTGTACCACGGTGTTCGGATGCGGCACTTATAGCGGGTGTGAAGTTTCTCAGCCTCGCCGCGCTCGATATATTGGAGCGCTCGGTTTGCCATCTTGCCCGGCGCATCGTCAAACCAAAGAAAGTTGGTGGGATTTCCCTTTTCGGCGTTCGCGGCGTGTTGACGCTCATCATAAATCACGCCGGGGCAATGCTCGCTGCGGCCAAACATGGGATGCGCGTACTTGCTGAGACCATATGCCTTTACCGTCTCGTCAGGGACGAGGAAGAACTTGTTGGCACCGGTAACGATGCCCACGTCAACGCGCGCGATGTCCTCAAAACGATGAACCTCGGCATGTGCCTCCATCTCGTCAAACAGGTCGCGTGTTTCGAGGTCAAGCAGCGCCCGAGTCCATTTCCCCTCGACCGTCTTACCATTGATCGACTGAGGTTCCGCGAACAGCTCCGACGGCGACCGGCTCAGGAACTCTCGGCCACGAACGGGGACCATACCAAGCCCCTCCGCTTTCTGCCTTGGGCTGCTACGTTTCTCCGCCATTAAAATGACGGCGCCTTGCAGAGTCCCGTCGAACCACAGCTCCTGCGGGTCGATGATGACCAACCGCCTGCATTCCTTGCCGAGATAGCTGCGCAACGATTGAGCGTGAGTGACGTGAATGATTTCCGCCGGCACCACCATCGCCAAACGTCCGCCGGGCCGGAGCAGGGCGAGGGAAGCGAGGATGAACGGAACCCACGCGTTGGTGTGCTTTGTGAACTTGAGATTCAACTCATCGAAAATACGTGCAGCACGAACCTGAAACGTCGGCGGGAGAAACTGGTAGCGAACGAATGGAGGGTTGCCGACGACAGCGTCGAATCGCTCGCCGCCTTTGGCCATATTCTCGATCGCCCAAGCGAGAAAATCCTCCGGTCGAACAGTCAGGTTCTTAAGGCCAAGCGAGTGAGCCTTCCGCGCAGCTTTTCCTGCTTCTTCATCGTCAAGTTCGAAGCCAATAACGTCGGTCGCCTCAAAGCCCCCCACGCTCGCCATCGCCTGAAAAAAAGCACCGTCGCCACAGCTTGGTTCCAAAACCCGCTTGGGAGCGGTCTCACCCACCCAACGAGCGATAAAGCCGGCGAGATCGAGCGGCGTATAATAACCGCCGCGCAGTTTTTGAGCGCTCTGATTCTCGATAAATTGCAATTCACCCTCCGCGCTAATCACCTCCGTAGAGTCCGCGATTCCTGCGAGCAACCTTTCCCTGAATTTCAGGCCTGCGCTGGACCCAAAATGGTCGAGGTGTCGGATGCCGAAGAGGCCAGCTTTCTGGACCACGACGCGGTCACCAAGGCATGAGCGACGCGCGTGGTGTCCGGCCGATATTCTCTGATCGGCTGCGCATGGTGCAGGCGCCGTTCAGTGGAATTGTCCCGATATATGTGCTGATGAGCGTCTTCCCTTCCGCGCCCAGGGTGAAGGTCGCCCGGCGCGTTACCGCAGGGCGGCGAGCTGATCGACCAAGCGCGCGTTGGCGAGCGTGGCGGCCTTGATCGCCCCCTCTTCGTAAATCCCCGGCCGGGCGGTGAAGGTGAAGGTCTTGGCCTTGCCGAATTTCATCCCGCCCATGCCGCGCATCGCGGCGAAGCCGCCAAGGATGTTCATTGCCTTCTGAACGCCGGCACCCTTGGTCGTGTCCTGCATCTGGGCGAAATCGCCCTCGACCGCGACTGGCTGTTTGAGCGTGATCGTCGCTGTCTTGCCCTCAGGCGTGACAAGGTTGAGTTTCGAAAAATCGTCCACCACCGACATGCCCGAGGTCACCTTGATGCCGCCGCCAAAGCTGAAGGCGCCTGGCTTTTTGGCATCCGAGAAATCGATGAGATAGACCACGTCGATCACTGCCTGGCCGGTCGCCTTGGCATGCTGGCTCATGCCATATTGAGTGTTGCCCGCCGACATGGACATGCCCAATCCGCTGAACCCGCTGGGTGCCACGTCGCCCGGCAGCATGACCAGGCCAGGGATCGCGCCCGGCTTGTAATAGCTCGACTTGCCGGTGCTCTTCTTGTCGAGCTGCACATTCGCATCATAGGGCGATGCGACCGGCTTGACCCGCGCGAAGGCAGCACTGGAGAACATCGGTGCGCTGTCGGCGACGGTGAAACCCTTTGCCTCGAGCTTTGCCTTGAAGTCGGCATAGGCGGCGTCAGTGATGGCCTGCATCATCGCGGGCGTTACGCCCTCGAGAACGCTCTTCGCCTTGGTCGTGCCGCCGAACGCGCCGATCATGCCGCCGGTCGCCTTGGTATTGTCGACCGACTGGAAGATGAAGCCGATGTTGAACGCACCGATCACCACCGACTGGGTTCCGTGGACCGCCTGGGGCGACGAGATCTTGACCGGCTGATTGTCCTCGGCGGCGGCGAAGGAAAGCGGCTGCATGATGGAAAGGCCGGCGATGAGGGTGGTCGCGAAAGGGTGATAGGCTTTCATGGTGAGTCTCCTGTGGGATGATGGTGGGGGGGGCGCCGGCGATGGGCCGGGCTATTGCTTGCCGAAGGCCGCGACCCCGAAGATCGAAAGGCCGGTTCCGGGCGAGATGTTGTAGGTGATGCCCGCCTGCTGGGCGCCGCTGCCGAATAGCGATCCGTTGATGTTGGCCCCGCACCCGGTCGTGCAGATGCCGGTCGCCGCGACCGTGACCGTCCCGTTGATCTGCCCGGCGGCCGAATAGCCGATCGAACTTTGCGAGGGGCTGGCGGTGCCGCCGGTCGATTGCAGCGCATAGGAAACGCCGCCGATCGCCACGAGCAGGTCGACACCCACGCGGGAGGTGGCGAAGTCGAGACTCAGCCCGCCGCTGAAGGTGCCGGGCGCGAGCGAGCCGTCGCTGATCACCGGTTTGGTCGCGCCGAGCAGCGTATATTGCGCGCTGCCCGTGGTCGGCCGGTTGGTGAAGGGGGTGCCGGCCAATGTCACCACGCCCTGGTTCGCGTTGAGCGCGACCGCGGTCGTACCGTTCGGCGTGCCGGTGGGCGTGCCGTTGGCCCAGCGGCTCCAGGCGATCACTGAGGTGGACGTTTTCGCGGTGCCGAAGTCGACCGCCTGTGCGGTGCCGCGGCTGGCGCTCAGCGTTCCCGCCGCATAGGTGTCGATCGAGCCGTCGGCGTTCGCCCCGACCGTGGCATTGTCGAACTGGAAGACGTCGTTACCTTTGGGGCCGTTGCCGAGCAGCGTCACCCTGGCGGGCAGCGGATTTGCGCCGGCAGGCGGCGTCGTGGTGGTCGTCACCTTGCCGAGGATCGCGGCACCGTTCAGGATCGAGGTGCTGTCGCTGGTCCCGACCAGCCCCCAGCCCACCCCGAACGTTGCCGCGCCGGTTCCGCCCGAGATGAAGTTGGCGGTCATTTTGCAGGCGGCGGTCGAGGCGCACAGGTTGGCCGTCACTGCGGTGAGCGGTGCGTTGCCGTACAGCGAGAGACTACCGCCCGCCAAATAGGTGTTGGTCACCGACGGGTTGGCGCTGCCGCCCGAGGTCGAGAAGGAGAAGCTGGCCGGATCGGTCCCATTGATCTTGCCCGAGATGGTCCCGTCATATCCGAACTTCGGAGAGGACCCGAAGCTCACTGCAAGATTGATGGCCGTGACTGGGTCATCAAAGGTGCGGGCGCCACCGGGGAAGGTGGGTTGGGTCGCCGCGAGCACCGTATATTGCACGATCCCCGAGGGCGGTATCGCGGTCGTCGGCGCCTGCGAGACGAAGTGCATCGCGTCGTTCGGGCCGAAGGTCAGCGTCCCGCTGCTGCCGCCGGTGAGGAAGGTGCCATTGCCGAAGCGGCCGAGGATCCAGCCATTCCCTGAGGCGAACTGAGTCAGCACCGCCGTACCGGGAGAGCCGTAATAATCGAGCGAGGTCGGGTGACCGCTCGCATCGGTTGTGACGTTGGGTGTCCCGGGGTCAGCGGGGCCTCCCTTGTAGAGCCCGGACACTGCGGTCGGGGCGGCTACGGTCACGCTGTTGCCGATGCCGGTCGTCGGTGGGGTTGGTGTGGGCGTTGGCGTTGGCGTTGGCGTCGGCGTCGGCGTCGGCGTTGGGGTGGGCGTTGGGGTCGGAGTTGGAGTTGGGGTTGGGGTTGGGGTTGGGGTTGGGGTTGGGGTCGGGGTCGGGGTTGGAGTCGGAGTTGGCGTCGGCGTCGGCGTCGGCGTCGGCGGGGGAGTCGTCAGCCTGAGAAGCAACGCCGGGAGATTACCGTGTCCATTGCCGCCGCCGATCAGCCCGATCAGATAATTGTAGAGCGTGTTGACTCCGCCCCCCGGAAGCCCCGGGATCGACGGGTTTTGGACCAGCCCCGGTGGCAGCGATATGGGTGCGACACGGACAGGCGGCACTGCCTGCGGGCCGGAGCGGAACAGGGCGATCGGGGTTCCGCCCGGGCTCGTGCCAAAGGGTTCGCCGATGCCGAAGGTCCGGGTTGCGCCGGCCAGGGTCACCGATACCGGGCCGCCCATCGGAAAGCCGGTCACGCCGTCTGGGCCGACAGTGAAGCCGGCCCCGCCGCCGAATGTCGCCGAGCCGCCCGGAAGGTTGACCGTGATCGGGCCCCTGCCGTTTACGACCGTCACCGCACCGGCGAGCACCGTCAGCCGTCCGTTGGCGCCGATCGAGAACCGCGCCGGCCCGACGAACGAGACATAGCTGCCATCATCCAGCTGGACCTGGACGGTGCCGGTCGTGGTCACGATCTCCCGCCCGGCCGGCAGGTTGCCCGCCGCGATCAGATGGCCGTTCGGGTCGGTCGCAGCCGCGAACAGGATGGTGGCGGCAAGGGCCGGCGGGGCGCTCAGCGCGGTGCTGGCGATCAGGGCGGCGGTGATGGTATTGCGGACAAAGCGTTTCATGAACGGCTTCCCTTTGCGAATGGCTTAGAATTCGGCCCGGACGGCGACGCTCGCGGTGAAGCGGCGATAGTCGTAGAGCGCGATGTTGCTGAAGTTGCGGGTGTAGGAGACGCCCGGCCGCAGCGTGAGATTGTGCGCGACCAGCAGCTTCATGCCGAGGGAGAGGTCGAGCTCGGCGTCGCGCCGCTGCTTGAGGAACAGTGGATCGTCGGCGTCGTGGAAGCGCCCTTCGACACCGGCCGAGGCGACCAGTGCGAGCTGCTGCGACAACGGCTTCTCGATCGCGCCGCGCAGCGAGACAAAGGCGTTGGAGAGATTGTCGGACGCGGCACCTCGCGTCTGCTCCTTGCCGCCGGCCAGGGTGATGGCGGTGGTGCGATCGGCAAAGGTCGCGCTGGCGGCGAAGCGATCGGCGTCGCGCAGCGGATCGGTCGGGTAATCGAGGCGGTACCATTGCGCGGCGAGCGACAGCGCCCGGCCTTCCTTCAGCCGAAACGTGTACTGGCCGATCACGCCGGCCGCCGAGCGATAGCGCGATCCGCCGAGCCAGAATTGCTGGTACTGGCCGCTGAGTGACACCACGTCGCGATTGCCGAGGGTGTGGGCGATGCCCGCGGTGCCGGTCGCGCTGATCTGGTCGAAATCGGGCATGCGGGTGTTGAAGCGCCCGTCGCCAAGCGCGCTCACATAGAGCGAAGTCTGCGCCGACAGTGGCGCCCGCAGGCTCAGCCCGCCGCTGGCGCCGAGAAAGCCGCTGTCCTGCGATCGTGCCGTGCCGGACAAAGTGGCCGGGCCGAGAAAGGCGAGGAGCGGCAGGGTGATCGCGTTCAGGCTCGTCGCAACATTGATGTTGCTGTCATAGCCGCCCGAGGCTTCGACGAAGCCCGACACATTGGTCTCACCGCCGCCACGGACCTTGTCGAGATCGCGGACGATCCGGCTGAAGCGCTGGCGCACGGGATCTGGAATGCTGGGATCGGCGAGCACTGTATCGAACTGAGCGCGCGCCGATTCGAGATCGCCCATGCGGGCATAAGCGCGGGCTATTTCGGAGCGCGCCTCGGCATTTTCCGGCTGCACCGCGAGCACGCGCTGGAAGGCGAGGATCGCCTCGAGCCCGTGGCCGGCATCGGTTGCCGCGACGCCATAAGCATAGTCGAAATCGGGGTCGCCGGCTCGCGCCGAAAGCTGCGGCGCCAGCAAGGCGTAGGCATCCGCCATCTGCCCGTCTTTCTCGAGCGCCAGCGCGTGCTTTACGAGATCGTCGACCTCCGCCCAGGCCGGTGCCGCCATGGCCACCGCCAGCAGGCTAAAGCCCGCCGCCCTGATTGCTCGTTTCGAAAATGCGCTCACTGGCCGCCCCCAATTGAATAGGCGGCCCGGTTAGCTCGGGAGGATCGTTACCGTCGTCTGACGAAAACTGACTTCGTCATGGATGCGCCGCATCCCAGGCGAGAGATACGCGGCGGCCCATGATCGGGCGCTGGTCCGGCGGGACCGGTCCGGGGTCGCGCGCCTGTTCGAGTTCGAAACGCTCGGCCAGGGCTTCGCTTGCGGCACGGGACGAGGCCAGTGCCTCGCCCTTTCGTCCGCTCGAGGCGAGCGTCGCGGCGCGGATGTCGAGGATCACGGCGCGGTGGGCGTTGCGCGCCGGGACCGATGCCAGTAGTTTGACCGCCTCGGCGGAAACCGCATCCGCCTCAGCCGGCTTGCCGATACGGCGCAGCACGCCGGCCAAGGCCGCAAGGTCCACCGGTACCTCGAGATTGTCGTCGCCCCCGAGCACCTGGCGATCGACCGCGAGCGCGCGGCGTTGATCGGCCTCGGCACCGGCGAGGTCGCCACGTGCCTCGCGGATCCTCGCCCGGTTGGCATAGGCCGGCGCGACATCGACGGTCGGCTTGGCGAGTTTGTCCGCGATCGCGATCGCATTGGCGATGGCCGCGTCCGCTTCGTCGAGCCGGCCGAGCGACACGAGGACGGCGGCGAGGGCGCTGTGGTCGGGCAGGCGGCCGGGCTCCATCCGCTTCTCGGGCGTGGTCAGGTCGAGCGCGCGGCGGTACATTCGCACCGCCTCCTCGTCGCGGCCCTCGTCGCTCACCAGCACGGCGTAATTGTGCAGGACGCGGGCATATTGGCGACCGGCGGTGAGGGTGGCCTTTTCCAGCACGTCGAGCGCGCGGCGGTAATTGTCTTCGGCGAAGTCGAAGCGCCCAAGCCGTTTCTGCACCGCTGCGAGCGTCGAATAGGCCGTGCCGATCCCTTCCGGGCGAAGCGGCGTTGCGCTGAGCCTCAGCTTGAGCGCACTTTCGAGCGCTGCCTCGGAATCGCGGTAGCGGCCGTTCGCATCGAGGATCACCGCGTAATTGGCGGTGGCGTTGGCAACGGCGTTCGCGTCGAACGGCGTGATGGCGCGCGCCCTGGCCACGCTCTGCTGCATATCGCGCGCGGCGGCGGCATAGTCCGCCATCAGATACAGTGCGGAGCCGGTGCGGACCAGCGCGTCGAACTCATAGGCTGGGCCGAGCTTCATCGCTCTGGTCCAGGCGAGTGCGGCCCGGCCCAGTGCCAGCCCCTCGGCGCCGTCGCCGGTGTTGAGATAATGTGCCGACGCAGCGAGGAGCAGGTCGCTGACCTCCCCATCATTCAGCGGGCCGAGCGCGGTGGCGGCGGCGCGGGTCTGGGCTGCGGTCTTGATCGGGTCGGCCGGATCGATCGCTGCCTTGACCGTGGCGGCATGCTCGCCGCCCCAATCCTCGACGATCTTGCCCCGGCTTAGCGCTGCGGCCTGGTCGGCAGCTGCGAGGGCGCCGGCTGGTACCGCGCAAGCGCCGAGCAGCAATGCCAGGAATATCGTCCGCATTTCCGTCCCCCTTGGCGCCCGGCGAAATGCGTATATGGCTTGGGGGATGCCGCAAGCTCTTTTCCGCACGCTGCTGTTGCTCCTGGCCGTGATGGGAGCGGCAGCGCCGGCGCAGGCGCGGCTGATCGGCGTGGCGATCGGCGTGTCGCATTACGCTGACGCCCGTCTGGTGCGCGCGGCTTTGCCGGGGGCGGCGGTCGATGCCGAGGCGGTGGATGCGGCGCTGAAGACGCATGGCGCCGCCGCCGGCGATGCGATCCTGCTGACTGGGGCTGATGCCACCGCACCTGCCATCCGCTCCGCGATCGGCCATCTGGTCGCGACTGCCAGCACTGGCGACCGGGTGGTGATCTATCTGTCCGGCCATGGGGCACAGATCCCGGCCCGGCGCGGTGATCCGGGCGAGCCCGACGACCTCGACGAGATGTTCCTCGCCGCCGATGCCGCCCCCTGGAACGCGGCGACACACAGCCTGCCGGGCGCGGTCAAGGATGATGAGTTCGGCGGCTGGATCGATCAGCTGCGCGCCAAAGGCGCAAGCGTGTGGTTCGTGGTCGACGCGTGCAATGGCGGCGGGCTGGCGCGCGGCGCCGCGCTGGATGCGACCGCGCGCGTGTTCGATCCCGCGTTGCTCGGCCTGCCGGCGGCGCTCAGGGGAGGGCGCTCAGATGCCAGCGGCCTTGCCGACGCGAGCCCGATGGCGGGCGCGGGCAAGCTTGTGACCTTCTATGCGGCGCCGGCCGGCGGGATCGCCTGGGAGCGGCCGCTCGCACAGGACAGCGGCCCGCCGATCCGCCGCGGCGTCTTCACCTGGAGCCTGTTGCGCGCGCTTGGCGGAGTGCGCGCCGAGGCCAATTTCCTCACGCTTGCGGCGGCGACCGACGAGCAGCGCCGGACGCTCGGCCCGCCCGGCGGCCCGGCCTGGATCGGCGGGGACCTCGATCAGCCGATGCTCTTCGCGGGCAGCGGCGTTGATCTGCTGAGCCATGCCCGCGCCGCCAGTGCCGCGCCGGTGCGGCTGCGCATGGCGGTTGGCCCGGCCGGCACCACCTGTCCCGGCGTCGACCCGGATCCGGCGATGCTGGCGAGCCCTCCATCGGCAGCATTGCACATCACCGGCTGTCGGCGCGTGATGGTCGATCTTCAGTCGAGTGCGGCTGTGCCAGTCACCTTGCGCCCATGGTACCGCGATGCGTCGGGAAGCTATGTCGCTCTGGCCGGGACCGGCGGGGTCACACTCGCGCCCGGTGGCGCCGGCCGCTTCGGCTTCACCGTGACTGACCATGATCCCGATACGGGCCAGGCATTGCCGAGCGGAACTGAGTATCTGCTGCTGATTGCCGACGACGGATCGCAGGGGGCGATGGTCGTGCCGCTGATGACGGGGAACTGAATGCGCTTTCCTTCCGCCCTGCTGCTGCTCCTTGCGGGGCTGGCCGCATCCCCGGCGTTGGCCGCGCCCGCCTGTCCTTCGGGCACGACGCCGGCGGGGTATCGTCAGGAGAGCTATTGCACGGCCCAGATCGCACTGAGATCGACCATCTCGCGGTCGCTCGGCCTGCTCGAGACCCGGATGGCGGCGGGCGACGGTGCGTTCGCCGCGCAATTGCGGACCGCGCAGGATCTGCGCGACCGGCGTGACAAGCTGGCGACGAGCGAACGCAACGCTCTCGCCGACAACAGCCCAGATGGCCGCGTTCGCTACGCCCGGTTCAGCGCCGAGGCCGCGCAGGTCGTGTCATCGCTCGCCGCGATCGAGGCGGCGATCCGGCGCGATCATCCGCGCTGGCTCGATCTGGCGCGCCCGACACCACTGACCGAGGCGGAGACGCTCAGGCTGCTGCGCCCGGGCGAAGCGATGGTCTTCTGGTATCCGACCGAGGATGCGACCTTTGTCTGGGCGATCGATGCGAAGGGTTCCCGCTGGGCCCGCATCCCGATCGGTGCGACCGCGCTTGCTGCCCGTATCGCGTCGTTTCGCGCCGGGCTTGGCGTTGACGGGGCGACGCGCTCGGCTCGCGCTGACCGGGTGTCGGCCCGGCCGGCCTTCGATCGTGCCGACGCGTCAGCGCTCTACACATTGCTGTTTCCTGGCGTAGTCGACCAGATCGTGCGGGGCGCTCGCGCGGTCATCCTCGTGCCGTCGGGCAGCCTGACTTCCCTGCCCTTTGCTGCCTTGCCGATGGGCACGGCCGCCACATCGCCCTGGCTGGGCCTGGCAAAGCCGCTTTCGTTGCTGCCCTCGCCGGCCGGGCTGCGGACCTTGCGCGGCCATCCTGCTGCCGCCAGCGCCGCGATCGCCTTTGCCGGCTTTGGCGCCCCCGCGCTCGGCGCGGCGACTGAAGGGCAGGTGCGGGGCCTCGATGGCGTCTGGCGCGGCGGCATGGTCGATGGTGCTGCTTTGGCAAATTTACCAAGCCTGCCCCAGGCGGCCGACGAACTCTATGATCTCGCCCGCGAATTGGGAGCGCCGACAAAGAGCGTCACCGTCGGCGCCCGCGCGACCGAAACCGCGGTCAAGCACGCCGATCTGAGCCATGTTCGCGTGCTTGCCTTTGCCACGCACGGCCTTGTCGCGGGCGACCTCAGCGGGCTCGCCGAACCAGCGCTCGTCTTCACCCCGCCCGCCGCGCCGGACGACAATGATGACGGCCTGCTGACCGCCAGTGAGGCAGCGCGGTTGAGGCTGTCGGCGGATTGGGTGATCCTGTCGGCATGCAGCACGGCGACCGGCAACCGGGTCGGGGCTGAGGCGCTGTCGGGCCTTGCCTCCGCGTTCACCTATGCCGGCGCGCGCGCGCTGCTCGTCTCGCAATGGCAGGTCGGCGACGACGCCGCGCGGCGCCTGACGACGCTCGCGGTCCGCGAACGCACGCTCGGTCGCGCCGAGGCGCTGCGGCGGGCGATGGTCGCGGTGGCGAATGATCCGGCGCATCCCGAATGGGCGGACCCATCGGCATGGGCGGTTTTCGAGCTGGTCGGCGAAGGCGGGCGCTGATCCTGCTTGGGTGATCTGTTTTGAGTGCTCGACGCAGGGGCGGAGCCTATGGCCACGCGCCACGATTGCGGCTTCCCTGTTCTTTCCCTGTTCCTGGCCGATTAACAGGGAAAGAACAGGGAAGATTTTATTTTTGGCCCGATTTTGGCCCTTTTGTTGGATTTTTTCGACGAATTTAACGCGCTTATTCAAAGTCTTGAAACCCGCTTTCCCTGCTATTCAATAACAGGGAAGAGCCGCGCGCGGAACAGGGAAGCCGCGCCCGTAACAGGGAAAGAACAGGGAAGGGCGAAGTACCGAAGTTTCGACCGTCATGTGAAAGAGCCGGCCGGAGTTTTTTATGCTCCGTCCGGTTTGCACATTGCAATGATTCGCACCGCAGTTGAATCGACCGATCAAGCCTGGAGCGATTTTGGGGCGGGCCGCGAAGCCCGCCCCGTGCACCTCACAGGCCGTCGACGCTCTTGCTGACCAGGATATTCACCGCAACGCGGCGGTTCTGTGCCTTGCCTTCGGGCGTGTCGTTGCTCGCCAACGGGTCCGCCTTGGCCATCCCAGTCGGGGTCAGCATGCGATACGGTTTCCATCCGCAGGCCTGCTGAAGATAGTTGATGACGCGGTTGGCGCGCTTCTCGCTGAGTTCCTGATTGAGGTCGTCGCCTCCGGTCGAATCGGTGTAGCCGACCACCAGCATCAGGGCATTTTCCGTCTGCTGGGCCGTGCTCGCCGTGGAGCAAAGTTCGGCCTTGTCCTGAGCGGAAAGCTCCGACCTGCCGACATCGAAGTGCACATTCGTCGTGCCCTTGATGTTATACTTGTCGATGTCGCCCATGCGACCGCGCAACGCCTCAGTCGCTGCGGTCTGTTCATCGAAGCGCTGGTTGGTTCCGTTGCGGATCATGGTCGCGGTTTTGAGATCATTCTTTCGAAGGCTGATCTGGCTCGCCACCAGCTCACTGCCCGGTTGCGCATCCTGCGCCTGCAATGTCTTGATGGTAACGGGCAGCCCGTTGAGCAGCGAGTCCGCGGCGAGCTTCTGATTGCCCGCGAACAGCCCTCCTCCGGCCTTGATCCGTGTCGCATCATTGATGGCGATGGTCGTGCTTGCGCCGTCGGCGCTCGTGACTTTCATCGTGTCGCCGTGGCGCGCGGAGATGACGCCCTTGATTTCGGGCCCTTCGGTCATCACGGGCGCCGGGGACAGAGCGCCTTGTACGACGATATCGGGATTGGGCGAGCTTTGCTGCTGCGCAAACGCACTGCCTGACGCTGACGCGGCAAGCATGGCAATCAGAACTCCTGACCTTTTGGAAATGTCACGCATTGGGGCAAACTCCTCTGAACTGCCCCCGCCGGCTCACCGTGCCTGTTCAGGTCAAGCTGTCTCGCAGATGAACAGACTCAGCGAGGCTGCTCGCTAACCGGGTGGTTCGAGCGCGCCGCGGGACGAACCGATGCAGATCGCGCTGCTGACCGGCCCCCTTCCGAGCGAATGGCGGGTTCCGTCAGAGTCACACTTTCGTGCCGCCACCCCGAATGGCCGGCAAACGGGGCGTTGCACGACCGGCGGCTTTTTCAGATCGAGACCTGTCGGCACGGACAAGCGTCCCAGGCGTGTGGTTTCTCGATTAGTTGCTCAGCGCCGTGACATTGGAAGGGACGGTTCCCTTGTTCGTGACCTCGATCCCGTAGGAGCCGGCACGGCCCACGCTCCAGCGGCACATCGGGTGATAATCGCGCTTGCGGTCGGCGCAGACGGCGGCGTCGGTGCGTTGTTTAAGGGAGCTTCAACCACGCTGAGATATCACCTGATCGCAAGAGGGGGAGTCAGGCATGTTCGGACGAAAGAAAAACGCGGGCGCAGACAATGACGCCGCACGGTTTGCAGCCAATTTTCTTGACCACCAGTTCGAAACCGAACGAATGAAGGACGCTGCCCGCTCCAGCGAACGAAGCGTCGCGATCCTGAAGCCGCAAATTCCCATTGGGGAGGGCTCTTCGGCAGGTTGGTTCGGGGGCAATGCTGCTCTGCCAGAAGGCATGGCCTGGCCTGAACAGGACGGCAAGAAGCTCTTGTTCGTCGGCCAGATCGACCTCGCCGCGCTTCCGCAAGATCTCTGGTCTGGAGCAGGCCCGCGTTCGGGGTGGCTGGCGATATTTCTCCCCGCTCAATGGCCACCGAAACCAACCGTGCGGCATTTTGACGGCCCACTCGTCGAAGCCAAAGCCCCGCCCTCGAACAGTGCCGACTGGACTGGCATCCACGACTTCAAGGCCACCAACAGCTTTGCGCTTCCGAAATGGCCGCTGATTGTCGAAACCCGCTCAGGACATGAACTGCATGCCACCGAGGCGCACGGCTCAGTGCAAAAGCCGCCTCCCGCCACCCTGCTCGATCCCGCGTACCATCCCTTCGATCGCGACACGGTCTCGCTACTCTGTACCGCGTTGGACGAGGCGGTGACGCGACTGGCGCGAGAGATTGTTCGGTTCCCGGCCATGAAGAAGCTGCGTCCAACCGACGCCGCGTGGTTCGAACAGCAGCGGCCCGTCATACTTGACACTTTCGTTCGCTTTTTCGAGATCGAGGGCCGCATGCGTTCGGCGAGAAAATTGGATGCGGCTGAGATAGCCGAATTCATCGCGGAACTCGCGACGCTCGATGCCTATGGCATGCAGTATCTGCGCAATGACGAGGATGGCTATTGCGAGCTGGTCTTGCGCGAGACAAAGCTGCTCGATCGGCAACCCGATGGCTCGGAGTTGTCGTATTGGTGGAACCGATATGAAGCGGGCCTGACGAACCATGCCATCAAGGCGTACACTTCCGTCCCCACCGCGCTTCCGGCACCCCAGCGCGAACGTTTTGAGATAGCATGGCAAAACGAATTGCAGCGCGGCTTCGCTGCGATGGGCCACGCCCCTGAGGGGCATATCTACACTCCGCACGGCCCCGATAGCCCGAACGAGGTGCTGCTCGAAATCCATACCAGCAAGATTGCAGGGTTCATCTGGGCCGATTGCTACTCGCTCGTGCTACTAATGGACCGAGATACGCTTCGTCGCGGAGACTTTAGCGCTGTGACATTCGACATCACCAACTGAGCACCTGGTGCTTGCCTGATCTTCTACCCATCCAGCACTAATTGCTCAGCACCGTCACGTTGGAGGGCACCGTTCCCTTGTTCGTGACCTCGATCCTGTACGTGCCGGCGCGGCCGACGCTCCAGCGGCACATCGGGTAATAGTCGCGCTTATGGTCGGCGCAGACGGCGCCGCCGGCGCCGTTGCTGACCTTGAGGTCGATGTCGCTGTCACCGTCGCCGACGGCTGACACGATCGCCATTTCGCCACCGCGCGCCTTGGCCGACCAGGACAGCACCGCGCGCGGCGCCAGCCGCCGCTCGAGCGCCAGCGGCCCTGCGCCTGAGGGTCCGTCGACAAAGCCGCGCGCGACCGAATCCCGGACGGCGGCCGCGGCCGCGGCGATCCGGGCATCGCCCGGCGCCATCCGCATTGCCTCGTCGGCCAGTGTCGCGGCAGGCGTGGCCGCGGTGTCATCGGCGGGCAGCAGGGCATTGCCGCTGATCCGCCCAGCGCGCGCGCCGCTTGCCGCAACGACCCGCGCCGCCGCCAGCATCGCATCAGCGTCGCCGGCCTGGCGCGCCCAATCGGCCAGTTGATAGCCGAGGCGCAGTTGCTCGATCCGCTCAACCGGCGCCGCGCCGAGAAGCAGGAGAGAAGCAGGGAGGAAGATCAATCGCCGCATGGCGATACCTAACCCCGACAGGGCGCGATCCCAAGCATGAACTATCCTGACATTCGCGCGCGGCGGGGCCGGCGCCTTTGACATTCAGGCAAGGCACAGACCATGTAGCGTGGTGACCGAGACCCTCCTGGACGATCCGATGCAGGCCTTCCGCGCCCTCCTGGTGGGGCGTGCGGCGCTGTTGCTTGAGGATGAGCCCGCCGTCAGTGCGCATATCGAGCATACGCTGCGCGGCATCGGCTTCGCGCGCGTTGACTGCGTCGAGACGGGCGAAGCGGCGGTCGCGCTCGCGCTGTCGCGCAGCTATGACGTGCTGATCCTCGACCGCATGACCTCCTCGCTCGACGGTCTCACCGCACTCGCCCGCATCCGCGAGCAGGATACCGGCGCGGGCGTGCCCGCTCTGTTCCTCACGGCGCTCGGCTCGGAACGGCACCGGCTCGAAGGCCTGGCCAGCGGCGGCGACGATTATCTGGTCAAGCCGGTATCCGACGAGGAACTGCTCGCCCGGATCGCCGTGCTGTTGCGCCGCCGCAGCTGGGCCCGCGACGATGGCAGCGACACCGTCACCGTCGGCGATATGGTGCTGAGCAAGGGCGCGCTGCGCGCCACGCTGCAGGGCCATCCGATCGATCTCACCGCCCGCGAATTCGCGATCCTCGCGCTGCTCGCCGACAATGCCGGGCTGCCCGTCACCCGCTCGATGCTCTGGTCGCGCTGTTGGTCGAGCTATAACTTCCAGCCGGCCAATTTCGGCAACACGATCGACGTGCATATCTCGCGCCTGCGCCGCAAGCTCGAGGCGGCGGGAACGGTCGCGGGGATCGACGCAAGCGACCTGATCGTCGCGGTCCGCACCCAGGGCATCATGCTGCGAACCGCGCCCCGGCCATGACTCGTGCCGGCTCGGCGCCGACGCGTCTCGCGGTTCTGATGGTTCTTTTCTCGATTGTCGCGCTTGGCCTGTCGTTCGGCAGCGCGGCGTTGCTCGACCGCGACGCGCGGCGTCTGCGTGCCGGCGAGGCGGCGCGGTTCGACATGGAGTCGCTTGTCGAAAAGCTGAAGGGCGCGGCGGATGACCCATCGGCCGGGCCCTTGCTGTCGGCGGCGACTGGCCAGATCGCGCGCTATTCCGGACGCGCTTCGGGCCGGGTCGTGCTATTCGTCCCCGCCAACAAGACGGCCGCGCCGGGCAGCGCGATCTGGCCGGCGCGGCTGGTGCCGCTGAAGGACGATCTTCTCCTGTTGCCCGACCAGAGCGGAGAGGCCGTCGCGGTGGTGCGAAATCTTCCGGCAGGGCGGTTGCTGGTCGCCCGGGACGTGCAGGCGACCGGCCCGTTGCGATCCTCGCTGGTCCGCTATGCGCTCGTCACCGCCATTCTCCTGCTCAGCCTGTCCGGCATCGCGGCATGGCTGGTTGGCCGGCTGTTCAGCGCCAGGATCGCCGAGCTCAACACCGTGTGCAACGCGGTCGAGGCAGGCGACGTCGCCGCGCGAATCCCCGCTGTCCGGGGCAATGATGAGCTCGCCCTGCTGAGCCGCCATCTCAACCGCATGCTGGCGGAGCTTGAGCGCCGGATCGGCGACCTGCGCGCCTCGTCGGACCGGATCGCGCATGATCTCCGCACCCCGCTCGCCCGGCTCGGCTCGCGATTGTCCTTCATGGCCGATCTGCCGGCCGAACAGCACGCGGCGCAGATCGCCTCGGCGCAGCGCGAGATCGGCGATCTCATCGAGGCGTTCAACGGCCTGCTCGACCTGCGCGAGATCGAGACCGAGAGCGGCCTTGTCCGCCTGATATTCCCGCTCGCCGACGCGGTCGAGGAGGCGATCGAGCTCTATGAGGCGGTCGCCGAGGACCAGAATGGCATCACGATCGAACGGCGGCTGGGCGATGTCACGATCGAAGCCGTGCCCACCCTGATTACCCGTGCCGTCGCCAATCTGATCGACAATGCGTTGCGGGCATCGCCCACCGGCGGCAGCGTTACCGTGGTCGTTTCGCGGGACGGCGCCGACGCTGTCGTCGAGGTCAGAGACCGCGGTGCCGGGCCGCCCGCGACCGTGATCCGCGCGCTCGACGACGATCTCGGCCAGGTGTCGAGCTGGGGCGGACACGGCATCGGCCTCTCGATCGTGAGCGCGGTCGTTCGCCGGCATGCGGGCCGTTTCGATCTCACCCGTGACGGCGCCGAGACCGTGGCCAGCCTTCGCTTCCCGTCGGTGCCAGCCATTACGGGCTGAAGGCTGCCTTGTCAGTTTTCGTCAGGCGACGGTGCCTTCGCCGTGGCGGTATCGACCTGCGCCAGAGAATGCGCGGTTGGGAGGGTGATCATGCGGTACCGTAGAATGTTCAGCATCGGCGTTGCGATGACGGCGCTCGCCTTCGCGAGCGGCGCGGTCAGCGCCCAGTGGAACGCGGCGAACGACGAAGCCAATCGCCAGCGGATGATGGCCGAGATGCGCGCCTCGGACGCCGCCAATGATCGGGCGAACCAGGAATCGCAGCGCCGCTTCAACGACAATGCGGCGCGCGCTTCGGCATCGAGCAGTTCAAGCGGCAGCGGCACATCGTCGAGCTCGTCCGGAAGCAGCTTCTCCCCGGGCATCCGCAGCTCGGCCCCATCCGGTCCGCGCAGCATCGTCGCGACCTATGGCTTCACGGTGCATCGGCAGGAATCGCCGACCGCGCTGGTCGCGCGACTCGAACAGGAAGCGCTTGGCGAGAACGCGCTTTCAGCCTTCAACCTGGGCCGTATCCGGTACACCGGGTTCGACGGCATTCCGCGCGACGATGCGGCGGCAAGGCGTTGGTTCGCTCAGGCCGCAAAGCTCGGCCATGCCGGGAGCCAGGGGCAGCTCGGCTATATGCTGCACGACGGCATCGGTGGCGCCGCCGACCCGGTCGCTGCACTCGACTGGCTAAAGAAAGCCGCCGATCAGGGCGACAGCTATGGCGAGGCGCTTTACGGCTTCTACCGGATCAGCGCGGCGCCAACCGACCGGCCTGTCGATCTTGGCCCGGAAATCGCATACCTCACCCGAGCCGCCGATCGCGGCCAGTTGGTCGCGCAGGCAGCGCTCGGCATGGTCGTCTATGGGCTGGGGCACGGCGCCGCCGCGGACCCGGGCAAGGCGGCGCACTATACACGCATGGCGGCCGAGCAGGATTATCCGGAGGCCGAAGCCGAGCTCGCGAATAGCTATATTTACGGCAAGGGCGTGCCGAAGGATGACGGCCAGGCGGTGACGTGGCTGCGCAAGGCGGTCGCTGTGAGCAATGCCAGGGCGCTCAGGCTGTACGGGCGCCTCATGCTCGAAGGACGCGGCGTCCAGCAGGATCCGGCGGCTGGCGCGGCGCTGATCAAGCGCGCGGCGGATGCCGGCGATATGCCGGCGGCGGGGCTTTACGGCGTTCTGTTGCAGCAGGGCTTCGGCGTCGCGAAAGACGAGGCCGCGGGCGCCCTGCTGCTGGAAAAAGCCGCGGAAGCGCATGACGGCGACGCCGAACAGAATTACGCGGTCGCCTTCTTCAACGGCCAGGGCGTCGCGCAGGACGAGGCAAAAGGTGTTGCCTGGCAGAAGCGCGCCGCGGATGACGGTAATATCGATGCGATCGCCACCTATGCAGTGCGGCTGAGCACCGGGCAGGGTGTGGCGAAGGATCCGGTGGCGGGGGTGCGCTACGCCCGGATCGCGGCGGATGCCGGCAGCGCGCGCGGCCAGGCCTGCCTCGCCTGGGCCTATCATGACGGTGCCGGCGTGCCCAGGGACATGGCGCAGGCGCGGGACCTGTTTCGCAGGGCCGCCGCCCAGGGCGATGCCGGAGCGATCGACGCGCTCAAGCTGCCGGAACTTGCCGCG
>Ga0307508_10002589_pt1 | contig 19018 bp, 22 predicted proteins | sample 9_EM_MG_FD_203089 | JGI IMG/M metagenome (GOLD analysis project Ga0307508, IMG submission 203089) | Populus trichocarpa ectomycorrhiza microbial communities from riparian zone in the Pacific Northwest, United States - 9_EM | ecosystem: Host-associated > Plants > Roots > Unclassified | place... | reverse complement strand
AATCGAATCAGAGGCGATGGTCCGAACGCATCTAGTTGAGGATTGAGGCTCTCGCGCTCATAATTCGTTCTGTATTGGTCACCCGAATGACTAAGACTAAGCTGATTATAAACGTGCAGGACCCCTGGACCTGCAGATTATATTGCCAAACATTTTTCATCTACGATTCACCGCAGGCGCTCGGGATTTCCAGGTGGAGGCGCAGGTGATCAATGATCATGACGGTCAGCGATGCGAACAGCGAACTTTGTTCGTTGTCTGGACGAATTACGTAACCCACGCACGCCTAACGCCGCGCTTCAGTTGCTCGCACTGCAGGCGTCATCTTCACGAGCCTATCCATTGTTTGACCCATTACTGCTGCTGTAGGGAAGCGAGCGAGGATATCCGTTGCCACTGATCAGCCGATTTACTCCTGGCTGTAAAAAGATCAGCGCTGGTGACGACGTCGACCGTCGTACTCTAGGCTAGAGCTGATGACTCGAATCCCTCTGTCAGCAAATATTGCTGCTCGCCTAGTCAATGATACCGCGCTAGCATCAAGTTATCTTGGGTACGCGTATTTTCGCGTGGCTTTTATGCGTGTGCACTGACCAGCTCATCCCTTCTCTCATTTCAGAGACCCGTATCTGGAATATCAGCCCCATTTTGCCTTCTCTCTACCCGTGCAGATATTTTGCAATGGTATCATACTCACTCTGGCAGCTGTCCTCCTCATCCATCTGGCACTCACTGGGACATATCATTGGGCACTTGCTAAACTAAATTATATACTGCAACTCTCGGCGGTGGTAACACTGTGCACCTCACTTATGGCGACGACATACGTCGTCTTCTCCAGTCTTCACAGTGACAGCAGAGGCTGGCCTTACATGCTTGATTACATCGCTGTAGCTGTACCCCCTCATGAATGGAGCCTCGCCGAGAAAATTCTATGGTACTGCATGGAGGCAATGACTTCAGGCCTTGCACATGTGGCGATCCTTCGCTTCGCCTTGTAACAATCCTTGCAAGCTGACAAATGCTGTCTTTAGATCACGCACATCCAATTATTAACCATGATGTACCCCTCTAAGCTGGAAGCCAGACTCATTTTTATCCTAATAGGTATTTTGCATTCTGCCTGGCCGCCTTATGGCGTATTTCATACACGTCTCCAAACAGGTCCCCTTGCCGTTGCGTCTTCCGCCATGCAGTTCTGCTCTTTATCTCCATACCAGCGCGCGCAAGATCTCGGCGATGCAATTCGCGGGGTTTGCAACACTACTCTTGCTCTTCTCTTCGCTCTCGCACTTTTCATCTGGGGATTCGTCGTCAACAAGAAACGAGCTTGGCGTACAGACGGGGGTACAGCTGCTTTCGGTGCTGCTGCCATGTCCTTGTCCGTAATGTCTGTCACCAACAACTTCGTCTTGATATTTGTGGACGACTTGGTGTGGCTACCATCACTTAACTGGGCTATCGTTCTATGGCAGTTGAGTACTTCCTCGGCGCAGCCAAAGGCACACCACTGAACGCTGGCTATCCGAACCTGCAGGACATTCCTAGGTTGGTGGTGGTGGGTAGGCGCGGGCATGGGCGTAGGTGAAGTGGAAGATATGCTCTACAGGGAGCAGAAGCGAAAGGACCAGCGTTATAGGAAGAACAATCGACAGAACAATGTTGGTTCAGAGGTTAATCGCCACGCAAGCAGAGGGGTCGCCGCTAACAGTTCGTTGAGGAGGTTTCGCTTGATGGATGCGATCACGCCAGATTCTTTCTTAAGACGTCGCTCGCTTCGCGCGCAGGTGACTCGCCGAGCTGAATCAACTGGTGACAGTCAGTCAGAGATCGTGATCATTACATCTTCCGCCGAGAATCAAGGGGCGTCGTCACCCACCAACCCTTCCGGTCACGCGCTGCCGGGGCGCCGTTCACGAGTGATTGCGCAGGGTGCAGATGAAATTGAGATGGCCCCACGAGGAGCTTCGTTAGGTAGCGAGGGCGAATCTATCGCGTCTGACCCCACCACCGCGGCCATCATCGTGCCCGCTCGGATGAGGAACATTCCACTCATACCTTCCATCTACACTTCATGCGTGCTTGCAATGCGGGCCCTACGAAGGGCGCACCACACTGCCACACAAGCAGAAGTTCGTCAATCCCAAGCCGCCGCACGGGTTGGGGGAGATACTGGTTGGGGTCTGGGGAATTATGGTCTCCGAGAACGAGAGGAAGCCGAGAGCAGGATTCGCGACTTTCAAGCTGAGCGGAGGAGGAGGATGTTATTGAGAGAGCTGGATGGTGAGGATGACGAAGGGTGGCACGATGAGGAGGGTGATGTGGCCGAGATGGCTGCCCCTTCGCTTCCTTCACACAGAGATGAAGCCGATCCGTCGGCGCCGCCTCTCACAGCCCCAACTGCGGCGCACACACGGTCACCTTTGAGACATCAAGAATCGGATGGCTCATTACCACATCCATTCCCGCCAAGCGACTCCCTATACTGGCGATGGGGCCCATTACGGCGATGGCGATTGCAGGATCGAACGAATTATTGATTATATTGATTGGCTTGGGTCTGGTAGTGTAACTATGTACTATATCCGCCACGAGCGCAAGTTGACACGTTTGAAATATGTGACACGGATTTGACACCAGAGATCTAGTTAGCGTCTTGCCCAGTGAGCCTCTCCATATATCGGAATAATTCGCCATAGAATGGGAATAGTGAACTCCCTACTTAGAAGGAATGCAGGCACATAACGCGCATATAAAGATAAGTTGAGCAAAATGAAGGCTACACGGCGTCTTCTTCAAAATAAAATGATATTTTAACACCGAAGATAATACAACAGACAGTGTAGTATGCCCCCATCATCAATCATCAAAATTTCGCATCGAAGGCCAGAATTACCCGTGCGGTGCCGGGGCGGGTGATCTTGTTGCCAGCTATTGGTATTTGTCATTATTTACTGCGTGGCGCAACTGAACCGCCCACCACCAACATGCCACCTAAGCGCGTAGCCACGAAATCTGAGGCGCCTTTGACCACTCGCCCTTCGCGCAAACGCGCAGCTGAGGAGAACGACCCAGTATTAGTCAAGCGTCCTCGAAGAGCCTCGACTAATGTGAAAGCTTCTGCTGAAACACCTTCCAACAAAGTGGCGCGCGGCAAAACCGCAAAAACAGCTCTCGCCCCTAAGAGAGCTGGCGCTACTACGACTAAAAAGGTTACCGCGAAACCCACTGCTGCTCCTGCTCCTGCTAAGAGGCGAACCACAACCACTGCCACCAGAGTCGCTAAGGCCGCACCTGCAAAAACTACAGAAAAAGCCAAGGCGGCTGCTCTCAAGCCAAAAACGCCACGAGTACCTAAACCCAAACCTCCTCCATTTAATGCACTCCCAGTTATCCCTCCTCCTCGCCAGTATCCCCTTCATGTGTTTGTGTTTGGTAATGGTGACGCAGGCCAATTTGGTTTGGGTCCTGATGTGTTGGACGAGATTGGCCGACCTAAACTTCATTCTTGGATCGAGGAGGCTATAAAGGAGGGGAAATTCGGCGAAAAGGGCGCTGGGTTTGAAACTCTTGTGGCTGGTGGCATGCATTCAATCGCTGTCAGCCCCAATGGAAAGGTTCGCAACTACGAGGGTCTACGTTGTTCGGCTTCGATCTCAACCTCTCATATATGTTACAGCTGTGGAGTTGGGGTGTTAATGATGAGGGCGCCCTGGGAAGAGACGTGAATAATGTGCCGAATCCCGACAAGCCTGGGGAAAACTTCGAACGGGAGGAGCTGGAAAGTATTCCAATGCTTGTCACCGCACTCGAGGAGCAGAAGTTCCGACCTGTTGTTGTTTCGGCTGGTGATAGTCTTACTATTGCTATCGACGCTGACGGGCATGCCAAGGGTTGGGGTATCTTCAGGGTGGGCAAAAGTATTCCTTGTATATCGCTGTGCGGTAAACTCATTTAGTTTTGGTTGCAGTCGGAAAATGGCCAACTCGGCTTTCAAAATGATTCGAAAGCTTCGCGAATCCAAAATCTCCCGACAGATATTCCATTCCTCGAAAAGGTGCAGTTCAGCGACGTCGCAACTGGACCCAATCACGCTGTCGGCCTCTCTGTCGATGGGAAAGTATACACGTGGGGATCCGGTGAAGGAGGTAGGCTTATGTTGCAACATCTGATGTCCAGTGTGCTCAACGATCCTCTAGGTCAACTGGGCCGTAAGATAATTGGTCGCCGCCTTCTGAACTCGACTCGTCCCGACCCGCTTCACCTCCGAAAGATTGTCGTGGTGGGTGCTGGTTCCTTCCATAGCTTCGCTGTGGACGCGGACGGTCATGTATACGCTTGGGGTCTCAACCAATATGGCCAACTTGGACTTGAGATTGAGGACGAGACTATTGTTTGGACCCCAACGCTTGTCCCATCCCTCAGCCCTTTGGAACTCGGGAACGACGCCCGCGTCACCCAAATTAGTGGAGGCGAGCACCACACTCTTTTCTTACTTTCGGATGGACGAGTGTATGCCGCTGGGCGGTTTGACAGCAGCCAACTGGGCCTTGCCCCAGACCACCCCGCCACCAAAAAGATGGAGGAGCAAAATCGTGTCTATATCTCCACTCCTGCTCGGGTTTTCTTCCCGCCTGAGGCAAGCGCTGATAGGCCGAACCCCGAGCTTCCGGCGTACAAAGCCAGTGATGATGACCAAGTCATCAACCCAATCGTAAAAATCTCTGTAGGCGGCCGAGCGAGCTTAGCCGTGTCCAAGTCTGGCCATGTCTATTCTTGGGGATATGGCGCCTCGTGCCAGGTTGGTATTGAAGGCATGCTAGCCGTGTCATCAAACCTACTGACTCGTTGGTCTCATTTACTTAGCTCGGACTCGGAAATGACGCTGAAGAGCAGGCAACGCCTACTCGAGTGCGTTGGAAAGGCGCAGACGACTGGTTCGTGGAAGATGCGTCCGCTGGAGGACAACATTGCTTCCTTCTTGCTAGTGAAAGGGTACATTTCATTTTTTCGTCTCTGCAAACGTGTAAGCTCATGAATATTCCGTCTGGTAGTCTGCTCGGGCTGCTGCACCGACCCAAAATGGAATCATGGACGAATCAACATAGCGGCTTCCAATAGACACCACGTTTATTTTCCACCTCATTCCACTTATCCTATCGTCCTTGTTACATCTGTTGCATATGTCTCACTTGCCCTATTCCATAGTACTAAGCTCAAAATTTGGGTTGTTTGCATCGTTATCTGGAGCTTATCATATCGGCGACTGCGCATCCTGGTTCCAACAGTTGGTCCGAACCACTCGTGCATGTGCATGATCCGCCTTGATTTTACGCCGTGCGATCCCAGCTCAACATTTCAATGTGCTCGAGTTCGCGGGGAGTTCGACGCCTCGTCAACTACTGAGCTGACCTTTTCAGTCACACCACGCATGCTAATGATTGCGCCTGGCAAGCGATCGATTGTCATAAATAATAGCTCCTCGATTCAGCCCTACCTGCCCATAGATACAATACAAATTAGGTGCGGCGGGGGCATTACAGTGCGGCAGACGGCAGGCAGCAAGACATCCCTTTCAGAAATATTCTACTCGCTGTCTGGGGAAGAACGGACGGTTTCACCTCTCAATGAGATGGTGCCGCAGAGCTGTTTCGGGAAAGACAAGGAATCACAAAGCGTTGTGCTGATCCAGGAGAATCAATTTTTCTCAGTTCCTCGCCAATTTGGGGAGGCGGAAGTGTATTTTCGTACGATGGAAAACGATCTATGCATGGCTGGTGTGTAATTGCTGCAACATGCTATTATTTATAGCAATCGAACCTTGCTGGGTGTGGCCGTTAGGTGTCTGGTGTGGTTGAACATAAGGAAATGGTGATCGCAATTTAGTAGTGGCCGTGCAGAGGCGTCGACGTACTGTGCACATATCAAATGTTGAGCCAAAATCGCAGGTTAAAAACGATGCGGGACCCGGCACACGCCCAATCCGGATCAGCCGTCGCAGGTCTCCACCCTCATAGATTGACAAGTCAAGAATCTAGATAAAATCTACACAGCGACACAAACACCCAAAATTTGTGGAGAGCACCATTATCGCGCAGGGCAAAATGAGACATCCAACGGACGTAACAAGGACGGCGAGATAAATATTAAATAGGATGAGGTGCAGCTACTGTGTGCCGATGTCGGCAATGCTCGATTAGTGGAGTGCAATGATAAACAATCATTATAGCAACGGCTTCGGCCATCAACAGAAAATTACCGAAACTGGCGAGTTTAAGACTGCACCTCACAGAGGCAATGGTACAAAGCCGGCGGATGGCAATTTTCCCATGCCAACATTACCTCGCTCGTGTTTTCGGTGCCGAGGAATCTCACTGGACGGGATCCGTGGATTTCTTAATTTCGGACTCTCCATCACATGTGACGGAGCAGCTGGCGGCGGCGGCGCTTGAGTCAAGTGTAGTCATTCGTTTACTGAAGAATCGCTCACCTGCCTGTCTCCCCGTAAGTGAATAGGAGATCAAGAGTGAAGGGGGTAGGCCTTGAAGGATATGCAACCAGAATGGTGAAAAAGAGTCGGGCCGGGATAGAGTCCGCCCCCGGAGGATGAGAGAAATCCATTTTAAACTCTTTCCGAGGGGGTATGTTGTCAAAGGTAGTATGGATAATTGCATGAGTTTCGGTCCACCCCTTTTTACTTTGAGTCGAATAGGAAAGGTTAGCGGTTGGGAGGTGCGTATTTCCACCTGCGGTGATCCCCGCAGTCAGAGTCTGAGTGCTCTCTCGCTGAATGTTGGCGTTAGGGGAGTCTCCTGTTGGTGGCGGCGGGTCTACATTCTGCAAATCGTCGGGTGAGAGATGCTTCGTTTGATGATAACCTACCCACCACGATTTCTAACATCCCTTGATTGTTACTCCGCCTGTACCCGTCATCCTGAAGGGTTCCCGTCAATTTAAGGATTGGGCACGTGTCTCCTTGCACCTCGAGGCGAAACCTAAGACAAGCAGCCCATTTGTCCGATTCAGGTACTACTTCGTGATATCTAAACCGAGAGCATCCCCAAGAGTCACACAATCAGAACACTGAGGCTGAAGCATAGGGCGCATGTTACCCGCACGGACCTTTGGTGGGTTTTTACTATTTTGACCATAATTTTACGCGTAGTTCGCATTTTACGCTTGAGTTTGAGTTTCACGGTGCCGACGGGAACGTCCCCTTGAGTGGAGTGATTTAGTACAAATGATACAAGCTTTTATAATCAATCGCACCATCGTCGGTAGCTGCGGCCATGAAGGACTCGTATCGAGATAAAGTGTGTCCATCTTTGTGCGTCACAGGCAAGTCAGCATGGGGTGTTGATAGAGACGAAGTGCGTTCATCTTTGTGCTTCGCCGGCGAGGCGCTTTCATATGCGTGCTTTTCTGGCAATCTGAGAGATGGTAAGCTCGCAGATACAAGTTTTATATGAGTATGTAGGCGCACCGTGCTTGGTTGAGAATGGTGGGAGCACCAATAGAAAGTCTTAAACGATGCCTACTTATGAACTCCCGGAGAAATTGCGCCGCAGCCTCTGGGGATTTTTCCGCGCAGTTGCCTGGCTTGCTTAAATAGTTTTTGACCTCTTCGTGAACTTTGTCCCTTTGTTGCGTCGCGTATGCATTGATCACCCCGTCAACGAGAGCGCCATCTAGGGTACAGATGCCTTTCGGGGTTCTCGTTCGATGAAAGATCATGCGCAGGATAAAAATGAAATCTGTCACGTATATCACGATGATTGTGGCATTGCTCAAGGAACTTCAAAACCATATAGATAAGTATGCCAGTGAAATCGAGGGCGATTGAATCAACAAATCTCACTGACATAATGTCGTCCGTTTTTTGCCGATCGGGATCTCGAAGACCACTTCTCAATCTTGGCATCAAACGATTCGCAGACAAGACCTAAGGGCGAACCTCGGCATACTCGATCTTCTGGCGTAAAACAAGCACGATACACGTACCAATATACCGCCGTCAAAATTCCAAATTTGGATCAACTTTTGGTGCACAGACTCTAAATGGCTGTCGAGGGAAGTTTTGCTGTCAAGCGAGTCCAACGTCTCTATGGGGAGGGGCCATGTGCGCTGTCAAAATGCGCTCCCAATGAGGAACAATGGACGAAAACCTTTAAGTGCAATTCTGAAGAATGTGTGACTATTATCAGCACCGTCACCAAGAGCAAGGTTACTCAGCTTACTCAGTTGACAACTGAATCTTGACGTCGGGGTGCACCCTCTGCGCGACAGATACACCCTGGGCTGCACTGTTGTTGGCTAATGGCCCAAACCTCTCGGTCAGGAGTTGCTGGGTGAGTTCAACGAGCCTCTCAACTGATGGCCCATGTGGCGCAAACACTGTCAATCTGATCTCAGGGTCAGGGGCTGGGCTCTCGGAGAATTCTTACCAGAGACTTTCACATGTGGGAACTTTTCCTTCCCCATGTATCGGCGAATTGGCTCGAGGTAGTTGCTATGCAGCACACTCTTGATTTCGTCTTTCACAAGTAAATCCTTGACGTGTGGTTCAGCGTCTGGGTTCCCATCATCAATAACGATTCGGATCTCCTCGTCTAACTGATCAAGCTTCGTGAATACCATTACCACAGGGACTGCAAACAATTTCAGATTATCGTCACGCCACATGTGTGGAAAGTGAAAAACAGACGTTGGTCACAGTAGGTCGCCAGGATTTTCCGGTCGTACGTGCCTACGGGAGTCAAATCGGACAACGAACAACACAGCCTTATCCGACAAACGACATTTAACGAACAGAAATATGATTAGACAACGATCGGGTATGAGTTATGGCACACACCAGATGGCATGTAGCTGGTCTTTGACGTCGGGTTGCGCGCGACGCGCTTCGATGAAGTTCCGGACTGTGTCGTAATACTCCGGCTGGTCGTCTTCCAAGCCTCGCGAGTCGTGAAGGATGAACATGTCATTAATTGGTGAGATAATCTCTTTCTCGATATCATGTTTGCCGGCAATAGTGTGTGACACCGGCTGCAACGTTTCACCATTTATGTAGCACGCGTCGGTATCCTTCCACGCACTAAAGGCATAAATTAAAAGGACTTACTAGGTCTACACCGAATGCCTGATTGATCAGCGACGTCTTCCCGACACCGGTCTAGAAATTCCAGGGGTAAAGAGGGTTCGGTTAACACGATGCCGTCGTGCAATAGTAGACAAGTGCTTTCGTAAATCATAGATACCTTGCCCACTATCAGCAATCGAAAGCTTCAACCGGCGTTAGCACACGTCTCGGAATCAAAGTAGGCCCCCCCTACCTGGAGGGTTGAAACGAATCTGAATCAAGAACTCCGGGTCGGTCTTGCGAGCCAGTCATGTAATTTCGGCGAAGGGATAGCTGTTCGTCTACCCGTTGGAGAGACCTATTACTTATGTTTGGCAGAAACCAAGACAACGTGATTCGCCCACGGGCGAATCCGCACCCACATCCGGATCGCTCTAGCTCAGCACCTCAACAATGCAACTCTTAATAACAACATTAATTATTATTTTTTGCCTCACCCTCTCATCCTGCCTGGAATGTGTGGCTGGTGTCGACAACCAAATTTTTGACTGAAGAAAATTTATTTCGAGGAGTCAGGTGGAAGTGTAAAGTGTGAAGTCCTTGAGTGCAAGGTTTTCACTGAACATTCGTTGAGTCGGCAGGGTATTGTTCGTGAATCATCACTCAGATGAACAAAGGGATAACAATCGCATACGAATTTTAAATTGGGGAGGCCGCAACAGGTTGAATTTTCCAAAACCTCCCCTTTGAGCAAAAGTGTGCTTCCCACAAGCGTGGGGACTGAGTGAGAAAGGCAGGCCTCACGTGTTCTATCTGTGCCCACATGTCAGACATGCAAGAACCATTCCAGGAGTTAAATGACGGCATTGCGGACGCCGGTGACGCGCTGACAGACGGAATCACGGATGATGAGTTTCTTCAATTTCGTCAGAAGTGTGAGAGCTTCCATGTGCTTGCCGTCGGTTCTAGCGCCGTAGGGAAAACGACTTTGTTAGAACGGTTCGCGGGGGACAGCATAGATAAGGCTCAGATTAAGTCCCCAGATGGTGAACTGGCACGTGTAATGGCAATGTTGTTGATGCAACAGTGGGAGCTGACTTCAAATACCCAACTCTCCAGCCCCACGAACCACCACAAGGCAACGTGAGTGTAAGCGCGTTTGTAGACTAGTGCCATTCACCCCCTGAGGCCCCCCATGTCCCTAGCGAGGCTCCAACAATATTCGAAACGAAATTACGTTCCCCTCCAGACCCGGTTTTGTGTTCCATGACGCCAAGGGGTTCGAAACTGGTTCGACTGAAGCCGGGGACGCCGTAATGAGCCTCCTGGAGGATTTACGCAATTCCGCCACGCCGGAGCAACAGATCCATGCCGTTTGGTACGCACTGGCGACGACGGGTGTTGCATGCTAACACTCCGTCGGCAGGTTTTGCGCATCTCTTGCCGCGTCAAGGGCCATTCACACGAAACCACTCAAAATATTGAAAACTTCCGAGTCAATAGGTGAGGTACTCGCAGGATCCTCGGCGCTGACTTCACCGATATTTTTGTTCCAAGTGCCTACGGTCGTCGTTTTCACACAACGTGACCTGAAGTGGGCGCGCCTTCACGGCAGACACTCTCGTGGCGACGTTGCCTCGGGAGACAGCCACCAGCTGACCGACGCACTGATTCAAGCCCATGTGCTCGAGTGGAAAGCGATCATCGAAGCGGAGGAGACTGCTGGACCAGACACGACCACCAAACGAGGCCTGCGGTTCGCGATGTTGGGAGGTTTGACCGTTTACTATCGCTGCTATGCAGTTGGAGTTGACGATTTATTGCAGGAATGCATCAAAATACGGAAGCGGCTGCACAACAGTGCAGAGATCTAATGCAGCTGACAGAGAATGTGATACCAGCAATGTCCAGGCTGTTACTGACATCAGTCTATACAAATGACATCCAAAGTCGGATCAGGTTTGTGATTCGGAGGTGAGTCCGCCCCCAGCCGAGGCTGACCCACCAGCTGCTCTCTGGTCATTGGCTGTTAACTCAACCCCAACCTATGGTCAGGACGCTACTTCGACGTAAGTATCTAATGTCAGTGCGTAGGTCGCCGATTGAGGGCAGATACTTGTTTGTAGTTATGGAGCATCATCCGCACATATTCCAAGGGACCGCCAGTGGATCAGGAGGAAACAGATTTACCAAATTACTTAGGCGAGTTCACTGAATAATATCCATCATGCGCGACTAACCCTTCCATTTCCGAAGCAAACTGGTTCCTCAAACATACACCCTCAGCGGCGCCTTTTTCAGGAGTATTCCCGTATTGTTCCTTATATACCTCCCGCATTTGCGTTCTCAGGTAAGTCGACGCACTTTAAAATAAACTACAATGAGAATGCTCAATGCTCTATCGCCTACGCGGATGTCCAGATCGTGAGTATTTGTGAGCTCTTGACCACTCGGCGCGATGGCTGATCAAGGCCCGGTGATTACGAACACTGCAGGGAGTACGTGGCTTGTTTATAAATATCACTCAGAAGGCTGATGTGGCGCAAGGGGACTGGGCAATCGATGCCCGAACGTGTGCGTCACCTGCTCATTTTAGGGCTGCATTCGGCGAGCTGATCGTAGGCGGTGCATGTCGACTCTGCAGGAAGTACGTGAGCTGCTCATTAAAGGTTTCGCTGTTTCAGAGAGTTGACAACATATGGCGGGACATGATTGATTGACTCTGCAGTTTGTATGTGACTCATGTCCGCATTTCTATTTCAGAGCTGACAGCTGGCGGGACACCTATAGTTGACACTAGAGCGGGTATGTAACATGCCCAATTCTGTGCTGCTATCTGAGGGGGCTAGCTGACGGCAAGGGGATGTGACTTGATAGTTCGCACTGCAACGAGTGCGTTACTCGTTTTTGGTATTGCTTTAGAAGGCTGACAGCGGACGGCGGCACCGAATGGTTGACTCTACAGTTTGTGCGTGACCTCATTTTACTATAACTATGTTAGAAAACTGACAACAGTGACGGGGTGTAAATGGTTGACCCCACAGCTTGTATGTGTCTTGCTCGTTTTGACAGCGCCATTTTGGAGAGCTGATGCTGGGCGGCGGATGATGAATCTCCGCAGAAAGTACGTGATCTCTCTCCATCTCGGTATTGTATTTAGACCGTTGACTCCCGACGGCGGGGTGTGAATTCGTGACTGCAGCACGTATGTGACTTGCTCGGTTCGAGATTGTTATTTCGGAGGGCTGACAGCGCGTGGCGGGGAATGGATGGTTGACACTACAGCGAGTAGGTGACTTTCTAATTGCAGTGTTGCCATCTCGGAGTGCTGATGGCAAGCATTGGGACATGAATAGGTGACTCTGCAACGTGTAAGTTGGTCGTTTTAAGTATCGCCGTTTCACAGAGTTGACGACAGGGGGCTGCGAATGACTGACTTCTAGTTTGTGCGTGGTCTACCCATTTTCGTAATTGCTATTTCGGAGAACTGACACCAGGAGGCGGGTGGGGATGGTTTACTTTTGCAGCAAGTACGTGATCTGCTCACACCGACAATTTCGGAGGACTGACGGCTAGCGGGACACGAATGGTTGATTGTGCAGCGTGTGCGTAACTTCCTCATTTTGGTTTTACTATTTTGGTCGGCTGACCATAGGCGGTGCGGCGCAAATGATCAATCTTACAGAAAGTACGTGACCCGCTCATTCCACATTACTGTTTCGATGAGCTGATACTAGACGGCGGGGAACGAATGTCTAACTCTGCAGTTTGTGCGTCGCTTGCCGACTTTGATATACTGCAGAGAACTGACAGTGCTCGGTGGGGAACATCCCAACGGTACAATTTTGGTACCAATGAATGAAGCCTGTGAGTATAATCATTATCAATATTTAAAATTGCATGCTTTGCTAATGCGTATGGCGGCGCTTGCTTTTACTTTCATCTTATCAAACCTGCGTTCCATGCTTAGAAAATTTCAGCATGTGACTCGCGTTTGATGAAATCACAACAAAAATTGACGCGGGAAATCGGTCGTCGCCGTTTCAAGAACCTGCAAGATCGCAAATCTCTTGTCGGTTCATTTCTTCGGTTTGCGGTGCATACGTGCAGTGCGTAGGTTTGAGCCTTTTTTCGCATACTCAACTGACATGTGTACTCCAGTGTGGTCAATTGTTGCTATTCGTGCATTCCGTGATCCAAGTTCTTGCAATTGGCCAATAATAGACGAGTTTCCGCCGAGGCAGGACCCACCGTTGCAAGCGACCATTCTCAATAAGCTTATTCAAGCATGGGATACTGCGGATGGCGCAAATCTCATGTACAACTCCGACGTGTCCGTGACGAAGGGCGAGCAAGTGACACAGCTTGTCGATTGCATGCACCGTGTTGTGAAGGAATTGGCTTAATGGTATATATCACGGCTCGTTTACATATGGTCATGTTTTGGGAAAGCGCAGTATGCTATGATCTACTAGTTCTGATGCAGTAAACGTCAGGTCTTGAAAGTGTGTTACTAGGGGTCCCGGCGGGTCGGATCGGGTCGGGTACGGGTATTTACCCGTAGCGTGTAGAGGCACTGAGGAGCCGCACCCGCGGGTACGATTTTGTTACTTCCATCTATGTGGAATTACTTGAGCTATCGGATAGATAGGTCAGATGGCATAAGCCAAAGTCTACCTAGGTACAACCGGGTACTGGCGGGTACGCCCGGCAGGTCAAGTGCTATCCGTGACGGTTTACCCGACCCGATCCGACCCGCTGGGTAGGGGTCCCGGCGGATCGGATGGTTTCGGATCATCCGGTCGGATGGATCCGTATCCGCGGATACGGATTGAACCATCACCTTGCATTGCATCCGCGGATGACCATCCGGCTAATCCGCGGATATCCGCGGATGATAGAACGGAAACTGCCGATGAGCTGTACAGTAGGACAAACAAAAATAGAATGGTTTCTCGGGCTTCTATACTTTTTCCATCCTTTGGCAAATCCCCCTCATTATGCCTGAACGAGACCCTGTGGACCCAACCTTGATTCTCGCTTCAAAGCGTACTCGCAAGCCAGCCTCGCGTGCCGCAAACAAAAATAATGGTAAAATAACAGTCTGATCTGACAGTTCTGCACATCGATTGAAAATCTCTCACTACCTTACAGACCCTTCCGAGAACAGCGACGATGACATTCAAGTAGACTCCGACTCGGATTACTCTGCACCACAATCAAAGAAGAGATCTCAGCAGCAAATGCAAGCGGGCCAAGCCAAAGAGAGCTCTACTTCAAACCAGCCGACTTCCGCAACACCAATATCTCTCGAGGAAGATGATACAATACCCGTAGATGCCCCACGGAAGCGAAAGAGGCCTCATGGTGCACGGCACCCGCATCGCCTTTCCTTTCTGGCTCGGCCAAAGATTGACTGTGCAGCGGATCACCCAGATATTAGGGGCACTAATTCGCTTTGCTGGACATTCCTTCAGCTAACAAATGCCATCCATGATGAGCACCAATCTCTCGTGAGCGGTGTCATTACATGCGCATTTTGTATCGTAGAGGGCAAGCACTCACCGAAGAAATAGGAGAATTGGAACAAAGTAAAATCCCAAGGGTCAACGGGCAACTTCAAAGACCATTTCAAGTCACACCATCGTGGTGCTTGGCAAAAAGCGTCGGCGGAGGATCTGGCTATTATCGACCCGGAGCGGGCTGCAGCCCAGTCTGCAAAGCCTGGAGCGACTCAGACAACTCTTCATAGCTGGACAAATTCGGTAAGCGTGCCATTATTTGCCATGTTCCTTCAGTTATACTCACTGTTACATCATTCAAAAGGTTTTCAATGTAGATGAATTCCATCGCCTGCTCATAGAATGGATGGTAGTTTCCAACCAACCATTCACAGAGGTCGATAATCCGCAATTTCGGCGCCTCATTTCCTACGGAAAGCCAATCATCGCTGAAAAGATGGTACATGCGACACAACTGAAAGAAAGGCTGCTGACTGAATTTGAGCATGCGCGCGACCGTTTCAAAAAAACTCTGAAGGTATGCCGCACTCTTTCAGTCATATAGATACTTGAATTATGTTATGCGCAATAGGATGTGCCGGGCAGCATTCCGATAGCAAGCGATGCGTGGACCTCGTCTAATCGGATTGCATTCCTTGCATTAACGGCATCCTGGATCACAAAGGACTGGGTGTTAGTATCGCTTTTGCTCGACTTCATTGAGCTTAAAGGCGCGCATTCCGGAGCGAACATGGCGGGCGTTGTTTTCGAGAGTCTGATCGACCTAGATATGAAAGACAAGGTAAATCATTACTTCTGAAATATCACACCCATATGCGCGCTTACCCAGAACTGCGAATAGTATATATCCAACACCGGCGACAATGCGAGTAATAACGGTACCTTGAATCGTTCGCTGGTTGATATGTTGCAATATGCCGGGCGTGATGATTTGGATGCTGACACAGCGACTATCCGCTGCCTTGCACACGTCATTCACCTTGCTGTTATGGAGCTGTTGGTTGGGTTGAAGGCAGTGAAAAAAGGCGACATTCGTGATGACGACATTGATTTGGCACCACTGACAGAAGAGTTGGCGGAAGCTGTTGCAAGTGATTTCGGCGAAGGAGAGAAGACCGATGATGAAGTTATAGAAGAGCAAATGAATCAGGGTGGTGATGAAGTGCTGGCAAGCATGATTGGACGGGTATGTCACAGTGTCACTTCTCGTTTTGCGGCCACACCCGACTCACATGTTCTCACATGATCAAGCTCCGCAGCCTATGCAAACTCACCCGATCGAGTCCCCAGCGCATGGAGGGTTTCTTTGAATGCATCAAACTCTCAAACACTCGCCAGGAAAGCCGGGCAAAGGATAGAAGAGTTCCATTTATACCACTCCCGCTTCGGGTCTTTATTATCGATGTCGTGACAAGATGGAACTCCCTGTACTTTATGCTTGAAAGGGCACACACATTTCGAAAGGTAAACTTCTGTCATTTCTCGGCCACATACTCATCTTCTCATAAAACAGGCAATTGACGAGCTTTGCATGCACAATATTTATGGCCGACTTTACAAGAATTATGCACTCCTCGACTCGGAGTGGAAGATTATAGGTATTCTTATCAATTTTTTGGCTGTGAGTGCATTAGAGGTTCTGTACCTGAAAGTCCTAATGTCGTGCAAAGGTCTTTCGAAAGGAATCCGAACGCATGTCTGCTGAGAAATTCCCCACACTAAGTTCATCGCTTGCGTCCTATGTCAAACTCATAAAGCACGTTGCTCAATTCAAATCATCTCCTGAGGCTCGCGAGTCGGGATCATTTCTCAGGGCTCTTGCTGCGTGCGAGCAAAAGCTCAAGAAGTTTTTCAACATCTCATCGCACCAATCGGTGTATTACTATATTGCTACCAGTGAAGTATTCTTGCTTGCCCTTACTGCTGTACGATACTAAACTTGCATGTTTAATGTAGTTCTTGATCCGCGCTGGATGATGTTGCTCTTCACCAGTAACCAAGATCTCTTCCCCACTCATTGGCTTGACCGCTGCCGGGATAAGTTTATTGAGATACTCAAACAAAATTACGATGACATGGACCCCGCTAAAACTGCGAACATGACATCCCCACCAACTGCACCACTGAACGAAACCGACGACTTATTCTCTGATCCATCCCTTGTTGATCAATCGGCCGAAGATGCTTCTGGGAACTCTATTGAAGATGAGCTTGGACGCTATTTGAACGACGGTAGGTATAAGCCCGGTCCTGGCGAGGATAAGTCACCTCTCCGCTGGTGGAAGGATAATGAGCGTCGCTTCCCACGGCTAGCCCGGTGTGCACGCGATGTCCTTGCAATACCAGGTGTGTACATTAGCTATGCATTGATACCATTACTCATCTCACACTTGATCAGGTTCATCTGTGAGCGTTGAACGGGCATTGAGCGCCGGTCGTGATGTCATCGGGATCCGCCGTGCAACCCTGAGTGCCGAAACCATTAGAGTCCTCATGCTCTATCACAGCCAGCTGATGATGGAGGCATCTATGTAGATAGTTCTGTCCCAAAACATACAGTTTTACGATTTCTAGCTTAAGCGTCAAAAATCAATTTATTTATCCGACTATCCGCGGATGGATCCCGGATGGACCATCCGCGGATGCGGATGCAGCATTTGGCAGAGTTCATCCGACTCGGATTGATCCGTATCCGATCCGATCCGATCCGATCCGCCGAGACCCCTACCGCTGGGACCCCTATGGGTTACGCAGCATTGCACTTGCACTCCGTCTTTTCGACAAGGTTCAATGGGATGGTTTGCTTGAGCACTAGTATATTTGGCTTTTCACCTGGTGGGGCGGTGGAGCGCTTCAGTGGACTATCAGACTATCAGCACATTATGGTATTAGCTGTCGATCCGACTACCACGTGATAACGGTGCGGATTGTGGGAAGTTTCCAAATTCAATATCTTATATAAACGCGTCACTTCACGCAGATTTGCAATCTCTTGCGTCCGCCATGTCTCAGCCTTTCGTCGATTCCTGGGTCGATGGCCCATTATCCACCAAATTTTACACCCGAAGGTATGAGGCGACGGCTCCAGCTAAGGCCCACGTTATTTTTGTGCACGGCTTCGCGGAGCACGTCGGTCGCTATGAAGAGACTTTCCCAGTTTATGCCTCCAAAGGCATATCCGTATTTGCGTATGACCAACGTGGTTTCGGGAGGACCGCTTGTGATACGGCTAACAAGAGCCCTGCGTCGAGTTGGGGCGTCACATCTTGGAAGAACCAGCAAGACGACATTGCATTCTTTATTCTGAGAGAACGTGAGCGAGTACCGCCTCAGCTTCCTATATTCCTTATGGGCCATTCAATGGTGCGAGACCCCGATAATTTGTAGTGGCGCAGGCAGTGACTGATGTCCCCCTTCACCTCCCACTCTCGCGCGCGACCCGCGATGTTCTGAATTAGGGAGGAGGGGAAGTCCTTGGCTTTGCTGCAACGCCACCAGTATCCGCGGAAGCGCTGGAACACCTTACGGGAATCGTCTCATGCTCCCCTCTAATTCGTCAAGCTACGCCAACGTCTAAATTGCAACTCTGGCTAGGTGCCAAGGCAGCCAAACTTCTACCTAATCATATCATTCCGGCCCCCGTTAATGCGGATGTACGTGCTCAGCAGTGCAACAATTGAGGTGAGAACTGACGTATCAACCCCACAGGACCTGTCCCACGACCCTGTTGCAAACAAAGCATATCTGGATGACCCTTTGATCAAAGCTTCCGGCACCCTACGTGGACTTGGTGACATGCTCAATCAAGGTATTGCGCTAGCTGAGACGCATTATAAGAATTGGCCTTTGGAGCTCCCAGTGAGATTGTGATCCGTTGGATCGTTTCGGTACCCTGCTAACGATTCTTCACAATCGTTAGGTCTTGATTGTTCACGGTGATGCCGATAAAGTGCGTACCGCTATGCGTGCGTTAGGTCTTGGTACTGATCACCCTGCTTCAAAGGTGACGGATCACAAGGCATCCGAGAATTTCTATACCAGCATCAACGCCAAAGACAAGCACATTTCCATATACCCTGTAAGATCACTTATCCGCCGCACCTTGCGTTATCGCTCATTCGCATGGCCCTGACTGTTTTTCAGGGTGGTTTCCATGAGCTTGCACATGAGCCAGAGCTCAAAGCCCGCTTGACGGACGAAGTTTCCGAATGGATACTAAATCGCGTCCCTGCAAGCGCGGAAGGGGCAAGGCTATGATGTAATGGCGCAATGCGGCTCAAGGGTGCTTGCTGAATGACAGCATCCTAACAGTCCTGTAGCAATACGTAACTTCTTGGGATCTCCGGTCATGTCTTGACATCTTGACACCAAACGATATCGTTCCAATGCCTTCGAATCATCACATCGGGCGTGCTAA
>Ga0307508_10002588_pt1 | contig 19024 bp, 14 predicted proteins | sample 9_EM_MG_FD_203089 | JGI IMG/M metagenome (GOLD analysis project Ga0307508, IMG submission 203089) | Populus trichocarpa ectomycorrhiza microbial communities from riparian zone in the Pacific Northwest, United States - 9_EM | ecosystem: Host-associated > Plants > Roots > Unclassified | place... | reverse complement strand
TGGGCGGCAAGGACAACTACGTCGCCGACCGCCAGGCCGCCGCCAAGGTGCTCACGCTGTGGCCGGGGGTCATGGTCGCGGCGCGCACCAACCGGGCGTTCATGCAGCGCGCGGTCCGGTTCCTCGCAGCCGAGCGGGGCATCCGCCAGTTCCTCGACATCGGCACCGGCATTCCCACCCGGCCCAATCTGCACGAGGTCGCCCAGTCGGTGGCCCCGGAGAGCCGGGTGGTGTACGCCGACAACGACCCGATCGTGCTGGCCCACGCGCAGACGCTGCTCACCAGCAGCCCCGAGGGGCGCACGGCGTATGTCGACGCGAATGTCGCCGACCCGGACACGATCCTCTCCTCCCCCGGCGTCACCGAGGTGCTGGATCTGTCCCAGCCGGTGGCCCTGAGCCTGTGCGCGCTGCTGCACTTCGTGCCGGACGACTGGGAGCCGTACGGGATCGTGGGCAAGCTGGTCGACGCGCTCGCGCCCGGTTCGTATCTCGTCCTCAGCCACATCACCCCGGACTTCGATCCCGAGGCCACCCAGCGGACCGTGCAGATCTACCACAGCGGGGGCATTCAGGGGAAAATCCGCACCCGGGACGAGGTGGAACGGTTCTTCACCGGCCTGGAGATGGTCGAGCCCGGCCTGGTGGTGCCGCACCGCTGGCGCACCGACCTGGCCGCCGGGGACCCGGGGGTGGAGACCGGCGATGTGACCGACGAGGAGGTGTCCTTCTGGGCGGGTGTCGCCCGTAAGTGAGGGGATTTACGTCAAGTCACTGTGTGTGCCTCCGCAGTTCGCTACTGTGACGACATGAGCGCCAGGAACGTGGACCCCGCCGACGAGTGGCCGCTGCCTCCGCCCTGGATGTGGGGGTGCGACAAGTGCACCGATCTCTACCGGGCGATGAAGCAGGCCCCCAAGCTGGTGGACGCCGCGCTGGAGGAGCTGGGGCCGGGGACCGACTGCGATCCCCACGACTCCATCGTGTCGACCCAGATCCGGCTGGCCCGGCACATCGCCACCCGCCATGTCGCGGAGCTGCCCGAGGCCGACGAGAACTGCGAGCGGTGCGTGTCGGACGCGTCCGGGAGCCTTCCCGCCGTGCTCGCCCTGGAGCACCGCGCCCGCCACCTCTTCGCACCGCCCAGCATCGTCCACATGCTGTAGTCCGCTCGCCGCCGTCCGGCCCGCCCTGCGGCTTCTCTGAGCTGTGACATTCTGGTGGGTGGGTGCCCTGCCACTCCTGGGCGGCGCGGTCCGGCATCGCCGGATACGGCACCCCTGCCCTCGCCGCCCGTGTTCCGGGGACTTCCACCTGCCCGTACCTGCGGCACGGAGGGGAGGCAGACGGGAACATGCCCCACAATGCCGGTGCGATGTCCCCGGCGCCGGAACCCACCGGGAGGGAGCGGGTTCTCGCGTTCGCCGGGGTGTCGCTGGCGGCCGTCTACGTGCTGGGCGAGGGGAGCGACGGCCTGCGGCTGGTCGAGACCGCGAGGGCGGCCGGGACCGGTGCGGCTCCGGATGCCCTGCCGAAGCACTACGCGCTCTCCGACCGCTCCCCCGCCGCCGATGCCCTGTGCACCGGCCGCCCCCTGTGGCTGGACTCCGACGGTGTGGCCGCGTACCAGCGGGACGGGTCGGCGGCGCGGTGGCCCGGTGCCTCGCTGGGCGCGCTGCCGCTCGGGGCCGAGGGCGGCAGGCTGGGCTGTCTGCTCATCGTGGGCAGCGCCGCGGACGGTTTCGAGGCGGAGCAGCGGGGCTTTCTGCTGCGCTACGCGGACGCGATCGCCACCCGGCTCCGGGCGGCCGGTGCGTCCCGCCCCGCGGCCCGCACCGGGGCGACCACGCTGCTGGGTCCCGCGCTGCGGAGTCTGCGCGTCGGATCGTTCGTCCTGCTGCCCGGCACGGGCCTGATCGAGGCGGACCCGACCCTGCTGGACCTGGTCGGTATCGCGCCGGACGACTTCGACGGCACGGTGGACACGCTGCTCGCGTGCACCGTGCCGGAGGATCTGCCCGCGCTGCTGTCGGTCGTCGAGCCCACGGCGCAGGCGGCCGGGGACCGCGAGCTGGAGTTCCGTATCCGCCGGTCGACCACCGAGGTGCGCTGGCTCCGGCTGAGCTGCCGGGTGGGAACCGACGCCACGGGACGGCCGGAGCGCGTCGTGGGTGTGGTCACCAGCGCCGCCGCGCTGCGCCCGCGCGCCGACGACGTGTCCCGGGTGCAGTGGCTGACGACCGCGCTGGACAACGCGATGACGGTCCGGGACGTGAGCCGGGTGGTGGTCGCCGCCCTGGGCGAGCCGCTGGGAGCGGACCGGGTGGCGCTCGCCGAGCTGCAGGCGGACCGGCTGGTGGTGGTGGGTCTCGATCCGCCGCAGGCCGACGCGTGGCCGGAGCTGTGGCGTTCGGAGTGGCATTCCGAGTGGCCCGACGCGTCGCTGCACGCCCTGCCGAGCCTGCGGGCCACACTGCGCGAGGGCCGTCCGCGGCTGTGGCCCGCGGGTGCCGCGCTGGAGCCGGGGCTCGCGGGCATCGGCCCCGGCGGGCTGGCCGTGCTGCCGCTCCCGGCCCACGGCCAGGTGGCGGGGGTGTGCCTGATCGGCTGGGACGCTCCCCATCCATTCGGCCCCGAGGAGCGGTCGCTGCTGACCGCGACCGCGGGGCTGGTCGGCCAGACCCTGATGCGGGCGCACGCCTACGACGCCGAGCAGGAGCTGGCCACGATGCTCCAGCGCAGTCTGCTGCCGCGCAGCCTGCCGCCGCTGCCCGGCGGGGTGGCCGTCGCCCGCTATCTGCCCGCGATGCGGGGACTCCAGGTGGGTGGCGACTGGTACGACGTCATCGCGCTCTCCGAGAGCCGGGTGGCGCTGGTCATCGGCGATGTGCAGGGGCACAGCGCCGCCGCCGCGACGATCATGGGCCAGATGCGGACGGCGGTCCGCGCGTACGCCGTGGAGGGGCATCCGCCGGATGTGGTGGTGTCCCACGCCAACCGGCTGCTCGTGGGCATGGAGGCGGATCTGTTCGCCACCTGCGCCTATGTCGAGCTGGATATGGAGGAGGGCAACGCCTGGTTCGTCCGGGCCGGGCATCTGGCGCCGCTGGTGCGCCGCCCGGACGGCACCACCGAGGAGGTGGTGGTCGAGGGCGGGCTGCCGCTGGGGGTGGTCGCGGACGCGGAGTTCCCCATGACGGCGGAGCCGCTGGCGCCGGGCACGATCCTCGCGCTGCTCACGGACGGTCTGGTCGAGTCCTCGACGCTGCATCTGGACGAGGGCATGCGCCGGATGCGCCGCGCGCTGGCCGCCGCCCCCACCGATCTGAGCCGGATGGCGGACGCGCTGCTCGCGGTGGCCGACCAGCGTCATGACGACGTGGCGCTGCTGCTCCTGCGGTACGACGGCATGCGGGTGCGGCCCATCCGGGCCGGCTGGCTGGTGTGGCGGCTGCCCGACGCCGTCATGCACGCCCGCCGTTTCACCGCGCGCACACTGCGCTCGTGGGGCCTGTCGGACCAGGCGGATGTGACGCTGCTGGTCGTCTCCGAACTGGTCACCAACGCGCTGATGCACACCCACGGCACGGTCCGCCTCGACCTCACGTATGCCATCGACCGGCTGCGCGTCGCGGTGAGCGACTCCTCCCCGCGGGCGCCCGCCAAGCCGGTGATCACGGACTGGGAGGCGACCGGGGGCCGGGGGCTGCTGCTGGTCGAGGCGATGTCGGCGTCCTGGGGCTCGGTACCGGTCGGCGGCGGCAAGCAGGTGTGGAGCGAGATCGTCGTACCACCGCGTGAGGCGGGTGTCACCGGGCCCGGTGACACCGGACCCGGGCCCCGCGTCCGGCAAGGGGGTGGGTGAGTTGAGGATGCCCCGTACCCGGAGCGCCGTCGCCGCCGTGGCCGCGGGGCTGCTGGCCGCGTCCCTGGCGGCTTGCGGAAACAACGGCGGGGAGCAGGACGGGAACGCCTTCACGGTCGGCCTGCTGCTGCCGAGCCAGCAGGTCACCCGGTACGAGAAGGCCGACCGGCCGCTGATCGAGAAGCGGGTCAAGGAGCTGTGCCCCGGCTGCACCGTGGCCCACGCCAACGCCGGGGACGACGTGGCGAGCCAGCAGCGGCAGATGAACTCCATGATCACCAGAGGGGTGGGGGCGCTGATCCTCGACCCCGTCGACGCCAAGGCGCTGCGCTCCTCGGTCCAGGCGGCACACAAGGCGGGCATCCCGGTCATCGCCTACGACCGGCTCGCCCAGGGTCCGATCTCGGGCTTCGCCTCGTTCAACGGCGGACAGGTCGGCAGGCTCCAGGCCAGGGCGCTCCTGGACGCCATGCGGGCCAAGGGGGACGGCCGCCAGATCGTCATGATGAACGGCGATCAAAGCAGCCCCAACGCGGGCTGGTTCAAGCGGGGCGCCATGTCCGTCCTCAAGGACAAGGTGCGGATCGGCAAGTCGTACGACGTCATCGAGTACCGGCCGGACAACGCGTACGACGACATGGAGGCCGCCGTCACCGCGCTGGGCCCGCACCGGATCGGCGGCGTCCTGGCGGTCAACGACAGCGTCGCCTCCGGTGCCATCTCGGCGCTGAAGTCCGCGCGGATCAGGCCGGTGCCGCCGGTCACCGGCCAGGACGCCGACCTCGACGCCGTGCAGCGCATCGTCAGCGGCGACCAGTACATGACCGTCTACAAGCCCTTCAAGGCCGAGGCGCACGCCGCCGCCGCCATGGCCGTCGCCCTGGGGCACGGCCGGAGCCTGCGCTCCATCGCCCGGACGACGGTCGACAGCCCCACCACCGAGAACATCCCGGCCTCCCTGCTCACCCCGATCGCCGTGACGGCCACCAACATCAAGAAGACCCTGGTCAAGGACGGTGTGTACACGGTCCGGGAGATCTGCACTCCCAAGCTCCGGCCCGCCTGTGACAAGGCCGGTCTCACCCGCTCCGGCCCCGCCCGCTGACGGAGGTGATGTTCCATGGCCGCCCCTCCCCTGCTGGCGCTGCGCGGCGTCTCCAAACGCTTCGGCGGTGTCCAGGCGCTGATGGACGTCGACCTGCAGATCCGGGCCGGTGAGGTGGTCGCCCTGGTGGGCGACAACGGCGCGGGCAAGTCCACCCTGGTCAAGGTGATCGCCGGGGTCGGCCCCGCCGACCAGGGCGTCATCGAGTGGGAGGGCACTTGCGTCCAGATCAGACGGCCGCACGACGCGCAGGCCCTGGGCATCGCGGCCGTCTACCAGGACCTCGCGATGTGCGAGAGCCTCGACGTCGTCGGCAATCTCTTCCTCGGCCGCGAGGTCTCCCACGCCGGAATCCTCGACGAGGTGGAGATGGAGCGGCGCGCCCGCGAGCTGATGCACACGCTGTCCATCCGCATCCCCGATGTGCGGGCCCCCATCGCCATCCTGTCCGGCGGCCAGCGGCAGGCCGTCGCGATCTCCCGCTCGCTGCTGGGCGAACCCAAGGTCCTCCTGCTCGACGAGCCCACCGCCGCCCTGGGCGTCGAGCAGACCAGCCAGCTCCTGGACCTCATCGAGGAGCTGCGCGACCGCGGTCTCGGCGTGCTCCTCATCAGCCACAACATGGGGGACATCAAGGCCGTCGCGGACCGGGTGGCGGTGCTGCGCCTGGGCCGTAACAACGGGCTCTTCGAGGTGCCCACCACCCCCCAGGAACGCATCATCTCCTCCATCACCGGCGCCGCCGACAACGCCGTGGCCCACCGCACGACGGGTGAGGAGGGGGCATGGCCGTAGGACAGAACATCCGGGGGTACGCCGACGCCGTCCGGCACCGGCTGCGCGGCGGCGAGGCGGCCCGGCGCGGGCTGCGGGTCGGTGAGCGCGGCCCGCTCCTGGTCATCCTCGGCCTCGTCGTGATCTGGCTGGTGTTCCAGGGCCTGAACGCCAACTTCCTCTCGCCGCGCAATCTGTCCGACCTCAGCGTGGACATCGCTGCCACCGGGCTGGTCGCGGTGGGCATCGTGTTCGTGCTGCTGATCGGCGAGATCGACCTGTCGGTGGGCTCGGTCAGCGGGCTGGCGGGGGCCGCGTTCGCCGTGCTGAACGTGTACCTCGGCATGCCGGAATGGCTCGCCGTCATCGTGGCGGTGGCCGCGGGGACGGCCGTGGGCGCCGTGCACGGGTTCTTCTTCGCCCGGGTCGGGGTGCCCGCGTTCGTGGTGACCCTCGCGGGGCTGCTGGCCTGGAACGGGCTGACCCTCTACCTGCTGGGCGCGAGCGGCACGATCAACATCGATGAGAGCGGTCTGGTCGCCGCGCTGACCAGCCTCTACTTCAGCGGCGCCATCATCGCGTACGGTCTGGCCGCGCTCGGCACCGCCGGGTACTTCCTGGCCGCGCGGCGGACCCGGCGGCGGCGCAGGGACGCCGGGATGCCGTACCGGCCGCTGACCGAGATCGGGGTGCGCACGGCCGCCCTGGCGGTGATCGCGTTCGCCACCGCCCATATGCTCGACCGGTTCCAGGGTGTGCCGCTCGCCCTGCTGATCTTCCTGGCCGTGATCATCGGCTCGGATCTGCTGCTGCGCCGCACCCGCTACGGGCGGAAGGTGTTCGCGGTGGGCGGTGGTGTGGAGGCGGCCCGCCGCGCCGGGGTCGATGTGACGCGGGTGCGGATCACGATGTTCATGGTGTCGGGGACGCTGGCGGCGGTGGGCGGGCTGTTCGTGGCGTCAGGGCTGACCTCGGCCAGCCCCACGACGGCCCGCGCGGCGGGCTCCGGCATGCTGCTGATCAACGCGGTCGCCGCGGCGGTGATCGGCGGGACCAGCATGTTCGGGGGGCGTGGCTCGGCCTGGTCGGCGCTGCTCGGCGCGCTGGTCATCCAGTCGATCGCCTCGGGCATGGCGCTGCTGGGCATCCAGGACGCCGTCCAGTTCATGGTCACCGGCGGGGTGCTGCTGGCCGCGGTGGCCGCGGACTCGCTCGCCCGGCGCTCCGCACAGGCGCGCGGCCCCACCTGATGGTCGTCACGGTCCGGGCGTGACGCTATGCTGCACAAAAGAGCTTCCCATTTCGGGCAAGCCAGACATCTTGCCGATGTTCTACAAGGATGATCCGATGCTCTCACCGTGACCATCGGAGTGCGATGAAACGTCTTCTCCTCACCCGCGCGGCCATGGCGGCCGCGCTCGCCGCGGCTCTGGCGGTCTCCGGCTGCCAGGGCACGGGCGTGCGGTCTTCCCGGGAAGGGAAGCACACCATCCATGTGCTCGCCGTCAAAAATCCCCAGATGGAGACCCTGAAGCAGTACACGCAGAAGTACTTCACCGCGCGGACCGGCATCACCGTCGACTACACGCTGCTTCCGGAGAACGAGACACGGAGCCGGATGAACACGGAGTTCGCCCGGCAGGCGGGCCGGTACGACGTGGCGAGCGTGAGCGCGTACGAGGTGCCGATCTACTCCAGGAAGCACTACCTCGCCCCGCTGGATTCCTATGAGAAGAAGGACAAGGCCTTCGACCAGCGCGATATCTTCCCCAGCCTGATCAGGGCCGTGACCGGCGCCGACGGCAAGATCTACGCCGAGCCCTTCTACGGTGAGGGCTCCTTCCTGATGTACCGCAAGGACCTCTTCCGCAAGACCGGGCTGACCATGCCGCGCGATCCGACCTGGAAGCAGGTCGCCTCGCTCGCGGCCAAGATCGACGGCACCGACGGCGCGAGCGGCATCTGTCTGCGCGGCCTGCCCGGCTGGGGCCAGAACCTCGCCCCCATCAACACCGTGGTCAACACCTTCGGCGGCGCCTGGTACGACATGCGGTGGAACGCCAAGCTCACCTCGCCCGAGTTCACGAAGGCGATCCAGTTCTATGTCGGCCTGGTCCGCAAGTACGGCGAGCCCGGCGCCGCGCGCAGTGGCGTCCTGGACATCCTCGCCGACTTCACCCAGGGCAAATGCGCCATGATGTACGACGCCAGCTCGCTCGCGACATCGATCGAGGCCGACGGCTCGGGGGTCAAGGGCAAGGTCGGCTACGTCCCCGCCCCACACGAGGAGACCCGGCGGGCCGGGTGGCTGTGGACCTGGGCCTGGGGCGTCGAGAACGCCTCCAAGAAGAAGGACGCCGCCTGGAAGTTCATCTCCTGGGCCTCCTCGAAGGAGTACCAGGCGCAGATCGGCAACACGCTCGGCTGGAGCGAGGCCCCGTCGGGCAGCCGGCAGTCGCTCTACGCCAACCCCAACTACCAGCGGGCGGCGGCGGCCTGGTACCGGCAGGAGTACGCGGCGGTGAAGAACTCCGCCGACCCCAGGAACCCGGGCGTCGAGCCGCGCCCCTACCAGGGCATCTCGTTCGTCGGCATCCCGCAGTTCGCCGACCTCGGCACCAAGGTCTCCGCGCAGATCAGCGCGGCCATCGCCGGAAAGAAGTCGGTGCGCGCGGCCCTGCGGATCTCCCAGAAGCTCGCCCAGGACGCGGTGGCGGGCTACCGCCACTGACCGCCGGGGTACGGGCCGCTACTCGGTGACCGACCAGCACGGCATGACGCCGGCGATGTGGCAGACCAGGAAGTAGAGCGGGATCGGGGGCGTATACGGGGAGTCGCCCTCGGGACGGTGGACGAGGCGGAGGTTACGGGGCGTCCTGCCGGTGCGCGAACCGCCCGGAGGGCCCACGTACGCCCCGATCGAGTAGCTGGTGACGGCCGGCCACACCAGTCCGATGTGCGACCCGGCGGGCACGATCCACCACCAGTGGTCATCGCAGGCGAAGACACAGCCCACGTGGGGAAGCCGGTCCATGACCCGCTTACCGTGCTCCGCGGACATCCCGACCGCGTCGTAGCCCAGCTCGGCGGACAGGCCCGCGGGAAGAACCAGCCGTCCACGGCGCGCACCGCGCGGGAGCCCCGGCGGGCCGCTCGCGGCATGCGGGGACTTCTTCCGCGGCATGTGAGCCGAAGGCAGGGGGAGGGTGGGGGGAACCACGATCGGTCGCCTTTCGTCTGCCTGCGCACTGTGGGCAGCGCCGGTCCTGCACTGCCCGGTGCCTACCGACGTACACACGCGAACGTTCCGCCGTCACGGGGCCGCGAATCGGTCCGGCCCGTCCGACGTTTCCCCCGGACCGCAGGCCAACTCCCGCGGAGTCACACGGTCGGTGACGGCATGTCCACTGTGTCATCTGCTATGAACGGGTTGCAAGAGGTAACTTGAAATTTGCAAGTCGTTGGATGCAGATGCGGCGGCGACCGGTGATCATGACAGACTGCGACCGTGGAACGCGGCGTGAGGAGGCAGGGAGTGGCGGCGGAATCCGCATGGGGTGGCGCTCCCTCCGTCCTCCGCATGATCCTCGGCAAGCAGCTGGAGGAGCTGCGGACCCGGACCGGGCTCAGCTACGACGAGGCGGGCGCGGCGATCGGCGTCAGCCATTCGACGATTCGCCGGATGGAAGCCGCGAAGGTGGCCCGGCTCCGGCTCGCGGACGTCGAGAAGCTGCTCCAGACGTACGGCGTCACGGACCAGCACGAGCTCGACACCTTTCTGAAGTCGGTCCGCGAGGCCAACAAGCGCGGCTGGTGGCACGTCTACCGCGATGTGATGCCGGACTGGTTCGCCGCGTATCTGAGCCTGGAACAGGCGGCGCTCCAGATCCGTGCGTACGAGCCGCAGTTCGTCCATGGCCTGCTGCAGACCGAGGACTACGCCCGCGCCCTGCTGAGCTCGGGCAATCCGCACATCCCCGCCGGGGCCACCGAGCGCAGGGTCGCCCTGCGCATGCGGCGCCAGGAGCTGCTGTCGAGCGAGTCCGCTCCCCGGCTGTGGGTCGTGATGGACGAGACCGTGCTGCGGTGGCCGGTCGGGGGCGCCGCCGTGATGCGCGCCCAGATCGACCACCTCATCACGCTGAACGCGCTGCCGCATGTGACCCTGCAGATCATGCCGTTCAGCAACGGCCCGCATCCGGCGATGCCGGCCGGCGCGTTCCATGTCTTCCGGTTCCGGGCCGCCGAGTTGCCTGACATCGTCTACCTGGACGGGCTGATCGGAGCGGTCTACCTGGACAAGGCGGACGACGTGGTGGTGTACCGCGAGGCGCTGGACCGGGTGAGCGCCCAGTCGGCGCCCGCCCAGAAGACCGAGGCCCTGCTCGGCGAGATCCGCGAGGAGCTGTGACGTGGGCCTGGACAGTTGACCGACGAGCGATGGGAGGGGCGGGCGTTGCGCGACAACGGATGGCCGGCCGAACGGATTGACACCGAGAGCGCACATTCGGCGCGGATCTACGACTACATCATCGGTGGCAAGGACTATTACCCCGCCGACAGGGAGGCGGGCGACGCCATGGCCCGCGAGTGGCCCGCCCTGCCGGTCCACATGCGGGCCAACCGCGACTTCATGAACCGGGCCGTGCGCTATCTGGCGGAGGAGGCGGGCATACGTCAGTTCCTCGACATCGGAACCGGCATCCCCACCTCCCCCAACCTGCACGAGATCGCCCAGGCGGTCGCCCCGGACTCGCGGGTCGTGTACGTGGACAACGACCCGATCGTCCTCACCCTGTCCCAGGGCCTGCTCTCCAGCACGCCCGAGGGCAAGACCACCTACGTCGAGGCGGACATGCGCGACCCCGCCGCGATCCTGGACGCGCCGGAGCTGCGCGAAACCCTCGATCTCGGCAAGCCGGTCGCCCTGACGGTCATCGCGATCGTCCACTTCGTCCTCGACGAGGACGACGCCTACGGAATCGTCAACCGCCTGCTGGAACCGCTGCCTTCGGGCAGCTATCTGGCGATGTCCGTCGGCACCGCCGACTTCGCACCGGAGGAGGTGGGCCGCGTCGCCCGCGAGTACGCGGCGCGCGACATGCCCATGCGGCTGCGCACCGAGGCCGAGGCCGCACGGTTCTTCGACGGGCTCGACCTGGTCGAGCCCGGTGTCGCCCAGGTGCACAAGTGGCATCCGGACGGCAAGGGCACCGAGGTCGTCAAGGACGAGGACATCGCCATGTACGGGGCGGTCGCCCGCAAGCCGTAACGCTCCGCGGTGGTCTGTTGGAGCGGCGGCAGCCGGTCAGCTCAGCTGGCGCCGCACCAACTCATGGAGTTTTCCGCCCTGCCTGGCCATCAGCTCGGCCGGGGTGCCCTGTTCGACGACCCGGCCCTCCTCCATGACGAGCACCCGGTCGGCGTCCATGACGGTCGAGAGCCGGTGGGCGATCACCAGTCGGCTGGCGTGGAGGCGGCGGGTGCTGTCGATGACGATGCGCTGGGTCTCGTTGTCGAGGGCGCTGGTGGCCTCGTCGAAGAAGAGGACGCGCGGGCGGCGGATGAGCGCCTGGGCGATCATCAGGCGCTGGCGCTGACCGCCGGAGATGGCGCCGCTGCCGGAGATCATCGTGTGGAGCCCCATGGGCATCTGGCGGATGTCCTCGGCCAGGCCCGCGAGTTCGGCGGCCGCCATGGCCTCCTCGGGGGTGAACGGCTCGGCCCCGCGGATGCAGTCGAGCACGGTGCCGCCCAGCGGCTGAGCGTTCTGGAGCACCACCCCGCACTGGCGGCGTACGGCGGCCTGGTCGAGGGCGGCGAGGTCCTGGCCGTCGTAGAGCACGCTGCCGGACACCGGCCGCTCGAACCCGATGAGGAGCCGCAGCAGGGTGGACTTGCCGCAGCCGCTGGGGCCGACGACGGCCACGAACTCGCCCGGCCGGATCTCCAGGGACACATCGTCGAGGACCAGCGGGCCGTCGGCGCCGTACCGGAAGGTGAGGTTCCTGGCCTGGAGGGCGCCGGAGAGGGAGCCCGGCTGGGCGCTGCCGCCGCGCACCTCGGGCGGCTCGTCCAGGATCGGCTTGACCTCCTCGAACATGGGCAGCACGGCGACCACCGAGACCAGCGAGTTGGTCAGCTGGGTGACGGAGGTCAGCAGCATGGTCACGGAGGTGTTGAACGTCAGGAAGCCGCCCGCCGACATGCTGCCCCGGGCCGGACCGGCCAGCAGCATGAACACCACGAGCGAGCACAGCGGAAGGTAGACCGCGTCCAGGACCTGGGTGAGGTTCTTGATGCGCCCGGTGCGCTGGTGCAGATCGCGGGAGCGGGCGAAGCCGCGGGCCCAGGCCGCGTAGGCGTAGTTCTCGGCCGCGGCGACCCGCAGCTTCGGCAGTCCGCGCAGGGTCTGGTACGCCTGGTTGTTGAGCTTGTTCTCGGTCTCCACCAGCCGCCGCTGCCAGCGCACCTGCCACAGGCCCATGGCGAGGAAGATGCCGCAGATGACCAGCAGCATGGCCATCACGGCGAGCGCGAGCGGCACGCTGAAGTACATCAGCAGGGCGAGGTTCATCGCGCCGACGGTGCCCGCCTGGAGGACCACCGGGGCGGTGCCGGACAGCACCCGGCGCATGGTGCTGATCCCCATCGCCGCGCTGGCCAGTTCGCCGGTGGAGCGCTCGGCGAAGAACGTGGTGGGCAGCCGCAGCAGCCGGTCCCAGACGGCGGGCTGGAGTGTGCTCTCCAGCCGTCCCTCCAGCCGCAGCAGGGTCAGGTTCTGGAGCAGCAGGAAGGACGCGGCCACGACGCTGGAGATGATGAGCGCCAGAGCGATCTGGACGATGGGGCTCTTCTCGGCGCGGGGTACGAACCCGCCGAGCACCTGGCCGGTGGCGACCGGCACCAGCGCGCCGAGCGCCACCGTCACCAGCCCGGCGGCGAACAGGCTGCGCATATCCGGCCCGGCGCCGCGGGCCGTGAAGCGCAGCAGCCGCCACATCGTCATCGGCCGTTCCGGCAGCGGGCGGTAGAACATCACGGCGCGCGGCTCGAACTCGTCCGCGGTGCCACGGCCGATACGTATCCGCAGGCCCGAGGCCGGGTTGACGGCCTCGTACCGGCCGCGCCGCCACAGCAGCGCCACCGGTGACCCGGACAGGGCGCGGTAGCCCACCAGGGGGCCCGCGTCCTCGCGCCACCAGCGGCCCTCCAGCCGGACGGCGCGGGTGCGGACGCGCGCGTGGGCCGCGACGCGCTCCACGGGGTCCGTACGGTCGTCCGGGGCGGGGCCCTTCGGCGGTTCGGCGAGGGTGATCCCGGCGGCGTCCGCCACGGCCCGGCAGACCGCGTACACGGCGTCGTCGGTGCTGCCGGTGCTGTCACCGCCGTCGTGCGCTGCCCGCCCCGGGGCCCCGGGCGAGCGCCGCGGGCCGCCGATGGACGCGATGAGCGCCTCGTCGGCGCGCGAGCGGACGGCCTCACCGGCCCGGATACCGGCGGCCGTCCGGTCCGCGTGGGCCCGCTCCAGGGTGTCGATCCAGCGGTCCACGGCGGTGCCGAGCCGGTACTGCTGGTTGACCATCCGCTGCCACAGCGCACCGTCGATCAGCAGGTCACCGGCGGCCTGGGCGCTGTACTCGGCGCCGTAGCGCACACTGCCGGGCGGCACCGGGAGCCACAGCAGGTCCTCGTCGGCCGCCTCCTCGCCGGGCTGCGCTCCCCCGTCCAGCGGGGCCTGGAACAGCACACCGAGGCTGCGGCTGACGCCGAGCGCCACGGCGTGTTCCAGCGGTGTCGGCGCCGGGTCCTGGAACCCGCCGCCGTCCGGGTACGCGCCGTCGGTCCCGTACGTGGTGTCGTACGCCGCGCCGTACGCGTCGTACCGCTCCGGCCGGTACAGCTCGCGCAGCGGGATGCGGCGCACCGCGCAGTCCTGCGAGGGCCGCCCCAGCAGGGTGTGGCGCGGGCCCTCGACGGGCCCGGGGAGCGCGGCGCCCGTCTCCAGGCGGCCGAGGAAGTGCCACTGCCCCTCCTCGGCGGCGTCGACCGCGAAGAGGTCGAGGGCGCCCGCGGTGACGAGCCAGAGCACCTGCGGGCCTTCCAGGGGGAGGCTGCGCAGCCCGGCGCCGTCGACGGGTGTGCCGAGGGCGCCCAGCGCCCGCACCACCGCGTCGCCGCCGCCGGCGGCGGTGTCCATGGCATCGTCCGCTGCCGGGTGTACGGACGCCATGTCAGTGCTCCTTCATCAGCTCGGCGTACGGGCCCCCGGCGACCGCGAGGTCCTCGTGCCGTCCGCGTTCCACGACCGTGCCACGGTCCAGGACGAGGATCTCGTCGCTGTCCCGGACGGTGCTGAGCCGGTGGGCGATCACCACGCACGCGCAGCCTCGGCGGCGCAGGCTGTCCATGACGGTCTGCTCGGTCTGCGCGTCCAGGGCACTGGTCACCTCGTCCAGGACCAGCACGCTGGGGCGGCGGACCAGGGCCCGGGCGATCTCCAGCCGCTGCCGCTGCCCGCCCGAGAAGTTGCGGCCGTCCTGTTCGACGCGGCAGTGGATGCCGCCGGGGCGGCGGGCGATGACGTCGTCGTGGAGTGCGGCGTCCCGCAGGGCGGCCACCACCGCGTCGTCCGGGATCGAGGGGTCCCACAGCGCCACGTTGTCCCGCACCGTCCCCTCGAACAGGAACACGTCCTGGTCGACGAAGGACACGGAGGCGGCGAGCCGCCCGCGCGGGATGTCCTCCAGCCGCTGCCCGTCGATGCGGATGGCGCCTTCCCACGGGCTGTAGAGGCCGGAGACCAGCCGGGACACGGTGGACTTGCCACTGCCGGAACCGCCGACCAGCGCCACCTGGCGGCCGGGGCCGACGGTCAGCGAGAAGTCGCGCAGCAGCGGCTCGTCCAGCGGGTTGTAGCCGAACGTGACGTTCTCCAGGGCCACATGGCCGGTGAGGCGGCGGGCGCCGTCGGCGTCCGGCCGCGCCTCGTCGCGGGTGTGGAGGGTGTCCGCGGGGAAGCGCTCCACGTCCTTGAGCCGGGCCACGTCCGCGGAGAAGTCCTGGATGCGCCCGGCCACGCCGTTGAGCCGGGTGATGGGCGCGGTGAAGCGGGTGACCAGCGCCTGGAAGGCCACCAGCAGGCCGACCGAGAGATGGCCCTCGACGGCCCGCAGCCCGCCGATCCACAGGATGAGCGCGCTGTTGAGGGTGGCGAGGGTGGGCGCCACGACGCCCAGTACCGCGCTCGGTACGCCGAGGCGCTGCTGTTCCTCCAGGGTGATGGCGTGCTGGCCGGCCCAGCGGCGGAAGTAGCCGCTCTCGCCGCCGGTGGCCTTCATCGTCTCGATGAGCTGGAGGCCGGTATACGCCGTGGTGGTCAGCCGCGCGGAGTCGGCGCGCAGCTTCTGGGTCCTGGTGGCGCGCAGCCGTATCACGACGCGCATCGCGACCACGTTGAGCAGCGCCAGCCCGACACCCACCAGGGTGAGCTGAGGGTCGTAGGTCCACAGCAGCAGGGCGTACAGGACGACGACGATGCCGTCGACCGCCGCCGCGGCCAGGTCGCGGGCGAGGGTCTCGGCGACGGTGTCGTTGGATCGCAGGCGCTGCACCAGGTCGGCGGGGCTGCGCTGGGCGAAGAACGTGACGGGCAGCCGCAGCAGATGGCGCAGGAACCGGGCGCTGCCGAGGGTGGAGGAGATGATGCGTCCGCGCAGCAGATTCGCCTGCTGGACGCCGGTCAGCACCGCGGTCAGCACCACCGCCACGGCCATCGACGCGAACAGCGGTGGCAGCATCGAGGTCTGGCCGCCGACGATGAAGGTGTCGATGAAGGTGCGGCCGAGCGCGGGCACCGCGGCGCCCACCGCCACCAGCAGCAGACTGGCCAGCAGCGAGGCCAGCAGGGTGCCGCCGGTGCCGCGCAGCCGCGCGGGCAGGGCGTCCAGGACACCGGGCTTCCTTCCGCCGCGGCGGAAGGAGTCCTCGGGTTCGAAGACCAGGCAGACCCCGGTGAAGCTCGCCCCGAACTCCTCGGTGGTGACGAAACGGCGCCCCTTGTCGGGGTCGTTGATGTGGACGCCGCGCTTGCCGAACCGCCGTCCCGTGCCGTCGTAGACGACGTAGTGGTTGAACTCCCAGAACAGGATCGCCGGGGCCTGGACCTCCGCCAGTGCCTCCGGCTCCATCTGCATGCCTTTGGCGCGCAGCCCGTAACCGCGGGCGGCCTTCAGCAGGTTGCTGGCGCGCGATCCGTCGCGGGAGACGCCGCAGGCAATCCGCAGCTCCTCCAGCGGTACGTGGCGTCCGTAGTGGGCGAGCACCATGGCGAGCGAGGCGGCGCCGCACTCCAGCGCCTCCATCTGGAGCACGGTGGGGGTGCGTACGGTCCGCCGCCCCGGCTTCTTCGGGCCGCTCCCGCGGCGCGGGGCGCGCCGCCGTCCGCGGGCCGGTTCGGGGCGGCGGCGTCCGCTCGTCCCGGCGGGTGCGGGGCGGGGCGGTCCGCCGCTCTCGTGCGTCGAGCTCGCCGAGCTCGCCGCATTCGCCGAGGGGTTCGCCGGGGTCGTCGAGGTCACGGGAGCAGCCAATCGACGGGGTGACGGGCGGCCAGGTGGACGGTGCCGGTGGCCAGGGTCATGGAGCCGAGGGCGAACGGCGGGCCCTTCGGCGAGGACCAGCGGTAGCCGGAGCGGGTGGCCGACGACCGGTCCAGGCGTACCGCCACCGCGACCGGCGGGCCGTGCTTGGAGAACTCCTCGCCGAGCTGTGCGCTGCCGAGGAAGGAGCCGATCTGACGGCTCGACTGGGCGGTCCGGCCGACCGCCTGGACGTGGCCGCGCAGCACGCCGTACGTCCGGGAGGGCGCCGACTGCACATCGAGGTCGACCGCCGCGCCCGCGGGCACCGACGCCGCCCGCTCGGCGGGGACGTACAGGGTCGCGGTCAGCGGGTCGCGGGAGTCGCGGACGCGCTCCACGGAGGCGACCTCCCCGCCGGTGTCGAGGACGGCGCCGATCGAGACGGAGAGGGTGGTGAGCCGCCCGGCGGCGAGGGCGCGCACGACCGTGCTGCCGCCACCGGGGTTACGGACCTTCACCAGCGGTGCGCCCGCGCGCACGGTGCCGCCCTCCTCGGCGAGCACGGCGGTGACCTGCCCCCTGACCGGGCTCTGCAGCACATAGCTGCCCTGGCCGTGGGTGAGGATGCCGGAGGCGCTCACGGTGTCCGCCACGGTGCCGGTCACGGCCCAGACGGCGGCCGCGGCCATGACGACGAGGGTGACCGTCAGCGCGAGCCAGCCCTGGGGGCGGGCGTAGCGGACCGGCAGGTCGATGTCGTCTGCCGACCGCAGCTTGGAAAGGGCCTGCTGGCGGAACTGCACGGGAGTCTTTCCTCAACCGGCCGGGGGGCGCGAGGGAACGGGTCGGATGCGCGGCCCGGGCGGCCCGTACGACGGGTGCCGGGGACCGCGCATGCCCCGGACCAGGCAGGCCCGGGGCATGGGGAGCGCTCGGCTCAGAGACCGGCGACCGTGCCGACGATGCCGGAGGTGTTCAGGCCGGTCGCGCCGTCGACGGTGCCGGTGACGGTGCCCACGACGCCGGTGACCGGGCCGGTGACGGGACCGGCGACGGCCTGCACGGTGCCCAGGGCGTCGCCCACAGCGCCGAGACCGCCGGCGACGTTGTCCAGCTCAGCGTCGGAGATCTCCTGGGTCGCGACCTTGGGTGCGTTGTTCATTACTGCGTCTCCCTTGGATACGTATCTCGAAATGAGCTTGTAACGGCCGGTGGTCGCCGACATGCGTACGGCTTCTCCACCGGCCACCGCGGCACGTTCCCGTGATGCCGGAACTCTGGCTTCCGGGAACGTCTCGGCGCGGAAGGATGTAACCACGGGGGCTCGCCACCTTCGAACCGCGGCGCATCCGGAACTACGCATTCCGCCAACTTTCCGATCACATGGCGTGCACACCCGCCCACGTGACCGGCACGGCCTCCGCACACGAACGTCACCACTCGCGCGGTGCCGCCCGCCACCTCCGCGCGGAAACCGCGCATTCCCGGGCACGGACGCCGCGCATCGGGCCGCGCGGGCGCCGGCGGCGTGCGGTACACGCGGCTTCTGTGGAATGGATGTGCCGATCACTTGAAGACCTGCCGACCTCCGGTCGCATTCCGGGTCCGGTGCGGACTCACCGATCCATCAGGCGTGACGGGCCGCCGAGGGGGTACCCGTCGGCCACTCCTGTGCCCCCGCACCCGCCGAACCGTGGAGTCGCCGACCGAGGAGTCGCCGTGAGAATTGGCGTATCGACCTTCGTGACCGACCAGGGCATCGGACCCGCCGCCCTGGGGCGCGCCCTCGAAGAGCGGGGGTTCGACGCGCTCTTCGTCGCCGAACACAGCCACATCCCGGTGGAACGCCGCTCGCCCTACCCGGGCGGTGGCGAACTGCCGGAGATCTACTACCGCACCCTCGACCCGTTCGTCACGCTGGGCACCGTCGCGGGCGTCACCGCACGGCTACTGCTGGGCACCGGAATCGCCCTGGTGGCGCAGCGGGACCCGATCACCACGGCGCAGGAGGTGGCCTCCCTCGACGTGGTCTCCGGCGGGCGGGCCGTGTTCGGGGTGGGCGTCGGATGGAACCGCGAGGAGATGGAGAACCACGGGACGGACCCGTCCACGCGTGGCCGTCTGGTGAACGAGCGGCTGGAGGCGATCCGTGAGCTGTGGACGAAGGAGAAGGCGGAGTATCACGGCGAGTTCGTGGACTTCGACCCCGTCTACCAGTGGCCCAAGCCCGTCCAGCGTCCGCATCCACCCATCTATGTGGGCGGCGGCGAGGCCGCGTTCCCCCGGGTCGCCGCCCTCGGGGACGGCTGGCTGCCGGGCGGCCTGCCTCCCGACGCCCTCGGCCCGCGGATCGAGCGGCTACGGCAGGTGGCCGGGCGGGAGGTGCCGGTGACGGTGTACGGGGTGCCCGGCGCCCCCGGCGCCCCCGACACCCCCGAGGCGCTGGAGGGGTATCGGCGGCTCGGCGTGGAGCGGGTGCTGCTGTACCTGCCGACGCGACCGGAGGGCGAGACGCTCGCCCGGCTCGACGCGATGGCCCCGCTCGTCGAACGGTTCCACGGCTAGCGCCGCTCCTGTCGTGCCGCCTACGCCGTCCCGGTGAGGAACGCCCAGGCGGATGTGGCGGGACCGCACGTCAGCGCCGTCTCACCCCCGCCACCAGCGGCGCAGCACCTTCTCGGCGGGTTTGCCGTGCGGGGT
>Ga0307508_10002587_pt1 | contig 19032 bp, 20 predicted proteins | sample 9_EM_MG_FD_203089 | JGI IMG/M metagenome (GOLD analysis project Ga0307508, IMG submission 203089) | Populus trichocarpa ectomycorrhiza microbial communities from riparian zone in the Pacific Northwest, United States - 9_EM | ecosystem: Host-associated > Plants > Roots > Unclassified | place... | reverse complement strand
GCCGGTGGCGGCTTGCCGCGTCACCAGTGGCGAATTGCCACCTCCGCCACCTGATGACTTCCGGACGCAACTGAGCGCCGCGGCCTCGGCGGGCCTAGGCTGGCCCTCGACCCATACATCTGACACTTCCCCTCGTACGGAAGAGCAGCAGAGAATAACAGTGAAAGAAGAGAAATGACAGTGAAACCCCATGTCCTCGGATGCCTCGTTAAAACTCGTAACCGTGTAAAAACCCCCGCAGGGAAAACCACGGACATAGGAGAAAGAGTGCATCCTCCAAGGAAAGTAAGGAGAGGGAAACAAAAACTGTTTAAACCAACCGCCACACGATTCGCCAGGAGCTTCCCCTGGATACCAGGCCGATTTCCAGGCCAGTCCTCAGCATGATCTGTCAATCGTCAGCAATGGACGTGCACAGCAGCTCCGGCATCACCGAGTGTGTATGATGGCCACAACAATTGGCGCGTGTGACTGCTCCGGCTCACGGAGTGCGCACCACAACCTCATCCTCGAGCGCGTGCGACTGCTCCGGTATCACCGAGTGCGCACCACAGCCTCATCCTCAAGCGCGTGCGACTGCTCCGGTATCACCAAGTGCGCACCACAACTCCGAGTAACCATTAGGCGCATGCGACTACTCCGGCATCGCCGAGTGCGCACCACAGCCTCATCCTCAAGCGCGTGCGACTGCTCCGGTATCACTGAGTGCGCACCACAACTCCGAGTAACCATTAGGCACGTGCGACTACTCCGGCATCGCCGAGTGCGCACCACAGCCGCATCCTCAAGTGCGTGCGACTGCTCCGGTATCACCGAGTGCGCACCACAACTCCGAGTAACCATTAGGGGCGTGCGACTGCTCCGGCATCGCCGAGTGCGCACCGCAGCCTCATGCTCGAGCGCGTGCGACTGCTCCGGTATCACCGAGTGCGCACCACAACTCCAAGGAACCATTAGGCGCGTGCGACTCCTCTGGCATCGCCGAGTGCGCACCACAGCCTCATGCTCGAGCGCGTACGACTGCTCCGGTATCATCGAGTGCGCACCACAACTCCGAGTATCGATTCGACCAAATATTATGAAGGGAGTTTCGTATTCCTGACGAAGAAATTCACAGACGCGGGCTGCAGAATAGATTTCGTTTGCGGGCGGACTTCGCATGACGGCGCAAATCGTAGGTTGGGCAGATACGTAGAATATCGAGGCTACGCTATCGGCGCACCGATTCTAGTCACGGCACCGGGCAACGGTGTCAGCTTTCCAGAGAATTTTTGTTTCGGGTAACAATCTTGAAGGCGGTCTTAGCGGAAAAGAATGATCTCCAGTTGGTCTCCACGAGCAGGAAAACATCAGGTTCGACAGGCGCAAATATTGATCGGTTGCAGACTGGCAGAGCGTTCAAGCCGGGCTCATAACCTGTCAAAAAATATTCGAGTGATAGGGTGTGTAGGAACTCCGTTGCTTGATCATGTCACCATAGCGAGGACCGCTCTCTATATATACATGCAGAAGAAAGCCCATTACCCATCACCGACTCGCCCAGATGCCCTGGGTAGCAACTTGTCACCTCCGGTCTAGATGTCGCCGGTGGCGGCTTGTCGCGTCACCAGTGGCGAATTGCCACCTCCGCCACCTGATGACTTCCGGACGCAACTGAGCGCTGCGGCCTCGGCGGGCCTAGGCTGGCCCTCGACCCATACATCTGACAACTAAGGGTTACCAGTGGGAAAGGAGATGAGTGGCAGCCTCAGACGAGGGCCTGGCCACATCCCCAGGAGGTGTCAAGGTTATTTTCCGTGAGACCCATGCTAAAAGCTACTAGTAGTTGCCATACACCAGCAAAAATACCAAATTTTTCTGGGTACAATATAACTCACAAGTGGCTGTGCAGGACACGCAAGGCGGAATGGGTCCGGTGGGTATATGAGAGGAGCCAGACCATCTGCCAGTTGTTTGAAAAAGATCGAACCTTAACTTGTTAAGTTACAGAGATGTAATCTTTGGTTAACTGTAATTGCTACAGCACTTGTATCGACGTCACCAGGCATTCCTGGAAGCATCTAGATTGATAGATTGCAAACCCCAAATGCACCTGAAAAGTATATAGCCAGTAAGAGCTGCAAACAGAAGCATAAGGGCAACGATACCTACAAGAAGACGTAAACGAAAACCTTTCGCAAGTACCCTGATCGAAGATCTTCTGGGTTTGTACCTATCAAACAGTGCCATGTCCCAATCAACCCTATCTCCCTCTGATGAGGAGAGATACTGTTGTATAATACCAAGGTATTGTACTTCCCGAGTCGGCCCAAGGGCAGACTGCTGACAAGTCGGCATGACATATATAGACTATCAGTTTTCCAGTATTGAGAGGCATCAGCAACGATCAGTCAGTAGTTAAGACTTAACAATATTACGTTGTTTCTGAGACCAACTCTCTAGTAATATTTCGAACACGAATCTCATAGTGAATTTTCTCAACCACTACTGTACGAATCCTTCAGAACTACACAGTCACTCTACTACCATCATATAAGTGTCATCCGCTCAAGAGTGATAGACTGTTGGTGACTACCTGGGCGATTGTGCCATTGGTGAAACACCTGAGTGTTACCCCCCCTGGGTTGGTGACCATTATTTTCCACTACCATACTAGATCTGTTCTAGATGGGGATTTCTAACATAGTCCCTCTTAGATTCCAATATAACCTCTATAGTTTGTTGTACTCTTGTGATTTCCTCCCTGGTCCTCACTTGAGTTAAGTTCTTATCTATACCTTATGGCTAACAGGTCTTAACTCTAGACCTTATCTCCTACCTAGACTCTTTCAGACCTGACTTGCAGAAGGTAGAAATACCTTATCTTCCTATTGGGGAGAAGTTCCTCTGACAGGATCATATTCTCTGAGCCTCTTCAGTTAAGCTGTGTTTACTCAGAAAATATAGCATATGACTTACTGTCATAATCTCTTACCATTGTAATGGTTGTTCTGCCAGTAAATTACATCTCAGGGTATAATACCGAAACAGACAAGGTCAAATAGATGTATCAGACAGAGACAGACTATGTCAGACAGAGGTGTTGGTCAGAGATAGCAGTGCTGAACAAAAATCACCAAAGAGATTAAATCAGAGAAAACCAAGCAAATGGAGGAAACAACAATGAGGTTGACATTTTGAATAGGATACAAGAGGTTGTATAAAGAGAAGAAGAAGAGAAAATACACAGCAGAAAACCCTTCTCATATACAAGATCCTCTCTAGTTATATATGTACCTGCAACTCACCTATATACTTATACTCATCATCATATACAACTTATATATATACTTGTACTCATACTTATACACAACTCACATACATATGTATGGAAATCTCTGATTCAACTGATCCCAAAACTGATATGCAAGCAAAACCTAATCCTTCTACATTTACAAGTAAAATCCATTCTTTCCAAACAAATCAGCAAATCCCAATCCTTCCAATCACTGTGACCAAAACTTTCCCAAGGCCAAGATCTGCACTGTGATAGCACGAGACCAAAACCTTTCAAAGGCTGAAACCTACATTGTAAAAGCAATAACATCACATTTTATTCTCTTACTTTCTCTATTTTGTTTTCCTGCATTCCATCCACCCACATTCTGCTTACATGCTGAGACTGCCCTTCTGAAATCAAGCTGTCACATACCATAATAACTGTTGTCAGGTCAGACCTGCTCTTCTTCAGTGCCTAACCCCTATCTGCAACTTCTACTCATGTAAAATCACTCAGTATTACTTGGCAGATTGTGTCAAGATTATGATGGAAGTTTGATAGAACGATGAAGTCTTGTGTGTATTGTCTTGTCTTAGATAGAAAGGCAGGAAAAGTGAAAAGTCTGAATACACATATATGACGTGATTCTACACGTGACAAAGCTGAACGAGTGAGATATTGCAATACTTCCCCTCTTGCTGCGCTCAGTGGCAGCAAGCATGCAAGCAAGACCGAACGACAAAGAAACGCCATCAAGGATGAAAAATGGAAAACATAAAGTCCCAATGGCCTCATTAAAAGCTCTACAGTAAACCCTGTAGGAGAAACCTGCAGTAGGAAAAAGAGTGCTGTACAATGGGAGAACGATAAAGATAAAGACATAAATCCAATAAAGAAACTCAAACTTTTGTCGTGGCATATATATCAGAACCATGCAAATGTAGGAACCGCTTAACAGGGTGAGTGTGAGGAACTGATACCGTGAGCGAAAATAAGGCCATTTATCGAGGTGGGTGTAGACCAATGCCATAAGTAAGATATTGATGCTTCTCCAGTGGTATTGCCTTCGTCATAACGTCTGCAAGGTTCTCGAGAGTATCAATCTCAGTGAATTTAACAACACCAGCAGTGTCAAGATGTCGAGAGTTGTGAAAAGGCACATCGATATACTTGGCCTTGTCGCTCGTTATCGTAGAGCATATGGTACTCAGCGCGCCGTTTAAGTCGCAGTGGATAAGCGGGACCATGGTTTCACCGGTAACGTCCAGTGTAGGTATATGAGTCCTTGGGCTTCTCGAGTTGCTTCCGAGCAAGCTAGGTATTTGGCTTCGGTTGTCGATCTTGCAACGACAGTTTGCTTCTTCAATTTCTACGAAATAGGTGCTCCGGCCATTTTGAAAAGATAGCCACCTTGTGACTTCCGGTTACGCCTGTCGCCTGCCCAGTCCGAGTCTGTATCGCCAACCAGCCCTTCCGAACTCCTGCCAGGACCAGAAAAGATCAACTTAGCGTCTGCGGTAGACTTGAGATATCGAAGGACTCGTTTGGCGGCCGTCATATGCATCTTGTACGGCTTGAGGAGGTATCTGCTAAGCACAGCAATAGCGAATGCAATATCGGGGCGAGTTGCTTGTACGGCGTACATGAGACTTCCAACAATCGACTGGTATTGTGCTTGATTGGCTTCAGCGTTAGCATTGTTTGACACATTGTCCAGTCTGGTCTTGTAATCCATTGGCATATTGACCATATTCGCGTTCTCCATCACATATCGATGAAGAATCGTGTTGATATATGACTGTTGGCTAAGTGTAACGGAGCCATCCGGCAGACGATTGATCTCAAGACCTAGGAACTGCTTGACCGGTCCGAGGTTCTTCATCTTATACTGGTGCATCAACGACTCTTTGACGTCAATGGCTCTGCTCTTAGCAGATTCGACATAGAGGAGTTGAATATCGTCAACATAAAGTAGTAGCATTACGCCTTGGTTGCATATATAGAGATTGTGATCTGCCGATGCCTTGTGGAAGCCAATAGAGAGAAGATAGCCATCAATCGATTGGTGCCAGAGCCTTGGAGCTTGCTTGAGTCCATACAACGCCTTATTCAAACGTAGGAAATCTGTCCTCGGCGTGTTCAATTTGGACAACCAGTCAATGCCCTCGGGTAACTCTACGAAGATGACCTTATCGATTTCGGGATTGAGAAATGCAGTAACCACATCGAGATGATCGCTATTCCAGCTGTTGTATGCCATAAAACACAGAAGGTAGCGTAAAGTAGTCAGCTTTCCGACCGGCGCATAAGTCTCATCAAAATCAATGTCTTTCACTTGTTCATATCCTTTAACAACAAGTCTGGCCTTGTATCTGAGCGTTCCGTCTGGATAAGGCTTCGTCTTATAAACCCATTTGCAGCCAATTGGCTTGCTTTCGGTATGCTTGATGAGCGTAAATGCATTATTCTCCATAAGAGATGCATATTCTTCTTGCATGGCTGACTTCCAATGCTTGTATAGAGGGCTATTAAGCGCCTCACGATATGATCTTGGATCGGAGTCGGACGGATTCGCCGCCAACAAATCGGGCAGATTTGGCGGATTTGCTGTTGATGCAGTATGCACCGCGAACGCAGTGTGCTCTGACAGACAATGACTTCTTGTAACACATCTTTCTTGATTGGTACGATGACCAGTGCGTAAATCTGTAGTATGACTTGACGGCACTTGATCGGTACATACAGCTATATGTCGTACAACTGTACGACTCGGCATAGGATCGGTGATTACCTCATCAGGTGTCTGATGATCTGCCTTATTAGCACTTGGCTGTATTTCTCTGGGTGCGACTTGCAACCTCAGCTCTGCAACTTGACCGGATTGTCCGGGCGCGACGACTTCAGGCACCACTTAACTGGTGTTTCCGGGTGTATGCGCATATTGACCGGTCTTTCCGGGCCCAACTTGACCGGATTGTCCGGTTTCAGCAACTTGCTCTTTGGTATATATCGGCTCCTGTTCTGGAAGTCCGAGCGCATCATTCTCCTTATCAATGCATGATATATGTGCTGTTTGATTCTCATCAAATTCAACATCTGAGCAGTTGATCACTTTCCATTGCTCTGGATCCCATATTCTCCAAATCTTTGTGGTATTGTGAACATAGCCAAGCATCATGTATGGCTTGGAACAAGCTCCCATTTTGGTGTCGATCCTTTGTTCCTTTGGAATCCCTCTGTAGGCAAGGCAGCCAAACCTTCGTAGATGGTGCAGCTTCGGCTTGTCATCTTCCGTATGATCGGTGTCAGTGTTGGCATTGACATCGGTCAGGTGCCGTTGTAACCGGCGATGTCGGTGTAGCATTTCATAAGGCGACTTGCTATCGAGTACGCGGCTAGGCGTTCGTGCATGTAGGTTGCTTGCAGTTCGAATCGCTTCCACCCGGAATTGCTTCGGTGCTTACGAATCAAGCATCATTGCTCTAGCCTTCTCTGTAAAAGTACCGATCATTCGCTCAGCAACGCCATTTTTGTGCTGCGTATACAGTGGCGAGGGTTCAAACTGATACCATTTCCTGCAAGAATTCTTCGGAACAGCATATTGTCGTATTCTTCTCGACCGTTGTTGTATCGTAACCATTTGATGGTATAGTCCCAACTCTCAATTCTTGCCTTGAAACTTTGGAATGCCGAAATACAGGACTCTGCACGTTTGTCTAAAAGGATTTAGACAGTTGTGTGACGGGTATAGTCATTAATAAACACAATGAAATGTAGACCTCCGCTGTGCGACTTGGTGTTAAAGGGGCTACAGGTATCGGAATAGAGGAGCTCAAACGGTGTTGTTGTCCGTAATACTGGAACTCGAATGATTTTCCACTCGTGTTTTGCAAGTATGCAGACCTCATAGATATTTGTTGGTACATAGCCGTTGACTAGCGATTTCATCGATATGTGGTTTAGGTGTGCCAAATACTTGTGCCACAGGTGGGACTCAGCAGTTGAAAGAAGCGCGAACGAATTCGATCGATCAGAATGATGAGAATGGATCGGTTCGACTTGGAATAACTGTCCGTTTTGACTTCCGGTCATGACCGTGACATTGGAATTTTGAATAGAGCACTTGCCGTTACCAAATTTTGTATGGTATCCTTGAGAATCAAGTTCTGCAACCGACAATAGAGAATAACGAAACGAAGGTGTATGCAGTGCATCGATTTGATGATCCTGCACTCGTACAGAGCCGTGATGAGTCGTAAAGATGTAGGTTTTGTTGCCCAATTGAATTCGGATCAGATTGCGAAGACGCTCATAGGTAGTGAAGTCGTTTCTGTTATGTATGTGATGTGAGGCACCTGAATCGATAATCCACATTGAAGGTAATACTTCAGCGGCGAGTGCGAAATGACCAGTATGTAGTAATGTGCTGCAGGTAACCACTGGACTATTGGTCAAGCTGGTTGTCATTGCATGTGAGTGAGCTAGTTATTCTGCGTTTTCGTACATATCCCCGACCTGGTTAGACGATGAAGGTTTGTCCTCAATAGCTAGCAGTCCTTTTCCTTTTCCTTTACCATTGCCGTTCCGGTTTCTTCTGATTTGGTCAACCCGTTTCTTCAATTCGCATTCATTGCGCATGTGACCGGATTCATCACAATGATAGCAGATGACATCATTTTTATCGCTGCTGGCATCTCGCGTGCATTTGCGTGACTGTGTTTGCTGTTGTTGACTCTGATCCTTTTGCCGCTTCCAACAGTCTTCGGTGGTATGGTTGTCCTTGCTGCAATATGTACAGCTCTGATTCTTTATCACTTTTCCACCGTGTCCGTCTCGACCTGCACAGCCACCACGACCTCCATGACCTCGTCGGCTACCACGATCTCCATGACCTCCACGACCTCTACGACCTCTACGACCACGAGTGTAGAGGCCTGTTCCTGACTTCGAATCGACAACTGCAGCTGCAGCTTCTACCTTGTTTTCTTCCTTGGTCTCCTTGAGTACGGTAATATCACGAATCTCATGCGACAGGCTTGTAAGCGCCACTACCGGGGCCGCCATCACCCTTGCCACCCTATGGCTGGGCCTCATCACGGCTGCCGCAGTCACAGTCATCCTCCGCGTCTAACCGCGCCTAGTCCGATCATATCGCTCCGGTAGCGATATCCTCCAACCGCGGGCCGATCTAGACCTCTCTCCCTCGTCTCCGTTAGGTTGCTTACGCGTACTTTCTCCATTGTCACATATGTCGTTTCCTGTTGAGTATGCTTGCGCGTCTTTTCTCCTGTCCGTTACGTTTGTTGTCTCCCGTTGATTGAGCCTGCGCGTCCTTCTCCTATGATCATTACGAGTATTGTTTTCCCTTGATTATGTTGTACGTCATTCTCCCCTTTGTCTTACCGTTACTGCTTGCGCGTCCTTTCTCCTGTCGCCACGAGTAGAGTGTTGGCCGTGCAGTGGCCGAGTGCGATCATGTGTTTTCCTTGGGTGCGGCGATTGAGTCATGATGAGCTATGGAGGAACTGTGTCAGTCTTGCTGGCAAGCTGTGATTCCACAGAGGGAAGGAAAAGTATAAAGGAAGGGTGTGGTAGTTAGTCTGGAGATTCTTCTCCACGCAATCTATTATCTCTCTCCACAGACCTACCTCTCTATCCCCATGATCGGCGCTGCGACCATCCCTCCCCAGAACAACTGGCCCACGCAAGGTGTGTGAGAAAAGCCGCGAAGAGACCACGCCGGGCGTGACGGATACTGCGAGAACAACGAGCCCACGCAAGGCATGTGAGAAGGGCCGCAAAGAGACCATGCCGGGCGTGACGGATACCACGAGAACAACGAGCCCACGCAAGGCGTGTGAGAAGAGCCGCGAAGAGACCACGCCGGGCGTGACGGATACTGCAAGAACAACGAGCCCACACAAGGCATGTGAGAAGAGCCACGAAGAGACCACGCCGGGCGTGACAGATACCGCGAGAACAATGAGCCCACGCAAGGCATGTGAGAAGAGCCGCGAAGAGACCATGCTGGACGTGACGGATACCGCGAGAACAACAAGCCCACGCCAGACGTGTGAATACACCGGAAGTGTGAGTACGCCGGAAGTGTGAGTAGGAGCGCCCGCTCCGCAGACCCAAGCCTACGTTGCCTGTCGAGTCAGAACGGAGAAGTCGAGGCAGAATCTTGACACTAGATTGCGTCTCCCCCATCGACACCTGACGTAGCAACAAGAAAGACACGGTGGAGTCCTCGGACCCCCTCAACCTGAGCGAATTCAGGGACATCCCTGACGACCAGCTCGCACCGAGTCCAGTAACCCCAGAGCAAAGATCCAGGCCACAGACCCGCGAGTCACCAGAACAAACCAGAAGAATGACGGAAGGACACCACCTGTTGACAACAGAAATGTTGTAGGCCCTCCTAGCGGCACGCAACAGACTGCCGCAGACCAGCTACCCAAAGCTCTGGGACCCTGAACCGTTCGAAGGAGAAAAAGCAAAATTCAAAATGTTCCTGGCGCAGTGCGAGCTGAAGTTTAGAACACAGGGAAATCAATTCGACGACGATGAGAAAAAAACGGGATACGTATCCTCCCTACTCCGGGGGGTGGCATGGAACTGGGTGGAAACCTTCCTGAACCAGGAAGGAGGAATCAACCTAACCTGGGAAGAACTGAAAACTAACATGAGACATGGGTTTGGCCAAGTAGACGCAGAGGAAATCGCATTTGAGAAATTCCAGAAAATCCAGCAAGGACATCGAACGGCAGCAACCTACTGGACAGAATTCCAGCAGATCAAAGCAGATCTCCCCTACGCGGACAACGTATCCATTGTACGATTCCGAGACGGATTACACCCCGAGGTAAAAAGGCACCTAGTCATGAGCGAAACCCCCGCCACAGTCTTGGTGGACTATGCCACCGCCGCCATCAAAACGGATAGCCGCCTATGCAACCTCGGAGTCATTACTCGACGACCTACCACCAACCCAGAAGCACACTTCCATGTCCACACAAAAGAGCCTCCGTCAACACCCCCAGGAGACCCAATGGACCTCGATGTCACCTGATGATTCAAATTCGCAAGGACGCCGAACCGATTCCCACGACGAGTAATCACGTGAGAATGTTACAACTGCAGAAAGAAAGGACATTTTGCAAAAGAATGCCCCCAGCCCAGGAAGGAATGAATTCCATGGAGAAGACCATATAGGGCCGCGGAAGCCACCTTCGAGGAAACGACCGAGGAAGAACCGTCGGGAAATGACAACCCTCGGGAATAGACAACAGCAACAGTTACCCGGGGGAGAAGCCAGTTGTGAAAGAGGAACCTCCCTACCAGGTCGGGACCACCCGGTACGATCGCGAAGAAAATATAATGATCAGAGTAAGGATCCAGGGAACTGATGGCAAGGAGTATACCACCACAGCCCTGGTGGACAGTGGAGTATCAGAAAACTTCATCAATAAGGCCTATGCTGAGGCCAGCGGAATACCCAGGCAGCAGAAAACGATGCCAAAACGAGTACTAACAGTCGACGGGAGGGAGGTCACCGGCGGGCCGGTAACCCACGACACTCAAATCCACTTAACCATCAACCACCACGAAGAAGATATCCGGCTACACTGTATCACGATCGGAAACACCCTGATCATCTTAGGGCTTCCGTGGCTCAAGCTCCATGACCCGGTGATAGGATGGAAAAATCATACTGTGAAGTTCCATTCGGACCACTGCACCGACAGATGCTTGCCCAGCTCGCTGAAAGCCAACACCGTCCCTGAGGAGAAAGCCACGGAGCAATACTACAAGAAGACACCAGTAGAAGAAGAATGGGAAATCGGCGAAACGGACTCATGGGAGGTATGCCAGACAGTAATCAACAAAATCAAGGAACCCTCCAGGACTAGCAAAAAGCCAATTCCTCGAGGTGTTCACCGAAAAGGAACCAATGGCCCCTCCGCCCCACTGCACTCAGGACCACCATATTCCATTGGAAGAAGGGAAGACGCCCCCGTATGAGCCCCTGAGGTCTCTGAACGAAGAAAAAATGAAGGCCCTCAGAGAGTACTTAGAAACCAACGAGAAACGGGGATGGATCCGCGCATCCACCTCCCCAGCGGGGGCCCCAATACACTTTGTCAACAAAAAGGACGGAGGATTACGCCTGTGTGTAGACTACTGGCAGTTGAACGAAATCACAATCAAAGATCGAACCCCGCTGCCATTAATCGGAGAGTCCCTTGATCAACTATCCAGCGCCACCATCTACACCAAACTGGACATCCGAGACGCATACTACAACCTCCGCATTGCAAAAGGCGACGAATGGAAAATGGCGTTTCGTACTCGATACGGACTGTACGAGTATTGCGTCATGCCATTTGGACTCACCAACGTCCCGGCCTCCTTTCAGCGATGGATGAATGAGATCCTAAGCGACTATCTGGACATCTTCTGTGTGGCATACCTGGATGACATCCTGGTCTTCTCACCCGACGAAGAGACACACCGGGAACATGTCCGGGCAATACTCACACGAGTATGAGACACTGGACTGACGCTGAAAGCGTTCAAATGCGAATTCCACACAAAAGAGACAGAATACCTAGGATACGTCATATCACCACAAGGACTAAGAATGGACGAAGAAAAAATCCAGACCATCAGGGACTGGAAGGAACCGACGAATGTCAAAGGAATACAGAGTTTCCTGGACTTTGCCAATTTTTACCGACGGTTCATCAGAGACTACAGCAAGATTACAACGCCTCTATCCTCCCTGACAAGGAAGGAAAAAGCATGGGAATGGGGGGATAAGCAGCAGGAGGCATTTGAGACGCTCAAGGAAGCAATGATCACGGAACCAATACTGCAACACTTCGACCCGGAACGGGCCATTACCATCGAAACGGATGCATCAGACTATGCCATAGGAGCAATCTGCTCCCAACCCGACGAGAAAGGGATCCTACATCCTGTAGCATATTACTGAAGAAAACTCAAGGACCCAGAATGCAACTACGATATCCACGACAAAGAACTACTGGCAATCGTAGACGCACTGCGAAAATGGGATACCTACTGCAAGACAACGGGACCCAAAATCACGATTCTCACGGATCACAAGAACCTCGAATACTGGAAAACAAAAAAAGATCTCAATTTGCGACAAGCCTGGTGGGGTGAGCGATTAGCTAACTATGACTTCGTGCTCAAGTATCGACCCAGGAAATTGGCCGGCAAGCCAGACATCCTCTCTAGAGAGTCAGGAGACTCTTCCTGGGAAGGGGATATGAAGTATCGAGAGAACTACGGCCGAATCCTGTTACCCGAAGAAGCGTTCGAAGCACTCCAGGCCAACACAACAGAAACCATCAACCTCGAGATAAACAAGGAACTTCTGAATGAAATCCGGACACTAAGCGCAGCAGATAAAGAGATACAAGAAATCCGGAGGAAAAAGGCGAGCGGGACCACCCGTGACGGAAAGATCGCGCTAGGGTTATACGAGGAAAACAGCGGGCTGCTAATGTACGACAGCCTCATATGGATCCTGGACGACGACACTCTGCGACTACGCATATTAAGAGACCACCATGACGCGCAAGCCGTGGGACACCCGGGCCAAGCAAGAACCCTGGAACTCATTAGCTGAAACTTCTACTGGCCAGGGCAACGAAAGTACATCCACAGATACGTCGACCACTGTGACACCTGCCATCGCATCAAGCCAATCCGACACGCACCATTTGGACTGCTAAAGCTACTCAAACTCCCACACCGGCCGTGGAACACGATATCAATGGACTTTATCACTGCGCTGCCAGCGAGCAACGGAAAAGACGCGTTATGGGTAATAATCGATCGCCTCACAAAGATGGGACATTTCGTCGCCTGCCAGGGCACCATGAACCCCGAAGACCTAGCAGACCACTTCCTCCGACAAGTCATAAGACCCCACTGACTGCCAAGCAGTATTGTATCAGACAGAGGATCCCTGTTTACCTCAGACTTCTGGAAACGAGTAACGGAAGCACTCGGGATATCACGCAACCTCAGCACAGCTTTCTACCCACAGACGGACGGACAAACGGAAAGAGCCAATGCCACCCTCGAGCAGTATCTCCGGGCATACTGCAACTACCAACAGGACGACTGGGAAAGGTTGTTGCCAATTGCCGAATTCTGCTACAACAACACACAAACCGGAACCACAAGAATAACCCCCTTCTTTGCCAACTACGGATATCACCCTCGATTCCTGCCAGACCTCGGCACCCGAAACAATGAAACCCCGGAAGTGTCGGAATATATTGCGGCATTAAGAAGGTTGCATGAAGAACTTCGAGCAGAGATTAAGGAAGCCCAAATGTCTCAAGCAGAGCAAGCCAACAAAGCACGACATCCAGACCCGGTATTGAACCCAGGAGACAAGGTCTGGCTACGATGAAAACACATCCGAACAACCTGACCATTGAACAAACTGGACCACAAGCAAATAGGCCCATACACCATCCTCGAGAAGGTGGGCTCACAAGCATATAAACTGGACCTGCCGTCCACTATCAAGATCCACCCAGTCATCTACATCAGCCTTCTCGAACCTACAGCCAGCACCGAACCCATCCCAGGACACCAACAACCACCACCACCGCCCATGATCATCCAAGAAAAGCAAGAGTGGGAAGTAGAGAAGATCCTCGACTCCCGATGCCATAGAAACCAGATCCAGTATCGAGTCAAGTGGACCAGCTTCTACGACCCCGATCGTACCTGTTATCGATCCTGCAACTTCGAGAACTCGTTCGACCTCATCCTCCAATTCCACGAGGAATATCCGGAGAAGCCGGCCCCCCAAAACTAGCAGCATGTCTACCACCACCACGGTCGACACCAAAGAAGGCTGGACCTTCGCTGGCCGCAGCCGTATCTCTGAGTTTCCCACCACAACCGAGCCTGACAACGAACCCACCAAACACCCCAATGACTGGGGCATTGCCGCCACCATGACCGACGGATGGAATGCCCCGCCAGCCGCACCCTCACCACCAATGTCTGCCATAGGACAAACCCGTACCGACGATCACGCCTTCTTGCACTGGACGGCCTGCTACGACGATTACTGCAATACGCACCGCCAGAGCAAGGACAACAACTACTGCCCTCGCCAAAGCCACCGCCGCCGTCGAACGACAAAATGTGACTGCCCGCTCCCACACCCAAATGAACTACTCGAAGTAACCCGCGAACGACACCTCAACCCCGTAAAAGCATACGCAGACTGGTACCGAGGAAAGCGGGTCTGCCCCGAATGCCAGTTCCTGGTCAACATGGAAAAACACCACCTCCGCTGCAGCGCGACAGCCCCGTGGAACCCCCTGGCCAACATCACTACCCCTCAAGAGGATCAAGAAAACATCGCACCTCCGGAAGAGGTCGCTGCCAATGACAAGGTCCGTGCCGCTACCCCAGCAGCCCTCAGAGACGAACAAATATCTTTGCTACACGACATCGTAACCATGCTCCACCACACTACTACCAGAGACGCAAGCCGCAACCATGTCGTACACTGGACGCTCGCCCAGTGGATGGACGAATTCCACCACACGGACCAACAGCAACTCCAGCAGATGGCCAACACTCTGGGGGCCATCATCACCGAACAGCAGCGAATGAACGAACAACTCCAAGCCCGGCAGCAGACTAGCTGGCCTGTCCGCATCCACCGCACGCCCATCCGCCGACGGACCGTGACTACCTGACCTGACCTCGCCAGAGCTTCAGTCTGGACAGGGGACGTACTGTCACGAATCTTGCGCGACAGGCTCATAAGCGCCACTGCCGCGGCCACCGTCACCCTTGCCGCCCTATGGCTGGGCCTCATCACGGCTGCCGCAGTCACAGTCATCCTCCGTGCCTAACCGTGCCTAGCCCGATCATATTGCTCCGGTAGCGATATCCTCGGACCGCGGGCCGGTCTAGACCTCTCTCCCTCATCTCTGTTAGGTTGCTTACGCGTCCTTTCTTCATTGTCACATATGTCGTTTCCTGTTGAGTATGCTTGTGCGTCTTTTCTCCTGTCTGTTACCTTTGTTGTCTCCTGTTGATTGCGCCTGCGTGTCCTTCTCCTATGATCATTACGAGTATTGTTTTCCCTTGATTATGTTGTACGTCATTCTCCCCTTTGTCTTACCGTTACTGCTTGTGCGTCCTTTCTCCTGTCGCTGCGAGTAGAGTGTTGGCCGCGCGGCGGCCGAGTGCGATCACGTGTTTTCCTTGGGCGTGGCAATTGAGTCATGATGAGCTATGGAGGAACTGTGTCAGTCTTGCGGGCAAGCTGTGATTCCACAAAGGGAAGGAAAAGTATAAAGGAAGGGCACGGTAGTTAGTCTGGAGATTCTTCTCCACACAATCTATTATCTCTCTCCACAGACCTACCTCTCTATCCCCGTGACCGGTGCTGCGACCATCCCTCCCCAGAACAACGAGCCCATGCAAGGCATGTGAGAAAAGCTGGGAAGAGACCACGCCGGGTGTGACAGATACCGCGAAAACAACGAGCCCACGCAAGGCGTGTGAGAAGAGCCGCGAAGAGACCATGCCGGGCGTGACAGATACCACGAGAACAACGAGCCCACTTAAGGCATGTGAGAAGAGCCGCGAAGAGACCACACCGGGCATGACGGATACCGCGAGAACAACAAGCCCACGTAAGGCGTGTGAGAAGAGCCGCGAAGAGACCATGCCGGGCGTGACGGATACCGCGAGAACAACGAGCCCACGCAAGGCGTGTGAGAAGAGCCGCGAAGAGACCATGCTGGGCGTGACGGATACCGCGAGAACAACGAGCCCATGCCAGATGTGTGAATACACCGGAAGTGTGAGTACGCCGGAAGTGTGAGTAGGAGCGCTCGCTCCGCAGACCCAAGCCTACGTTGCCTGTTGAGCCAGAACGGAGAAGTCGAGGTAGGATCTTGACAGGTAATGAGGTTTGGAATGGTGACATCAGGTGTTCGTTTAAGGTAGCCAATGGCGGTCTTGAATTCGGATGGTGCGGTAGTGTAGATGTTGGTTCGTAGGGCTTGTTCTGTGATATCTTCCGTTGAGCCTTGAAGTTGAAGTTGAAAAGCTCATAGTCGAGTGACATAGACACTAATACTCTCTCCGACAGTTGGCCATACATTCTGAAACTGTGCGACAATAGCAGTACGTCCAATGTATGAAGTCGTCAGGTCGAGTCTTTCCTTCAGGATTTGCCACATCTCACTTGGATCGGACAGTCCATTTACATAAATGGCTGCTTCATCGGTACAGGAGAAACGAATGGCCGATATTGCTTAGGCTCATCGCTTTTGGTAGTTGGCTATTGCGGTCCTTGCAGTAGCTGTATTGCCAGCTGCAGGTTCATCTTCTTCTCCGTTGATGATCATATAAGCACCCATCGCCTGCAGAATAACAGTCACATTGCCTTTCCAGATAGCGTAGTTTGTATTGCTTAGCTTCTTGATAGACCCGAACTTCAACGTGTAGTAGGTCTTTGACGACTGGTCATTGTGGGAAGACATTTTCGGTGACACTGTGTAATGCGGGGTAGGTAAATCGGCGAATCGGCAGAAAAGTATGAAGATGAGATTTTTCAACTGAGCATGAGGATAATACTCAATAGATTAAATGGATATGAATTCGAGAGTGGTATTGTGCTGACTCAGGCTCATAACCTGTCAAGATTATGATGGAAGTTTGATGGAACGATGAAGTCTTGTGTGTATTGTCTTGTCTTAGAGAGAAAGGCAGGAAAAGTGAAAAGTCTGAATACACGTATATGACATGATTCCACACATGACAAAGCTGAACCAGTGAGATATTGCAACAGATTATCACCTCTTAGCTGCAAGTCATATTAACTGCTCCTTGAGGTGTCTCCAGTGCACTTGGTGTAGTATTTTTCAAGTAGTTGAGCTGAATACTTAGTGTATTTCTAAACTAGCATCAGCTCAATCTTGTGTACTCAGTAGTAGCTATAAAATACAGTATAAGCTAAGTATCATCTTAGTTTTTTTCCCACTAGCTTCTATGAAACTACTTAATTGTTTAGCTGCTATTAACAAGGGTTGCCTACTCAAGGGTGATGGGCTGTTGGTGACTATCTGAATCATTGTTCTACTATCTGCAGTAGAAATATATTTAGCTAATCTGGGATGAATATCAGAGACTAGACAATAGTACCTCCCAACAATCCCGAATTATATCTTATGCTGCAGTGAATGCAACCTTTTGTTAACCCTGCATTACGTTTACCACAGTACAAGTTCGGTGCCCCGTTTTTTGCTACTGTGGATTCTGCTTATGCAAGTTATTTTCTCATGGGCATCATAGATTATCACCCTTTGCGGAATTTTCGGATAAACAAAACATGGTCATGCTGGGTTGTTGTAGCCACTTTAAAAAAAAAAAAACCGTAGTATCATGTTAAATAAACGTTTTTTTTTTCCCCTCTATCATAAATATATGCGCCCGATCTAGAGCATGTCAATGTGCATACGTTTTTTCCAGTTCCTGTCGACTGGGGCGCAGACTGTCTCGTTGTCGCTCACCGCTGGGCTCCACGCTGGCCTATCCGGAGCGTCTAGGAAGCCTAAGGAAACAATACAAGAAAACGATCAAAGAAACCGGCTCCTTATTCTCCTCCCACAGAGACGGAGAGAACTGCAAGCATTCCCCAGCCTCTGCCCCCAGCCAGCTCTCGTCCCTCTCGCTTCCCGCCCCCCCCCCCCGGCACTCCCACTCCCGCACCTCGCCCTGAGCGTCTTCCCCAGCCAGTCCTGGTACCCACCCCCCTTTGAAAATGGAGAGGGAGTCCAACACCGTGTAGCAGCCTTAGTAGCCCGTGAAGCGGTACCGGGGGTGGAAGCGATTCAGCCACTCCGCACGTCTGCCTGCAGGATTTCACTGGCACCCGCCCCCCCCCAAGGGCCAGTTCTTGAACAGGTGCTGCTGCTTCTGGGTCTGGTAGTGTCATCACTACCGCTTTGCGGTGGGCGGGTTCCATCCAGCCCTTTTATTTATTTATTTATTCAATACTTGCATGCTACCAGTTTCGATTATGGCGAGTCTGGCTCGGAGAGCTAGGATTGATGCAAGAGACAGCGAGCTTGCAGTCTATGAAGGGCAACCAGCTATAGAACGCGAAGCTGCGAGTCTATCTAGGGGTTTAAAACCTTATACCCTTACAACTCTGAGAATCGCGCTCCATAGGACTCCAACACGTTTAGAGCAGATGACGCAAAACTCACGCGGTCCCTTTTTTTTTTTTTGCATCCATGTCTGGGCCAGGGCAGGTGTAGATTATTGAGGACATATACGAAATCCTGGACAGTTTCCCTGACCTGTCCAAGTCGGGCCGCTTTTACGGACCGTCCCAAGTCTGGGATAGTTTATAGACTTCTCCAAAGTCCTACGTTCCTCCATCCAGACGTCACTTTGTATGGGCTGCAACGATGGGGAGCACCTAACTAGTCGGGCAGCCCAACTTCCAAGACGCCTTTACCTGCGAAAGTTCGTTTCCCAGTTCAAGGTTTCATCCTTCGGGGTTCATCTCCATGCAGAGCGAGTTTTATGGCTTCCCGGGCGCCAGGCTCCAGGCCCTGGTACCCCAACCCCAACCCCCACCCCGCGCGCCACGTCCTCGCTGTGGTTGTCGCCGGCCGGGGGGGGGGGGGGGGGGGGGGGGGGGGGGCCGCCGCCGCCAAAGGATTCAACCGGGTACG
>Ga0307508_10002586_pt1 | contig 19036 bp, 13 predicted proteins | sample 9_EM_MG_FD_203089 | JGI IMG/M metagenome (GOLD analysis project Ga0307508, IMG submission 203089) | Populus trichocarpa ectomycorrhiza microbial communities from riparian zone in the Pacific Northwest, United States - 9_EM | ecosystem: Host-associated > Plants > Roots > Unclassified | place... | reverse complement strand
TGTCTTTGGTTTCTTCTTTTTTATCTGGCGACAGCTCACGTTCAGAAATCCTATTGTGGAGCTGCGCGTGCTTAAAAACGGTAATCTCCGGGTGGGGACCATCCTGTCTTTTATCATGGGCTTTGGCCTGTACGGGTCTACTTTCATTATACCGCTGTATACTCAAACTACCCTGGGATGGACGGCGCTCAAGTCAGGCATGTTGCTGGTGCCTTCGGCACTTACGACCGCCTTTATGATGCCCATTATCGGCCAGATGCTGCAAAAGGGGGTACCCCATAAATATATGGTGGCAATAGGCATGCTGTTATTTTTCGTATTTACGTTCGCAGGGTATAAAATTCTTACACCGGATACGGCGGAAGACGATTTTTTCTGGATGCTCATAGTACGTGGCCTGGGCATGGGTATGTTGTTTATTCCCATTACCATGCTGGCGCTGTCTACGCTCAAGGGACAGCAGATAGGGCAGGGGGCTGCGTTTACCGGTATGATGCGCCAGCTGGGCGGTTCGTTTGGCATAGCCCTGATCATTACGTTTATGTCGCGGCAGAATATGCAGCACCGAAGTGACCTGATGAGCCATGTAACCGCAACTAATCCTGCTGTACAGCAAAGGTTGATCGGGGCACAGCACAATTTCGTTGTCAACGGCCATATGACGCCGGATCTGGCATTGAGCAGCGCTTACCAGTCGATTGACTATGCCGTTACCAAACAGGCCGCCGTATTGTCCTATATGGATGTGTTCCTTTACCTGGGGGTTATGTTCCTGATATGCGTGCCCTTTGTATTACTGGTGAGTGGCAACCGGAAAAAGAAACAAAAAATAGATTTGAGTGAAGCCATGCATTAATGGTGATAGAAATAAGTGAAAGACCGCAAGCCCGGAATTGTTTATAGAAAGGAGTAAAGAATCAACAACACAGCAGGATGTCATCTTTTTCTAAGGGAGATGCATCCTGTTTTTTTATTGGCCATTGTTCGCCGGCTGCCGGCCCCGTGTGATGACTATGCCTCCTGTAACGTTTGCTGTATGGCCTCCAGCCATTCTTTATCAACGGCCTTTACCTTTTTTTCGTCCTGGTCAGGCGCTATTACAGCACGATAATGTCCTTCTTCATCAGGCTCAAAATATACGATGATATCATCGAGGTGTACGGTAAAGCGGTGTGTATAGCCCAGTTGCTGCCATGCTGCGTCAAAGCTTCTTTCCCGGCCGTGGAGGGAAACAGTGATGGTAAATGAGTCTGCCATAGCGCAAGTTAAGAATAGGAAGCGGGGCTTATTGAGTAATTAGTGAGGTTTTTTCCGTTTCGTTTTTGGCTTACCGGTAGTTTTAACCGGTTTTGCCTTCGTGGTATAGACGGTCTCGGGTTCGGCTGCTATATTCAGCTCAGTATTGAAACCGGTGCTATAGACGCCTGGTTTTGGCAGGTTGGGCACGAGCAGGTTTCTTACATCCGTTTGCAAAAAATCGGCTATCCGGTACAGGTCTTTGACAGAGGGTTGATTGGTATTGGTGCACCAGTCGGATACGGTGCTGGCATGAACGCCCAGGAAGGCTGCCAGCTCAGCGTTTAGCTTACCCGCTTCAGTTAGCTCTACTTTGATGCGATTGTATTTTTTTATCGTTTGCATGGTAGTACCAACAAAGATATATTGTCATAAATTAGTGTATTTTAGCTAATTATAAGTTATATGACAATAAATATAGTCTTTAAGAATAATTATTTTGTCTGAATAACTATAATTAATACCTTTGAGAATAAGATCATTTTTTGTGCCAATAAATGGATTGCGGTTATTTCCAATGGAAAACAGGGGATAAAGCGCCGGCAAATGCAGGCGCCGCTTTCTCTTCGGGAAATGCCCATTAAGGCTAAGGGTGAGTTGCAATCGCTTTTTATAACCGCCTGCCGGGCTGTTGCCGGACGGTGGTGTTGGTTAAGCCTCTTTTCCCTATACCGGTTGCAGCTTGCCCTGGCCTTTTTAAGGAGATATCATAGCACGGGTTCTATATTCTTCCGGATCGCAGGTATAATGATGACTGGTAGTTGTTGATTGGAAACGGCCCCCCGGGCAGGGGGCCGTTTATTATGTGTATAGCCTTGCCCGGCTAATGCGATAAATTAAATAATGTAATAATAGATAGCTGGAAGGAGATGGAATAAAAAAAATGCTACTAACCAGGAAGCCATAGATCGTCGTATAACCCTTAGAAAGAAAGCCTGGTAACTCAAAACATGCATTTTGAGCACCCCCTTAGTAAAGCAATTTGCTTTGGCAGACCGGTGTGGCCTGGTAAACGGCTGCCGGGTGCCGGTATTGGTATAATATGTAACCCTGCCAAACCCAATGCCATGTGCGGCAATGATTTCGCCGGAACTGCGGGCGGCGGATGACTATGCAAGCACACCATATCCGTACACGTTTTCTGGTAGCTACCCGCCGCCTTGCTGCAGTTCCTGCTTGTTTGGTTTTGGTTCTGACTGTATGATCAAGAACTGGCAGGTAATCTTTTCTCTCTCTCCCGTCATTGCTTTCTGTTACCTGCGATTACAAAGTTGTAAAGAAAAATCAACTTTTTTCCGGCGAAGATGTTTGAAAAGTAACGTAAAATGTTTGCAATCTGAATGGATTGTTAGGGAATTGTCATGAAAAAGGGGGTCTCCTGTACCGTTAGTAGCAAGGCAAGCCCGGTACCGGCAAACACCGGCCTGCGCGCCCGGGGCGTGGTACTTGTGATAAGAGGCAACAACCGGTCTGCGTAGCAGGCGCGGGAGCGGAATCCGGGCATAAGCATAAAAGCTAACGGTTCCGGAACATCGCTCCCGGCGCAGCTACTGTTTTCTCAGTGACGCTGGCGTGCAATTAAAGTATTTTCTAAAAGCAGTTTGAAAGTTTTGTATACTCGTATACCCGGTAAGGGTAGCGATTTCTTTAATAGGTTTATCTGTTTCCAGCAGCAACACCCGGGCTTTTTGCATCCGCACCTGTACCATGAACTCAAACATGCCAACGCCGAAGACCTGCTTAAAGAAGTTCTTCAGCTTAAATTCGTTCATACCCACCTGCTGGGCTATTTTACGGCTGGTAATATGCTGGGCGGTATTCTTTTCGATAATGCTTTTGGCTTCGTGAATGGCGTCCCGGTCCTGTCTCGTAAGGCGTGTTTGTACGGCCGCTGCGGTGTATTTTTGTATCAGCAGCAAAAAAAGCAGCTCTTTAACTTTATTGTCGAAATAAAACCGGCGCAGCGTTTCATCATAGGGACAATGCAGCAGGCTGGTAATGATGTCCACCACCTGTATCGTTGTCCACCCGGGAATATCGAACAGCAGCCCGGGCCTGCCATGGGTATGTTTGATAAAATCCTGTAATTCAGGGAAGAAAGGAAAAAGCTGCAACAGTATTTCAGATGAGTAATAAGTATTGAACGTACGGTATTCCTTTCCCGCTTCAAAATATACGGTGGTGGCGGCCGTGGGCGAATGAAGGATATTGAACTGTCCTTCCCTGAGCGCAATATTGCCTACGCCCTCTATATAATAGCGCAGGTTATTTTTGAGCAGCACATGGGCATGCAGCGAATTGGTATGCGAAGTAAACTGCAGGGATACATCCTGCTGCATGCGGTATACATTGAAGTTGATGGCAAATTGGTCTGACTGTATTTCCTGTAAAAGCAAATGGCCGAATTCCCCTTCTGCAGAGGCTATCTCACTGCCAGGTATAATCACGTTGGAGAACCCGGCAGGGACGGATGACTTCAGCGCAAGGGGACCGTGCAGCGACGAGACAAGGTTATAATTCATCATGCCAACATTAAAATCATTTCTCAATAAGTGCCGACAACTTTATTGGTTTACCGGGAAACAGGGAAAAAACCAGTATACCAACCAAACCAGGAACCAGAATTTATTGCTACCGCTAAGATATATACGCCTGCGGGATTTTTACTAAGTAATTAACGCATACAAAGCCTTGTCTTTACGCAATAGATTGACCGATGTTTACGCAGTGCCCCGTGGATATTCATGCAATAGCCTGCTTGTACCTCCCCCGGGGGGGTATGGACTCAGCTCCCGGGCATATGGTTTCGGGTTATAGATACACCGGCGGACCGGGTCAATCAGTTGTTATTCGCGGCTAATCAGCAGGGCCTGTAGTAATGCTTCTTACGGCTATGGCTAAATAAAAAATAGCAGCCTGCGCTAATCAATGACCTGTCAGGGAAATAAATGGACTGAAAAAGTACTAAATAAACAGCTACCGGAAAAAAGAAAATGGCATAGGTTAATAACATGATTTATATTAATCATATGATATAACCTTTATTTACATGCGCATAAGTGTTTATCTCTAAGCTGTATCAGAACTGGCCATCTTTAAATACCTTTAACCTGAAACTGGTAGTAAGTGTTTTTAATTCCCGTTATACGCAGCAACTCGTGCTCCTATACCTAATAGCATTACCCGAAAAAATACAAAGAGATTCCAGCCTGGCACGCTGCAGCTCCCGGTTTGAATGAGCTGTTCTGATCAACACTGTTTCACAAGGCTCCGGTTAGCGCATGTTTCCACGAATGTAACAACGTGAAAAGCTACGCAAACTTATGAATCGTATTATACCTTACCAGGACGGTCTTTGTCGTCCGTTGGACCCGTTTACCCCCAATAAAGTGGTGTATACGCGTCGTTTTCCTGACAAGAAATTTTCTGTGTCCCTGCGTCCCCTGTACCTGGAGAAGGATCTTTCGCTGCTGCACAGCTGGATAAAAAGGGAGTACATGCGCCCTTCCTGGAAGCACCACATTCCCTACGATGAAATTATCCAGACGCTGATTCACACGGCGCATTCCGATTTTGCCCAGGTATTTACGGGTATGCAGAGCGACAGGCCGCTTTGCGAAGTGCAGGTATTCAGGGCCTTGCAGGACGATGAGCTGGGCATGAACCCTCTTGTTTATCCCGGCGATTATGTGCTCCGCCTGATGCCCTGCCATGCCGCGCCGGTACAGCACGTGGCCGTAATACAAACCTGCGTGGAATATTTCCTGCAGCACAAAGAAGTAAAACGCGTGCTTGCTATGGTGGATGAAGATGATTTGCGCGACAATACCGTGATCAAAAAAGCCGGCTTCCAGTGGCTGTCCAAAGTCCCTACGGCCTACAAGATGGACAACCTCTATGTATACCCGGAGGCTTAGCTGCAGCTTTCTTATTCTACCGTTACGCTTTTGGCCAGGTTCCTCGGCTTGTCTACATCAAGCTCTTTCAATACCCCTGTATAATAGCTCAGCAGCTGCAGGGGGATGACGCTTAGCATAGGCGCTACCAGCTCATCGGCCGCAGGTACTACCATGATATCGTCGGCCATGCCGGTAATAAACTGGTCGTCTTCGGTGATAACAGCCAGCACCTTGCCTTTGCGTGCTTTGATTTCCTGGATATTGCTGATGATCTTTTCGTGGTAGGAATCGCGGGTGGCAACGAATACCACGGGCAGGTGCTCGTCTACCAATGCGATGGGGCCATGCTTCATTTCGGCGGCCGGGTAGCCCTCGGCGTGGATATAGGAAATTTCCTTGAGCTTGAGGGCGCCTTCCAGGGCCACGGGGAAATTGTAACCCCGGCCCAGGTACAGGAAATCACGGGCGTCTTTATACCTGGCGGCAATTTTTTTAATGTGGTCGCTTTGCCGTAAAACACCGGCCACTTTCTCCGGTATTTCATGCAGTTCCGTGACCAGGTGATTATACCTTTTGGCATCGATGGTGCCTTTTTCAAGTCCCAGCTTAAGGGCTATCATGGTCAGCACGGCCAGCTGCGCCGTAAAGGCTTTCGTGCTGGCTACCCCAATTTCGGGCCCGGCATGGGTATAGGCCCCGGCATGCGAGATACGGGCGATGGAAGAGCCTACAACGTTTACAATGCCGAAAATAAAAGCTCCCTGTTCTTTGGCCTTATCGATGGCCACAATGGTATCTGCCGTTTCGCCGCTTTGAGATATGGCGAAAATCACGTCACCCGGGTGCACCACCGGGTTGCGGTACCGGAACTCCGAGGCATATTCCACTTCTACCGGTATGCGGCACAACTCTTCGAAAATATATTCCGCTACCAGCCCGGCATGCCAGCTGGTGCCGCAGGCTATCATAACGATGCGCCGGGCATTTTTTAGCTTATCGATATTGTTTTGTACGCCGGCCATCGTGATGGTGGAGCTGTTTACATCCAGCCGTCCGCGGAGGCAGTCGAAGATGGTATCAGGCTGCTCGAAAATCTCTTTCAGCATGAAGTGGTCGTACCCGCCTTTTTCAATGGCCGCCAGCTGCAAGTCGAGCTTCTGGATAAAAGGCGTCAGCTTTTCGTTGCCCAGGTTTTTAAGCACCAGCTCATCGGCTTTTATAATCGCCAGCTCATAATCGTTTACATACACCACTTCCTTGGTATACTCGATAATGGGGGAGGCGTCGGAAGCCAGGAAATGCTCTCCCTTGCCAACGCCTATTACCAGCGGGCTGCCTTTGCGGGCGGCGATGATGGTATCGGGATTGTCGGCATCGAGCAGCACCAGCACATAAGCGCCTACCACCCGCCTGAGGGCAATACGCAGCGCTTCTTCAAGGCTGCAATCGTTGTTTTGCTGTATGTCCTGCACAAAATTGAGCAGCACTTCGGTATCGGTATCGCTTTTAAACGAATAGCCTTTATTGATGAGCTCCTGTTTGAGCTTTGCATAATTTTCGATGATGCCATTGTGTATCATGGCCAGCTTGCCGTTGGCCGACAGGTGGGGGTGGGCATTGCGGTCGCTTGGCTCGCCATGGGTAGCCCAGCGGGTATGGCCCATGCCGGCATGCGCATGCATGTCCTTGCCTACCAGCGATTCTTCCAGGTTGGCCACCTTTCCTTTTTTCTTGTATACCTGCAGTCCTTTGTTGATGAGCGCTACGCCGGCGCTGTCATACCCGCGGTATTCCAGTCGTTTTAAACCTTTCAAAATAACAGGGTACGCTTCCCGTGGACCTATATAAGCAACAATGCCGCACATAGTTTGATGTTTGAGGGGGCAATATTAGGGAAAAAGCCTGATGCCTGCCGCTAAAAAAAGCTCCCCGGAGGGGAGCTTTCAGACAATAGGGTAGTGATCATGAAATGGTTCAATTATTTTTCCAATAGCCTTCCACCCATACCTGGCCGGTGGAGCGGTGCTCCCAATGGGAAGCCACCCAGGTGCGGGTAGGTTTGGGGCCTTGCGTATTACCATCTGCCGGGGGCGCATTGCCCTGCTGCGGATCGGGATAGTAGCCATCGTCCCTGCTATTGTTGTTGTTTGGCTGCGGGGCTCCGCCCGTGCTATCCGTTTCCGGGGGCGGATAAGCATATTGGTACCCGGGCGGCGGCGCCGGGGCATAAGCCGGCGGGTAAGGATAGGCATAGCCATAAGGATACCCATAATAGGAATAAGGGCTGGCGTAATATCCCAGGCCAAAGCCCAAACCCAGACCGATACCCAAACTGATGCGGGGGCGTGAATAGCCATAATAAGGGCGTGCATAATGATAGCCGCCATGGTAACCGCCATGCCCTCCCCGTACCCTGTAATGGCGCTGGGCCTGGCCCGATGCCGCCACGAGGGTAATAACCGATAGCAATAAGATGATTTTCTTCATAGCGAATAAATTATCAGGATGAATTTTTACGGTAAAAAACTCATCTTAAAATTACAAAACAGCTATGGCATAAAATGTTAATTCCAGGCAGGATTGCAGGACATTAACAAAAGAGCTGCGGGCTATGAGCCGCGGGCTGCGAGCTCTTTTGCGCGGCAACAGACTCGCAGCTTTATTTCAGATTCGTTTCAAACAGCCTGAATATCCGCTTGTATTCATCCGTCCAGCTGCTGGGCTCCACAAACCCGTGGTCTTCCAGCGGGTAAGGGGCCAGCTGCCAGTTGTCTTTTCCCAGCTCTATCAGGCGCTGGGTAAGCTTAACGGCGTCCTGGAAGTTTACGTTGGTATCTGTCATGCCGTGGCAGATAAGAAGGTGTCCTTGTAAGCCGCCGGCAAAATACCAGGGCGAGCTCCTGCGGTAAGCGATGCTGTCGGTAAATGGTTCGTTGAGTATGTTGGATGTATAGCCGTGGTTGTAATTGGCCCAGTCGGTTACCGGGCGCAGGGCCGCGCCGGCGGCAAAAACACCCGGGGTGGTAAACATGGCCATCAGCGTAATAAAGCCGCCATACGAGCCGCCATACAGGCCGATGTGCTTGGGATCGACGCCCAGCTTGTTTACCAGCCAGGCCGCTGCATCCACATGGTCGGTCAAATCTTTACCGCCCATATACCGGTAGATGCCGGTGCGCCAGTTGCGCCCATAGCCGGCGCTGCCGCGGTAGTCGATGTCCATAACCACATAGCCGTTGTCTGCAAGGAAGTTGTTGAACATATATTCCCGGAAATAATTGCTCCACCATTTGTGCGCATTTTGCAGGTAGCCCGCTCCGTGTACAAAGATAACGGCGGGGTGGGAGGGATGCGGATGCGCGGGCTGGTAAAGGCGGGCATATACCTGCGCCCCGTCGCGGGCGGTAAAGTGCATCACTTCGGGCTCGCGCCAGGGATAGGCTTTGAATTCGTTGCTCATCGCCAGGTCGGTAACCTGCTGCGGCTTGCTGCCGGGTTTGTTTTCCTGCAGGTAGAGCTCCCATGGTTTATTGCTATAGGAATATAGATAGGCAATGGTCTTACCGTCGGGTGATACGCTTACCTGGCTGGAGCCGGTTTGCGTGGTAATGCGCGCTGCCTTGCCGCCGCTGAGCGGCAGGTGGTAAAACTGCTGCTCGCCGGGATGCGCTTCGTTGGTGCTGGTATAAAAGTATTTCTTATCGGCCGATAGGCCGGCCTGCTGTACTTCATAGCGCCCCGTGTCGAGGGCTTTCTTTTCGCCGGTGGTTACATTAACCGTATAGAGATGAGAATAGCCGCTGGCTTCCGACTGGTACCAGAAAGTATTATCGTCTATCCATCCCTGGTTGCCGCCGCCAAAGCTGCCACCTATGCCGGGGCCGCCTATCCAGGCCTCATCATGCTGGCGGTCCAGCAGGCGCAGCTTACCTGTTGCCGCATCGAGGGAGGCTATCCAGCGGTCTTTGTTGTCCTGCGAGCGGATATCGGCGATGGCATGCGTGCCGGCGGGCGACCATACTATCGGCTGGAAGCTGAGGGCGCGGGACTGGGGATGCCGGCTTTTTTCTTCTTTTATTTTCGGGTAGTCGGCCAGGTAAGCCGGCAGCTCCGTAAGGCCGGGCAATACGGCCGTATCGGGCCGGATGGCCAGCACGGTGTCTTTTTCCGTATCGAATACAAAGCATTCCTGCGTGCCCTGCGGAGCGCCTACCTTGGTACGACCGGGAATGTCTTCGGTAAAGCCGCTTTCGGTTACATAGCTGGGCACAATGGTGTTTTTTCCGGGCGCTGTTTTCACGAGGCGCCAGCTGATAAAGCGGCCATCAGGGCTGATGGTCAGCGCAGAAAGGTTTTTATCTTCTATAGGGATGGTGCGCAGGCTGGGTTTTTTAGGCAATGCTTTGACCATCGCTGCCGCGGTATCCCTTTTTTCCTTGCGGCTGCGCAGCACGTCAAAGTTGCGCAGCTGGTCGTCTTTCAGCCATTTCTCCTGCGTATTACCACCGCCACCGGCGCCACGCTGCAGGCCCGCCGCCGGTATTGCGGCAACCGGCGCTGCAGCGCCCGCCTGGAAATTGCTCAGCTGCGTGGTCAGCCCGGTGGCGATATCCCAGGCAAAGAGGTTTTGGCCGCGCGTGTATACAATACGGGTATCATTGAAAGAAAACAGGGGGCTGAATTCCCTTTCGGCCGTTTGGGTGATACGGCGTTCCCTGCCGGATTTGACATCGGCCATAAAAATATCGCCATCGTCTTCAAATACGAAGCCGGTGCGTAGCCTGTTCCAGCTGATATCACGGGCATTGCGGAGCGACTGGCGCTGTGCGTAGGAGGTCTTCCGCGGATGAAGGTCGTCGCGGGTAATAAAGTACAACGAATCAGCATAGGCGTTGTCGGGGTTCCAGTTAAAGTACAGGTATTTGCTGTCGTAGCTCCAGTCCAGGCCCGAGGGCGAGCTGCCTATCCACCTGGGATCACGCATGATTTTCTCAATGGTAAGAACGGGCTGGGCATGTAATAAGGTAGCTGCCGCCAGCAGCAGGCAGGTAAAGCAGGTAAATTTTCTCATGATAACTTGTTATAATAGTATGCCTCGCATAAAAAACAGGGCTACGTTGAAATAGATGATCAACCCTGTTACGTCCACCAGCGTTGCTACAAACGGGGCGGAGGACGATGCCGGGTCGGCCCCCAGCCTCTTCAATGCCAGGGGCAGCATGCTGCCGGATAATGTGCCCCACAGGACGACGCCGATGAGTGAAAAGCTAACGGTCAGTCCCACCAGCATCCAATGCGGGCCGTAAATATCCTTGAACACGCCGTGCTGCATAAAAATATGCCATACGAAGATGCGGATGAAACCGATTATCCCTAAAATGGTCCCGAGCAAAAAACCAGACAGTATTTCGCGGCGCATCACCCGCCACCAGTCGCTAATCGATACCTCGCCCAGCGCCATGGCCTGTATAATGAGGGTGGAGGCCTGCGAGCCGCTGTTGCCGCCGCTGGACATGATGAGCGGCAGGAAATTGGTTAGTATAAGCACCTTGCCCAGCTCGTCGTTGTAATACGCCATCGCCGTAGCGGTGAGCATTTCGCTCAGGAAGAGAATGATAAGCCAGCCTACTCTTTTGCGGATGAGCTTGAAAAAAGGTGTTTCCAGGTAGGGCTCGTCAAGGGCTTCGGTACCACCTATTTTCTGGATGTCTTCCGACAGCTCTTCGCTGGTAACCCACAATATGTCGTCGATGGTTACAATACCCAGCAGGATATTGTTGTAGTCTATCACCGGCAGGGCCACGCGGTTGTTCATTTTGAACACCTGGGCCGCATGTTCCTGGTCGTCGTTCACGTGGAGGGTTATATAGCGGTTGTCTATTACATCCGCCATCTTTCTTTCGGGATGGGCCAGTATGATTTCACGGATGCGCACATCATCGATAAATATGCCTTTTTCATCTACCACGTAAATAACGTCGATTGTTTCACTGTCCTTGCCCACCTTGCGGATATGCTGGAGCACGGCGGCGGCGGTCCAGTCGATGGGTACGGCAATATAGTCGGGCGTCATAAGCCTGCCTACGCTGCCTTCCGGGTAGCCCAGCAGGGCCAGCGTTACCCGGCGTTCTTCGGGGTCGAGGGTTTTTACCAGCTCCTTCACCACTTCGCTGGGTAGCTCTTCCAGGAAGGCGGTGCGGTCATCCGCCGGCAGCTCATTGAGCAGCTCGGCCGTTTTGAGCGGGGGCAGGTCCTGCATGATGCTTTTCTGCGCCGACAGGTCCAGTATCTTAAATACTTTGGCGGCCCGGTGCACGCTCATATTGGCGATGATGCGGCTTTCATATTCCGGAAATTCGTCGATTAGTCCGGCTACGTCGCTGATATTCTGATCGTCCAGGAACTCCCTTATCCCTGCTATACTATCACTCTTTATAAGTTCCAGGAACTGCTCCTCAACATGGTTGCTATGTTCTTGTTCTGAACTCATGGCGCCAAAATTACCGTTATATCGGTTAATATGTATTTTTACCACCCATGATACTTCCATTTCTTTTTATTGCGCCCGCCGGTGCAATGGGGCGCGGCGTTTTTTCCTCAGAAGACATCGCTGCCGACGTCATTATCGAGGTGGCACCGGTGATTGTAATGAGTGCGGCCGATCGCGAATTGCTCGACAAGACCCTGCTGCACGATTATATTTTTGAATGGGGACCCGGTAAAAAGCAATGCTGCATGGCGCTGGGCTATGTGCCGGTATACAATCATTCCTACCAGTCCAATTGTGAATATGAAATGGATTTCGAAGCGGAGACCATCGCTGTCAAAACCATGCGCGCCATTAAAGCGGGGGAGGAGCTGTTTATAAATTATAACGGCGATTGGAATGACGCCAACCCCGTATGGTTTGAGGCAGTGTAAACATGCAGGAAGCCCCGCTTATTTACCCAGCTTTTTCTTATACTGCAGCGTCACATTCAGCCCAAAGCTGCTCAGCTTGATCTTTCCGGTGCCCAATCCCGCCAGGGGCAGTTTGGCATAGGGTTCCAGCTGGCCAATGATATGGCGGCCAAGCGGCTTTTCTATACCGGCCGAGAAGTCGAGCACCGAAAACCAGAACTGGCTTTTATTGGTGTTAACCAATTGGTAAGTGTAGGTCGTTCCGTTTCTTTTATAGTCGTAGTTGTAATCTTCCCGGTTCATGAGGTAGGAAGAAATACCTGCACCGGCAAACAAATGGGTGGACGTCCTTGAATTGAATGTATAACGGCCCATTACCGGCAGCTCCCACATATTGCAGTAGCCGTATACCAGGTCGATTTTATAGTTGGCCGGCCAGGTATTGGCTGGAAAATGGTAGTTGTAGCCCTCGAGCTTATAGTTCTTTTTGGTATAGATGGCGCCGGTATGTACCGACCAGTTTTTATTGAAATGATAACCGGCTATCAGCCCGATATTATATCCCGCTGCGGCGCTGTAATTAAACTTCACCGTGCTCAGGTCTACTCCGCCGGTGATGCCGATGCTGAAGGCTTTTTCGTTTTTCTTTTTCCTGGCGATAGCGGTGTCCGCCTGTTTTTTCTGCAGGATCGTGTCGGCCGGTTTGGTTTTGGCTATTGCCGGCGTATCGGTTGCCGGCGGCGGCGTGGCCGATGGGGTTGCAGACGGGGTTATCGTGCCGCTGGCGGCAACCGGTGAGCCGGTAAGCGGCTTGCTGTCCTTGAGTGTATTATTGGTCACTGCATCATTGCCGGTGCTGGCGTCATCGGTAACAGGATCGGTTATGCTGCCGGCGTTGTTCCTGGAGGCAGGTGTATTGCCCTTCCTGCCAGCAGGGACCAGGCTTGTTTTGCCCGCTATGCCGTCACTGCCGGTATTATTGGCGCCGGGACGGCTGATGCCGGAATGCGTTTTCTTTTTTGATACCGGGCCAAATGCGTCTCTTTTTTCATTATTGGAAGCGGTGCGGGCAGGCTGGTAGGCGATATCCGCCGCTTTCTTATCGGTTGTTCTTGTTGTGGTGGTATTGTTTTTAACCGGGTTGTTTTTCACCGGGTTCGCTGCGGGTGCGTGGCTGGGCATGGGCACCGGTTTCAGGGTAGGCAGCAGGGGCCTTTCGGCGGTATTTGAATGGAGCGCCTTATTTTCATCAGTTGCCGCGCCGGGATGGGTGGCGCCGGGCGTTGGCTTATCGGTGCTGGTCGTTGCCGGGCTCGTATTAGCCGGCGTTTTGGCAACGGATGCTGCCGGGCCGCCCGCGCCTATGCCGGCGGGGCTGGCCGGGCGGGTATTCCAATAAAAAGTTGCGCCTGCTATAAACAGGCCGGGCAGCAGGAAGAACCAGAACAGTCCCCTCCGCCGTTTATCTTTTTTCTGCGGTAATTCTTTGTCGAGGGTTCGTTCTAATGCTTGCCAGTTGGGGTTACCAGGCGGGGTGTAATTCTCCCCCGCCGCTGCGCTCAAACGATCCAGCTCTCTATCGTCAGGGTTGTACATACGCTTTATACTGGGTTTGGTGCAAAATTATTTTCCTAAGGTTATTCCTGGCTTTCGACAGGTTGGATTTGGATGCGCCTACGCTGATACCCAGCTGGGCCGCAATCTCTTCATGTGTCATTCCATCTATAACAAAAAGGTTGAATACGGTTTTATATACGGGCGACAGCTGCCGGATGGCTTCCACGATCTCCTCGTAGGAAAGCCGGTCGATACCTGTTTCGCCCTTATCGGCAATGTTCTCGCTGTCGCTGCTCAGGATATGCCCGTTGAGCAGCGTATGGTTTCTGCGCAGATGGTCGATACAGGTATTGATGATAATGCGCTTGAACCAGGCTTTAAACAGGGCGTCTACATTCGACTGCCTGCTGGCGTCAAACAGCCCGATATTCTTGAACAGCTTTACAAATGCCTCATTGGTCAGCTCCTCCGCCTCATGCTGGTGGCTGGTGTAGCGATAGCAGATCTTCATGGCATAGCCGTACAGGAAGTGGTATAATTCACGCTGGGCATTGCGTTCGTTGTTGCAACATCCTTCTACGAGCGTCAGTATTTGAACACTTTGATCAGACAAAATATAACCTGTAATGTAAGGTATAGTAAAGATAGTTTATATACTGCCATGTACGTGGAATGGGCAGGGCCGGTTGCCCGGATTGGGGAAAAAATTATGGCGGTTTGGCTACCAGGTGTTTAGGCGTGCCACGGTCTTTTGCTTCGATAGCTTAACCGTGGCACGCCTAAATTCAGTTAACCCGCTTCAGTTACAGCTTAGTGATAATGATGGAAGCCATCGCCCTGGTGCAGGTTTGCGCCCGCAGCAGGTCTTTGCCCACCAGCAGGGCCAGTACTTTCAGGTCCGTCAGTGAGCCGGCGGAGGCTACACCGTCCATTATTTTCTTGTTGAGCTGCGCGTTGATGGCGGCGCGGTTATGGTCTACCAGCTCGTTGATGCGGATGGTAGATTTTTCCTGCAGCGCACGCAGTATCTTATTGCTGAAGAGGGTTTTGCCCATATTAAGCACCAGGTCGCGGCTTTTGAGCGAGTAATCCAGGTCGGGCAGCGTAATGATTTGCGTGGCCGTGTCCAGCCGGGGCGTGCCGGTAAGGTACAGAACGCCTTTTTTATCGCCGGCAAAATCCACGCGAAGCTCCAGCTTGCCGTTTTCCTGGCCGCTCACGGCCACGTTTTTCAGGGTTACCTTACGACCTTCTACCACAATGGAGGTGTCTTTTATAAACTGGTTGAGCAGGTGGTTGATGAAATCGTAGCCGTAGTACGCGTTGGTATACATGGTAATACCGGCGGGCTTGTCGGCATTTTGCAGCGGCGGCAAAAAAGAGGCGGTAAAATGATTGGTGCTGTCGCTGTGCAGCTCCGGAAAGCAGGAAATGCCCAGTACCGCCTGCAGCGTATCGCGGTAATAATTCATTCTTCCCATCCTTACGGCAGAGGGATTTATTTTGAGGTAGCCATAGCTGCCCAGCGCCACTTTTTTATTGATGCGTTCGGCCAGCGACCGGGTGGTAGCGCTGAAGTCGAGACCGCTCACCACGCTGTCCATGGCATGGCAGAAAATATTGGTGGCCGATTTAATGCTGTCCATTACCTGCTGGGTAATATCCATCGAGAATACCGATACCACGCATTTTTCCAATGCATTTACCTTTTGCGCATTGGTATTGGTGCGCACGGTATAGTTGGGCTGGAAGCTGAGCGTGGAAGCGATCTGGATATCCGTTTTGCGCATCGGCTCATTGCCAAAACCACAGTTGCCGCCTATCCAGGGCGTGCTTTGTTTGCCAAAGGCGCAGATACAGCGCTCGCCTGACACCTGGTATACGCCGCTGAGCTTTACCTGCACCTGGTTGTTAATGCAGTTAAAGGTAAATACGCCGGGCACGAAGCGGTATTTATAATGAAAATCGCAGGTCGTTTGCAGGTATTGCGGCCACCCGTCGCTGGTCACTTCCCTGGGAATGAGCACCGCGGCTTTGGCCAGTACCGGCCCCATCACCACTTTTACGGGAATATTGATATTCGACTCGGGCAGGGCCGGGAGTGCGGCGGCGGCCGGGGCGGACTGTTGGGTTTTCCGGGAGGCCGAGCACGAAAACAATACGGTGGCGAAAACAACGAACAGGAACTGTTTTATCATTGATACAGGTATTGGGTTGGCGGGCTAAAATTAAGGCGTGGCGGGCAGATGGCAAGGCGGAGGCATTAAACGACAGGCGTGAAAGACAGGGGAGTGAAAAAAATATATTCAATTATTTACTATTTCAACTTAATCTTCAGTACTTTGCAAAAAAAAGGGCCTTCCGTGGAAACGGAACGCCTCTAACGATTGCTTGCCATATGAAAAAAGTTGATAGTCTGCTTTGTGCTGCCTAACAGCTTGATTTCTAACGAGCCTCTACTGATTGCCTGCTTCAACGATTGCCTGCTTTATGAATTGCTCGCTTTGATAGAACAAATGTACAGTGCGTTTTATCGAAAAGCTAACCAACTTATTGATAAAATAATTATCCCAAAACAGTTGTTTTTTTGTTAAAACCTTTTCCTGTAGCGGGTTTCAGAATAAAGTCGTCATTATGTCCAACCGGTTTTCAGATACATTATTTCAGCTGATTCACTCCCTGGAAAAAGCCGAAAAAAGGCATTTTAAGCTATACATCAAGAGAAGCTCCACCAAGGAAAACCTCAAAATCGTCCAGCTTTTTGACGCCATGGATAAGCTAAGCGATTATGATGAAAAGCTGCTGCTCAAAAAGCTGCCCGGCATCGAAAAGCCGCAGCTGTCTAATTTAAAGACCCACCTGTATAAGCAGCTGCTGGCCAGCCTGCGCCTGCTTAAAAGCACCGATAGTATTGATTTACAATTAAATGAGCAGTTTGACTACGCGCATATCCTGTATAAAAAAGGGTTGTTCCAGCAGAGCCTCAAGCTGCTCGACCGGGCGCGGGAAATAGCCAAAAACCACCAGAAGTTCAATTTTCTTATACAGGTCATAGCGCTCGAAAAGCGCATAGAAACCCTCCATATTACCCGCAGCATGCAAAGCCGGGCCGAAGAGCTCTCGGCCGAGGCGCTGGCCGTAACCCGCAAAATAAGCATGGTCTCCCTGCTGTCTAACCTGGCTCTGCAGCTGTACAGCTGGTATATCAAGAACGGTCATGCGCGCAACGAGAAAGATGAAACCGGCGTAAAGCAATTCCTGCGCGATAACCTGCCTCCCGATGCCAACCTGCAAACGGGTTTTTATGAAAGACTTTATCTCTGCCAGAGTTATGTATGGTACGCTTTTATCCGGCAGGATTTTTTGATGTATTACCGTTACTCACAGAAATGGGTAGACCTTTTCGACGAACAGCCGCTGATGATTCGTGTTGAAACGGGCCACTATATCAAAGGCCAGCACAACCTGCTCAATGCGCATTTCGATTTGCGCAACTACCAGCGGTTTGCTGAAACCCTTCGCCGCTTCGAAGACTTTGCACAAACCGACCGCGTACAGGAGCACGATAACTTCCGCATACAGGCTTTTGTATACATCACCAGCGCCAAAATCAACCAGCATTTCATGCATGGCACTTTTAAGGAGGGCGCGAAGCTGGTACCGGAGATAGAAGAAAAGCTGGAGGAATATGATTTGTTTATCGACCCGCATCGCCTCCTGGTGCTGAACTATAAAATCGCCACCCTGTATTTCGGGACCGAAAACTATACTACCTGTATCGATTACCTGCAGCGCATTATTAACGATGTCGTTGGCATGCGCAATGATTTGCAATGTTATGCCCGCCTGCTTCACCTGCTGGCGCACTACGAGATGGGCAATTTTGAGCTGATGGAATCGCTTACCAAATCGGTCTACCGGTTTATGGCGCGCATGGAAAACCTCACGGTGATAGAGGAAGAAATGTTCAAGTTCCTGCGCACTTCATTTCATATGTCGCGCAGGGAGCTGCGCCCCAGCCTGGAAAAATTCCTGCAAAAGATCAAGCAGTTCGAAAAAAGCCGGTTTGAAACAAGGGCTTTCGCTTATCTCGATATCGTATCATGGGTAGAAAGCAAGGTGTACGAAAAACCGATGAGCACCGTAATAAGGGATAAGTATTTGTCGAGCAAGCGAACGATTGCTGAGAGGGCCTGAACTACTTCTGCCCATAATAACGTCTTGCCATCCATGCAACAGGCAGTCCTATCATGACCATCAGTATCAGCATATTGGTGATAACCGATTCCAGCGTCGACGGGAATTTGCCGATACGCGATAAGGGCACTACCGCCAGGTTCATGACTAGCCACGCAAATACCCCATAAAGCAGCCCGCTTACAACGACGCTTTTTGACAGCGCCGGTATTTTCGGGTATACAACGAAATAGAATATCGTAAAACAGAAGGCCACGATATAATGAAATAACAGGCCCAGCAGCACCATATCCGTACCGCCGGTGCGGGCAGAAGGGCCGAGGGCCGCGCTGGCCACGTACCGCCATATCTTTCCCGGTCCGGTACCGCCATGTATCCAAAAATTGACCGTGGCCGCCGTGGCATCCAGCGTGCCGGCCAGCAGGCCGGTGAGGAGGATGGCGGTAAGCAGGCTTTGCCCCCGTTGTGCGCCGGGGTGGGTAGAAAGGCTTTGGCTCATACCGTTCGTTTATCCCAATATATTCAATTGCCGGGCTGCCCGGCAGCGTTTTTGCCGCGGGGGGTTAAAACCCGTGGGTAGCGGTCGTAGGGGCGGATAGCCTGCTTCGGGATACTTTTCTTCCGCTTCCCTGTCTGCGGTTTGCCGGGCAGCAATGGCTGCTCTTCCTTTGCCGCATAATCTCCTTGTATGAAGTGGTTAACAGGTATACTTGTATTGCTGGGATGGGCGGGCGGCGCGGGGGCACAGCTGCGTTTTGCCAGCCTGCAGGAAGTATGGAAATACGCCGATAAAAACAGCCTGGTGGGGCAGCAGTCGAAGCTGCAGCTGGCCATCAGCCGCAAAGACGAATCCATCAATAAAAGCGGGCTGCTGCCCAAAGTAAATGTGTTCGGTACGGCCGATTACTATCCCATCATCGCCACGCAGGTGATACCGGCGTCGATTGCAGGAGGGCCCGCCGACAAATACACCAAAGTGCAGTTTGGCCTGCCGTTTAGTTTCAGCAGCGGCGTGGAGCTTTCGGTGCCCGTCCTCAACTTCGAAAAATGGGAGCAGCTGAAACGCTATCGCCTGCAATCGCAGCAAACCGACTGGGCAACCAAAACCAGCCGCGAAGCGTTGCAGATACAGCTGGCGCAGTATTACTACCAGGCGCTGCTGGCCGCAGAGCTGGTAAAGCTCAACC
>Ga0307508_10002585_pt1 | contig 19037 bp, 22 predicted proteins | sample 9_EM_MG_FD_203089 | JGI IMG/M metagenome (GOLD analysis project Ga0307508, IMG submission 203089) | Populus trichocarpa ectomycorrhiza microbial communities from riparian zone in the Pacific Northwest, United States - 9_EM | ecosystem: Host-associated > Plants > Roots > Unclassified | place... | reverse complement strand
CCCAAGGAGCGGGAATCAAAAACCAGGTCGAGCAAGCTCCGGTAAGATGTATTTCCTCCAGTCGTCGCCCCAAAACCACAGATGTTAAAAACATAAGTGCAGGTAAGCTTGCCAGGGAGTATCCGCGCCCACTCGTCGACTGATGGTTGTTGATGATGGTGAAAAGAAATGAGGGAAAGGAGGTGGGTGATGATGGTGATGATTCATTAATCGTGTGCGACCCTATTGGATCATGACGATATTATATACAGTCCTCTCCTGTTCGCCGTCCGCTGCGCCCGCGAGCAGTCCGCCAGCGGCTCGCGGCGACTCCCCGTGCCCCCGCCCGGCCTGTCCCCCGAAAAAGAAAGAGAAGGAAAGAAAGCAAGAAGGAAAGAGAGTAGGAGAAATACTCGCGAAAGAGACAGACCGGAAGAAAAAGACAAAAGAGTGTGACTAAGGAGACCCTATATCTCCCTCCTCCCTCTCCCCCGTTGGTTCTGGTGGCAGCTCCCGCGGCCCCACCCTCTCCCCCACCCTCGTCGTTCTCAAGAAATCCAAGATCGCTCCAGTGCACCGTTCGTCCGCAAACAGCTCCCTGATTGCGAACCGGTTCTTTCCTTTTCCTGTCTTTTTCCCTATCTCTGCCCACATTATCTTCTGTTGCGGCCTCCACCTGTCGCAATTCTTGAACAGTTGTTCCCTTGTCTGCGTCTTGTATCGACACCACCCGCACTCTGCCGTGTTCGAGTTCTTCGTCCACTTCAGGTATTGGCCTATGCGACAGCGCCCCGTCTTGAGCTGGTGGTACCTCCCTGCCAGCCTCTTCGGTCCTCGTGCCACCATGTTATTCTGGTGCATCGTTTTCTGCATCTGGTACTTCTTCCCTTTGACCCTCTTCTTTGACCATGTCCATGCCTCTTCCCACTTCTTTTCTGAAATCTCCCGCTTCAAATTGGCTAAAGATCTGGGGGGTGGCATCGGCCGCCTCCCGTATCTGTCCTTATAGCCCATCCATTTGACCCCTCGCGCATCTGGTTCCTCAGCCGCCTGCTTTGCCCACTTGTCTGCTTCCTAGTTCCCTGCGACTCCGCTGTGGGCGGTGCACCAGCGAAATTCGATTCGGACATTTCGATCCCTCTCTCTCAGTTTCGCTATCCATTTTCTAGCCTGCCTAGCGTATTGTTGGGCGGGGCCCGGTTCGTCTGATGCGATTCTGGCCATCGCCGCCTGCGCGTCTGTGAAGACCGTGACTGCTTTTGGCCCCGTTCGTCTTCTTGCCGCCACCTCCAATGCCCTCGCGAGTACTGCGCATTCCGCGTCGAAGGCCTACTGGTTGTAGCCCATGTGTGCCTTCACTCCTACCCACCGGTCGCCTGCCTTCCACGCCACCCCGTATCCGGTCGCTCCGCTTTCGAGTTTCGATCCGTCGGTGAAGAGGGCTAGGCCCTCCCTGTCTTTCGCTGCCTCTTCTATTGCTCTTTCCCGCTCCTCGACTATTCTGACTGCTTCTATCTTCTCTGGCTTACTCATTATCTTGGTTTCTTCCATCCTCCCTGAGTACCCGATCGATGTTTCCAGCCTTCTTCCAATTGCCGATTGGGCTCCCACTATCCCCCTGGCTTCGCTGCCTGCTGGAAGGCTGAGGAGCCGGGCCGCGAATCGTCTCTGCCTGTTGTCTAGCTGAGCTGCTGCCGGCCTCAGCCCTGATTCCATCCCCAGTGCACCCAGGTTCGTTGTTCGGAAGCATCCTGTGACTGACCGCGCCTCTTGGTTGACCAGCTTTTGCAGCTCTCCCGCTCCGCTGCTCATCCCAGGCTTCCCTTCCCCCTTCCACCACAACTCTGTGCCATACATCGCCACCGATTGCACGCATGCTGTCATGACTTTACGGCAATTGTCTGACGTCAGTCCCATCTGCCCCGCCAGCCTCCTCAGCCTAAGTAGTGCCTTCCTTCCTTTCTTCATCATCGCCCTCTGGTGATCCTTCAACGTGAGGTGGGAGTCCAGCCATATCCCCAGCCAGTGCGTCGCCTCGGTGTTGAATGGGATTTCTCTTTCCCCCGTCCCAATCGTTTCGGTGGACATCTTCCTTCTTCGGCTGAACAGTACTGCCTCACTCTTGCCGTGGTCGAATGCTATCCCATTCTCTTTCGGGAAAGGAGGCGGGGAGCCGGCCTTTTAAACAAAAATTTAGTGTGGCGGGTGAGATTGCATGAATCGGCCAAAAATTTACTCAATATCACCACACGCCTGGGCACGAACAAGCACTCCACTAGCCGATTCACATGTTCGACACTGACGGGTCGAGTGGGTCGAGTCAATGAGAGCCACAGCGAGCCGCCTGCAGACTGTCACGGCGCAAGTCCCAGCGCTTGGAAATTTGCGGCAGATCGGCGAGACGCTTGGGAGCGTCTCAGCGCTTAAAATATTCGGGCAGATCGGCGCGACACCTGGGAGTGCCTCGGCGTCTGGAAGGTTTGGGTCTCGGCGTTTAGATGGTTTGGGTCTGGTTGCTTGAGTTCGTCTAATGGGACGGCACCTCGTTCCGGAACGCCTTGGCCAGTGAAAAGGTTGCCGGCGAGGACAGTGCATCGGCCTACGCATCGGAAGGTTCGTCGGCTGGAACGGCACCTCGTTCTGGAACGGGCCATCGCATTCTGGAACGCCTCGGCCTGGCGCGGCGTCAGGAAGATTTGGGTTTGGCTGTTGGATTTCTGTCATGGATGGTTCGCCAGCTGAGAGGGCACCTCGTTCTGGAACGCCTCGATCTTGGAAGGCGTATCGGTTCTGGGTTCTGTTGCATGAGAGAAGTCAGTACGAGTACGTATGTGACTTGCATGAGCATGAGTATGAGTATGAGTATGAGTACGCATGTGAGTTGCGTGAGTATGAGTGTGAGTATGAGTACGCATGTATATGAGGAGGGCTTCCTGCTGTGTGTTGTCTCTTCTTCTCCTTTTCTCTCTCATGCAACCTCTGGTTATCTTACCTGTATAACTAGCTATCCTGTCAAGACTACGAATCAAGATCCTGCTCGACCTCTGTTCCCTCCGTTGACGGCGGTCGCTCGTTGAGCGGTCGCCCGTTCCCGTTTCTGTCCTCTGTCCTCTGCCCTCTGTCCTCTGTCCTCGCCATCGTCATCCGGTTCCTCCGTTTCCTCCGGTTCCTCCGGTTCCTCCTGTTCTTCCCGGTCGACGTTCACTCCTCCGGTGTTCGTCCGTCCCCTGTCCTCTATCTGGCATACGTCCGTCCTACGTCTGCCAGTCTCCGTCCCGGTCCGCATTATCGTCCCTACCTTCGTCCCCGTCCTTGCCTCGTCCCCGTCCTCGTCCTCGTCCTCGTCCTCGTCCTCGCCCTCGTCCTCGTGCTCGTCCTCGTCCCCGTCCTCGTCCCACTCCCCTGTCCCCGGCGTTCGCGCGTTAGCGTTCAGCCCGTTCCCCTGTCCGCGGCGTACGCTCCCCCAGCGTTCGGTCCGCTCCTCTGTCCGCGGTGTAAGCTCGTCCAGCGTTCGGTCCGCTCCTCTGTCCACGGCGTTCGCGCGATTCGCGTTCGGTCCGTTCCTGTCCGCGGCGTTCGCGCGTTTCGCGTTCTGTCCGTTTGCAGTCCGCGGCGTTCGCTCGTCTAGCGTTCGGTCCGCTCCTCTGTCCACGGCGTTCGCGCGATTCGCATTCGGTCCGTTTCCTGTCTGCGGCGTTCGCTCGCCCTGCGTTCGGCCTGCTCTCCCGTCTCCGGCATTCGGCTTTCAAGCGTCTGGCCGCCTCCGTCCTCTGTTCGGCGCTCGCTCGTCAGCGTTCGCCCGCCCCCGTCTCTGGCATACTCGTGTAGCGTTCGGCCGTCTCCTCCGTCTCCGGCGTCCGCTTGTCGAAGCGCTCGCGTGTTCCTTGTCTCGGCGTCCGCTTGTCGAAGCGTTCGCCTGCCCCTCGTTCCCTCTCTGCGCATTTGCGAGGCCCCGCCCGCCTGCCAGGCCCGCCGTTACACAGACTGGAGATGACCGTCGGAAGAAAACGGCTGCCCGAGTCTCCAGAACCGTCTCCGGGGACAGTCTTCTGTCGCTTGAGGTTTGCGAGGGATCGTGGGAGTGGCATGGGGCGTGCCTCCGTCAGGTCCGAGACTCCGAGTAGCTCAGCCATTCCACCCTGCGGGTGTCTGGCTCCTCCACTGCAATCTTAGCCCATTCGTCGGATATTGCGTTGGAAGAAACAAGAAGGTTGTAACGAAGCATGCTCCGGCCATTTTTCAATTGGACTCGGTCCTCTGTTTGTTGGGGGAGGCAGTTATTTCGGTTTGAGAGAGGTTTCAGAGGTTGATGGAGCAAGGCCGCTGACACTCGTTGGCGATGGGATGGGATCGCTGAAAGTCACTCGTTCGCTTGTGTTGTGTGACATACTGTCCTACCATAACGAGGAATCCAATAGCGTGGAGGATTATTGCGACGAGAGTTCCGCCGGCAGGAGAACGGCCCTCGCTCAGACAACACCCGGCGGTGCCCGAGACACACCTGCCCGCCACTCAGGCACTCACCCCCAGCGGAGAAAGCGACCTGTAAATGGTGGGGGTCAATGAAAACCTGGTGACAAGTAATCTGTTTTTAGTGTGCATCAATGGTGTCTGCGTAGTTGTGTCAGTTTTGTCCGCGCCACCGCGTCCACGAGACCTACTTGAGGATACAACCATGTGTCTGCGTACACGTTCCGCACATCTTGTGCTCTCCCCATCTCTCCTGTCCACCGGTGGGGTGTAGCGCGATTTCAAGGTCTCCTTGGGTCAAGGTTGGATGCTGGCTTCCAGCACCACCAGAAGTGCCAGAAAAATGTGCACACATCCAAGAACAGCGGAAAGAGTAGGAGAACAAGGTTATCAAAAAATTCTGTCGATTGCAGTAGCGATGGTCGAGCAGTGAGGGAAATCTTGTGGGTATTTCGTGCTTTGCACCTATCAGCTAGGCCTGTACTGGGAGCTTACGGCCACCACCACCAGAATTGCCAGAAAATCGTGCGCGCATCAGAGAGCAGCCGAAAGAGTAGAACAAGGTTATCAAAAAATTCTGTCGATTGCATTAGCGATGGTGGCGTAGTGAGGGAAATCTGGTGGGTCTTTCGTGCTTTCCTGCCGGCTATCAGCTACGCCTGTACTGGGAGATTTCGGCCACAGCCACCAGAACTACCCGCAAAGCGTGCACACATCAGAGAGCAGCGGAAAGCCAAGGGGAACAAGCTTATATAAAAATTCACTTGATTGAAGTAGAGATGGTGGAGCTGCAAGCCAAATCCCGTGGCTATTTGTTGGGACTGTAGCAGTGTTATTTCCGTGGGGCACCTTGTATGATACCACATGGTGATAAACAAAGCGTCCGGTAACTCGTGTGTATATCCCTCCTCAAAGTCACGTTTTAGATACTTAAGTGGTACTTTGTACTTGAGGTTTCGACTCGTTGTGGCTTTGACTGTGGTGCTAACTCTTTTGAACCCTAACATGAGGTCTCCTATATCCGTTCCTAACGAGTTCCAGCGTTGGTGGTAGCGACTCCACACCTTATCATCGCCTCACTTCTTCCCATCAACATTTTTGCCACTGAAATGGCTTCACCTCGACCTGTAGCTAGGCTCCAAAGATCTCGGAGACTTGACCGATTCGATGCTGGCAATACTACCGTGGAAGAAAACATTGAAGTAATTGAAGTTCATTTGCTGCTACTTTTACCCCAAATCACAAGATCATGGCTAATCGAGTGCGCTACTAGAATACCAATGACCAACGAACGACACATTCCGTTCCCTTGCCGATAATGGGGTTTGCTGAGGCATCCCAGATCCTCTCTGATTTTGGACCCTACGAGAATCAAGATGAAGATATGGACCTGGATCATCATATGAACGGGGACGCAGTTACGGTCCATGAGCCAACGCACGATGAAACCCAACGGGACTCCATGGGGACACCACCGATTCGTGAAGTGACCATTGACGGGGGCCGGCTAAGGCATGTAAACGTCTTCTATGACCGCTCCCCTGAGGTGATGCAGATGCGAGCAAAGGTTGAAGCCGCGTTTGCAAGTCGAAATGCAAGACTAGGGCTAGGCTTTGATCAGCGTGCCTGGCAGATTGCAGCTGCAGCAGAGTCATGCTCGGACGAGATGTTTTCCTGATCACTGGTACCGGAACCGGCAAGATATTGTGCTACTTGCTATGCAATATGGCAAACCTCCCGGGCATCATCATTGTGTTCTCACCACTACTTAGTCTCATGACAGACCAAGTAGAGTCAGCCAGCTTCTGGGACATCAAATCGTGGGCAATCAGCCGTGAAACTATGAAAGCGAACCCTCGACTTATACGAGATGTGGCCCGCGGAGTCTACTAGCTCGTCCTCATGAAACCAGAGTTCTGTAGCCGGAGAAATGCCGACTTCATACGTATGACTGCTGAAGATACAGCTCTACGCCGTCGTATCATTGGAATTGTTGTTGATCAGGCCCATTTCTCCGACCCTTTCCGCTGCGCTCTGATGTGCGTACGTTTTTCTGGCAGTTCTGGTGGTGGTGGCCGTAAGCTCCCAGTACAGGCCTAGCTGATAGGTGCAAAGCACGAAATACCCACAAGATTTCCCATCCTCCTCCACTATCGCTACTGCAATCGACAGAATTTTTTGATAAACTTGTTCTCCTACTCTTTCCGCTACTCTCTGATGTGCGCACGATTTTCTGGCATTTCTGGTGGTGGTGGCCGTAAGCTCCCAGTACAAGCCTAGCTGATAGGTGCAAAGCCCGAAATACCCACCAGATTTCCCTCACTGCTCCACCATCGCTACTGCAATCGACAGAATTTTTTAATAGCCTTGTTCTCCTACTCTTTCCGCTGTTCTCGGATGTGTGCACGTTTTTCTGGCAGTTCTGGTGGTGGTGGCCGAAAGTTCCCAGTACGCGCTTAGCTGATAGCTGGCCGCAAAGCCCGCAATACCCACCAGATTTCCCTCACTGCTCCACCATCGCTACTGCAATCGACAGAATTTTTTGATCGCCTTGTTCTCCTGCCCTTTCCGCTACTCTCTGATGTGCGCACGATTTTCTGGCATTTCTGGTGGTGGTGGCCTAATGCTCCCATTACTGGCCTAGCTGATAGGTGCAAAGCCCGAAATACCCACCAAATTTCCCATACTGCTCCACTATCGCTACTTCTATTGACAGAGTATGAAGTACACTGGTGTCTGGAGTATCCCGTTCACGAGGGCGCCGTGGAATGTAAGAGTGTTGGTTGTGTAATACCGGGATGTGGCGTGAACGTCGGAAAGAAGGTAGATGGGTGACTTGACTGTGAGGTTGACGAAGGAATCAGAGTAGGAATATAAAGTTGGGACGGGAAGAATGGAGGCTTGGTATTTTCGATGTCTAGTCACTCGTTCACTCGATGCTTTGGTACAGCATAATTAAGAAGTTAATTTATTTTTTTGGTGGGGATGAGTGGAAGCGAACACGAGTCGAATATCGGGCTTGTTTACTTCCAGACCCAGACAATATAAAGTGGTGGTGGAGGGGTATTAGCGAGGTACGAGCGGCTGAACCCGCAACGCCACAATTGGATGGGGCTGGAGCGAGACAAGAGGGCAATTGGGTTTTTCTTTTGGTGACGTCGGCTGCGGCAGTGCATGACTTTATTAAAATCTTCCCGGTGCGGAGATAATTGTCGGAATGGGCTTCAAAGTTTCTAGACCGGAAGCATCATTCATCAGCGATGTAAGAAAGCAACAAAACCGCAAAGTCACGTCTTCACCATCGTCCACCCTTCAACCACACCCGACCGCCCAATTCACTCCGCGCGAAACCCTTTCCTTCTTCTAATCGGCGCCGTCCCGGACGCCTCTGAAGCAGTGGTCGCTGCCTTTCTCGATTCCCCATCCGAGGAAAACACAGAGGAGCGACATATAGATGGTGTGGAATAGCTTGTTGGCGAGTGCGCGCCAGGCTTCGTGACACCATTCCAACGGCCAGTCCGGGCAATGGTATCCGCCGCCCACGAGGCTACCGGCCGCCACCAGCCCGACCGTGTACTTGTTGACGAGGATCCGAAGGATTTTCCGCCGTCTGTAGGCTGCAGTCTCCTTTAGCAATTGTGAGCGTTAGAGAACGACGGGTACAGGGTGGGTCTCAGTTTACCATTTCGTGCTCGGCGGCAGCGAGCTCACGTTCCCCCAACTGCGCTCTTTCTGTGCAGCAGTCAGCATAGATTCATTGTATCGACAAGTACGAACCAACCGTGGTCACTTCTCAGTCCGCGGATGATCATATTGAGATCCACGGCAGGGCCGATCGGTAAACATTTCTCGAGCCCGTTGGGCGTCGCCGCGAGCTCCAACAGTGCCCTACCGTTGAGCATGCACTCCTCCAGAGCTTGAAGCACACGTGGTGATTCATCAAATCGCTCAAGGAAGCCAATGCACTCCAGCCACTCAACTACTTCGTGCGGATGGAAATCGCGGACGTCTTGGTAGGTCGCGGTAGCAAGGGGTTTCCGTGCCATCTTCCCCTTCATTTGCACACCGGGCGGCAGCGGAGCCGATGCAGTGTTGACCACCAGCGATTCCTGAGCAGCGGCCTCTCCGTCCGGTCCGGCGCTAGACCCACCGGCGTCCGAGTCGGTGCAAAGGGATCTGTTGACAGCCGAAGGGAGGGGCTGGCCGTGGGAACATAACTTCCGGTGCTCCTGCCAGTCCTCCATTTGGCACTCCCGCGAGCAGTACTTGATGGACTTGCACCTCGCACACCTCATCAGCGCATCGGCTCCCTCGCCTGCTGACTTTCGGCAATTTCCGCAGATGTTTGACATTCTACCGCATAGTTAGTACGCGAGTTTTTCACAGCAGCAGGAGTGAGCAGGGCGCAAGGATAACACGGAGCCTTACATCGCATGGCGTGTTGCGGGGGTGGCGGCTGGGGGCTGGGGGTCACCTGTGGAGGTGGGGGGAGCAGTAGGATGTTGAAGGAATGTATGCTGCTAGTCCGGGTCGAGGAGAAGAAAAGAGGAGAGTGGCTTGGTTGGAAAGCTAGAGAAGGGGTGCGCCTAGCAGACTAACCCTATTCAGACCAACATCCGAGCTAAACCCTTTCGGTCTCGCCTAATTTCGTCTGCCTTTGTGGGGGGTATCCCGTCTCTGTCCAAAAGGGGGAGGGGGGTCCAAAAGTGGGGGGGGTCAATATTTACGGGAGAGATGAGGGGGAGATGAATTTGTCTGTTGGCTATCTCTGTGCGTCGGGGTGTATTAGTAGATGTCTAAGTACAAGAGGATGTCCCCGGGACAGGCAATTTATATGCCTGGAGCCCTCCTTGGCATAACTAATTCTACTGCGCTCTTGGCGCTCTCGTCCTCCCGATTCATGCTCTTGGCATTTCCGTCCCACAGCTGCTCCCCTTTCCTTCAGCGAGAGGACCCTCTCTCAGTGGCATCTCCCCCATATCCTTGATCAACAACTTCCCCAGACAAATCGCCCCTCCCAAGCAAACTTCCTTCTAGACGCTACCGTCCAACAACCTCTTCCCGTCCCAATACATCTCCACACAAGACACCTGCTCAGTAGCCACGCCTTCTCCCCTTGGCACAAACACCCTAAGGTCATCCAAGTGCATCCGGTCCTTCAACCCGGAGATCTTCGTCTTGACCAACTGCCCGGTCGACAGATCAAACAACCACACACTTCTCCCATGATATGCAATATCATTCAAGCGGAATGGCCCTTCCCAGTGTGGCTCCAGTTTCTTATCTCGTCGATTGTCCAAAGCCGCTAGCCGTAGCAACACTAGATCTCCGTTCCGAGGTGCCTCGCATCGGCCCGAATCGCGACTGGTTTCCGTTCGGTTGTATCTGTCGAGGAAGTGCCGCCGAACTGCTTCCAGCCGCTCGTCCCGACATGACATGAATGACTCGTGTTGGCCTCATAGCAACTCTCGATCCTGTTGGAGATCACACTGGGAATGTCGCGCCTGTAGTTCCAACGCAGTCTGATGATCTCGAACAGTAAAGTCAATCCGGTGCCTCGTCGGATTAAATCCCAACATAACTTCGGCAGGAGTGAATTGATGGATCTTCACTGCCTTGGTGTTCATGGCATGGAGGACACCATCCACGTACTCGCTCCATCTCTCCGTTCGTCCTCTGGCATTACCGATTATTGCTCGTCGAAGCCCATACAACATCAGTTGCACATAGCGCTCCAAGAGGCCAACGGATGATGGATGTGTCTTCGGCGCAGGGAATTGACGAACTCCTCTCGTGTGCAGGAACTTCGCTAACTGGCCCTCGACGAAATAGGAAGCATTATCAGTGTAGATGGACCTAGGAAACCCGAAAACGCTGGCTATCGATTGCAAGAACTTCACCACCACTGATCCGTTGATCGCCGGCACCGTCACTGCCCAGGCGTATCTCGTGAAATAGTCGACAGCAATCAGGATGTAGTTGTTCCCGTGTGAAGCCGGCGATATAGGTCCAAGTCCGTCAATCCCCATCATGTCCATACGCCTCACCTGGATTATCGACGTCAGGATCTGGGATGGGGTCGGCCTCGCAGTCAGCTGACAACTAAGACAGCTACGGCAGTATCTTACTGCGTCCCGGTGTCGTGTCGGCCAGAAGTAGTGTCCCATAAGCCGCTTGATAGTCAGATCGGCGGAGTAATGACCATGACAGTCATGAGCCCACTGAAGAGCCCTATCAGCCTCACGTTCCTGGACACACCAGGCCTGATCTCCCGACCTCTCCACATAGGCCAGCAACGGGTAGTCCTGGTTGTCGTCCATTAGCCGGTAATTGGCGATCTTCCTCATCCACCAGCGCCATACTGGCAAACTACCATCTCCGGCATCCTTTGTCCTGAGTTTGCCATAAACGAGGAAATGTGCCACACCTCCATACCAGTCGTCTTCCAACCAGGTCTTCCATCGCTCCGACCGATTGTCTGTTCCCGACCGATTGTCCGTTCCTGACCGATTCGCTTGCGGCCGATTGTCCGTTTCCGACCGATTATTTGTTTCTGACCGATTATGCGCTTCCGACCGATTGTCCGTTTCAGACCGATTCGTTCGCGGCCGACCGTCCGTTTCCGACCGATTGTCCGTTTCCGACAGATTATTTGCTTCTGACACACCCACAGCTTCAGACCACGAATCTTCTTTGCCTGGTCGCCCGTAAGGTATAGAGTCAGTCGGCAGCCTAGACAACCTGTCGGCCAACACATTTTCCTTCCCTTTCACATGCACGATATGCAGATCATACTCGCTCAGACGCAGCTGCCAGCCCACAATCCGTTCCTTATCGGTGTTCTTCGGTGCCGTCCTTAAGCATTCATGATCTGTATAAACGATTATCTTGTGGAGGTTGTCGTTCACTAGCCATAGGACCTCTTCCAAGCACCTCACAATGGCCAGCGCTTCCCGTTCGGTCATATGATAGCGCGTCTCCACGTCCAGGAACTTCTTCGATATGCACTGGACCAACCTCACCTTATCCACCAGTTTCGGAGAGGAAAGTATCGTCCCGGGTTCCACTCCCACCAACTGGAAGAGAACACCCCTGTAGGCGTACTGGGATGCATCACAGGACAGATGATACTGCCGGATCGGATCACCTCCATAACAGGCATTCTTGAGGATAGCTGCTTTGACGGTCTTGAAGGAGAGATCGGCCTCACAGTTCCATTGAAAGCCCACACTCTTGAAGACGGTCTTCCGCTTTGCAGTCATTCCGGTCTTAGGTTCTCCAGACGAAGGTGCTCCGGCCCTGGGCACACCGTCCATAAGAGCCCCGGCCGATTTGGGCGTTCCGTCCATATGTGTTCCGGCCTTGGGCGCTACTGAGGCAGGCGTCCTGGTTGCCAATGACTTCCAGCCTGAATCTTGCTCCACCCTTTGCTTTCTCTCGCGCCATCTCCGAGCTTTCTCCAGGTTGTCTCTGCACTTGGCCTCATCCAGGACGGTCTCTGGGACCTTCTTGATTGCAGTCTGCATAATGCTCACATGTTCGGCACGACCTGGGATGAACTTTCTCAAATACGTTGTCATGTGTATGAACGAATCGAGCTCGGCCTCCGTCCTCGGGGTTGGATAATCACCGAGTGCCTTCAGCTTGCTGTCGTTTGGCCGAAGTCCTGAGCTGTCTGCGCTGAAACCTAACATTGAAATGGATTCCATGAAGAAGTGGCTCTTGGCCGGATTCAACACCAACTTCGCCCAGTGCAATCGAGGGAAATAGCGCTCATGTAGGAACCTCATCTGATTCTCAAACGTTGTATCAGCGCCCAGGTCATCATCAAAGAAGGTGTGGAAGGTGCCATCCTCCCGGTCCCCAGTGAGGCTGTCCTCAGGGTGCGGTTCGGGGATGTGGCCTGTTGCAAGATCTTTGAGCTGAGCATAAGTGTGTGGTGCTCCCGAAAGTCCTTGTCCCATACGGAGATAGGCGAATTGTCCCAGAACAGTGCTAAATGCAGTCTTGAAGGCATGTGGCTTCCACATCGGAACAGCCCAATAGCCATTGGCTCCATCTGCCTACCAGAAAATCTTGAACTTCGAACTGGACAGGGAGTTCAGAATCGACTCGATCCGTTTCATCGGGTAATTGGACTTGATCGTCACATCGTTGATCAGAGAGAAGGCGTGCACCATTCGGAGATCTCCATTTTTTTTGACCGGGAACTTTGTCTTTGCGCTCCAGGGAGAATTGACCCAATCGATGATACCGGCGCTTAACATGTCAGGAAGATGCTTTCTCTGCCACTCAACCTCTTTTTGCGTGAACAGGGCGTTCTTTATCCGGACGGGTTTGCAGCGTATCATGGGTATTCGGTGGGCAATCAAGTCTGTGGCCGACAGGTCGACGATGCTGTTGCAGAATCTGTCCCTCCAGGTCCATACCAGTCGTTCTGCCTGCTTCCTGTATTGCTCTGACAGCCGGCTCCCAATGGACACCTGGCAACCTACAAACCAATCGTGTATCGTTTTGTCCGGAGTTTGTGTGTCCATCCGTCTGAAGCTGTCTATTGGTCTCCTGGCCGTTGGGAATCCAAGGGTATTCTCGAACACTGCTTGGAATTCTCCGTCCGATTCCGGTGTTCCAGGTTCCAGTGCCATGACTTCAAACTCTTGTGCGCTGTTCCATGCCCGGTGTTGATCCGAGACTTGCAGTGGTCCGGCCGTCCGCGATTGGTCTTCGTCCGGGGGTGTCCGTGATTGGTCTTCGTCCGGGGGCGGTAGCGGTTCGTCCATCCATGCCTGGGCTGGATCCGTCAGCTGTTGCTTCGGCCGCTCCGAGGTCGGTGGCTGTCCGTCCGTCCAAGACTGGTCTTCGTCCGAGGTTCGCAATTTAGTCGGCCGCTCCAAGGTCATTGGCTGTCCATCTGTCCACGTCTGGCTCCATTCCGAGACCGTTGTCGGTTCGATCACACCGATTCCCAACCGATCCCACACCTCTTCGGCACCGCTCACTTCACTCCCTTCCTTTGACACAGGCATCCCCGCCTCCGAGTACAAATAATCTCCTTCGTTCTCAGTCATAATATGATAAATGCAATCAACATTCTCTCTCGACTCTCTAGCGGCCAGCCCACCAGTATCCTGCTCTCGGCCCTGCAGGCCATCAAACAAATCCACTGAACAAACACAAGTCTCCCCGATAATAACACTGCCAAGACAAGCATCACAAATCCCTTCATGCTGTCCTCCAGCCTCATTTTCCGCCTCATCATCTGCCAATCCCATAACAGTAGTCGTGCTCTCATGGCCCTCTTCCATCTTAATGTCATAACAGGGTAGTACTAACAATCCCTGCACGTCCTTCACCTCCTGAATATTAACTACTTTCGAACGAACCGGGTCCTGCCGCCAATAGCCCACTTCTTCTAATTCAATACAGTCAACAGCATCTATCAAGTCACTCACTTCATCTCTCGGGCACTCTCCTTCTTCACTCACTTCGTCTCTCAGGCACTCTCCTTCTTCGCTCTTTTCGCTCACATCGCCTTCACCAGGGTGCCCGATACCTAGCGGCGCAATCCGTTTCCTGGCCATTCTCCATAAGAGTCCGACAGGTTCTCCACTTCTGAATCATAGCTATCGTTTTCGTACTCCGATCCGTCACTGTCTTCGTCCTCGACATCGGCATCTGACTCTGCCTGGTGGCTGATAGTCCGATAAAGCCTTCTGCAAACTTCGTCCTTGGGTACCTCCAGATCTTGGCATGTCTCCTCGTCCAGGGCTCTTGGCTCACTGCAGGTATTGATGCACAAAACCGGGATCTCATCACGGATGTTTGTGGGGGTGGGTTTAGCTGGGACGATATACCTCAGTCCTGCCAAGTCATAGATGCAGTAGGAGTCATCTGCATAGTCTCCTATGGCCCGGACTTCTTTCATCCACCTTCGTCCAAGTAAGATCGAGTAAGAGGGTCGGCTCAGCAGGCAGTAACACCGGATAGTAGCCGATACTCCAGCGATACTGATGTCCATCATAACGTAATGATTTATTGCGTGGTAGGTAGAGGCGGCCGTTCTCATAAGCACCTCGTTTTGATCAATCAATTTGAGTCCCATCTGCCGGGCGAGGTGAAGTGGTATCATGTTAAGAACCGAACCTCTGTTGATCAAGACCTTGGAAACCTGGAAGACTTTCGGGTTGCTCTCCGGCCCATGCTGATTGACTTTTGCCACGGTATAGAAGTTGGTGATCTTAGTCGGTGTCTCCGGAGCGGCCTTTCGACGTCCTATTCCTGACCAGATGGGAACCTCGGCAATGCCAGCCACGTCGTTGCCCTTTTGTTTCCTTGATTTCGGGCCGGTCTGCCTCAGGCGCTCCCTTACCATCTCTCGAGCGAGCTCCGACTGAGCGGTAGGACAATCTTCCAGGTACTGTTCCCAAGTAAGGCCTCGAACCTCAGTGTCCCGGAAGGAAGCCGTGGTGTTGAACTTAGCCATTCCTCTCATCATCCGGATAGGGTTGACTTCACCTTGGGCTCTCCGCTGGCGCTTGGTCTTCTCAGGGAGGTCCTCAGGCCTGGGTGCTCCTCCAGTAGTAACATCTGCCTCAGACAAGGCCTGTCCGGTTGTCTTTGGATTCAACGGCCTTACGACTAGCCGAGGCCGCAGTCTCTTGCGCGCGATATCTTCCTCGGAAGTCCCACTTCTAGTCCTCTTCTCGGCTGCGTCCACCTCTTCCCATTGGTAGGAATCTTCAAAGGTTACTCCTTCCAGGGCCGATGCCAGCAGTCCAGCGGTCTTCTTGACGACCCATTCTTCTGTCTCGTTGACTTCCTCGATCTGTGGATCCAATTCTCCAGATTCCCGGTTCCTGCCTGAGTCTCCATAAGGTTGGTGAAGACTCACCTCCGTCACCTGGGCCACGGGCTGTCTTGGTTGAGGTTCGGACTGCCGAGGCGGGTAAGCCGGTCTTCCTTGGTGCAGGGCGGGGTGATCATAGGCCGGTCTTCCTTGGTGCATGGGCTGACCATAGGCTGGACCTCCTTGGTGCAGGGCGGGGTGATCATAGGCCGAACTTCCTTGGTACAGGGCGGGGTGATCATAGGCCGGTCTTCCTTGGTGTGCAGGCTGACCATAGGCCGGATCTCCTTGGTGCGGGGTGGGGTTGTCATAGGCCGGTTGTCCTTGGTGCGGGGCAGGGTGGTCATAGACCGGTCGTCCTTGGTGCGGGGCGGGGTGGTCATAGACCGGTCGTCCTTGGTGCGGGGCAGAGTTGTCGTAGGGTGGGTAAGCCAATCCTCCTTGTGGCATCCTCTGGTTTCTTGCTCTTGGAGGGCGGCCATGTCCTGGTCCGTGGACCTGGTCATAAACGCTCTGCTGGAACTCCATGCTCGATTCCGGCTCCGGACATTCGGCCATTCTGTGTCCCACTCTTGCACAGTTATAGCAAGGGTTCCTATTCACTGGCGGTGGGTAGTCCTGCCTGTAGTTGGGGTGGTTCGTGGTTTGGAATTGCTGACGATCTCCTGGTGGGTGATAGTCCGGGTAGTTCGGGTATTGGTCCTGGTAGGCGGCTGATACCTGCAGTGGTTGACTGCCATAGTGGTAACCCAAGTCCACCGGATCACGAGAGCCTCGGAGCTCCATCTCAACTTCTCTCCTTACCTTCTCCCATAGCTCTGCTATCTCTTTATCTTTCCTTCTTCCTTCTTCAATGCCACGCCTAATACGTCCTTCCTCGCCGGTCCGGGCTGAGGCAAAGTCGGTCGTGCTCGAGTCCCACTTGCGTATAAAATCCAGGCAGCGAAGCAATAGCTCTCGGCCCTTCAACTTCTAAACCCATTCTGCCGTTCCCAAGGGTCCTCTATCCGTGTTGCTCAAGAGGCCTTTATGAAAGGCCCTAGGCAAACTCTTGTAAAGCTCTTCTCGTCCTCGACACTTGGAAACCATTGAGGCCGTCCGGTTGATGTAGTCCCTCAGGCTCTCCTCCGGGCGCTGGCACAGGCACGAAATCTCCATTCCGAGGGCGTCCAAATCATCGTCCTGGTTGGTGTATTGCTCCTTCAGAGCCTTCTTGAGGGCATCATAGTCATCCTGAATATCAAACGGCAGACTGTTGATATACTCGTGGACCTCCGTAGATACTCGGGTAGTGAGAAGCACCCGACGGGCCTGAGCTGCTTCCTCTTCTGTGTATCCTTTCCCTTCTGTAGCTACCTTGAAGTCGATAGCTCTGAGGAAGTTGCCGATGTCCACACTTCCATTGTAGATTCCGACATCGTTCTTCATGGTTCGACCGTGGAATCTCCCAATCCCGTTGGCAGCCATGGACATGCCATTCGACGAAGGAATGGACTTGATTTCGGATGACGACGATGACGAGGAACGAGTGGGTGATCGGTGTCGAAGGAAGGTAAGCTGATGGTTGTGTACGAGGTCTGCCTACGATTGGCCGTAAGCGGTGCTCTGAACGGGACGATGAGGAGATCCTTCGATTTCTTGGTGACAACGATAGAGGATTCGGTTGGCGTCTTCAAACTCTTCCCAGAGTCTCGAGACGTCGATCGGAGGAGATTCTTGATACCGAGGTGACGATGCCACGATTCAGCCCTTTTCTTTACCAAAGACGACAACGAGAGCCCGGTGAGGGGGCGAGTGGGGGGGATGACGGGGGCGAGCGGGGGGATGACGGGACTTCCTTTTCCAAAATGGGGGGACGATCAACTCCTTCTTGCTGTTGTCCTTGACATTCTCGACGTTGCTTCATGATCTTCACGGTACTCGGGGCTCACAGCTCCCGATGCTCGCGCTGAATTCTGAAGGTTTTCCGAGATCCGGGTTTGGCGCACCAGCTGTGGGGGGGGTATCCTGTCTCTGTCCAAAAGGGGGAGGGGGGTCCAAAAGTGGGGGGGGTCAATATTTACGGGAGAGATGAGGGGGAGATGAATTTGTCTGTTGGCTATCTCTGTGCGTCGGGGTGTATTAGTAGATGTCTAAGTACAAGAGGATGTCCCCGGGACAGGCAATTTATATGCCTGGAGCCCTCCTTGGCATGACTAATTCTACTGCGCTCTTGGCGCTCTCGTCCTCCCGATTCATGCTCTTGGCATTTCCGTCCCACACCTTTCACGGCGTATCTACTACAGTCGATATCAACTATTTCTAAAAATTAACGATCATGCCGTGATAGTTGAATGACCTACCTTGCACACCATCACCGCGATCACCACGAGGACCGTTCAAACGAAAAAAAGGAGGATAAGAAGGCAGGACTACGGTCGCTTACGGCAGACTTATCTGGCTTGATGTCACCTTTTCAAGACGACAAAGGGCAGAAGTCGGAACGGAGGACGCGATTGGGACCCGGTCTACAAACTCGGGTGGAACTGCTACGGAGATTGATAAGAAAGAAAAATTGGACAACGAAGCAGATTATGTGGTTACAGAGTCTGATTCAAGTCTTTCACCAGTGTCATCTTCCGATACTGAGGATTAGGCAGGTCTCAATGTTATATAGTTTGTTCGGCTATTTCTTTCAATTGCTTTCTGTAATTCGTTCAATTAATTTCCCTATTTCGTGCACGCTGGCATATGGGATGTGCAAGCAGAAAGTCCATGCTCCGGAAGATAGCCGCTCAACAGGAGGAATCTCGGTGTCGGCTCAGCCGCTCAATGGGAGGAAGTTCAACAACGGCTTAGCCGCTTAACGGAAAGAATCTCGGTGTCGGCTTAGCCGCTCAATGGGAGGAATCTCGGTGTGAGCTTAGCCGCTCAACGGCAAGAAGTTCAACATCGGCTTAGCCGCTTAACGTAAAGAATCTCGGTGTCGGCTTAGCCGCTCAACGGGAGGAATCTCGGTGTCGGCTCAGCCGCTCAACGGGAGGAAGTTCGTCGTCGGCTTAGCCGCTCAATGGGAGGAAGCTCGGTGTCGGCTTAGCCGCTCGACGGGAGGAAGCTTAACGTCGGCTCAGCCGCTTAACGGGAGGAATCTCGGTGTCAGCTTAGTTGCTCAGTGGGAGGAAGCTCAACGTCGGCTTAGCCGCTCAATGGGTGGAAGCTCGGTGTTAGCTTAGCCGCTCAAAGGGAGGAAGCTCAATGTCGGCACAGCCGCTCAACGGGAGGAATCTCGGTGTCAGCTTAGCTGCTCGACAGGAGGAAGCTCAATGTCGGCTTAGCTGCTCGACGGGAGGAAGCTCGGTGTGAGCTCAGCCGCTCAACGGCAAGTTCAACATCGGCTTAGCCGCTTAACGTAAAGAATCTCGGTGTCGGCTTAGCCGCTCAACGGGAGGAATCTCGGTGTCGGCTCAGCCGCTCAAAGGGAGGAAGTTCGTCGTCGGCTTAGCCGCTCAATGGGAGGAAGCTCGGTGTCGGCTTAGCCGCTCGACGGGAGGAAGCTTAACGTCGGCTCAGCCGCTCAACGGGAGGAATCTCGGTGTCAGCTTAGCCGCTCAAAGGGAGGAAGCTCAATGTCGGCTTAGCCGCTCAATGGGTGGAAGCTCGGTGTTAGCTTAGCCGCTCAAAGGGAGGAAGCTCAACGTCGGCTTAGCCGCTCAATGGGTGGAAGCTCGGTGTTAGCTTAGCCGCTCAAAGGGAGGAAGCTCAA
>Ga0307508_10002583_pt1 | contig 19044 bp, 29 predicted proteins | sample 9_EM_MG_FD_203089 | JGI IMG/M metagenome (GOLD analysis project Ga0307508, IMG submission 203089) | Populus trichocarpa ectomycorrhiza microbial communities from riparian zone in the Pacific Northwest, United States - 9_EM | ecosystem: Host-associated > Plants > Roots > Unclassified | place... | reverse complement strand
CACCTATCTTATCTGCCTCGCGATAGATCATATCTATGTGCTCAGCAGCACCTGAAAGGTAAACAACCTTGCAGCAAGTAGCATGCAAGGCAAGCAACCCAGGTTCGGGGACTGGAAGGTGTATTGGATCGTGAGTTGAGAACGTGATGAAGTGGCGCGTAAAGGATGAGGTATTGGTCCGAAAATTTTGATTTCATAACAATCCTTCAGGTCCTATGGTGACACGGTACCCAATGAGTGTTGTGGTTCACAGAATATATAGCAGTACCAAAAATCACTGTGGCTTCCAGGTAGCATTCCAGCCGATCAAATGCATCCTGTATATTCCTTTCCATAGTCATGACATTGGTCAAGGAATGAACCTTCGCCCCATTGAAGCGGCTGATGTCGTAACGGAACCGCGAGAGGACGGCCAGTATGGAAGCAGAATAGTCAAGCTGGGCATCTAAGTGTGAGTCGCTCAGCACAATATCAACATTAAATGTGTACAGCCACACACCTTAGAGTTCCGTTCAGATTTAGTGTTCACACCAAAGAACGTGGCCTCTGGAATGATGTGGACGCACTCTGTGTGGATTGCGAATTGCGGCAGGGGATCCACAGGGGCACTACGGTCAATTATACCCGTTGCAACACATGTCCAATTGTCTCGAATGAGAGCCTGTGCAAGGTGAGTAGTGGGGACAGGACGAGGAACAAAGTTGCGCATGTTTACTAACGCGATCTTTGGCATCCTTGTGATTATTGGGGGCCCATTCATGTCGACTTTCATCTGACTCTTCAGATCCTCGGGGTGTTGGCTGGAACTTGGCGTTCGACCTTTGTACTTCTTAACTGGACAAGACGGGACATAGATTTGGCATACAGGGAATGGCAAACAAAGAACTCACAAGGTAAGATGACATAGCGTTCAAAAAACGAATCAAGATTGACGAGGTCGTTGTCATCCTCGCACGAGAGTATGCACTTGGTGACTTCAATGCGAACATCCCGATTGGGTGCATAGAGCAGCAAGAAGCCGAGAACCCTGACGCAACGCAGCTTGCCCGCGATCGTGGCAAACTCCTTTTCGTATTCGAGGCAAACAAGGTATGCCTTGGCATCCTCACTGGCCATACGTTGCACCTGGGGATCTTCGATCGCCGGAAGGGCAGGCATAATGGCTCGCAACAAGTGAGTCGAGTTCCGGACGCGTAGTTGCGGTGTAACATAATCACGTGATCCGCTTCGGTTAGCTGAACTGAAAGTAACTGAAAGCCTGACTTCAAAATTTGGGTCACGAACATGATTTTTTGGGTACCCCGAGTGATGCAATCGTGAATTTGATAGCATAATCATAAAATACACATAAAAAGCTATTGATCAGTGGGTTTTCCGGGCCAGAGCGCCTAATTATTGTGACAGTGCCAATTTTTGGGTCGCCAAAAAAAAAACAGCAATTCTTGAGACGCTTCATTTGTGCTTGAATATCATTTATGCAGAGTTTTGGAGCACGTGGGCCTGATCAGATGACTTTGGCCGTCCCCCACTGTATGCCAAGAATTATTTTGTTATGAGGGGAGAATCCTGATAGAATTGTCGGCGGGTTCTGTTCATGAGCATTGCATTCGGGATGTTGGTATCCAGTAGCATCTGGAAAGGACTGTAGAAACATCGAGACGGGCAACGCGGTGTCCACTTTATGCGTTTCTGCCACGGATGGCGAATTAGGGAAGATAGTGTCATCTCCCATTCACACGTCCATTGCCCGTTTCCAAAGCTTACCATGTAGCACTGCATTTTCAGATATCACGATGTCGATAATTATGGGGTTAAGGTTGTGATAGAGAGTTTTGTGGTGTCACTTTAATTAGCTTCGGTCGCCCCGGGGCGGAATGCAAGGCTACAAAATAGTATACACTGATTGGCGACTCACCGCCGCGATGTCGTTACTGTCACCCGAGCATGGTTTTCCAGTGCAAGAGCATTATCAGTATTATAAACTCTCTTCGGCTTGCCCAGGCGCATTTGAATTCCGATGCGAATGTATTGCTTCAACGCTGGGTAAATCAGGTCGGGGCTAGTTAGGGCTTGCCGCCGCCCGCCACTGATCCCTTCGGTCTTCGCCACCTTTTTTTTTTTTTTGACAAACGTGAGTCATGCAGTGCCATCAGAAGCTCGTATACAAGCCGCAGTTATACTGTATTAGAACTTCCTTTGCGTTCGCCAGAGAGGAGTTGCACCATTCACTCAGTAGAGAAAGCCGTGTCGATCCGGGGTGGCCTTGCAACACCATCAAGCAAGAAGCGGAATGCAGTGAGAGTGAGAGTATGAGAAAGAAATGCATTTTTTCGAGGGCAGGGAAATGCGAGAGCATCACAAAGTGTATAAACCCGCCCACATGCACTCATAAAGTTAGCATGTGAGAGGGTAAAGTTTGTGGGATATCAGACATTCGACGCGACGAAGAAGAAAGTATGTAAAAGCTGTAAAAGCCTAGGGAGTATTGGGGGCCGAGAGCGTGACGAACCAGTTAGACCGAAAGAGGAAGAAGGAAAAAGGGAACATTCCCTGGACTACTGGGGGAAGAGGCACGGCAGACGCGGCGAGGGGCAGTTATAGGTGGGCGGCAAAGCGTCCATCCATCCATCATTCATCGTCACAAGAGTGGGGGAGAAAGAAAGACACAAAGGTCAGCACTCCACCAGATCACCAGTGGAAACCAAAAACCTTATTCTATGATGGGGAAAACATCATGAGCGCCCTAGCATCAGGGACGTCACTGCGTACACGGTGCCAAGGAGCTAAGAATAGGGGGAGATACACAAACAGAAAGGGGGAGAATATGTGGCGTGTTATGTCGTACTGCTGTCAGAGTAGTGGGTAATGTATGAACTGTAGTCTCTCAGTTCTTTTATGTGTATGCGGGGAGATCGCCGACAGGCAAATGCGTTCAAATAGATATGTGATGATTGCGGGTGCGAAGTCCTGTGATATGTCGAGAAGTAACGAGAGTATGCAAATGTCCATCAAACGAAGAACTGGGTGCTATGATGCCACGTGCGTTAGCCCAGCGAAACGAAAAAAGAACACTGGGAAACTCACTGCGCACGACTAGCATGATGCACTTCCATTTCCTCCATCTTGTACGAGTTGAGCTCTTCCTTGATTTGCTGCGCCAGCGCTGGCGTCAAGTGGTTACAGGTCGCGGGCTCCGACCGTCGATCGTATGTGCCCGCGCTAAATGTATCATAAACGCTCAAATTCGCCGCAAATGTAATCCTTTTTGTTGACACTGGCGCCGTCCGACTCCGTACCGCCACGTTCTCGTCGTTCTTCTGCATCAGCGTCAGCGTGGGCGCCGAAGAATTCATGTTGGGATGCTGGTACACCGATGCTGCGGTCTTTTCGCTAATGCTCAGATTAGTTGATGACGATACGGGGGAATCGGAGAAATTATATATGTCGGTAAGATTGAGAGGGGGTAGAAGGAGTCCTGTAAAGTCGTCCGATCCAGACTGAGAAGACTGGAGGCCATCGATATGATCAGGGTCCGCAGAAGGGATCCTTGCTAAAGGGCCTGGCTCGTGAGACCGATGGTTGATAGACACGGTGTCGTACGAATTAGCGCGACTACGGCTTAGTGAGTGACTGCGGCTCAGTTTCAGGTCTTCCTCTTGTTTATAAGTGCTGGCATCTGAGAAACAAAAAGTACCTCAACCATTGGCAGTGTGAAATGCGGGTAATCGGAGACTCACACTTCAGTATGCCTCGTGACGGCATCCTTGTTCGTTCGATGGATCTCCTGACATTAATGGCCCATGGCTCGACCTCGATATCTAAGCTCTCGTGCCGCACGGTGGCGTCTTCATCGTCTTCTTCACCATCGTCCTCTTCCTCCGCATGCGGCCGAGGCCGAGGCCGGCCACCATAAGAGATGTGTGTGAAACCATCTTCGCTTCCGTCCTCGCTAATGTTCCGGACATGCCTCACTAATAACGAAGAGGTCGCGCTTGCCGCTTGACGTTGGTGCTGGTCTTGCTGTTGTCGTAGCAGCTCTTGCTGCTTCGCACGTGCTGCAGCCTCCGCATTACTGCGGAGTGTATGCTGTCGAGCAAGTTTTGCAGCAGGGCTCAGGCCCATCATGTCATCAGAACCTGACTCGAGTTCGCCGTGGTCCACCTCAGCGTGCACTTGTGATATGCTAGTGCTTGCCCCAGATTTGCTGTCTTTGTCCTTCTTTTTACCCTTGAATAGGTTGGTGACCCCTGTTAGGCTCTTACGTCGTGCCAGGGCACCGACGGAGCCGATTTTACGAATCATCAACGAGGCGCTTGACACGGTAGATGAAAGGGATATATTATCGGTGGATGCATTCCACTTGCGGTTAAAGAGAGATCCAGATTTGGACTTCTTGTGCTTTGTGGATCGAATGCTGGGATCGGGAGGCGCATCCGAGACATTATCATCATGAGCATCGCCTGTTGAGCCAGGAGGGGTCAGCGGGGAACTGGCACCAATCGTAGACCCAGAATGGGCAGATGAAGGTGTTGTTGGCGTTGCGGGAAGTTGAGGAAGAGCGGCCGCTTTCATTTTGCCCTCAGTTGTTGCCGTCGCCTGTTCCGTCTTGCTCTTGGCAGCGACGACGGCCTTGCGGGACCCCAGTTTTTCCTTTTGCTCCTGACCGTCTTCCTCGCAGAGCGTACCTGAAGGGGCTAGGGATAGAGCGCGACGTATGCGGCCCTTGAGACCAGCAGAGCGCGGGGCATGGACATGCGGAGATTCGCCATATGCCTTTAGCTCGCTGTCATCTTTGCTAAGCCGCTTCGATGCGTTCGAGGGCGTAGGCGTAGGCGCAGTTGCCGCCGTACTCTCAGCGCTGATAGAAGGTTGCTGTGATAAAGGCGAGGGTCGGGGCGGCGCACGGGAACGAACAGATCCCGTTGGATTTTGCGCAGACACTGTGGGCAGTGCAGGCGCGTCGGCAGGTGCGGGTGGAGGGGAAGATGATGAGGATGCATTGGACAGGGTGCGGTCCCGGACTGGCGGCGGGGATGCAGTGCCAGTTGTAGATGAGCCGCCCTTCGTGCCGGACGGTCTAGATGGATCCGGGGACCGTGTCTGTGTCGGCGCGGAGCGACCATTGGAACTAGAAGGGGAAGAAACCGATCGAAGTTGGATTGCGGGCGCGGGCAATGGGGCATTGCTGAAACTCGCTGATCGACCAGTGGCTGGTGGTCGATTACCGCCAGCACCAGACCGCGAACTGCGTGATGAATTGGCGGACGAAGCCGAATTAGTCCTTTGTCGAGCATATGGGGGTTGCACAGCCTGTAAAGGAGGGAAGGCGGATGGAGGTAGGCCAGCGATGGTGTTGGGAGGCACCGAAGACGGCGAAGACGAAGCTGGAGTGCCCGTGGATGAGGTGGATGGCGAGCCACGCGTCCTTCTGTACGGATGGAATGACTGGTTGTTGGATGGTTCTGACGCAGCGGATCCTCGCGCCGAAGACGCGCCGGATGTGCCAGCACCATTTGGGAAGGCCATCATCGGAAATGCACCATTATTCACCATGTTGGACGGAAGCTGCCCGCCAATGAGAAATGCCTGGGTGAGGTCTGGGGGTGCCTGAGGGGAACTGCCTGTTCTTTGGCGGGGCATCATGCCAGCAGCGACAGCTGCCGCCAGATGTTGCTGTTGTTGCTGCGCATTAAAGAACATTTGTTGATACGCTGCCCATTGCGCAAATTGTTGGGGGTTTGGTTGTTGCTGAGGATCGAAAGGAGCGAACGGCGCCTGTTGCTGAGGGAAATATCCGTACATGGCAGGATAGCCAAAGCCTGGCTGCTGCTGAGGGGACCATGATGGTTGGGGTGGCATTGGGTACGGCACAAATTGACCGTTCACGGAGGGAGTCGCTTTGGACGGGTCAGAAGCCTGGCTAGGGGAGGAGCGAGGTTCAGAATTGTTTGGAGAATCATGACGAGCCGGGCCTGTGCTCGGCGGCGGCGCTGGCGATGTCACCCCAGATTTGGAAGATGATGATCCTGAAGACGGTGTGGTCTGCTTTGCTTGGTGGTCCATCGGCGCGGTCGACACTTGGGGGAGACGCCAGTCAGTAGGAGCGAGCGAAATGGCCATGGAACGCCCTCGCTGTGATAGGAGCGATGAATATCGCGAGCGCTATGCTCCTGAAGGCAGCAACAAGAACAAGAAATGATCCTTCAGTTTAGCACACTTCTCAAGCAAGACAGACAGGTATGATAGAAATTACTTTTGAAGCCTATGAACGACGTAAAGGAAAGGAGAGAGAGCGTTCGGCGAAGAGGTGATCTGATGCCAACAATGATGAGGGTCTGTTACATACGCCGGAGCACACAATGAAACTAAGCGCTTACAATCGCGAACTAGAGGCGTCCCTCTAGCTCTTGGATACTACAGATATGTCCACAAGGGCGTTATGGGGGTTGTGGAAAAGGTTGTGACAAGGAACTGGAAATATCCAAGCAGACACGTTTTCGCGTTTTGGAACGGAACACCAACTCCCACAAAAATAATACAAATGTACAAAATATCGACAGCATTTCTTAAAAGCATAATGTATCAACCAATCATTTCATCCGGTCGCCAAGTCATCCCGGAAGCATGTCCAGGACAGCAAGGCCGACATATGCAAACGTTGACGTGATGTGGTGGTCCGCCGCCAGCGGAACCAACTTCCATAGATGCTCACTACACTAAGGTGAGGAAAGGCTTCAAGTCGCCCGACACATGCGCATTCCTCTCGCGGGGTTGACGGTGGCAGCTAAAATTAGCAATACTCGTTTAGATCAGGTTTTTGCGAGCAAATAATAACCGACCTCAACCGGAATCAAAGCCTCTCTCCCCTTTCGTCCTGAGCATATTCCACAAATGCCATTCGAGTATGTTTTAGAAATGCAAAAAAGTCGCGGTCCCGATTTAAGGTCTCCACTAAACTCGGCAACGACGGGAGCAATGGCTTCGAGCTTGGAACTAGCGTGAACAATGTTCTGGATTTATTGAAACTGAATGTCCATCACGCTGTTAACGCACCACGGTAATCATCTTGAGAAACGTCCAGTAAAAGCGTAAATTCTCGCTCGTGGCTCGACGCGTCAACATTTGTATACCGCACTTGTAGAACATCCGCTGATCGGTTCAATAATCAAGAAGGATTCACGTAGCGAACAGAAACGGGCCTGACGTTGTACAGGGTCAATCCTCATGTTGAGCAATCGCTGGTACTCCGCCAACTCAGGAGCAACACGAGATATCTGTTCGTCAAGTGCCCTCTGTTTCGCTGCATGTTCTGTGGAGCATTGCGAGTGATGAAAACGCGTACGAAGTTGCGAATGTTACACACACCTGAGCGGAGTTTGGCTATTGCTGTTTTGACTTGCTCAATCTCGGATGCCAAGACAGATAGGCTCTGCTGCTGCTTTCGGCGCCTTTCACGCTCTTCCGCGACAGCATCTTGAGTCTTCCGTAGTTCTTGTTGCTGCGTTTCAATACCTAGCATGAGCTAAGAATGGTGAGAAGATAACGCAGTGTTCCCGGATCTGGCACCCACTTCCTAAGAGTTTTTCGACAGCAGCCCTATTTTCGTCAATATCGGCCTTGAGTGCTCGCGAGTTCTGAGCACTCTGCTGAACACTAGTGATATGCCGTTCCTCATACTCGCCGAGCTCCCGTTTGTGAACATCGACCCAAGCAGCGACCAATCGCAAGAATCTACGGGTGTCACTATCAATGGCGCTTATCCGTGCGGTATCGACCACCAATGGCTCTCGCGCCTGGATCACCTCGCGCAGATTGATGATAGGGCGACGAGAGGCGGGCATTGTTTGGCCAAACACGGCCTCCGGCAAGCTCCGGTTCGCCTGAATCTGGAAATTGACCTTCCTACTTCCGCAACGTCCGCCTAAACGATAAAAGCCCCGGAACATTTCGTACAGTATGCCGCCTGTCAACCTATCAGCACCATCGACACCCTCCCGAATACCGATCCCAATAGTGCCTGCAAGTCCAGCTAAACATTACCAGCAGCCGCTGGCTGGTGGTGGCCCAATGCCTGGTGACCGCGATCGAACGGATGCTTCGGGACGGAATAACGCGGGGGACGTTCATATGCAAACAGCCAAGGGCTGGGGCTCGGATGATGTCCGCATGGAGACTGCAAAACCATATCCAACATCTGGTTCCCGCGCACCACCGCTGAAGCTTTGGGAACGCGAACTTCTGGAGAGCTCGGAAGTCAAGCGCAAAGCCACTGTAGCACAGCTATGTGAGCAGCGTGCTTTGAAATTAATCTAATGCTGCTGATTTGCGACTGAACATTTTCACCACAACGTCTGGGCTGGCATGTCTTCTTGACAACTACAATAACACCCCTTCAAACCAACTACTTATGCACAGATTTCCTTGATTATTATTTCCAGACTCTTGGGTATCTTTCAGGTCGGAAGGATCGTCGAACCAGATTCGACGCCGACACGAGTGCTAGAAATGTGCGTAATTCAACCATTGTCAAGATATGTTATCATCATGGTTTTCACAGCTCTCAGGAACCGAGTATGCTGCTGAATTCAAGTCTTATTGTGGCCGCGAACGTGTCTTATTGCGTAAACGACGCGCAAAGTTGCGGGTTGACCAATTCCACATCATAGCACAGGTTGGACAAGGCGGCTACGGCGAAGTTTACCTCGCCCGAAAGAGTGAAACGGGTGAAGTCTGCGCTCTCAAGAAAATGAAGAAGAAGACGCTGCACAAAATGGACGAGGTACTGAGCCCGTTGGTGGTCACCATGTAATGCTAATCAGCTCTCCAGGTCCGCCATGTCCTGGTGGAGCGAGACATTCTCACAGCTATTAAAACACCTTGGCTGGTGCAACTGCTCTATGCATTCCAGGACACGGAACATGTTTATTTGGCAATGGAATACGTACCCGGTGGCGATTTCAGGACGCTCTTGAACAACTCTGGAGTGCTCAAAGAAGAACACGCCCGTTTCTACATCGCTGAGATGTTTGCTGGTGTGGGCGAGCTACACAAGCTTGGCTATATTCATCGCGATCTCAAACCAGAGGCAGGTCTCCATACTAAATATTGCGCTATTCGTCTAAGTACTCAACATTCTAGAACTTCCTCGTTGACGGGACTGGTCATGTCAAGTTAACAGACTTTGGTCTCGCCACGGGAGCCCTGAATCCAAGTCGAATCGAAAGCTTGAAACACAAACTGGATCAAGTCAAGGACCAGCCTGTCATTCATCGTACTACAACTGATAGGAGAAGTCTTTATCGGAGCATGAGGAATGAATATCCCCGCTATGTACGTTTTTCCGGTTTGCGAGCCTTGAGTATGTCTGAGTGGTCCCTACAGGCTGATTCCATCGTTGGCTCGCCTGATTATATGGCCCCGGAAGTACTTCGCGGCAAAACTTACTCCTATTCCGTCGACTACTGGTCTCTCGGTTGTATCCTCTTTGAATTCCTTGCCGGCTTCCCGCCCTTCTCGGGAAAAACACCAGAAGAGACGTGGACAAATCTCAAGAATTGGAAGGATGTTCTCCGCCGACCTCATTATGACAAACCAGAAGATCTTATATTCAATCTGAGAGATGTAGCCTGGGATTGCATCACTAGGTTCGTTCATCAAAAACCCTGGTAGTTGATGATGATTACGATTATTACGTCTGACCGTGCGCCGCTCTTCCCCAATTGGTAGGCTTATCGCCCACGAATCAATTCGGTATAATTCTATGAAACAAGTCCAGTCCCATCCCTTCTTCGTACGTACGCCATGGGAGCGCCTTCGACAAAGTGAACCACCATTCGTGCCATCGCTGGACTCTGAAACCGACACCGGTTATTACGACGATTTTACGTCTGCGGAGGACATGGCTAAATACGCGGAAGTACTGGAGAAGCAACGTAATGTTGATGCTGTACGCGAAAAGGATCAGACATTTGGGCGTGGCGTCTGGGTGGGCTTCACCTTTGGCAAGAACGGGCCAACCGCAGCCGCTACCAAGGCGTTGAATGGGATTCCAGAGGCAGAGGAAGGTGAATTAGCCACAATATTCTGATTCGGGCCCTTGTAGAAACACCGTGGCTTGGGTAACCGAAAAGTTTGTACTTCACTCGCCAACTCGTTGTTTATATACCCATCATACACCACAAGATGTATATGCTGTTTGTAGCTCGTGTTACTTGTGTAGCTTTGAAGAGGACTCGGAACTGGTGCAATGAGATGTCGACAACCAAATAGCAAATGCGAAAGAGTCTACTTTCGCGCATCGTTTGTTTTGCCTGTCCATTCATGACTGCGCTCCTCCGGTTCGCGCCCTCGCCAACTGGAGGGCTCCATCTGGGAGGTCTCAGGATGGCGCTTATTAATCACTTAGTCTCCCAGAGACTTGGGGGCAAGTGGATACTACGTATTGAAGATACGGATCAAGTGAGAGAATGTAATACCTACCCAACAAGCAATCAAGTAACTCGTATTGCGCCTAGAAAAGACTCGTGTCTGGTTCTTTGAATGATATTGAGAGCAGTCTTGAATGGGCTAGCCTCGAATATAACTTCGGTATGCGATGTTTGACTTGGATGTTGAAAATGCTGCTTAAAGCCGTCCACAGGCCCAACTCGTGGTGGGCCACACGGGCCTTACTTACAGGTATAGCTGTCATGGATGAATCTCCCTTTGTAGCTACTCAATCTGTCTCAGTCTCAAAGATTAGACTTGTATGCCGCACATGCGAAGAACCTCCTTGAAGTGAGCATCCCCCTCAATCATGTGGAGGGAATAAGCTATTTGCTAATGGTTATTTTACAGTCGGGGTATGCATACCGCTGCTTTTGCACTTCACAGAGGCTAGCTGATGCCCGAGAACGACTTCAAAAATCTGGCTCGCATGCCACCTACGACCGTGCTTGCCTGCACCTCTCTGAGGAAGAGGCCATACGCCGAGTAAAAGCAGGCGAGAACTACGTTGTGCGAATTAGAGTCAGTAATAATCTTTATATGTAACTGCTAGCTATGGTTCTCAATACACATCTTCCAGGATGATCATATGCCCCGAAGGCCATCTCGCGTTGTGGATATGATCTTCGGACGACACGTAGAACCCTCAACATCTCGAGCTACAGACACGATCCTAATGAAAGCAGACAGATTTCCAACCTATCATTTTGCCTCAGTGGTGGATGATCACGCCATGGACATTACCCATGTCATTCGCGGAGAGGTTAGCCAAGTCCTTGAACCCCTCTCAATTGGCAAGTCTCTTCATAAACCTCCCGAATTATCAGGAATGGCTGCCTTCTCTACCGCTCCATCTGCAGCTGTACGACGCCTTTGGTTGGGAGCCGCCACGCTTCGCTCATGTCCCAATCCTGCTCAACCCTGATGGCTCTAAGATGTCAAAAAGAAAGGGCAATGCACACGTTTCTGACTACATAGTCAGTACAACCAGATTTGGCGGATCGCGCCGTTCTGACTTTGTTGCAGCGAAAAGGATGGGAACCTGAGGCTGTTCTGAACTGGTTGGCATTAGCGGGCTGGGGACGGGATTCCCGTGATCATTCCCCAGATCCAAACGCCACAGAATCCAACGATATTTCAGATACAGGACCTATCCTGAGTTTGCGCGAACTTGAGCAGCAGGTAAGTCTGCGGCCTCTGTGCTGAAATAATCGCTCCATCTCAGGTCAACATAAGTATGATCTCGCAGATTTGACCCACCGACGCAATATACTTGATCCATCCAAACTTGAGTTCCTCAATCGGCATTACCTAAAAGCGAAAGCCTCTACTCCGTCTGGGTTAGAATCGTTAGTAGAGAGGGTCCTCCCACTCCTCCGCTCGTCTTTTCCTGAGAGGTATGTCCTCGTCGTTTTTTGCTGTCTCCCAAGATAACGACAGGATACTTGTTAGCGGGGAATTGATAAATGCTTCGTATATCAAGACTACACTACCTTTGCTTCTGGTGCGGTTGCCCGCCATGAGCTCAATGGGACTCAGCACTTAGAACTGGTCATACAGGAAAAAATGGAAAACATCAACAATATCGGCATCTATGCGCCCTATCTATTTATGGCGGAGGCAGAGTTTCAACAATTCCGGGGTGCCTTCAAGCCTAAAAAGTCTATGGTTACCGGAGATCCTAGTAAGTTTACTGAATTCAACTCTTGACACATTAATAGACCTTATCGAATATTCGTTGTCTCATAGACGTGATATTCCAGACAACCCATGATGCCATCCTCCGAAACGACGAGGGATTGAATCCGCACACGCTCCGCACTTTGTTGCGCAATATTAGCCTCCAATCAAAAATATCTCATGGAGACTTGATGTATGCACTGCGAGCTGCGCTCACTGGCATGACGGTTCGATTCTTTCCTACGACTTCCAGGCAATGCGATCTCACGTTTTGAACTTCCTAGATCGGTCCCTCTGTCGTTGATATTATTTGCTTGCTGGGCCGCGAGAGAACCTTGTGCCGTTTACAATCTTTCCATCAGGAGCCACCGGAGTCCGCTGAAGCGCCGCATGCCTCAAATCCACCCCGTTGAGTGCGGTATTCTCCCGCGGAATATGATACTCCTAGCGATCAGATGCCGTCACTTTACTAGAGGCCCCACCCATGGTGGAATTCTGGAATTCGCGAATGAGAACGGAAGCCAACCCAAACAAGTTTCCGATCGGACATTGACACGAAGAGCGCAAGGTCTAATTTAACAGCATTGTGCACATTACAGATCCCCTTGCGCTGTCACCTTTTGCTAGATACAGAAGGCGCTAAAAAGCAGGAAAGCGGTCTAATAATACATTGTTTTGACGAAGGTCCATTGCGGTTTAGCAGAACATGCAAAAACCAACTCGATGAAAGTACTGCCGAGCGTCGAGATATCATGCTGCTTTCTCTTCAATGCCTTTACGGAGCGCCTCGCATGTGTTCTTGGCATCACCAAACAACATCCTAGTGTTCGGCATGTAAAACATCGGATTGGGCACGTCGGCTATGCGCATAGAAGATAACCATTTAGTGCCTGCTTTGTCCAACAGTTTCGGAATGGGCTGACCATAACCACTGGCCATGCCACGCTTCATGACGAAAACTTGACGGCTCTTCCATACAGACAGGACCGGCATGCCTGAAATAGGAGAGCCTGCCTCAAGGGCGATTGGGTTGACAGTATCGTTGGCACCAATGACGAGAGTCACATCCGTATCGGAGAGGTCTTCGTTTATCTCATCCATCTCCAACACAACTTTTGGGAACGTTGTGAGAAGAGATGGTTTTCTTATCTAACGAGAAACTCACTATCGTAGGGCACCGATGCCTCCGCAAGCAGCACATTAAGCTGACCGGGCATACGGCCTTTGGTGATTCACTGAGTTATTGGGGCCAAGGAGAATGGGGCGAACAACTGGAGCATACTCACCAGCAACAGGGTGAACGCCAAAGCGTACGTTGACACCGCGAGCTCTGAGAAGCTTTGTTATCTCGGAAATTTCAAACTGTGCCTTGGCTACCGCAAGCCCGTAGCCCGGCGTTATGACCACCGACCCGGCATTGACAAGCGCATCAACCGCTTCGTCGACAGATGCCTGGATAACGCTACCTTCCATCTTGCGCTCGGCCTCAGAGCCATTAATGGGGGCGATGCCACCAAACAACACGTTGACAAGCGAGCGATTCATCGCAACACACTTCACGAACCAGTCAGCCTTCACTCGACGATTCGCACCTTCGAATACGTACCATGATATAGGACAGGATGGAGCCGCTGACTCCAATCAAACTGCCAACCTAATATAGGCAGTCATCATTCTGGTCAACTGATCAATAACACTTCGAAGGACTGACGGCCGTCAATAACGGGTTATCTAGCATGAAACCTAATTTGCTGTCTGTATCAGGCACCGCCTAGAGACATTGAATGCCAAAGTCCCACCTTCCGCAACCAGTGCGAAACCCTGAGGCGGGGGAGATCAGCTAGACGCAAACAGAAAAGGGCAGTGCTCGAACAAACGCACAGAGTAAGCGTTTAACACAGTGATCACAACAGCTGTGAACGACCAGAACCCCTTTCATCAGTTCTAACGAGGTGAAAAAGAAAAAAAGCCGTACGCATGTCAGCTCCGCCAATCGCAGCAGTCAAAGTGTATCCCTTTATGAACGAAAGAATGGTGTTCCCAGTGAGGCATAAAGCACCAATCATTGGGGCCGCTGGCGCCATAGTCAGGAACGCCCCCATCGTAGCGAGGTTGGTTCCAAGGAGTCCTGCGTTCACTAAGTGTCGAGCAGGGAGACGAAGTGGCTTGGACGACATTTTCCCTGCGAGTTTCATGAAAGCGACCACGGAGCCAGTGAACGTCACTCCACCTATTGTTGTAGAATCAGGTGAGGAATATTAGCGCAGTCTCGGAACCCAAATGTCGTGAACGCACCAATGAGCACACCGAGGTAAGCCGTGACGAGATGTAGTGTGGAAATATCCTCAGGATGTGCCAGCACACTACCTAGACTGGTGAACACTGCCGCCAGGCCGACGACGGAATGGAGCGCAGCCACCATTTGTGGGAGCTCCACAGCGGTGATACGACGCCCAATAACGGCACCAACCCCACCGCCCGCAACACCACACATGGCGAACTGAGCGAGAACCTCAGGTTCAAAGCCCATGGCGAGCAGAGAAGCCAGGAGACCGACGGCTACGCCAAGCATGCCTAAGGCATTTCCCTGGCGCGCTGTGACTTGCGAACCGAGGCCTGATAGGGAGCCTGTGACGAGTTTTATGACTCAACGGCAGAATGCTTGAAGAGAGGGGTGATGACGCACTGATACAAAGGATACTGCTTGTCAGGTAGCCGGCTTCAACGAGGCTACCCATACCCTGGCTCGCCGCGGCCAAGTAGCCCCCAGCAAACAGGATACCTGGGAGGGCATAGAGCCCAATATGCTCTGGCGGATCGGTGGGCCCTATAGTCATACCAAAAAATGTCACGCTGCCAGTTCTGTTACCTGGAGGACGGCAAACGGCAACATACGCCTGAACATATCAAGCATACGCCGCGTGATGATAAACCCCCCCACTACGTTCACAGCAGCCATAAGTACGGATGCTGCCCCAAGAACCTGAGGTAAAGTCTGGGGTATATATCCTCCACCCATGATGTATAGACCGCCAATTCCAACCATGCCTACGGGCACCATGATGAGTCGCGACATCATAGTCACGTAGAGGAAATCATAACATACCGGAAATGGCATTTGTGACGGACATGAGTGGACTGTGAAGGGCGGGAGCTACTCCCCACACGACGCGGTAGCCGATAAGACCCGCAAGGCCAAAGGTGTAGAACTGGCTCATGAAAGAAGAGCTCGTCGTGCTGCACAGACAAATAAAAAATACAATCAGATGGAATGCGCGTTACAAGATGTGCGAGGAAAAACGGCGCACGCCCCGAGAGCAACCATGCCTCCCATTCCAGCGGTCACGAGCGCAACCTGCAAAACACACAACAATCAGACATGCACTCGCTGCACGATGATTACAAGGGGGGCGAGGTACAGACCTCACGTGAAGTCTTCTGCCACGGAGTCAACTCTTTGACTGTCTCAACTGCTTTTGGTACTTCGGCGGGCGTGGGAGTAGCCACTTGGGGGGCTGGCTTCTTCGGCGGTGGGAACAGGAGTGTGCCATCCTGTACGACGATGGACCCACGGACGACTTCATCTTCGAGGTCAATTGCCAGGCTTTTCCCTCCCTGCGGCCCAATAGAAAGGAGGAATTTGGTGATGTTGTTGGAGTAAAGAGTTGAGGATTGTGTAGGAAGGCGAGATGGAAGATCGGTATAACCTGTGTTATCGTAAGCAAAAACATGATCAGAATACGACATTGTCAGGAGAGCACACAAAGACCGCCTGCTTACCAATGATGGTGACTCCCTTATAAGTGTACGCCTCGCCTGGCTTGGTAGCAACGCAGTTCCCTCCCGCCTCAGCTGCAAGGTCAACAATGACAGATCCAGGCTTCATAGCAGCAATCATCTAGAGACGTTGTGAGCCTTCCATGCAAGCAATGCGTCAAATTGAAGGGAAGAGCATCGCCGAACCTCCTCCTCGATGAGTTTCGGTGCAGGCAAACCAGGAATCAGCGCCTAAATGAAAAGTGCGTGAGTACCGACAATATCATAATTGTATTAGATTGAGTAGAAGCCTGAACAAACCGTAGAGATGACAATATCGACTTCCTTGCATTGCTCCAAGAACAGCTTCATCTCTGCTTCGATAAACTCTTTGGACATAGTCTATGAATGAGATCCCAGAAAAGCACTCAGAGGCAAAATGAGGCTAGACTTGACAGGCTGAGGTACTGCACCTTGGCATAGCCGCCAGCGCCGCTGCCGTCTTCTTTAATGTCTACTGCTAGAAATTCGGCACCAAGAGACTCTACTTGTTCTCGGACGGCGGGGCGAGTATCGAAGCCTCGAACAATGGCTCCCATTCGGCGAGCCTGTCAATGGGACAAGCATATCAGCGAAGATACCAACATGAGCCCATTGAATGCGCACCGTTGCGATTGCGCTCAGTCCAGCAACACCTCCACCGATGACTAGTACCTTGGCGGGGGGCATCTGCGTCGTTCAGGATGAGCAAAAAACCCGCAAGGAAACATTTTCGCGACAAGAGCTTGTACCTTTCTAAAGCGAAGGTATAAATTCATGAAGCCACACACGTTATTTCCCTCAACAAAAATAACTCACCCAGCCGCGGTGACTTGACCAGTCATGACGCGCCCTTTCGATAGGAAGGAATAACAAGACAAAGCTACAGACTTGAACTTTCAAGACATAGACGTGCATACCAAAGTGATTTGAAGCTTCTAAGACTGCCTTGTATCCTGCGATGTTGGCCATTGAACTTTATTGAGAAACCACACTGTCAGCAAGCTTGACGACGTGTTATGCATGAGCTCTGGACCCGAGACGAACCTGAGAGCATCGAATACCTGAGCACGAGATATTCTAGGGATAAGATCCATGGCAAACGCTGTGGCCTTCCTCTTCTGAAGCGCGTCCACAATCGCCTTATTTTGAGCCGGGTACAAGAAACTGATCAGGGTGCATCCTTCACGAATCTTCCCTACTTCCTCCTCTACGCTGGGCGGACGGACTTTCAATAGCACATTAGACTGAGCAAATAGCTCATCCCTGGAGGAAATGAGGGTGGCGCCAGCTTTAGCATACGCTTCGTCCGTGAACTTGGCTTCGTGTCCTGCGCCAGATTCGACAAGAACGCGTTTGAAACCTTTCTTTAGAAGGGAAGCGGCGTTCTGAGGTGTCATTGAAACGCGTCGTTCAGATGGATACGCCTCGCGCGGCACGCCGATCGTGAGTTCGCTGTAGGGCGTTCCTGGAGGTGTTGATGGAGGGGCTTTAGAAAGCGAATCGTGATGGCAATAATAGTAACAGTCAGATATACATCGATGTCTTGGTCAACGAAGCGCGATTAAACGCACTAGACGATTCCTGTTTGGGTTGAGCTGGGAGTTGAACATCGCATTTCGCTGTGCTTGTCCGAATCGTGCGGCAGCGAATCGAGCTAGTCCATAGTGCCGCTAGAACGAACAAGTCATTTTCGCAATCGGGGTCTTGATTCAGGAGGAATAGTCATACGCTGGCATTGAGCGCCGACTCGTTGGAGGGACAGGCACAAGGCGGTTGTTCGCGGCGAAAGGAGCACACGCGTGGAATCGAAAGCAAGAGCTCGTCGGCCGGCGACGACAAGCATGCCTTTCTTGATGCTTGTGCTGCACTACGAGGCGAGTGCAGCAACGATGATGGATTACCGACGAAGAGGGGCCCAGATTTGAATCCGAAAGCGGTCACTGAACTAAAATGGGAAGGAACTGAATTGATGTCACGTGTATTCCATTCCGCCCGACATCAGCCGACTTCCTTTTATAGTTATTCCAGCGCCTACTAGCGATGATAAGAAAACTGCAGTGGGGAATGGTCATTACATGTACATGTCGTAAAAAAAGTTAAGCAGTGGGATGGACTTGAAAGAATAAGATGGATGGTTGATGAACCGTGGCTAAATTGTTTACTATTACTACCACCAACGCTCCATTCAGCAACAGCATTTAATACAAGTCTCACACGGGCAGCCTGGGGACCGCAAAACGTTAGAACCTGATTTTCTCAGGGATGATAAAGCCAGCACAAGAAAACGTACAGACGATGTCGGCCACGCAGTCACAGCATCCCTTGCAGCATTCGAAGCAGACAAAAGCCATCAAGCAGTCTTTAGCTGTGGCGAGACGACTTGTAGCCCAACTCGAGGATACCATAACGTGAATAAACTTACCAGCACCGCCGCCGCGCATCCTAAGCGTTCCCCAGACAGTCTGTTGTTTATTGGCCTGTTCTGGACTTTGTTCACGCACTTCTATGGAAGCGAAGCGATAATCGAACGGATATCAAGGCGCAAGACTCAGTCACACGAACACAACGTTACGCACCCATCGCGGCCATGGACTTGGGAGTGGGTTGTTGGTTGACGGGGCCTGCAGTGGACATGGTTTCGGGAGGCGATGGGTAGGACTAAGGGGGAGCCACACCAACCGAAGTTATTTATAACGCTCCCACGACACCATTTCGTCATAACTATAGCACAAGTCTGCTGGTGAAAGTGCGGAGCACCATAAGATGACAATTTCCTATAACCGAGTATAAGGCTTCTTGTCAATCCAAATGACGTCAAAGAGTTGGAAATCGTAAACAGGCATCAACCTCCGAAGCGTGACATTGATGATTACCGTGAGCCTGTCGGATGAAGGGGTTCTCTGGACCGGGAACGACGTGATAACACGATGTGTTCCGAGTCCGTTTGTCGAGGTACCAATTAAACGGATGAGAGAGAAACTAATACAGTCATTACCCACTCAATGGGCCAGATCATTCAATGGGCCAAATGATTATTTCTTGTGCTGTGGTGACTGCTGAGACTTGTAATTAAGCACACAT
>Ga0307508_10002582_pt1 | contig 19045 bp, 26 predicted proteins | sample 9_EM_MG_FD_203089 | JGI IMG/M metagenome (GOLD analysis project Ga0307508, IMG submission 203089) | Populus trichocarpa ectomycorrhiza microbial communities from riparian zone in the Pacific Northwest, United States - 9_EM | ecosystem: Host-associated > Plants > Roots > Unclassified | place... | reverse complement strand
TATCATGAACGCTATCAAGTTGGCTGAACCTCTTTTTTGTGGTTCTGGATAACTACGTGGATAGCGCTAGCAGGGGTCCGTTATCCATATCATATCAAGTTGCTATCAAGTTGGCTGAATCTCTCTATTTACTGGTAACAAAACTGAACCCAACTTATCCTACGGCACAGTACTTGAGCTAGACGGGACTCGAACTGAATAAAGTCTTCTTTAGTCTCCTCGCCAAATCTTAAACTTGTCACTCCATCTGGACGGCGACTACGATCGGTCAAAAGTGTACCGGATGCCATCAACCAATGCTGCACTGGATAACGCTATAACCAGATTTACCGGTCACTGTCAGGATACCCCCAAGATGCCTAGCAAGCCCATCCAGCAATGTTTTAAGTTTCACTGCCTTGCAGACTGGACTCTCTCGACGTGCGAAGACCCGATCAAAAGCGGCTGTGCCAAAACTAGCTATGAAGGTGTATATTATATCTGATACCATACTGTTGGAATTGCTCCTCGCCGCTCCGGTGTGGCGCTCCGGCGTGGCGCTCCAGCATAGCGCTCCGGCGGAAGCGACATAATGGCAATGGCTGGGGAACCCTGGTAACGGCGGCTTGGCATTCTTCGATAGCAGCGTCTTTTGCATACTTTCTTCTGTATACTTACATACTTTTGACATAGAAAAAAGAAAACAAGTTACTCAATACATCTACTCTGTGAACGCTTTCATCACACGCCATCGATCAACATCTCTCTCTCTCTCACACTATTTGTAAAGACTTAAAGTAAGTCAGCGATCGGGTAAACCTTCAACAGGTTATGAGCCCGGAGCTGTAACTGCTCCGAATACCTACAGACCTCACGCCGACCATCATATTCTCGCGCGAAAAATAGCTCCTCAGGAGCCAGTGGTAAACGCGGGGGCCGGCGTTTTCGAGGCTCTTTTCTCCACGTCTTACTTAGAAGCCGTCTCGTTGAAATCGAGCGCTAATCATCAAAGCGATAGAAGATCTGCGACTTTCCTCCTACGAGCGCTTCCCTCCTACATACATCCCCGAAACCGAATACAAAATCTCCTACACGATTCTCATCATGAGTGAAGAATCATTCAAACACCCGCTGGGTAACATCAGTCTCCTCAATCGTACCAACTACGCAGTCTGGAAGGAAGATTGTTTGATGGTCCTTCAACGACTGATGGCCTGGGACATTGTGATGGAGAAGGAAGAGGAACTCGAAGACCCGGGATGACCCAATGACTTTTCCAGAAACCTTGTTCTGGCACGGAAGGCATACAAGGACTACAAGCAACGGAAATCGCAGGCTTTGGCCATCATCTACGGATCCTGCACCAATTCGGTCAAGGTATACATCAAAGGCATGGACGACCCTGTCAAGATGTGGAAAGAATTGGAGGTCCGTACAAACACTGCCAACTCCTCGGTTGGAAGAATGTCACTCATTCGGAAATGCAGCACTCACCGTCCCACTCCCAGACAGCCGCTCAATGCCTACTTCGCCGAACTGCTTGACATCACCACTGAGCTTGCTGGCTCCGAAGAAGCAGTCTCCGACCTGGTCCTCAAGAATCATATCTATACGACACTCCCTCAGGCCTATGCAGTCACGATCGAGATCCTTCAATCTCGTGCAAGAGTCACAGTGCAAGAAGTTATGGATGCACTCAATGAATGCGAGACGAATCGATCGATGACAACCAAACCTGATGCAGTTTCCGAGGCTCTCTATACCCAACAAGGAGGAAGAGGAGGAAGAGGAGGACGAGGAGGATGAGGAGGCTACCAGGGACGTTACCAGGGAAATGAGCGATTCCCGAAGCGATGGTGTGAATTGTGTAAAACAGTATCCCACACTACCGCCAACTGCTGGAGCAAGAAGAAGAACAAACGAGCCCGGGATCAGAATGACTGCTACTATTGCGGAGAAGAAGGCCATATGAAGAACGACTGCCCAGCCAGAAGAAGGGGAAAGGCCTTGCAAGATAGCAGAGGATGCGGACGCGACGGACGCAAAGGAGACGGACATGACCAAGAAGGAAACGGACGTGACCAAGGAGGGAACGGACGCGACCAAGGAGGGAATGGACGTTCACTCAACACCACCGGCAGCCAGCAGTGACTTGCAGGCTCCACCTCCCTCAGCTCGGAGGTAATGGTGGCATCATATCGATCGTCAATGACAAACAGGACCTGGGTTATTGATTCTGGCAAAGAAGAAAGGAGTTGTATGTCTGGGTGGATTGGAAATTGAGGCGTACCTCGTTCCGCAATTCCGAATATCTCTCCTATCAGTAGAACAACTCGACTCACACGGATACACGTCGACATTCCGATCAGGGATTTGTTCGATTGCCGATGCAAAAGGACGAAAAGTTCTTAGTGCCAATCTTGAAGGTGGCCTGTACATACTATCAACAGAAGGATCGGCACACATTTCCGAAATCAAGATGCTGCGAACAGCTCCACATTCACACACGGCAAACATGTGGCATCAACGTCTCATGTACCTTAATCACCAAGACTTGAGACGACTACTGGAATCCTCAGGCAAGCGCATTACGGATTCTGACGTCGAGCCGGTGATGGAGCCTATGGACATCAATCCGGTGATGGACATCGGAGATCGCCGACATCGAGTCTGACAGAAAACCAGTTGCCATACGAAGCACTGTACGGCACAATTCCGAAAATAGGACACCTGAGACGATTCGGCTGCTGAGTATACAAGTACATCTCACCCGCTCAAACAATGGAGAAGAAATTCGGAAACCGCTCCCGTATGTGTATGATGCTGGGATACGTCCATAATACTACGAAAATCTGGAGAATATGGGACTTCAAATTGGGAAGAACCGGGCGAGCAGTGGAATGCTCAAGTGTGGTGTTTGACGAAGAAGAAAATGCACACACAGAAGAGCAGACGGATGCCGTTGAATTTCCAGACACTACCGACGAAGCACAACATGAGATAGCAAATGACGTGAATGAAACGAATGATTCATATGGTCTAGAGAACATCACTGGGCAGATGACTGCTGAATTCAGCGAATGCTGGGCAGTGTGCCGAATTCAGTGAACATGCTGGGCAGATACCTGCTGAATTCAGCGAATGCTAGGCAGAAGAAGTCGAGAATATCTTGCGAAAGCGATAACTGGTGACTTATATGCCGAATTCAGTGAATATGCTGGGCAGATACCTGCTGAATTCAGCAAAATGCTGGGCAGATGACTGCTGAATTCAGCGAATGCTGGGCAGTGTGCCGAATTCAGCGAATATGCTGGGCAGATACCTGCTAAATTCAGCAAATAAACTGCGCAGTGGAATACTCGCGAAAAGCGATAATGGATATGTGGATTCCATAGGATTGAGATCACGACTGATTGAAATGACAGACAAGAATGAATACGTCTCTGCCAGGACACGCAGCAAGGCACGCCTTGAAACCAACAAGGCGATTATGACCAAGGCTCACGAAGAAGGGGGTGATTTGACGTCTTCAGAACGCCTTGCCTCCGCCTTTCTGCTACTCGGTATTGCCGAGACGTCGGGGGATGTAGCCGAAATCTAACCGATTGTCGAGTCCAGCAACGAGGGCGAACTATCGACCTACAAGGTGGCACTACGAAGTCCACAAGCAAGTGAATGGAAGGAAGCCATGAGCCAGGAATGGCAGGCATTGGTGGAGAACCACACATTTGATATCGTGTCGAAAGGTAATAATACCATGCATAAGCCAATGGCTAATACAGCAGTGGAAGAACCGATTGGATGCAAATGGATCTACAAAAGAAAGATCAATCTGGATGGATCCACCCGCTACAAAGCTCGACTAGTCATCAAGGGCTACGAACAAAAGGAAGGTATCGACTATGACGAGACCTATGCACCGGTATCCAAAATGGCAACGTTCCGATTGATACTGGAACTGGCCGCTCAGTATGGCTGGGATGTCGATCATATGGATGTGGTGACGGCTTTCCTAAATCCAAAGATTGACCAAGACAACATCTACATGGAGATGCCACTTGGAATTGACTGGCTTACGTCGAGCGGAAGCGCGCCGAGCGGAATCACCTCGACCGGAACACTCTACGGACTGAAACAGGCGCCCAGACTTTGTTCTATACGTGGACGATCTGCTCATTGCGCACAATAGTACAGAAGGACAGGGACATCAGGTCAAGCAGTTGCTGCAGAAGAAGTACAAGATGTGTGACTTAGGAGCGGCAAAGAGGTTTCTGGGAATCGAGATTGAAAGAACTGAAGACGGCGGATTCAGTATCTGCCAACGAGACTACATCAACACAATCATACGACAATTCGGGTTGATGGATGCAAAACTGGCTAAGTCTCCACTTGATCCTCAGACCGATCTGGCTAACACCTGCTGTGAGGACAAACCGGCCAACCACAAGGAATACCTGTCAATGGTCGGATCCCTCATGTATGCGGCACTTGGAAGTCGACCAGACATCGCCTTCAGTGTCACTGCTCTCAGCCGGTACAACGTGCAACCTCTCGAGATGCATACAACAGCCACGAAGCGCGTGTTACGATACCTCAAAGCTACTTCACACTTCCAAATCCACTACCGACGACTTCCATCCGGCTCACAATCAGTGAATACACGTCCTCACAATCCACCTCCCCACAACACGTCCATCAACATTATCGGGTATACCGATTCCGACTGGGCGGGAAACTCTATGACTCGAAAATGGGTTGGAGGATGTGTGTTCTGTCTGGGGCACACCAACGCCAGCAAAGAACTCATCATGGCCGGACTGATTCATTGGCAAGCCAAGTCTCAGAGCGTTGTAGCACTGTCAACGCTTGAAGCAGAATATATCGCCTGTTCGCATGCAACTCGGGAGAGTCTCTGGCTCCAGCGAATGATGAAGGAGGCAGCGAAAGGAATGCCAGTAAAGATATCTGATGGACCAGTGCCGATTGGATACGACAACCAAGGTGCAATCAAATTGATTGCCTCCGGAGTTGTGCGGCAAAAATCGAAGCATATTGATGTGAAATATCATCATGTTCACGACGAACAGATGAAAGGTTCAGTTAAGTTTCAATATGTCACATCTGCATCCAATCCTGCCGATCCGCTGACCAAACCTCTTGCGACTACCCGACACCAGCAGCTGCTGCAACTCACTGGACTTGCTTAATCGACACACGTATTGAACCCGAATACGGCGAATGAGACCAACCACGAAAAGGAAAAGGGGGTGTAATTCTCTGGCGAAGAAAAGGGGGTGTTAGTGACAAGAAGTTGGAAAGGAGATAAAAAGTTCTTGCTATTGAGCGTGTTCTTGCATCCTGTCGGCAAGGGTGAGTCGGCACTCTTTTTCCTACTAGCAGGTGTTTTTTCCCACGTGGTTTTCACTGCAGAGGTTTTAATGAGGTCGACGAGGTTTTAATGGGATTGTTTTGATTTGGTGGATTTCTGTTGATACGGAGCGCGAGAAGAGGGGGTGTGTTGGAATTGCTCCTCGCCGCTCCGGTGTGGCGCTCCGGCATGGCGCTCTGGCGTGGCGCTACTGCGTGGCGCTCCAGCGTAGCGCTCCGGCGGAAGCGACATAATGGCAATGGCGGGGGAACCCTGGTAACGGCGGCTTGGCATTCTTCTACAGCGGCGTCTTTTGCATACTTTCTTCTGTATACTTACATACTTTTGACATAGAAAAAAGAAAACAAGTTACTCAATACGTCTACTCTGTGAACGCTTTCATCACACGCCATCGATCAACATCTCTCTCTCTCTCTCACTATTTGTAAAGACTTAAAGTAAGACAGCGATCGGGTAAACCTTCAGAACATACCCCCACTTGATTGCTGCGGACCTTGTCCTATCCCTCTCAATATGCTACCGGCAGGAAGCTTGCTTGCGGTCTGTGTTACCTGAAATACCGTTTTTTTTTGTTTATTCATACTCGCATGCGACCTATATAGATCATGGCGGCGTACATTTTGCCCGGTTTTCCCGTCCGCAGTCCGCGCAAGGCGGCTCGTTGCAAGCTCCCCTTGTGCCCTCCTCCCGGCCCTCCCGAAAAGTTGTTACGCACCAAGGAAATAGACAAAGGGAAAAGAAAAACAGAAGGAGACCCCTCCCGACCCCTGCTCCTCCCCCACCGATGCCATGAAGGGTGGGGTGGGTCGGAACAGCGGCTCCTCTCCAGCCCCCAGCGCCTCCTCCTCTACTCTCCGCTCATCTTCCCGCTCCTGGCATTCCCGGAGCTCCCATTCCGACACCTCGCTCCCTGCGTCGGCTTCCTCTTCCACAGGCGGCACTATTCTTCCCACGTCTGTCGTTGTGAGAAAGTCCAGTAGCGCCTGACCGCACCTCTGGTCGGCGAAGACCTGAAATACTGTGGTGATGGAAAGGGCTCCAAAGACGTACCAATAACCCGGTGATCAAAACCCGGCGATCCTATTGGAGGTGCGACTTGGCCATTTCTGTTTTTTGGAATCGAAACTGCTTTGTTGAACTGCCTGCATTTTGGATAATTTGGTCGGTTCTGATGTGAGTATGGGGCGGGGGGTGTATTAATCGTGAAATTGCACTCAACGACCACCCACATTGACAAAAGTCGCAAACTTAGGTGGCAGAAATATTTATTATACTATGCAAGGCAACTATTTTGAGCTGTATCAACCAAAACCATCATCCAGTGGTCTTATTGAGCAGAATCTTCCCAACGGGGGGCAAGGTTTTGAAAACCATTTGTCACGGAAACCAGTTACCAAGTTACCGACAAGGGGATAGCGGTGAGCGAGCAGCTCGACACTCCATACAAAATACAACACACTCGATTTGATATAAATTCACTACCATCATTGTTGACCTACGGCAGGGAACCTCATTTCTCAGTGTACTACGAATTGGTGATTGGGGCCTTGCGATGACAGTCATGGTAGGATTTGTATACCTTCTTTGATTGGTCATGGTCGTCATTCGTCTCACTCGTTTGCCGGAAGTGCTACGGTGCCCACCAAGCAGGAAGGCGTTGAGACCACGGAACTCCCTTACGCCATCGAATCATCATCATTTGAGCTTATTGGAGTCGCGTCCTGACCACTAGGATCGCCCCTGAAAGGACGACGCGAGCAATGCTAGCATCAACGTCGAAGTCCCCGTACAGAATGGTGGCGACTACGGAAGTGAGATACGAGAACGGAAGGTTTGGCTACGAAGGGGTTAGTGACGAAGAGACTCTGGAACGCTGGGTTGCTCACCCCGGAGAAATACAGCGTATAGTCATTCTACAGGACTTAGAATGTGCAAAAGAACGTCTGAGAAAGGAGCACTCAAGTGAACAAAATGTTGCCCCCTTGATTGACAACGACGACAGTGAGGACACTCCATCAATCATCGGCCACAGGATCGCAATAGCGTCATAAAGGATGACGACCCCCACGCCATTATCCGATCTGCCGTTTCGAGTAACGCCGGGAGAGAAGCTCGATGGTTATTTCAGGGGGTACAATAGGGCTGTGAAATGGGCGGTGTATCCCGCATACCTAGCTGGGGAGGAGTGTAATAAACAGAAGCAGATGAAGATGGCCCAGATGATCCAGGACAACTTGATTGGAAAATGGTTGGCTGAATCAGAGGCTTTTCCGCCATCCACATGTACGACGGTTCAGGCCGTTATAATGCACTACATCAGGCTTTCCCGCCGTCGGAAGGGGCGGCCCCGAATGAAAAACAGAGGGAGGCGAAGGCGATGAGGTTCAATGAAACTTTGTCAATTATTGACCGAGGAACAGGTGAGAGGGATTCGCCAGAATCACACATGCGGGGCCCTCGCTGGTTCGGGCAGTACCTCGCGGAGACTCTACATCTTCGTCTGGCACACTTGTTTCTGGCAGGCTTACAAGACACCCAGCCAGTCCACACTATCAAGAGTACAATTCCTGCCAATGAGCTAATGTTCGACAGTGTGGTTGAGCGGCACGAGAGACGCAATATGTCGGAGTGGGGATCGGCGGCTCCGTTGAAACCGGACGAGGCGGACGATTTGATCCGGGCACCAGATGCTACTATGAAGCCCCGATAGCGCCTCCGAGGGCGGAAGATACTGCTAGTAGCACCTTGTTACAACTATCTGCTAAGGCTATGAATAGGTGAATTGGTATCTAGGAGCGTAAGGCTCATCAAATGGCTCGCCTGTTCGGAACGGTAAGTGCGGACACTGTGGCGTTCCCGTCGGCCCCAGGACGTCCACTCCAAGGCCGGCCCCCAGAATTGACCATGTGTTAAAGTCGCCGGGAGAGAGTTCGGGACCCTCTTCGTCTGGTCTCTCATCATCCGGACCCTCTTCGTTTCGACCTTCGTCGTCTGGACCTCTATCACCCGGGGTAGTGAGACGGATTCCCGCCGGACTATGAAACAATGGAAACGTGGGGTACCTTGTTGAATGGTTATGGCCGTAGGTGTGCGTAGATGGGATTCTTCACGTTGTGGTAGGGTTCGAACGGGGACAATCTCAGTTGCTATATCGGTTGTAAGAGTACAGAAGAAAGAACCTTAGAACAGAGAACACAAAGTACATCTCGCTGCTTCCCCGATTTGTCCCCATTCGGCTCCCTGCTTTAGCTCCTCCGGCGTGCGCTCCCCCAGCAACGCCGCCCGCTCAACTCTGGTCGGCAACAGCGCCGTGCCTCCAGCGCCGAGAAGCTTTTCCAACATACCTCAGGGAGCTGACCGCCAGTCAGCTAATCGTCAGACAGCCGATCGTCAGGTAGCTAGTCATCTGAGACGGAACGTCAGCTTTCAGCGTCGCGAGTTCGTACCAACATACCGAACCATGTCCATCATCAGTGTGCTGCATAGAACAGACATATCGGCAGACCGTCCTGAGTCGGTCTTCCATGACCCTGACGTGACCTGAAGTTTCTCGGTCTGGATAAAATTGGTACCATCAGTAAGATGATGCTTAGTGCAGACAGTCTCAAGAACCCCACCATCTAAACTGCTTGATGAAGTGACGGCCGATTAGCGCATAACTCACAATGGTGAACGTAGTTTAGCGACTGGAGTCGTATTCGTTCTGCAACTAGCTCAGCTCCGCTTGCAAACAACCCACAACCCACACAACCGAAGATGTGCACTCCTGTTTAATATTGTTCCTCTTTTCTTTCCGGGAAACTTCTGTGCATCTATGGCATTCTTACTGCTCTTATGATGATGGCTAGATAAAATGGTGATTGGCATGACAGAGGGGGGGTAATAGATACTACACATGAGAGATACATGCTACCAATGTGGGACCCGTCTGGAAAGTCGCTATTGTCGCCCTGATTGCTGATGAAAATGGTCACGCGATGGCGGTTCCTGCACGGACATGTATTTGCTCCCGAAATTGAATTGTAATCTACCCCATGTGGCTAGTATGTAGGTGCGACGGAAAAAGAGACGAAAATTGACGTCTGACTTTCCGGGGCGCTTCGGCGTTTCTTCATGGCTCTACACATATGTCTTAGGCTGGCTCCGAAAGGCTAGGGGAAAGGGTCTTACCAAACACGAACGAGCGGCCATTTTTACCCCAATCAAAACAGACAAACAGGCAATGAGACAGAATTAAACACCGGGTGCTGCAGGTTCTGAGGCGGCTAAGTTACTGCTGGTGATCACCACCGTCCGGGTCGAACCGTAGGTGATCCACAAGTGACGAAAACCTTGTATACCCTTTGTGGCATATCGGGCATTGGAACCGCGGGTTCCTGTGATGGGTTACCATATGCGACGTCAGGAGGTAACGTTTCGTGAAGAGTCTGTTGCGAGTGCACCGATCCCAAAGGCACGCCTTGGGGAAGCGCGCGCTCACCGGTCCAAGGATGTCCTTGTCTAGATGGTAGCTGTTTAGGTGCTGCTCAAGCGCCATTCTGTCGTCGAATACTCGGCCACATCTATTCCAAAGGCAGGTGTGGGGACCATTCACGGGGGCTGCCTGACCAGCAGCTGCAGGGGCAGCCAAGTGAGCTTCGTGGCGAGGTGCGAGACCCGGCGCAATCGGGACCGGCGCAGCATCTTCGCGGAGATTAGCAGGTCGAATTGAAGGGAGGGCCTCGCTACTGCCGCTGGAAACTGCCATCGTAGGTGTGCTCTGGTTCTCATTTGCCTGGGCATTGGCATCCGGCTCCGTCGGAAGCTCCAGCCGGAGCTCGATCGCCGGGGCCTTGGCCTCTTCCTCATCCGGAAATTCCAGTCCGAGCTCGATCGCAAGGGCCTTGGCCTCTTCCTCATCCGGAAATTCTAGTTCGAGGTCGCGCGCCTGGGCCTCGGCATCTTGCTCCGTGTGAACCTCAATTTCGAGCTTGATATCAGCCAGGTCGACAGCCGCATCGTCCTTCCTCTTCTTATCTAGTTCATGCTTGATATCAGCCAGGCGGACACCTGCATCGTCCTTCCTCTTCTCCTCTGGTTCGAGCTTGATATCAGCCAGGGCGATATCTTTTTCCTTCTCCTTGCTGACCTCCGGTTCGAGCTCATCTTCGGTTATGGCGAACTCCTCGTCCTCCACCTCCTTCGTCTGCAGTTCGGGCTGGACGTTGACAACTGCGACATCTGTATTATGGGCGGGGGGCGGAGAGGACATCACCCTAGATCGTTGCTGGTGCTGCACGTCCTGCTTCGGCCGGACCCGCAAATCGTTTTCCGAATGATCTTCAGTCGGGGTCACGGCCTTCGCCGCGCGGTTGGCGGTCTGTCCGGTTCCATTACCAGCGGAAAAATCTTTGAGCATTATCTGGTTTTCCATGATGGCTGTTCGGGTACGGGTAGTTGGGTGCGGTATGAAAGAGGTGGGTGAGCAGATGTAAGAAGCGCTGATGGCAGAGATACGGTGTACGTTGTTTGTGAAATGAAAGGTAGGAAAGACGAAAGCGAAAGGAAAGTATGAAGTGCGAAGAGGAAGAAAAGTAAGAAAGAAAGGGTGTAATAGACGGTACGAGGGAAGCCAGGAAGTAAAGTTAGGCAGCAAAAGAAGTGCAACGACCCAGTTATAAATGCGGGATTTGTGGGAGACGCTAGCGTCGGTCTGATATTTGTGGGAGAAGCTAGCGTCGGTCTGATATTTGTGGGCGACGCTAGCGTTGATGTGATACCCTAACTGCTGAGTGGCAGTCGGGCAACTTTCAATATTTGGCCGCTGCAGAGACAACGGAGGCCGAGTGACTATGTAGCTTGAATCACGCAGCGGCTAGAGCAACCCTGATATCGGCTCCTTGATGACAGCACTATCAAGGAAGAACATGCAGCCTTAAAAAGGGTGGCCTAGGTCGTGACACGGCCCAATGCAGTCTGCGTCCTAAACGGCTGGTACAATTCAACCGCGTCTGCGCACAACTGGAAGAACCCTACTGCGGTGCATGGAAGCGAGCCGCGGTACACGCGTAGTACGGCTTAGCGAGTGATTCTAGCAATGGAGGGCCCCATCGAACGACTTCCAGTGCGATATGCGCAAGACGTGAGGTAAGTTAATGTTCATGCGCCTACAACCACCACGAAGACTTAATTACTCTAACTAAAATCGCTTTGGTGCCGAGAGGATGCTATAATCGATTGGTCTATGGGCATGCACGCAGTAGGCGCAGGGGAACCAAATGGCAACGAGCATGAAAAACAGGGGAATTCAGAATCCTCCGAATCCTGGTTATAACCGAAAACCGAATTATAACCCACATGGCAAACCCGGGCATGCATAGGAGAACGAGCCCATGGTCCACGCGTGACTTCCATGTTTCAAAGGAGTTGCGCGCTTTGCTACTACGAACCGACGAACATCCACCATCCCAGTATCCATCAAGATCCTGCCAGATGACAACAGGATGTAAAGCCTTAGGGTCGCTATCTTCTGATCCCGAAAGGAAAAACTGGCGTATAGGGAGTGGGCCATGCCAGAGCCTGCGACCGGGTTTGTTTTGTTGTTTAATCATACTCGTATTCACCCTATCTAGATTGTGTCAGCGTACATTTTATCAGGTTTTCCCGTCCGCTGTCCGCGCGGTGCCGGCACTTTCCGGGCTCCCCTTTTGCACTGCGACCAGGCCTGGCTGAAGAAAATAAGAAGCGCACGAAGGAAATCACGAAAGAAAGTAACAACGGAAACGCGGCCATCCCATAATCCTTGTCCGCCGATGCTATGACGGACGGCGTGGGCGGTGGCAGCGGCAGTTCTTCTCCAGCATCCACTTCCCTCGGAGCACCCAGGTCCTCCGACTCCGCCTCTCGTTCCTCTTCCCGCTCCCGGCGCTCTCGGGGCTCCCACTCCGACACCCACTTCCGGCGTTACACTCTCCCAGAGGCGGTACCAGCCTACCCACATCCGTGGAGGTGAGGAAGTCCAGCACCGCCTGCCTGCATCTTCCATCGGCGTGTAGTTTTCGGAGCTTTAACAGGATATTCCACCTTGCAGTCACCTTTTGCACCTCCTCCCACGGAATCTTCTGTTGAACCTTCCATTCCGGACACGCCTCAAAGAGGTGGTCACTCGTTTGCGAGGGGCACTGACACACTAGCACTGGGAAGTTTTTTTTTGTTCAAACATCACTCGCATGCAATCAACCTAGATTGTTGTAATATCTCACTCGTTGCTTAGTCATGATGGCAGGCATGGGCCTACCCCTATATTCTCCTTTCTCTCGAGGCTTCAGCCTTACTTAGATAATATACATGTTCATCACTTTCAACATAGATCATGGCGAGATGAACAGTCCGTTTCCTATCAACTGTCCCAGCGGTGACGGTACGTTGCAGTACTGGTCAGTGGGGCCAGCCTTAGCACAGTGTAGGTACTATCCAGTGTGGCACTGCTTGTCTTCAGCTGGTAGTACCTAGAGGCGAGTCACTCGGTGCTCTCACCAACTGCGCCGTCCGGCTTGTGGCGTTCCGGCATTTAGTAATTCTTCTTAGTGGTCCGGCCTCCGGCACGTCGCCGCGCTTCCACCCACTCTTTCTTCGAAATCTCCCGTTTGAGATTTGCAAGGGACCGCGGGAGTGGCATGGGGCATTCCTCCACCCGTCCGAGTAGTGCAGCCATTCCCCCCATGAGTATCTGGATCTTCCGCTGCAACTTTTGCCCCCTTGTCCGCCTTCTGATTACCCTCCACCTCTTTGTGCGCTGGGCACCATCTCATCTCGGTGGTGATGTCGGTCCTGGCACGCCGCAGTGCAGCGATGTGCTTCCTTGCCTGGAGAGCGTATTGTAGGCCTGGGCCATGCTCCGACGAGGCCATCGTTCTGATGACGGCTTGGGCGTCGGTGAACATTGTGACTCGCTCCGGCCCAAGGAACTCGCTCCCACACACCGCGTACCAGGCAGCACCGTTGTCCGGCCGCGTCCCGTCTGTAAACATGATGAGCCCGTGTCGATCATTCTCCGCCTCAGCATTAGCCTCGGCTTCTTCCTCTTGCAGCAACTCCGCGTCGAGGGTTGCTGGCTCCTCAAGCAAACTTGTGCTCTCCGTCCTTCTCGGCGCAGGCGAGGACATTTGTAGCCCGCGACCGTGTGGTTTTGTTTTGTTATTCCTACTCGCATGCGACCTATATAGATCATGGCGGTGTAGATTTTATCCCGTTTTCCTGTCCGCAGTCCGCGTAGTGGCGGCACGTTGCAAGGACACCTTTTGCCCTCCGCCCAGGCCTGTCCCAAGAAGATACCGTGCGCACCAAGGAACTCACAAAGGAAAAGACATAAGAAAAGCGGCCGACCCCTACTTCCCGTCTGCCGATGCCACGAAGGTGGGCGTGGGCAGGAACAGCGGCCGTTCCTCCTCGGCACCCGATCCTCCCGCGGCACCCAGCTCCTCCGCCTCGTGTTCCTCTTCCTGCTTCCGGCGCTCCCCGGGCTACCACTCAGACACCTCACTTCCGGCGTCGCCTTCCTCTTCCGGCGTCGCCTTCCTCTTCCGGCGGCGGCAGCTACCTTCCCACGTCCGTAGAGGAGAGAATGCCCAGCACTGCCCGTCCACATCTCCCATCGGCCAGCAGATCCCGGACCGTCCACCTGCTCTTCCACCGCTTGGTATCCTTCAGCACCTCCGCCCACAGAATCTTCTGCTGCGTCTTCCATTCCGGGCACACATTGAAAAGGTGGTCTCTCGTTTGCGAGGGGCACTTGCACCGCCAGCACTGGGAATCGGGGCGGACCTTAGCCCATGCAGGTACTGTCCGGTGCCATGACCGTATGGTGGTGTGGCTTCCCAAGCAGGCGCCCGCGACCGCCGTTGCAAGTTTTTTGTGTTTAATCATTGCTCGCATGTGACCTATCTATATCATGGCGAGGTTATAGGACGCGGAGGCCCGCGACTGCTGGAAAGCTGTAGGTTTTATTTTGTTTATTCATTAATCGCATGTGACCTAGCTATATCATGGCGAGGGTATGTACAGTCCGGTGACTCCGGTTCCCGTCCGCAGTTCGCGCTCGGCGGCTCGTTGTACGCTCCCCATTGCCCGCGGCGCAGGCCTTTCCTAAGAAAGTAAGAGTGCGCCCACCGAAGAAAGTTACGGGGGAAAAAAGAAAAGGAAGAACAAAAGAAAGGCGTACCCATTTGGAGATGTCAGGGCTTGTCTGGGCAGCCAAATGTATGCGTCCATATATGGAGAGAGCCTTCGTCACCTTTCTTACAGATCACCATAGCAATGCTACCTTGTGCAAAATGCAGAGTCTCGACACCACATCTGCAGATAGATCCAGTTTGAGGCTTCACACCTGGGCCATATACTTGGACCAATACCAAGATCACATGCGTGTCGTGTATAGCAAAGGTGCCGATGTCGAATGCCCTGATGCTCTATCAAGGTTGCGTTACAATATTTCTGCGGAGGCTGGGCGCCTACGGGACTGGGCTGCTAGTTTGGATATTCCACTGGAAATGGACGAATTTGATATTCAGGAATGTTTTGCAGTGACGCGTCTAGGCAGACTAAGTGCCAATAAGGAGCAGAGCATGAAGTCTGGTGAGCCAGTTTCAACCACGAGTACACGACCATGGAGGGACCAGTGTCGGCCACGGCTGCAGTGGAATCAGTCGTTTCTGCTGCAGATAAAACGTCCACTGACACTGTCCGGATGGGAGGCGAAGGTATGACCATAGAGCTTGCTCCGGCTTATGCAGACAAGCTCCGTCTCGCCACTCAGAACTTGCAACGTATGCGAGCAGTGTACAACACACTCAAACGCGACGGTACCTATGACAGCCGATTGGAGACAATTTCGATTCCCGCCACCTGTCAGTATGTACTGCACAATGATCTGCTGTATCTGATTGATACGAAGGATAAGCGCTTGCGGCTTGTTCTTAGCAGCCAGGAGTTATGCAAGCAGCTGATGGCGATCGCACACGATGAGACTCATTGGGATTTTATCGAACCTTCAAGTGGTTTACCAGTTTCTACTGGACTTTGATGGCCAAGGACATTGCGGTGTATCTCGCTCACTGTCCAGCCTGTTTGCTCAACAAGCCGAAACGACACAGGCCTTATGGCAAATTGTCACCTATAACTTCACCTTCGGAGCCATTCGAAACACTTACGGTTGATCTCATTACGGTTGATCTCATTACGGATCTCCCTCCGTGCTCTCGTGAAGATTCAGTCGAACCGTTCGACACAATCATGACAGTGACCGTTAAGTTCAGCAAGGCTGTACGCTTCATTCACGGCAGAAAAGATTGGTCCACCATACCTTGGGCCATCTGCTTCTATGACGATGTGGTGCTCAACGGCTAGGGTTTCCTGCGGACGATTATCTCAGATCGGGATAAGCGTTTTCTCTCAGGACTCTGGCAAGCTCTGCTATCCTCCGCTGGAGTAAAGAGCATTACGACAACGGCGTAACATCTAAGTGATGACGGCCAGTCTGAGAGGACGAATCACTCTGGAAGTCATGCTGCACTATATGGTGAGCACAAGCCAGTCGGACTGGCTGGCCAAGCTTCTTCCGCTGCAGGCAGCCTGCAATAACATAGAATCGGCATCCACGAAGAGATCACCGAATGAGCTGATATATGGCAAGAAGCTACTGACGGCTCTTGAAGTATCTACGATGCCACTACCGAAGCCACAGTCTGCAGTTCCCCTCCATGAACTCAGAGCCGTGATGCAGGAAGAAGCGGCTACCTCTATTGCGCTTGCGCAGAAAGCAATGACCAAGCACTATGACAGAAGGCACATCTGGCCGTATTTCTCCACTGGCTATGCCTTTTTATGTCTGAGAGCAGGCTATTCTATCCCCGCTGTACGGAAGCAGAAGCTCGCTCCGCAGCGTGTTGGTCCTTTTAAAATTCTGGTAGTTGTCGGAAAAGGAAAGGCCTACAGACTGCAGCTTCCCCCCCACTATGGAATCCACCCAGTTATCTCGGTTGTCCACTTGGAGCCAAGTCCGGCTCCAGGATCGGACCCTTACAATCGGCCCGTGCCGACTAATGACATAGCTCCCGTGGTCGGCCCTGAGGGTGATCCAGAATGGAAAATTGAAGCCATAGTCAACAAAAGGTTCTCCAAGCGAGGACGTAAGAGGAAGACCGAAAACCTCGTCTGCTGGAGGGGCTATGGCCCGGAATGGAATTCCTGGAACGCTGAGGAAAACCTGACGAACGCTCAAGAATCGATAGCCGATTACGAGTCCAGCAATCCGATAGTCCGCCGGAGGGCGTAGCCTTATTGGGCGCTACTATCGACAAAATGGTCCTCATTTCCAGCAATCCGATACCGTATTATCTCACTTAAGAGGTACACCCTATTAACGCCACTATTGTAGGTCGTGACGCGATGGCGCGCGCTAGAGCGTTTATGGTTAGCGCACCGAGTGTTTTTCAGACGTCAGGTGATCAGCTTGGAGGTACCTAAGCTCCGCTGAATAGGGGGATACAGCTGGTAGTCTCACCGACTACGCGGCATATCAACAGCTTAAAAGAACAATGCGACAATCCATCATTGACGATCAAGTATAAGGCTCCGAGCAGCCAGTAACCCTCCTCACGACGATTTTCTCGCAAGCCTTCTTTCAGCCAACTGCCGATACGTCTCGAACCCCAAGCAATCGTTCACCCGTTAAATTCAAACAACGACCAGGACCTCGAAAACACCCAATCTCTGTGGCCCGTCGCTGGGTTCCTCTGCCGGCAGCCACTCCTTCCAGAGCTAAGCGATGCAGGACAGTTGAGTTTAAGCTCCTGGTATTATCATAGGAAGAACACGGACGGGTGGATGACGTGAATGGTGGGAAACGGAAACCTACATGTGAGGAGGTCCGAGTACGGTTCGGGCTCAAGCAAAGGAACCAGGTGGTGAAATGGAAGAAGGTCTGCTGCGAGGTTATCGGGCTATTAGTGTAGATTACTAATCATCGAGGTATTCACAGGACGAAGCATTGCTACTTCAAGCGAATCGACATACTGTACGTATACGGCGCAGCAACCCGCGGTGGAACAGAAACTTGAGAAACAACTACGCGTCGCGATTGAGGAACGGCGAAAACTGGGACGGATTGTACGTCGCAAGTGGTTTGAACGTACGTCGAAGTGGCTATTTGCAGAGATCTATCCTTATTCAACTATTGAATTCCGCTTTTCAGACGGCTGGTTTTCTCGGTTCCTTCACCGCAATGATATCACACTTCGTATCATCACAAACCAAGCTCAGGAAACACCGGCACAGCACTGTGAGATGATCATCAATTTTCTATGTTTCAACCGGCGGAATTCACAACTGCGAGATGGTAGTGAAGACACTGTCTACGCTGTCAGGGACGCGGCATGTCCGGCCATGGCAGGGCAGGTTGCACGAGTCGAGGCCGTGGCCGTGGCAAGAACCTAGCATCCGCTCGCGTAGCAGCTCCCAACACTACTGTCACAGGCACATCTCCAGCCGCACCTCAAACCGCAGTACCGGTCGTACCCCCTACCGCAGAGTCAGCTGCATGTCGCGATGTAGTACCAGCTGTAAGAATACGACGAAGTGCTGGGAAACCTCAGCACAGTCATGTCATTTCTTTCCCGCAAATTACCGACACTGAGGGTATTGAGGATGAGGATGAAGATGGTCTTGATAACGACTTCAGTTGGCAGAGAGATGGTTTTTAGTTAGATTGTGGGTGCTGTGTTGCTATGTTTGTGCAGTAGGTGGGCTGGATGCCATATTGGCGAAATTCAGTCAAGCGCGATTTGATATTGCGCCAGTCCTTAAACGCCCTAGCGCGCTAGTCCGCGCTACTACCTATAACTGTGGCGTTTAAAGGTGTACCTCTTAAGTGAGATAATACGGTAGTCCGCCGGGAAGCGTAGCCTTTTTGGGCGCTACTATCGACAAAAGTTCTTTTCTTTTTTTTCCGATTGTTTTGTTGTTTTACAAAAGAGTCTTTTCAACAATGTTTCCTGGGTGTTTTTAACCTTTTGTATAAGCTCTTTGTTTGCTTGTTTGTCATGGACCCGAGGGCGGTGTCCAACGTTGGGGGCGATTGTGACCCTAACCCGCTTCTGCAAGAGCATCATCCTCGATTATCGCCCTTAGGCAATAACCTCGGAGCAGCACTGCGCGGGTTCCCGCAGCACGTGAGGGTGTTTGTCGCCCGCCGCACTCTCGACGGCGCCGCGCCGAGCTACAGACCCGGGCTGATGTGGCCCGGAAGGTTTATGGGAAGGTTGACGGAGTGTCACACGCCGGTGGCATGATGTTGGAAATGCTTCTCGCTGCGGTGCTGGAATGGATGACGAGGCAGGAATGGATGACGAGGCCGGAATGGATGACGAGGCCGGAATGGATGACGAGGCCGGAATGGATGACGAGGCCGGAATGGATGACGAGGCCGGAATGGATGACGAGGCCGGAATGGATGACGAGGATGGAATGGATGACGACGCAGGAATGGATGACGAAGAATGTGGAAGGTCGACATCGGCAGGCCGGTGTATAAAATGTCTCTCTTTTCCTTGTCTTGTACTCTCCTTTTATCGCTTTAACTATATTTCAATATACCCACTACTGTTCTATCTTGCTCACTACCGCTCAAACTCCTCTTGTGCG
>Ga0307508_10002580_pt1 | contig 19062 bp, 23 predicted proteins | sample 9_EM_MG_FD_203089 | JGI IMG/M metagenome (GOLD analysis project Ga0307508, IMG submission 203089) | Populus trichocarpa ectomycorrhiza microbial communities from riparian zone in the Pacific Northwest, United States - 9_EM | ecosystem: Host-associated > Plants > Roots > Unclassified | place... | reverse complement strand
TCACCGAGACCGGAGGACCACTCTCTATATATACAGGCACATCCAACCCATTACCAATCACCGGCCTCTAGATCCTTTGGTGGCAACTTGCCACCGCCGGGCCTAGATGTCACCGGTGGCCATTGGTCACCGGCACCACTCAATGCCTTCCGCGCATCTGCTCGCAGCGGCCTAGATGTCGCCGGGCCTAGATGTCGCCGGTGGCGATTTGCCACCTGCGCCACCCGATACCTTCCGTACGGGCATCTGCCCGCAGCGGTCCAGGCAGGCCTCGGCGTACCTCGTTGGGCGTTCGATATATCTAACACAGACCAATGGTATCGTAACTTTGTTGATCCTTGTTGACATACGTTCACATATGACAGTGGTAGGTGTTCTGTACTGAGCCATACCTTGTGGCCTACGGCCACCTTCACCTCCCTTCTCTTCTCGTTGGCCCATTTGGTCTGGCTGTCCTGTGCGATTTGTAGTCGTAATCTGGAGGCATTGAGAATGGCTTTCATTCTGTCTGCAAACTGTTCTCCAGAAAGGTGTCATGCTGATCCTTTCTGTAGCGCTGTGACCATCGAATCCGTGGTAGCCCGGGGCGAATACCCCAGATCCGCGAAGAAGGGACTGTACTGAGTCGACTTTTGCTTAAACGAGTTGTATGCAAACTCCGCTAGGGGAAGTAGGGATGTCCAATCGTCGTGTGTCGTTGCGAAAGCTTTTAGGTAATTAACCAATATACCGTTAATCTTCTCGGTGGCGCCATCCATCTGTGGGTGGAAGGGTGTGCTAGGCTTCAATCCTGTGCCGCATTTCCTGACAAAAGCTTTCCAGAAATCGGACAGGAATCTTGGGTCTCGGTCGGATACGATGTGCGAGTGCATTCCGTGTAAGACGAAGTAATTCCTCATGAATATCATTGTAAAATCCTCTGCGGATGTTTGCTCTTTCATTGGGATGAAGTATGCACGTCTTGTTGTGTGATCCACTATGGTGCAGACTGTGTCCTTGTCCCCCTCAACTTTTGGCAGTCCCACCACAAAATCGATTGCGATACGCTCCCAGCATTCTGTGGGTACTGGCAGTGGTTGTAATAGACCCATCTTTTTGTCGTTTGATGGTTTCACCCTTGCGTATGTCTCGCATCCTCAAAGGTACCGCTTCACTGAAACCTTCATCCTTGGCCAGTAGTATCGTTCGTGGAGGAAGTTGTAGGTCTTGTCCGCTCTGAAGTGTCCTGCGGTCAGGCTGTCGTGAGCTTCTCTGAATAGCGCTGTTCGTAGTCCTCCTCCTTTTGGAAGACACAACAGCTCAACCCTCTGCTACTCTTCTCCTAACTCTCTGTCCTGCTCATCCCGATACCACAAAAGCCCATCTCACCATGTATACCTTCTCGCCTTGTCCACCAACTTCTTTCCAACCCGTGTTTCCCATTCCCCAATTGCCTTACATTTCCCTTTTTCCTCCAGTACTCATACCAGTTCTCCAATGTCTCATCCTCCTTATACTGCTCCCTTACTCCAACCAACCATTCTCGCTGACTCGTCACCATCATGTTGATTGCCGCCACTTTCAGTTCAACCTCCTTTTCCTTGCCCGTCTCTTCCTCCATTTCCTTGTCCTTCTCTTTCTCTAATTCTTCTCTTCCGAGTCCGCCGATGTAATCTGGTCTCCGTGAGAGTGCATCCGCTATGACATTTCGCGCTCCTGACCAATACTTGATTGTGAAGTCGAACACGTGTAAAACTTCAAGGTACATAATCTGTCTCGTCAACAGGGATCTTTGCAAGAGTATATGCTGTAGAGCAGCGTGGTCCGTGTAGCATACAAAGCTCTCGCCATGAAGGTAATATCGCCAGTGAAATATCGACTCTTGGATGGCTAGAAGCTCGCGGTCGTATGTTGGGTATCATGTTTCTGCTCTGCTTTGCTTCCGACTAAAGTATCTGATCACCCATTCCATTGGCTTTCTGCTGTCTTCTTGGTTCTGTCTCTGTAGAACAACACTGGCTATTGCCGCTTACGACACGTCCGTTCGTAAAATCCATCCTCCTCCCGGATTCTGTGGGAGTGCCAATGCCGGAGCTGTAGCAATAGCTTCTTTCAGCATTCGGAAAGCTTCATTGCAGTCCGGATTCCATGCGGTTTGGAACTGACTGCCTCGTAACTGGCTGATCTTGTAGAGCGGTAACGCCTTATGCGCATACCATTCGATGAATTTCCAATAAAATCCCGTGAGTCCAAGGAATCCAAGAACTTCTTTCCTGGACTTTGGCCTTGGCCACTCTCGTACCGCTTCCACCTTTGATGCCTCTGTATGTAGTCCGTCTCTGTCAACCCAAAAACCGACAAATTCAATTGCATCCCGAAAGAATACACACTTAGACCGCTTCAGTTTCAACCCTTCTTGTCGGCATACTCCCAGGCACTTCTGTAGGTGTGTCTTGTGGTCTTCGGTTGACATGGAATAAATCATGACATCGTCCATGTAGACTATGATGAAGTCTTGGAGCTCGGAGTTCGATGCCAAAATCCGTTTGATCATTCGCATGAATGCTGCTGGTCCGTTAGCTAAGCCAAACAGGAGTACACGCCGCTCGTATAGTTCGAATTTAGTGACAAATGCCGTCTTGTGTGCGTCTTCCGATCTGATGGCCATCTGGTTGTATCCGGCATACATGTCGATCTTCGAGAATACCTTGGTGCCCTGTAACTTATCGATCAAATCTTCTGTGCTAGGCAAAGGAAATCAGTCTTTTGTCGTAATGCGATTGGATCTCTGTAATCGATGTACATTCTCAATGTTCTGTCCTTCTTCGGAATGAAAATAACCGGCGCTCCGTACTCGGATGTGGATTCCATCAGCCATCCGTTTTTCAAAGCGGCTTCTATCTGCTTATATAGCTCCTCCTCTTCTTTCTGGCTTATTCGATATGGGTTCTTGAACGGTGCTTTACTGTTGGGTTCGGTGATAATCTGGTACTTCTCCTGTGAATCTGGTGGGAGTCCTGTTGGTACGGCAAAGATGTCTTGATACTCGTTTAGTATGCTTGTGGCCTTCTCTTCTGCCTCTTCTGTTTCTATCACGGCGTCACTGCATACCATCTCATGGCTCACCATCCGGACTTCCACCCGAATACCAACTTTATCTATCCACTCTGCTAGCCTTCTGTCTCCTAACTCTCCTTGTCCCAACTGTGTTGGACATTCTTCCCATAATTCGTCGATCCATACAAGATTAAGCCGTTGCTCTTTCGCCATTGCCTGTATTTTCTCCTTCCGCCCCTTTCCTTCCCTTGGTTGTAGTCCCACTAGAGTATGTCTGTGCACTCAGTTGTGTTTTTTCTCTTCTGGTGTGTCCCATATCCACATGCAGTTCTTCTTGTGGTCTATTTCGTGGTGCAGGTTTAAGTCCGCTAACCATGGCTTTCCAAGCAGGACATCATAAGTATCAATATCGTAAACAGTAAACGTCGTGTTGTAGGTATGGTCCTTTCCGAGACGGATAGTCAGGTCTACTCTTTCTCTTCTCATTCTGGGCAGCGGCCCTTCTGCTCTTTTTCCCAGTCTTATTGTCATCCAACCTTCTTACCTCACTTCTAACTTCGCTCCTGCTCTCTTTAATTGTGATATGTATTCTGGTGATATGTAGTGCTCGCTCGCTCCATCGTCTTGTAAGGCCTCCACCGGTAATCCGTCATTAAGTTCTCGTTGCTGGCATTTATTTGATAGGGGTAGTAATACTGTTCCTTGAAAACGTAATAACTCGTTGCTGTTTTTGTTGTTTTCTGATAATGTTAAGGCGTGGGTAAGTATGTCTGCTGCTGCTTTGGGGTCGTGTATTACCCCTATACCTTCTCTTCAGGATGTCTCCACAGCCGAGCTATCCCCTCTCAGTTTTCCAACTCTAACATACTGTCAGAGATCTCGTCTGAGTCTCCCCCGGATTTGCTTGCTTCAGTTTTTCTATACTCTCCTCCCTTTCCTTTCCCTTCCTGCGGCTTCCACACTCTTGACTTCTTTCTAGGATCCTTGCAGTCCCGGATCAGGTGGTCTTTGCTGCCACATACGAAACAGGATTATTTTGACCCTGTTCTCAGCTGCTTCTGATTTCCTTTCTTCTGCCATGCCTTTGACCAGAGGGCCTGAAACCTGGTCTCGATCCTGTCCAAGTCCATTGGATCTCCAGTGGTTGCTCCGGGTTGGGGCGAAGATGCTATTATCAGCTTGTCATTGTGTGCGCGGTCGATCGAGTCGCAGATTCGCATGATGTCATCTAGTGACTGTTGGGTTTTGGTGCCCTTGACAGGTTCCATTGACGCTACTGTCATATACGCTGAGTATACCCTCGTTATTGGTCCGTCCTTTCCAGCTTTCTTTTCCAGATTGGTCGCCTTCCTCAGCTTGAGAATATATGTCTTCACGTGTTGTGCTTCTATTTCAGCGGATACTATCTTTGCTGTTTGGCCACCGATATATTCCTCCATAAGGTGTAGCCGGTTAACAAATTCTCAGAACTTGTCATTGAACCAAGCAATTGACGAAGTGGGCATGAGGTTGTCCATGTCCTTCTGCACCTGACGAAGTATATCCTGTGGTAGGTATTCCGCAGTAAATTTCTGCGTGAACTCGGTCCAGCTAATCTCCATTCGTGCATCTGGCCAGGTCGTACTTCCCCATTCTTTGGCCGTATCCTTGAGGTATGAGATTGTGTAACGTGCCCACATGGCCGTTGAATCGGCAGTACCGCTATCTTGAGCTCGTAGGTAAAAAATATTTTCGATGGTGGTAAGCCATGAGTATACCGCAGCGATGGACTTCTCCCTGCTAAATGTGTCTATACTCTTTGACTTGACCATGAAGGTGCATGGCCATTGTGTGGTCTGGCACGGTTCTGCCCCCGATGCGGTTGCTGTGCTGGTCCGTACCGCATCGATGGCCTTCCGCAGGTTGTTCGTGACTTTCGCGGTCACCTCCCTGATCTTCGTGAGTGCAGTGACGGTTTTTGTGTAGGCCTCTCGTGATGCTTTGAGTTCTTCCTGCATCATAGTCAGCTGTAATGTCATCTTTCCTTCCAGCTCCTTCGCTGTCACCTGATAGAATGCTGTTTGAGCCTGAGCCGTTGTGTGGTCCTTCCTAGTCTGCTCCAACTCTGCATTCTGCTTCATCGTCAAACCTTCCATCTCAAACCTTAACTGTCCTGCCATGTCACGTATAGCCTCCACAAACTCCACATCTGCTGGTTCTGCCATGTTCGTGAGCCCTCTGTCGACAATTATTTGTCGCTGGTTCACCCATGCTTGGGATCTCCGGTCATAGGGCACATTGTAGTCGAGGGGCCCCATTGGTTCCTCCATCGTTTCGTCAAACGTGGTCGCCATCGTGTCGTATTCTGCTGTGTTTGCGTACGGTGTAACACTCGTAGGGGTTCTGAGGTCTCTGTCGAACTGGTGTTGCTACCAATGTAGGACCTACATACAGTAGGGGTAGAATCGTGACATAGAAGAGTATTAGTCTCTATTCGCCGCGAGCTCTCGCCTCTAATACTACACGTCGGCACTTAACCCTATTGGTTGTTGCCCAGCCTTACTCTTACACGTGCCTCTAGCTATTTACATAGTATCTTACATAGACTCCTACAGCCTCCGTGTCTCCTACAAGTTCCCTAATGAGGGAGCCCTCGTTTTGCTCGATGATGACAGACACCGCCTGGGGTGCGGCGGTCCAGCCGGTCTCCCCACTAGACTGACATCGTGGCCTCCGTGAAGCCGAAGTGCGCGATTTTTTGAGTTTGTCGATCGGAAATCAGGGCACTCTCAGCGATGAGTTTCGATTGTCGGGGGTTGGTGGTGACGGGGCGGGTGGCGGTGGCTTGGGGTGAGGCTGGACTCCCAACTCAAACTGAGGGACCATCACGCGATCCAGCTGAAGAACAGGAAGAACGCGAGGGCACGCCTCCGCCGGCTCTCATGGCATATGGGGTTCTCTCCGGCTAACTGCAGAAAGGACATGACGGCGCGCCTTCAGTCAGTCGCCATGTTCGGATCTGAGTGATGGTGGAAGGGCGACAATGCCCCAAGGACCATCAGCCAGCAAACAAGTTAAAGTTCGTTGGAATATAGTGATTGATAGAGATGAAGATAGTGAATTGATTGATTGATATGTAGTCGGGGGCAGAACATTCTCTCTATATACAACGGGCCTCGGGGACTTGCGAGTCGCCAGCGGGTAAGGATGTAAGACTCTCTCCCGAGCCGGTGCTCCGAGACTCGGCCAGCTGTCATCTCCGGACGCCCATTATTCTGACACAGCTCCTGGGTAACCAAGAAGCTGGAGGGACGACAGGCTGCTTTCGGACAACAAACCTTGGCGGCCTGTCGATGAAGTCAGGACTCAGAGCAGCGACCCCGCAGCTGGAAAACAGGCAGCGGCGGTTCGGACATCGGCTACTCAGCCTGCCGCTCGGAGATCAGGCGAGGGAGTTAGTTCGCGCACCGACAGCCATCGGTCGGAGACTCGTGCATGCCCTGGCATACGCGGGCAGGATGGAGACCACAGTTCTGCTAGAGGAGCCAGAGACCCTCGATGCAGAGATGATGCAGGACGAGGAGGCCGAAGACTAGGCTGAAGCAGAGAACGCACAGCCTGGACTCACAATGTTCATTGACGGGTCGCGACTAATGACGGAGCTACCTTTCACGAACCTGGTGTGATAGGCTTCTGGGCGCGGCCGCCGGCGCCACCCTGACCATCGCTAGTCTACGGTTCGTCCGCGTCACCACTGCTGCCCCTTCCTTCGTCATCTGCAGCTAAACCAGCCCCACACGCTCAAACGCACCACCTCCCCACGATGCCACTCTGGTAGCCGATATCTGGAATGCCGTGTGAGAAGGTGAGTCCCTGTCTGTTCTGTTTCCGCTTAATTGCGATTGCGCGTCCTTTTTGTGTTATCCTAACGCGTCTCTGTTTTTGCTATAGTTACCGTATAAACCCAGATGAGTCCTACTTTTGAACCCGGTTTAGCGCGCGCTAGTCCGCATATGGATAGCGCCTTGGCGGCAATTGAACGTCACTTAATTAGGAGGTCGTGAGGTCGTAGCTCGCAGTCGCCCTTAAGCCAGCATTGCGAGAATGTTAGATGTAGCCCTTTACAAAATACCCACGGAAAATCAAAACTACCAGAATCACAGAGGCAATAATGGGAAGTAGCAAAGTCAATTTCACTACACCAAACGCGCTTGACGCTGCTATATTGCAATTCACTGCTCTCGTTCTTACACCTATACTTCAAGAAGCTACGGGCGAAAGTTTAGACTACTAAGATGAAGATGATCATCTTTCGAAGCTGGTTGGCCCTCCACCTCTATCACTTCGCAAACCGAAACCGAAGACCGGCCTGAGGGCCAGGTAACTGTAGACCACTCGCGCAAGTTTACTCGCTGTTTCCTGCCCACCGTACCTGACCAACTCTAGGGATAATCAACTCCTTATAGCCGCCCACCCTTCCTCATCACCGACGGCGTGTGTTCGACAGGCTCGACGGGGTCGGCGCGCGCGTCCCCGGCGGACGCATCCTCGGCAGGCTCGGAGTACGAGGTTTCAGCAGTCTCGGCGGACGCCCCCCTCGGCAGGCTCAGCGCACACGGTCTCGGCATGTTGGTGGTTCGGTGGACGCGCTCTCTGCTGGCATGTTCTCGACAGGCTTGGTATCGGCAGGCTCAGTGGGCACTGTGCACAAGCAAGGGAAAACTTCCTGTTGAACCGGTGGGTTTAGCTTGAAGAAGTAAGTGGCTGGAGATGGTGCGTGGGCAGTGTGTGGTTGGGTAGGTGCCAGTCAAGAGCACCGGCGGATGACCAACCAACGTAGGAAAGAATAAGTGCTACTCAGAAGCGCCGTCCGAGGAAACGAGATATCACACTGGGTGTGGTGACAAGACCACCGAAAAGAGAGACCGATGGGACGAGCTTGACCAGTAATGCCGAAACACTTGCGATGAACGATACTGAGACACGACTAACAATCTGGAGCTACTTGCGCGGTACGACGGAATCACTTCCAATGAAGGAGACCGAGACACGAGCAGCGATCCGAAATCACCCAAGACACGACAAGTGATCCGGAATCATTTGCGTCAAACGACACCGAGACGCCAGTAACGATCCGAGATTCCTTAGGACCACCGACAGGACGAGCGCTGCAAGTGATCTGGAATCACTTGTGCCAACCGACGGAATCACTCGCGGCGAACGATCGAATCGGTTGCAACGAACAATACCGAGATACGAGTATCGATCCGACATCGCTCAATACCGATTGTACGAGCACAACAAGTGATACGGAATCACTTGCAACGGACGACACCGAGACACGAGTAGCGATCCGAGATCGCTCAAGACCTATAGGACGAGCACGAACCCTCGCCAGGACGACCAGAGTTTCCGCGAGTGCTAGACGAGAAGCGCCGAAGCGCTAAACGGCATTCCGGTAGATACCCCGCAGCCACCGCGGCAGGCAAGGACTGACCGAGAGGCTACAATGAGGGACATCCTTACACTTCACCTGAAACAGGGGGAAGTACTTGCCCTACCCCGATGAGCAACGCAAGCAGCTCCCCGAGAGGGTTAACCAACCTGCATAGCAGACGAAAGCCCTACGGAGTAGGCAGACCGAGGAGCTACGTTGCTTGTCGATCCAGACGGGTGTGCGGAAGTCAGGGTCTCGACACTGCCGGTTACGTAGTGCTATGGAAGAACGGCTAGTCCTGGGTGGGCATCAAAACTTACATAGGATTCAGCCAAGATGCTTACGATGCGGAGTGCGCCGCCCTCACCGGGGGCACTGGAATCGGCTTCGCAGAGGCAGACGACCACGGGGCGGGTCACATCTTCATGGACGCCCAAGCCGCCATCAGACGGATGGCCTCACGTGAGTCTGGCCCCAGCCAAAAATACGCACTCCAGACAAGGAAGCACATCACAGTGCTACAGAAAACCCAGCCGGATATCGTCACGGAGATCCGGCAGTGCCCAACGCACAGAGAAATACCAAGGAACTAGAAGGCCGACGAACGGGACAAGCTCGTGTCGGAGGAGCCAGACGCCCGCCTGGTCGAATGGCTTAGCTCCATGGACCAACCGGGGGCACGCAAGATGCCGCTCCTCAGTCCCTCGGGCACCTCAAGCGGGAGATCGCGAAGAGGGAATGAGCATAAGCCTGGCAGTGGGCTGCGGGCAGAACTCCAGGAAGAAATATAAGATGCCGGAGAGTCAGAGGCCCAACGGCGCGGTTGCGGGTATTCCCAAGAGGCTCGCCTCAAGGTTCTACCACCTGAATATAGGTCACTTCTTATCCGGGCTGTACGTATATTGGACAAAGAACCGCCCGACGGCCCAGTGCTGGTGGTGTCGATATCAGAAGCAGACGAGGGACCACGTCTTCAAGGTGTGTTCCAAGTGGAAGGGTCAGCAGAAGATACTGTGGGCGCAGGTGTTGAAGCAAAGCGGGAGGAGGAGACACCGGTTCACAATCTGGCACCTCCTTGCCGGCAAGAGGTGCAGCTGGGCGGTATTGGACTTCCTCTCTACTACAGATGTAGGTAGGCTAGTGCCGACTGAGGGAGACGCGGGGAGCCAGGTGTTTGAGTGCGAGCTCCAGGAGCGCAGGGAGTGGGAGGAAGACAGGCGGCCGTAGGCGGAGGAGCTGGGTGTGGAATTGGGCGCTGGGGAGGAAATACCGCTGTTCCTACCAACGCCCACTTTCATGGCAACCGCAGACGATGATTCAAGGGCGGGACTCGTTTCCCTTTGTTCTTTTCATCTCCTCGGATCCTGTTTTCTTTTGAAATCTGTTCGGTGCGATTCACATCTTCTTGGGACTGGGCTGAGGGCAAAGGGGAGCTTGCAACGTGCCTCCACCGCGCGGACAGTGAACGGGAAATCTGGATAAAAGGTTCGCCGCCATATCCTAGATAGGCTTTATGCGAGTATGGTTAAACTAAAAAAAAAAGTATAAGCTTCCGGCCTAGATTTGTCCGTGCAGAATTGCCTTTCTCTCGTCGAACAAGGTTTCTCTTGCCACAAGGCTTCGTCAGCTGGGCCGATGTCGTCGATGATTCGCAGTCGTTCGGAAGTAGCTCCCTCTACTTCCCACCAAAATCCCTCAAGAAGAAGTCCGGTCATTGCCCTATTATCATGAGTTCATTCGTCGTAATCGCTTGCCTCTGCTCGGCCACTCGAACGGATTCCTCACAACAGTTGTCGTTCGGACCGGACACGAGCCGCGCTGACCCTGATGGCTCAGTTGCGATGCTCGTCTTTCGATTGTCATATCTCGTTGGATAAGCGTCGTCGCCGCTCTCGCTATCTCATTCTCTTGTCCGTCTTCCTCCCCCGAAACGTCAGGGTGTGATAGAAAGAGGATAGCCAGAGTTCATGGGATGGAGTGTTGGCCAGAGTTTACCGGATGCAGTATCAACTGCAACGTCGGCAAAAATTGGTAGGGTGGCAAAATTGGGCGGAGAGCCCATAATTTGGCCTACACCCAATCTGGTACTTATAGCCCTATGCGCCATCGGGTTTTATTAGCGTCCGATTTTCGCTGTTCACATTCTTCCTCCCCCCGAATCCCTCCTCCACCGCACACCCAATAAATACACCTCTTCTCTAATCGTTGCGCTTCGTCTCGCTCAACGTGTTGAAGGAACCTGAAGTGTGGTAATACGCTTTTTCGTCCCCGTTCGCCCATTTGCTCTCTTCTGATCGTTATGCGTTACCGATCTGGTGCCCCTCTCAATACAAACTCCAACATGTTGTGTAGTTGTCCTCCACCGACGTCGATCGTACCATGAACGCGAAGTCGGAACCCCTATCAGACAGGCATTCTGCCGGTCCATCGGTATATTAATCCCACTTCCACGCCTGATTGAGCTGCTGATTCCTAAGCGATATTGTTTAGGAATTGCCGCGCGAAACCGACTCCGCCACGAATGCCAGGCCTGGGCGGCCGCAAGAAGACCTAGCTGCCCGGCAGTCGGTATGTCGATCTCACTCTTCCACTCTTGCTTCCGCTGCTGAGTCCCAACTGATGTCGTGCAGAAATCCAGGAGCGAAACCGACACCGGCATGAGCACTAGGCCAGAACACCCGCAACAAGTATTTCCTGCCACGCACTCGGTATAACTCATCCATGATTTCCATCGTTGTTTTAGCCTGCAAATTCTGACACATCTTTTTAAGGGCAATCCTCAGAACTCGGCACAGTCGACCCCGCTACCAGTAACACCCCTCTGCTTGCCCTCCTTGGCTCGTTTCTAATCCACCAACCCAGGATCTCTCGGTTCGTCGTCGGGGCCCTTGCGCACTGCCCCCTCAGTCGGCGGGTCCTTCAGAAACGCGAGAGTTTGTACTTCACGTCTTGTGCACGAGGTCTCACTGCCTGCTACCAATCCACCAAGACGAGATCATGCGAATCTATAGTGAATGGAACCGTGGTGGCAATTTTCTCAGAACTGCATCTCGACGCGAATTTGTGTCAATCGGCGTTTTGACTCTCTTAGTTTGGTTAGAGGTCAAGAAACTACAGACCCTGCAGGTATGCATGTTTTCGGAGAAGGGTGCTCGGAAACAAACTCACTCAGGGATAGGGTCAGCTTTTGGCTGCACTGCCTATTGGCTCAGTGCCGTCACTGGGCTCCTTCGTGCGAACCGTTGACTCACCAACCTCGTTGCAAACGCCGCAATACCCGCAAACCACCTCGTCGCGCTCAACGCAGTCGCCAAGCTTGGTCTCATTGGAGGGCCACTTGGGGTCATCTGGAGTGCAGTCTATTTCAGGGATCGCCTCCGGCGTAAGTTTGCGCGGACGACCCCAGCCAACAGTGGTGAGGGTTCCTAGTCCCAAGCTCTGACTGCGGAGGGGAGCGGCGTCGGAAGGGAGGTAGAGGAGCGCCCTGCTAGGGTTACTGTTCATTTCCAATGTCTTTTGTGGGTCGGGTGCTCTGCAATTGAAATTCGTTTTTGTCTTTCGTCGGTTGCATCCTCTCATAGAGTTTCTATTTTCCTCTTCCGGCTTATGAGAGCCCTTTCTTCCTTCGTCTTTGTCAGTCGCGTGCTGTGAGGGTTTTTTTTCTGTTGGCCGGGTGCTGGGGGTATGTTTTTTCTGTTTGTGGGTCGGGTGTCCTCAACGTTGTATTGGCAGCTGTTCCTGCTTCAGCCTGTTCCACGTACTTCCTTGGTATCTCTTGGGGTAGTTATACGCTGTCCAGTACCGAAATTGATACCTTCCTACACGGTCTTTCCGTCTCCTCCTGGTTCTCTTCGGCGGCGTACCGTGTCTGCTCCGTCTTCACCTCGATCGATGGCACCTTGAATTTTCTTAGACTCCCGCTTGTAGTGTGCTGTATACCAGCAGATTTCCCATTTTCCCCTCAAGCTATTTTTTATTTTATTTTTTGTTTATTCATACTCGCATTCGACCTATATAGATCATGGCGGCGTACATTTTGCCCAGTTTTCCTGTCCGCAGTCCGTGCAGTGGCGGCACGTTGCAAGCTGCCCTTTTGCCCTCCGCCTAGGCCTATCCCAAGATGTAGAGCGAACAAAGGAAGGAACATATGAAAGGAACTCGAAAGAGCGTGAAGGACAAAAGGAGAGATACAAAGGAAAAGCGCAGCTTGCCCCCTAGTCCTCATCTGCAGATCCCATGAAAGCGGGCGTGGGCAGGAACAGCGGTAGCTCCTCCCCGGCCCCCCACTCGGCCACCCGGCGCCTCCGCCTCCCGCTCGTCTTCCGGTCCCGGCGCTCCCAGAGCTCGCATTCGGGCACCGCACTCCCGGCAACACCCTCCTCCAGCAACAGTACCAGCCATCCCACATCTGTAGAAGAGAGGAAATCCAGCACTGCCTGCGCACACCTCCCATCGGCCAGTAGGTCTCGGACCGTCCACCTGCCCTTCCACCTCCCGGTCTCCTTCTTCACCTCCGCTCTCAGAATCTTCTGCTGCATCTTCCATTCCGGTCACACTTTGAAGAGATGTTCTCTCGTTTGCGAGCGGAAAAAAGAACGGGTCTCAAGCTATTAGTGTTCGTGACAACCGGGCTCTTGGCGCCAAGCGGGACTTCAGTAAAGCATTGGGAATGTAGCCAGACTCTGTAGACCATACACGTCACTCCTGTTTGATCTGATTCTGAACCCTCATTGATGACCGTCGGCAGGGAACCTCTCGCTTCGCAGTTTGCGTTTAGGATCTGGGATTATGGCTTTCCATGGACAACACCGGAGGATTCAAGCTGCTTTGTTGTGTGGTTGCGGTTGATTGGCTGTCTGAAGTGAGCGTGATGGCATTCATCAGTCTGGAGAGAACGAGTTCGACCATCTCCCTTCTCCATCATCCAGTTTATTGATTGTGCTGATAAGAAAGCGAGTTAGGAATCAGAGAATACATTACCATCGAGAGAGCAAGCGTTGACATCATCTCATCGATTTGTCCAGCATGGAGCCGTTGGGGAGCATACTTGCGACCTACCTCTTATCAGCTTTCATATCGGGCTGGCGATTGGTGCCTTGCGAGGAGGGAAACCGCTAGACTTGAGCTGTAGTTCGGGGAGACGCCATTTGCATCGGACATTGCAGCGTGCAGTACAACGGACAATCGTGAGATAGAGGATCTCTATCTTCCCCATCACCCGGGTTGTTGATTGAGCTGATCCGCGAGCGAATGAGAAAGCAAGAAAACCTCAACGCCGAGAACGAACGGCAACGCCACCGGTGCCGGGTCGACGAAGACCACCAGCGGAGACTACGGGGTACAACGAAACCTACGGAGTCTGGGAGCGGGCGCAAGAGAGAGGCGGTTCAGGAGAGTGGGAGTGAGGAGGATAGTCAAGAGGACGTCCTATAACATCCGGTGGCCCGCCGGAGGACTTAATGAAGGTGATAACCTTGCAGGAGATGCTGGATCTGGTCAGGAGACAACAGGAAAAGAAGTACGTAGAGGAACGGGAGGTTGCTTGGAGGAGTGACAACGAAGAGGAGAGCGAGGAAGATTCAGCAGCCGTTTACGGAAAGAAGGAAATCGAGATGGAGACGTTGGTGGACCCTACGTCGGTGATGATTCCGACGTTCGGAGGTACTCTGGAGGAGAAACTCGAGAGTTTTTTCAGCGGGTTCCATCGGGGGCCGTTCGCTGCGCAGTCTACCCACCATATCCGGACAACTAAAAACGAGCGAGGCAGAAAGTGATGGTTCTAGGGTTGATATAGAAGAATGCAGCGGAGAAGGTCTGAAGGAGTCGGAGTCTTTCCCTGAATCCGCGTGCGAGACCATGCATGCGTTTAAGGAGGCATTGAGGCAGGTATTCCACCAATCGGAACCATGCAGTGCCTAAGGTGAACCAGAGGAGGGCAACGGCATTACGGTATCACGAGGCACACTCCATTGAGCATCCAAGAAGGGGGAGAGAGGCCCTCCTGAGGCTTACATCCAGCGAGTGAAGTGGGTCAAGCGATACCTTCCGGCTACAGGATCATCGCCGATGTCAGGGTGACTGGCCTGCATGACTCCCAGGCAATGTACGCTATTAAGATGATTAGCACGTCCGACGGGTTACCCTTGGACACTGTGGTCGAGTGCTACCAGTGCTGCCACGCCATCGAGTGGTCTTCTACCCCTCGATTTCATCCCAGAGAGAAGGGTGTTCTTATACGAGCGGAAACAGGGAGGGTGCTGAGTGGATTGACCAACCTGGAAGGGACGACAGAGGAGAACCCCAGGCGGGTGAGGAGTATTCCCGCAGGAGTAGAGAATTGAGACAGTGCTGCGGGAGAGCAGAGGTCGGCGACGACTGAGCAAGGCCGAATCTCCATGGATGAAGTTATACAGCAAGCAGCGGTGTGTGCCTTGAACCGTTCGGCACGAGCTCGGGAGCAGGCGGCGTGGGAGAACCAAGGTTAGGGGCTCAAGATGTCGCATCGGCGTGGGGATATGGCGACGGCGGCTTGCACGGATACCACTACTTAATCTCGCAATGATGTCGGTATTGAATCTCGCAGCGCTGGTCCACCTAGGAGTGGTCCTGTAACGTCGTCGACGAACGGTGTGTGGTTCAGACCCGTCCAATCGCAAAGACAACCCAGAGTCGGGTTTAAGGAACGCAAACAACGTGGTACGGACACTGAATTCGGATAGCTAACGACGATATCAGTCAATAGTCCACTTTCTCCTCTGCTGAACCACCGAGCACATAGCCGCAGCCACCTTTACGCTGCAGTATTTGCGAAATGCGGCCGATCTTGCTATCCAGTAGAGTGCACCAGACCATGAACCCTCTTTACGTGTTGGCTACATCGACTCGAATCTAGTCAGATTCTTTTTTTTTTTTTTTTTTTGTTTATTCATTACTCGTATGCGACCTAGTTAGATCATGACGAGGTGCGTGCACCCATATGTACAATCCGATTCCCCGCCGCAAACCGCGCGAGGCGGCACAGTGCAAGCATCCCTTTGCCCTCCGCCCAGGCCTGTCCCAGATAGTGTGGAAGCGCACCAAGGAAATTACAAAGGAAACGAACCCAGAAACCAGCAAACCTAACCGTCCCCTACTCTGAATCTGCCATTGCCATGAACGACGGGGTGGGTAGGAGCCGCTGGTGTTCTTCCTCCCTCTTGTCCTTGACGCGGCGCTCCTCCGCCCTCCTCTCCTCTTCCCGCTCCGCTCTCTCCTGTAGCTACCACTCCGACACCTCACTTTCCGCATCCTTCTCTTCCACAGCCGGCACTGTCCTCCCGACGTCCGTAGAGGACAGAAAGTCCAGTACCGCCTGGCTCGCCCCTGGTTCAGCGAAGAGCTCATGAGCCTTCAGCCTCCTTCTTCCCTTACCAGTCTCTTCCCACACCTCCTTCCACAGCGTCTTCTGCTGTTTCCTCCACCTCGGGCACCCTTTCAAGAGGTGTTCTCTTGTCTGCCTGGGGTGCGGGCACCACCAGCACAGGGGGGTCGGACGGGATTTCGTCCAGTGCAGGTATTGGCCTGTGAGGCTGTGCCCCATCTTTAGCTGGTAAAACCTCGAGGCAAGCTTTTTGGCACTCCCTGCAACTGTGCTGTCTGGCCTCTGGCTTTTCAGCATCTTGTATTTTTCCTTGGAGGTCCGGCCTCCTGCCCACTGTCACGCCTCAGCCCACTTCTTCTCGGAGATCTCCCGCCGGATATTGGCGAGCGATCTGGCAAGCGGCATGGAGCGCGCCTCCGGCCGGTCCGTATAGGCCATCCATTCCAGCCCCTCCACTCTCCAAGCATCAGGCTCCTCTGCTGCGAGCTTCGCCCACTCATCTGCCTTTTCATTCCCTTCCACTCCCTCATGTGCCGGGCACCACCTGCCCTCGATGGTGATCCCTGGTTCCACCCTCCGGAGTGTCCTGATATGTTTCCTCGCCTCCAGGGCATACTTCTGTCCTGGTCCCGGTTCTTCGGATGCCATCCGCTGGATTGCCGCCTGTGCATCGGTGAAGATGGTAACGTGCTTTGGAACCGTGTTTCTCCTTGCTGCGGTTTCCAGTGCTCGTGCCAGGACCGCACACTCTGCATCGAAGGCCTCCTGGTTGTAACCCAGGTGGGTCTTGATACCCTTCCAGGTACAGCCATTCTTCCAAGCCACTACATACCCGGCAGCCCCACTTTCCAGTCGTAACCCGTCCATGAACATGACGAGCCCTGGCCTTTCTTTCTCTGCCTTCTTCCTTGCTTCCTCGTACTCCTCCTGAACCAGCATTGCGTCGAGGTGCTCGGGGTCTTCGAGCAAGACTGTTTCCTCCGTCGCTGTCCATTTGCGCTCTAGGGCCGCGGAAAGCCTCTTGCCGATCGTTGGTTTTTTCCCCCTGGTGTTGATCACCTCCCACGCCGTATCCCCTTGTGGCAGACTGAGGAGGCGGAGCCCGAACCACCTCTGCCTATTCTCCAACTGGTTGCTTGCTGGCCTGAGTCTGGATTCCATCGAGAGCACTCCCAGGTTGGTAGTTCGGAAGGCTCCCGTTGTTACCCGAGCCTGTTGGTTGACCAGAAGCTGCAGCTCTTCTGCGTGGCCTGTTGTGCCACATACATTGCCTCCCCTCCACCACAATTCTGCTCCGAACATGGCGACGGACTGAATGCATGCTGTCATGATCCTTCTGCAGTTTGTCAGGATGAGGACCATCCGTCCTGTAAGCCGTTGCAGATGAGCCATGGCATTCTGCCTGCTGTTAAGCCTGGTGGCATGGTGAACCTTCAGCGTGAGTTGCGAGTCCAGCCACACCCCGAGCCACCTCGTTGCCTCTTTATTGAATGGGACTATGTTGTCTCCCACTCTTACCTTGGCTTTTGCCTCAGCGCCTTTCCTCTTCCTCCAGAACATAGCTGCCTCCATCTTTCCCTAGTCGAAAGCTACCCCATTCTCCCTTCCCCATTCCATAGCTGCAGTCGCTGCCTCTGACAGCTTTGTGGCCACCTCTTTGTCATTCCTGCCTTCAGCCAACCACCCTATGTCGTCCACAAAGGATAGCCCTCTGATCCCTGGGGCGGCCCTTTCCACCGCGTCAAAGATTCCGGAAAGATATGTGATGAACCGGATGGGTGCCACTGAAGAGCTCTGAGGGACACCTGTGTCCACTGCATTGGGTTCCCCGACTTCACCATCCAGCACCAATTTAACTTTCCAGTCCGTCATAAAGCTTATCGTCCACCTAATGAGATCTGCCTCCACCCCCAGCTCCTCCATTCGCTTCCCCAGGAAGATCTTGTCGACATTATTGAATGCGGACTTGACGTCCATGAAGAGGGCTCCTGCTACCTATCCCCTGGCCCATGTCTGTTGCGTACATTTCTTCAAAACTGCAACCGCATCAATACAGGACCTCCGCTTGCGGCATCCGAATTGGCCTTCGTACAGCCCTCACTTGCACTCCAAGTGGTCTGCAATCAGATGTGCCGCCATCCTCTCTAGCAGCTTACTGATGATGTCGAGTAACAAAATTCATCAGGAAAAAAAATGTGCGTCCGGACACACAGGCTGCATCCTGACGCACCAGGCGCTCGGGACGCTCTGGACGCACCCTGGCAGCACACATACCGCTCCCAACGCAAAACGCACAGGCAATGTGAATTCGGACGCAGCTCGCCACGGCACCATGCGCCCGGACGCACCTCGCCACGGCATCTGCTTACCGGACGGAGCGTGGCAGGGCATTTTCGTTCTGGACGCACAGTGTCAGGGCATTTTCCTTCTGGACGCACGGTGTCAGGGCATTTTCCTTCTGGACGCAGCCGTGTCAGGGCATTTTCCTTCTGGACGCAGCCGTGTCAGGGTATTTTCCTTCTGGACGCAGCCGTGTCAGGGCATTTTCCTTGTGGACGCAGCCATGTCAGGGCAAATGGCATCCGGACGACGCGTGTCATGGCACCATGGTTATGCTGCCTGTCAAGGCACGGAACATCGCAGCAAATACTCGCGTCACATTCACAAACACGCAGCGGGTTCCAGGCATAGTGACTCAGTCCTGTCAGATAATATAGATGATTGGTTGCTTAATTTGTTCGTACAAGAATACGGAACCTCTATATATACAAATGAGATCCGCGATCCCGCGGGACCTAGTTTCCCCGTCGGGATATACTTCATCCGTCGGCGCCTCTCATCCCCGTCGCCACCTCTCATCCTCCGTCGGCACCACCTACCTCCGCCGTACAGAGTCTGGACGTCCAAATCTGACACTTCCCCTCGTACGGAAGATACAAAGGAGAAGGAGAGAAGGAGAGAAGGAGAGAAGGAGAGAAGGAGAGAAGGAGAGAAGGAGAGAAGGAGAGAAGGAGAGAAGGAGAGAAGGAGATGATCAGGATGTCGCTCAGCAACAGCAGCAGAGAAAAAGACAGTGAAACCCAATGTCCTCGGATGCCTCGTTAAAACTCGTAACCGTGTAAAAAAAAAAAAACCTCATGGGAAAAACACGGACATAGGAGAAAGAGTGCACCCTCCAAAGAAAGGAAAGTGAAAGAAACCTTATCGCGAAAGTGAAAGAAACCTTATCGCGAAAGTGAAAGAACCTTAT
>Ga0307508_10002579_pt1 | contig 19066 bp, 7 predicted proteins | sample 9_EM_MG_FD_203089 | JGI IMG/M metagenome (GOLD analysis project Ga0307508, IMG submission 203089) | Populus trichocarpa ectomycorrhiza microbial communities from riparian zone in the Pacific Northwest, United States - 9_EM | ecosystem: Host-associated > Plants > Roots > Unclassified | place... | reverse complement strand
ACATTCACATTACATGTGTACATGAAGATGATAAAGGCATTAGGAATTTTAACCACTTGAGCCAAAAAGCCAACCTAAAGCATATTATCCTTAGTGAGCCCTCTTTGAGCTTGTTTATCTTTTTTTTTTACTTTATCCATGTGTAAGCCTTAACTTTTTATATGTTTTCCTTTTCCCCTGGCCAAGGATTAGTTGAGCATATACTTGTTGATATCTCATGGATGATGGTTGGAAATTATGTGAAAAGAGAAAAAAAGTGATGCTTGATGAAAAGATGGGCAAAATTGCCCAAGGTGAAAGAAAAAGAAAAGAAAGGAATAGAAAAGAAAAGTGTTCCTTTATGTTCTTAAGATTTTATGTTGCTGGAGCTTGAAATCAAAAGAAGTTAAGCACTGGTGATTAAATATGGAAAATTTGTGTGCTTTAATGGGATATCTTTTTCAAAAGATCATTTTTTTTTAGAATACTCTATTTTCTTTGGTTTTAGCCTTTCTTTTCCTTTCTTTTACCTCACCTTAACCTTAGCCCCATTACAATAAAAAAGTAAGACCTTTTGATTCATGCATTGCTTGTAATATTTTAGTAATGGAGATGAGATTGAAGCACATGCTTATGGTGGAACATATTCATTGATTGAATTTGAGAGATCTAAACACATGAGCCCTAAACACATGAGTGTTGGAGTGTATATCAATGAGAGGACTTATCACTTTGGCTTGGCATAGATTTCATTTAAATCCCAATGATTATTTGAGTTTTGAAGTTTGCATGTAAATAAATTCATGAAAATTTATGTTCTTTATCCTTCTTGATTGCATTTTTGTTTATAATGCTTGTATTCTTGGACATTGATGGGAGATTAAGAGATTAGTCATAGTTATTTTACTTATTTAATTTAAGTTTGATTTCATCTCTCCTTTCTCGAGGATGAGCAAGAGCTAAGTGTGGGGGTATTTGATGCAACCATATTATTTAGAGTTTTACCTATATTTACCTAGTATTTTACCTATGTTTTATATATTAAATGCCTTGATATTCTTTGTTTTATGTTTTAAAGGCACTTTTGGATGTAAGATTTAAAAATAAGTAAATTGGAGATAATTGACAGATTTAACCTCTGATAGATGTTTTGTGCAGAGCTTGAGCTCTAGAGGTTGAAATGAAGTGATTGTAGTGGAATTAGAAAGCTAACATCCATACCTTTCTATACATATATGGCAAGAAAAAAAAAGAGAATGGAAATCGCAGCCTTCAAATTCAAATCATGCATTCTGCCAATGCTGACTTTCGGCCATTCGGACTTGAATATCAAGAGCTATAGAAGTCCATTTGATACAAACTCAATTTTGTTGGATTCCTAACTCGAAGACATATCAACCTACCAAAGTTCAATACAAAATGAGCTCATATAAAAGAGATATGATTTTTCTAAGATGACACATGAATTCTGCCAATAAACAGGTTTTGTGAAGAAACAAGTCCAAATTACATCTCAAAGCATCCAAACCGACATCCAAATCTTTATTTTGGCAACTTGGCTCCTCTAAGTCAAAAGTTAAAGTTTGAAGGTTTTATGCAAGGCTATTTCTCCTTTTTTAGGAAAATAGTTATTGAAATACTTAAATGTAAATTGTCTACTTAGAAAAGGACTATTATGTAGGAAAGGGATTAGGGTTTCGCAGGATATAAAAAGAAACAGAGAAAGGAAAGAGAGGGCGGCCAGAAAAGAGAAGAAAAACACCCTTTCCTCCAAAAGAACCTGAAATCATGCATTCTTCTTTCTTTTTTATTAGTTGTTCAATAGACATGCAAGGCTACACTCTTTTTCTTTGTTGCAAGGACATAAAAACCTTTGGATTTCAAGAACTGTGAGATTTATTCTACCTTTTCTTTTCAGTTTATATGATGAATATGTTTGTTTTCCTATACTTATGTCTTATGATTGTTTATTTTAATTGCTAGAGCGAACTGTAAGTTATTATTATGGACAATCTATTGCTAAGTTTGATATCAAAACCGGAGTTGTGGTATATAAACTTGTGAAATAACTGAGTTTAATAATTGTAGCGGATCTACGTTATTAACCGTAAGGAGAACATTCGAACAACTCAAACATAAACTGCGAACAATTATGTTGTCTAGATTAATCAATTTATCTAGTTCTTAAGGTTGCCATTGAATTAACTTACTAGTGCGGACACTATGATTATTTGATGGTTAGGGGTAGTTATATGGCGGATTTGTTAACTAATCGATGTTAAGAATAGATAAAGATTCAGAATATAAATTGATGTTTCATTTCAATGATCGATTCTGATTTCCGTAGGTGGATGTTTACTTGAAACCAAGGTTTGCTCTCTTGATTGTTTAATTCTACTATAGTCTAGATAATCTCAAAACCCCCCTCAAATTACATAACATCTAGCATAAAAATCTGAACTAAAACTTCCTCGTGGGATCAACCTCTTGCTTGCTCTATACTATCTTGTTTATTTAAGCTAGGGTAATTATTTTGTGTGACTGCGACATCGCAACAAAAAGGAAAAAGTTTTGGGTTTAATAATAAAATTATGATTAAGGTTCAAGAGTCGCCACCTGGTATTAAGGTTACTAGGAAACCTATGGTCTGCAAGACACTGAGTAAGGGACTGATTGTGCAAAAGGAAGATGCATCACCACTAGTGCACCCTACATAAGGTAAGCTGCATTGTTGTTTGATTGCTTTTCTAAGTCAAGTTTCTATCTGTTGGTCTTCTTTTAAGGTTTAATGCAGATCTCCCTTCGTGAGAGAGTCTCTACCTTATTGGGTGAAATCCTAGTCATTCTAAAGTCCAAATTTTAGCATCGCATTTATTTTGCACTTTGTATCTTTAATACCTAAGGGTGTACTCTATTATGTAATGTTACATCCCCAAATGTCAAAGTCTACATCTAAACCCTAATATAAAATGAACAAAATAATTGGTAAAGGGTTTCTGACATTTTGGCCAAATCCAAATGGATAATCATAAACCGGTTATGATATCCATTTTTTTTGTTATTTTTTTTAAAACATGAGAAAGATGCAATTTGTTTTTTGTTTTTTTATGAAAATATGTTTGGAAAACTTTTTAGGATCTGGGCATATGTACGAAAACAAAATATATATTTTTTGTTTTTTTAAGGGGAAATTAAGTTAAAAGATTTGAGATTTTTTTTTTTAATTTTTAAGTTTTTTTTTATGTTTTGGAGAAAATCAGATATTTTTATACCGGATTTGTATCTTACAGTGTAAAAATACAACCTATTTTTATGGAAAATTGGTAGAAAAACAAGCAAGAAAATCAGAATTTTTTTGAAATGGTCCTCGGAATTTGTTTTGGATTTTTTTTAATATATATAATATTATAATATATATTATTATGATAATTATATAATTATTATATATATATATTAGGTTGGGCCTAACCCACCTGGGTCTGGTTGGGTCGAAATCGACCCAATTGATCCGGTCTTTTTTTATTTTTCTTGTTTTTTAGGTTTGGGCTGGGCTGACAAGGTTTCAGCCCAAACTCGGGGGGTTAATTATATCCCCCCTACATGCAGAAAGAATTATCGTTCTGCATGCATGATGACAATGGCCGGGGAGGGGCGAAGAAGAGAGGAGGGGACTATCTGGCATGGAAGGAGAGGCCGGTTGGTCTTGCTGTTGACTGGTGGTGGAGTTATGGGAGGAGACGCCGACATCAATTGCTGGATGAGAGAGAAGGAGAAGAAGGTGAAGGGGAAGCTCGCGGTGGAGGAGCTGCTACTGCTATGGAGGAAGAAGGACAAACAATCAGTGGAGAGGGAGAAGTGTGGTGGCGTTGATGGAGGAATTGGTGGTTAGCGTTGGCAGTGGGAAGAAGTAGGAGAAACCTTCAGCTGGGAGGAAGAAAGAGAAGAAGGCAGAGAAGAGAGAGAAGATTGTGGTGGCTCCTCCTTATGTGAGGTGGTCGGCTGGTGGTTATGCTAGTGAATTGTGGTGGAGATGGTGGTGATCAAGCTGGTGGTGAGAGTGGTGATGGTTGAACGCCACAATGGAGAGAGATGGAAAAGAGAAACAATGGTAGAAAAAGAAAAAATCGAGGTGGGGGAGCTGATTTTTTATTGACTTTGGCCTCTAATTTCTCATCCCAAAGGCCATGAAATCCACATTTATTTATATAGGGTGGAAGAGGGATGTCTGGTCTCCACTGGTATCAAATCTTAGCCCTTGGTTTAATGCGAAAGGATCCCAACCGTTGGCTTAAAGTAGCGATCATGCGCTATTAGATTTGTTGCAGGAAATGATTGGTCGGGTTGACCACTTTGAGGCGATGCCACAACCACTATGGCCTCGATGTGCTAGAACGGATCTACTGGCGTGTAGTCAGGTGTCAAGTGATCATTTTGGTGTAAGTTTTGTTTAATTTGGTGGAGAGATGAAGCATAAAATGCCTTGGGAAGGAGGTTACTTGAGCAACCTCTCTTGAGAAGAAGATGAACAGTCAAGCTCAAAACGACGCTGATTTGGTCTTTTTTTGTTTAGTCCTTCGATTTTTTATTTCTTTCAATTACACCCTGATTGGCTTCAAACTTTTAATTTTGTTCAATTTTTCCCTTAACAAACTTCAATTTTAGCCCCAGATTTCAGCACCCTTTTTGTCTCTCCAGTTTTGGGCAAAATGAGGTACAATTAGGCTCCTGATTCTATCCAAAATTGCAGCTTGATTTTTCATACATGTGAAATCCTCTCAGCTTGCTTTTGCCAAAATGTCAATCTTTATTTTATTATTTTATTTTTATTTTAGGAAGAGAAAGTCGAATTTGGGAAATAACCTAGAAATGGGTTATGACAGAGCTGATGGACTGTTTCTCCTCCATGTATATGTTGGATCAGAACGATATTTGTATATGTTGTTCTCCTCCATGTCTTGTACATTGTCACCGGAGAGATCTCCTATATCAGTCTCGATTTTCTCCTTTGTCCATCGTTGGATCGGGCTATAATTTGGCTATGTTGTTCATCCTGATGCTATCTAGATTCTAAACAATGGAGATCATAAACTAACACTCCGAACAAAAGTTATACGTCTTGCACAGTAGGTCTACAATTTTAAGTCAGTTCGGTTAAACCCAAGTTTCTAACAATTTCACCATTGGATGAAGTTGATATTTGGATATGTTATACTTATAATAATAAATTACAACTTGACTGTATGGATTGTTTGGATTATTATTCATTTGTTATGTATGGTTGTTTGAAATAGTTGCAAGAATTTGTTTTGTGTGCGCACTGAAACAACCCCAAAATTAAAAGGAAATGGAGCATTAAAGAGACTTAATTTTTGGGAGACTTTGGGGGCTGTTGTGACAGCCCTGAAAGTCTGTATTTAGGGGGGGGCTAAATACCTCTAAAAAAAAAGGCGAGAATGACAGCCTTAAGTGTAGAGTTGTTAGGGATCCAAAGTGTCTCCAAGAAACTAAAGCAAGACTGTTATGGCAGCCCTACTAATGGGTGTTAAGGGGATGATTTGGACAACCCCAAGAACAAAAAAATAATGGTAAATTAGAGTCCCATGTAAAGTGATTAAGGTGAGGTAAGTTTAGGTTAAGAAATTAGCTTGGAAAAGTCTACACAGTTCGGGTTAACGGGTGGCTATGTGAACGTGAAATAATGATCTAATTTAGATATGGAAATCTTGCATGAAATCATATAATGATGCTTGCTAGTTGATAAGAAAACATTAAAAAGGGGAATGAATGATATTAAATGATGGTCTTGTGTGGAGTAAGAGAGGCATCGACTGCGGGACCTCAAGCTAGCAGAAACGGGACCACTGAGTGGAATAGGTATGTGTTTACCACCTCATCTCTTTATATTTTAAAGAGTTTAATATATTCTGAAATTTTATTTGTTTATGTTGTATGTTGATTTATGATAGTAAAGGATGAGAAATTTGAGAGTGGAAACAGGATTAAACATGATGGTTGGTGTCATGAGTGTTGCCGAGAAAAAAAATTGTCTAAGATTACTGTGCTTGTTATCCTAATTTCTAAAGACAACTCGGATTGATATAAAAGTCGACCATACGAAGAGAAAAGAGGAAATGGGGGAAATTGTGGTTTTCCTCATTGAATCTATTATAATAGGTTGCTTTTGATGTGAATTTGTGTGTGAATTGAATGAAACTAGCATGAAAGGAATGAAGGAACTCTTGGTTCCTTAAGGCCGTGCTTTCAACCAATTATGCATCAAAGGGGGGATGATGTTTAATTTGACATATTTAGCTTAATGAAGTGTGTTTAATTATGTCAAAATGAGGAAAAATGCATGTAGAAATGGCAAGGATTGTGTTTAGAAGAATATTGTTTGGAAAGTTAGTAAATTCGATAAAAATATTCTATTTTGACGTTAAGAGGGAAGATTGAAATAAATAGACTAAATTGCTTTTAAAAAGATATTCTTGACAATATTATATAGTATGTGATATGGCTAGGGGTTGAGATAAAAGAGGGTAAGTTGAATTGTGGATGTTGTGTGTTAATGGAAAGGTTGATGAATCTGGATAGATTCATCTCCTAACTTTTAGAGAGAATTTGAGTAAGAGGATTAGGGAATTAGGATTAGGTTCCTTTATAGTAATTATAGTTTTATATGTTGACTAACTAAGTAAATTGGTCTTACTCAATTTGGAGTTATAGAACTCCAATTATGAGTCATCAACCGAGACTGGAGCATGATAGACCCTATAAGGCAGTAGGTCTGATTTGTTGACAAATAATTTCGAGTGTCTTTGAGGAAGAACTGGGTTCTCCTCCCCTCAGGGTACTTGTAACCCCAGGTCTTAGCTTTCCAACGAGACCAACCTCGCTTGAAACGGAGTCCTAGAACTCTAGATATAGTCAAAAATCTGAGGAGAGGTCAAAATGCGACATCTGCTGGCAGATTCAGAAAGTCACTAAAACGACTATTTAAACGCGTTAAGGGTACAAATTGGGTCCTTTCCCTTCAGAGAACATCTGATATTACATCTTAGCTTCCAAAAGAAACAAGCCATGTTCGAAATGGGAATTTATAATGGTAACTATGGTCGGATAAAGAATGACGATATTAATGGGTTAAAGTGGTATCGGCTAACATACATTTAGTGTATGTTAGGATCCTGGGTAAGGGGATCACCATGCATCGATGCCTATGGGGCATGGACTAGCATACATTTAGTGTATGTTAGGATCCTGGGTAAGGGGATCGCTATGCATCGACGCCTACAAGGTGATGATGATACCGGTGAAATTGGTATCGACAATCTGTTAGGTGGAAATAGTTGTGGTTGATCTTATAGAATCTTGAATGGAAATTGAAAATGGAAGATTAAATAGTTTTAGTAGTTGAATGAGAAAGAGTTCCAATGGAAACAAAAAGGAAGAAGTGGATAGAATATGAATACATGTTTTCCTTTTTAAATTGTTGGATATTTGTTTTACTATATTTATTGTGATATTTATGTTTCAATAATTTGTATTTTGTTTCAAGACCATCGCATGCATGACAAGAGTAGATCCTAGCTTTTTTTACTTTTTGTTATCTAGTTCTAGGGAGTATATCCATGTATTTTGAAATATTAAAATATTTATATAACATAATTTGTATAATTGATGTTTAAACTTAAATAGATGAACTTAACTCTGAAATTCATATAATCATGTTCCATGTATGCATGTTTATCTCATTTATTCTTCTATAATGATATTTGTTGTTCAATGTAAATTATATATATTGTGGTTGTGATGATGATGTTTGTGGGATTGAGACCTAGGACGATTGGGTTGTGATTGATTTATGAGATGTGAGATATTAGAAGTGTAAATAAGGTATATATCGATAACTTGGGACCTTCCGGTATAGGGGAGACGCTGATGAAATTTCGGTAGACTTTTATATGCATAAAACAAATTACTACTATTTTTACGTACCAAATCGTAGGAAAGTAACTATAAATACATATGGAAGTGTGGGGTGTTACACCTATGGTCTGCGAGAGTTTAAGTAAGGGACTGATTGTGCAAGGGAAAAATACATCACCCCCAGTGCACCCTACCTAAGGTAAACTGCATTGTTGTTTGATTGTTTTTCTAAGTCAAGTTTCTATCCATTGATATTCTTCTAAGGTCTGAGGCAGATCTCCCTTCGTGAGAGAGTCTCTACCTTATTGGGTGAAATCCTAGCCATTCTAAAATTCAAATTTTAGCATCGCATTTATTTCGCACTTTGTATCTTTAATACCTGAGGGTGTACTCTATTGTGTAGTTTTACATCCCTAAATTTTTTGATAAAGGGTTTTTGACATCTAAACCCTAATATAAAATGAACAAAATGATTGGTAAAGGGTTTTTGATATTTTGGCTAAATCCTTACGGATAAACTGGTTACGATATCAATTTGTTTTGCCTTTTTTTTTAAAAAACATAAGAAAGATGTAATTTGTTTTTGTTTCTTTATGAAAATATGCTTGGAAAACCTTTTAGAATCTGGCTGCATGCATGAAACAAAATATTTTTTATTTTTTTGAAAGGGAAAATTAATTTAAAAGTTTTGAGATTTTTTTTAATTTTATTTTTTTTAAGAGATGTTTCGGAGAAAACATGATATTTTAATACCGGATCTATATCTTACAATGTAAAAATACAACCCAATATTGTATAAAATTGGTAGAAAAACATGCGAGAAAATAAAAAATATTTTGAAATGAACTTGGAATTGTTTTTGGATTTTTTTGGTTTTTTTAATATATATATATATATATATATAGATATATTATTATTAAATTTATTGGGCTAGACCCGGCCTAATCAACTAGGCCTAACCTAGCCGAGTCTGTTGGGTCGACTGGCGGCCCAAAAGGGTTGGGCTAAAATTGGCCCGAATAATCCGGTCTTTTTTTTTGGGGTTTGAGCTGATCCCGGCCCAGCCATTTGGGCTGGGCTAACACGGGTCCAGCCGAAACTTGAGAGGTTAATTATTTTCTCCCCCTGCATGTAGAGCGAATTATCATTCTGCATACAAGATGACAATGATCGGGGGGGGGGGCAAAGAAGAAGGAGGAGAAGAGAGGAGGGGAGTATCTGGAGTGGAAGGAGAGGCCGACTAGTCTTGCTGTTGATTGGTGGTGGAGTTGTGGGTGGAGACGTCGGTGTTAGTTATTGGATGGGAGAGAAAGAGAAGAAGAAGAAGGGGGTGCTCACGGTGGAGGAGTTGTTGTTGTTTTCGTTATGAAGGAAGAAGGAGAAACAATAAGAGAAGAGGGAGAAGTGTGGTGGCATTGATGGAGGAATTGGTGGCTGGCGTTGGCTGTAGGAAGAAGAATGAGAAACCTTTGGCTGTGAGGAGGAAGGAGAATAAAACAGAGGAGAGAGAGAAGCTTGCGGTGGCTCCTCCTTACATGAGGTGGTCAGCTGATGGTTATGCTAGTGAATTGTGGTGGAGATGGTGGTAGTGAAGTTAGTGGTGAAAGTGCTGGTGGCCGAGAGCCATGGTGGAGAAACAATGATAGAAAAAGAAAAAACTGGGGGGGGGTGATTTTTTGTCAAATGTGGCCTCTAATTTCTCCTCCCTCAGGCGATGAAATCCACATCTATTTATAGGGGTAGAAGAGGGACATTTGGTCTCCACTTGTACCAAATCTTGGCCCTTGGTTCGATGCAGAAGGATCTCAATCGTTGGCTCAAAGTAGTCATCATGCGCTGTCAGATTTGTTGCAGGAAATGGTTGGTCGGGTTGATCACTTTGGGGCGATGTCATAGCCACTATGGCCTCGATATGCCAGAACGGATCACCTGGCATGTAGCTAGGTGTCAAGTGATCCTTTTGGTATAAGTTTTGTCCTATTTGGTGGAGAGATGAAGCATAAAATGCCTCAGGAATGAGGCCACTTGAGCAGCCTCTTTGGAGAAGAAGATGAATAGTCAAGCTCAAAATAGCATTGTTTTGGTCTTTTTTCTGTTTAGTCCTTCGATTTCTAATTTATTTAAATTACACCCCTGATTCGCTTCAAACTTTCAATTTGGTTTCAATTTTGCCCCTGATGAACTTCAATTTCAGCCCTAGATTTCAATGCCTTTTTCATTTTGATCCTTGGTCTCAGATTTCTCCAATTTAACCCCTAATTGACCATTAAACTTTCAACCCCTAAAAAATAAATTTGAACTCCTAAAATTTCAATCTTCTTAATTAAGCTCAAATTGGGCTTCGAAACTTAATTTTTCACCAATTAAGCCCCTAATAAATTTAATTTGACCTAAATAAATCCTTCAATTGAATCTAATTTAGTTCTTAAACATAATGAAACTTTAAATTGGTCCATGATTAAATTAAATTTGCCTATTCAAAATCTAATTATGTCATTAGGCTTAATTTATATGCAGATTCATCCAATAATCATATAACTTGACCTTGAATTTACATTGTCTCTCTAGTTTTTGGTAAAATGGAGTACAATTAGGCTCTTAATTCTATCCAAAATTGCAGCTTAATTTTTCCTACATGTGAGATCATCCCATCTTGCTTTTGCTAAAATGTCAGTCTTTATTTTATTTATTTATATTTATTTTAGGAAGAAAAAGTTGAATTTGAGGAAAAACCTAGAAATGGGTTATGACAGAGCTGATGTACTGTTTCTCTGAATTATAAACCTGCACCACAAGCCTTAAACCAAAAGTGTATTTCCTAAGCCATAGAGCTAGTGGAGCACCATTCATCATTATCAAAGCATATGAATACATGGAATAAGTTTGGGGGTGTCTTAATTTGTGGAGTTGAGGCAATAGAACATGTTGTTATGTTGAATTATTTTAGTTTTATAAATTTAAGTAAGAAAAAAAAAAACAACTTGTTCTAACTTTAGTGAAGGGTTGGAGATTTGGAAGGTGAAGTATCGTTCCTTGGTTTGAATGAAAATTTTTCTTTTAAACGATCAATGGAGAAAGTTAATATGGCTGTAATATTTTCAAGTTTAAAATGTCTAGATGGAGTGTTTGATATTCTATGTTTGGTTTTGGGTAATTTGGCTCCATTAGTTTATACACCTCTGAGCTACCCTACCGAAGATTTCCTACCCTGAACCGAACCCCATTACAACCCTTATAAAGACCTTATAATTTATGTAATGCATGAAATTCAAGTGGTGGAGAATGAGAATATTTGCAAGCTTATGGTAGATCATTTTGAGTGGAATGAAATTGAATGAAACACTAACCTTTCAAAAACATGAGAAATGAGTGACTATTCCTGCGAGGTCTATGCATTTGGTTACTTTATTTTCAAGTGGAAAAACTTGTTGAGCATTTTTAAGTTGTTTAGACTGTTATTCATGATATGTTATGATGATTTGAAAGTTTAATTCTTGTTTATTGATGGCATTACATTTTTTACATGGAAAAAGTAAAATTGAAATTTTGCCCAATGATGTGCAAAAGCTACGTGTGGGGGAATTTGGAAAGTGCAAAATACACATATGTTTTTATTCCTTCTACACTATATTTTTTTAATGTATTTTGAGCTTATTTGAGCTAGTTGGAATTTATTTTTATGAGTATGGTGTACCTAGGAAACCTTGTGAATTAATTGCTAAAATATAAGAATTTCTGCATTTTATGTTTCGAACCTTGCTTCTTGTAACAGATGTTTCACCGAGTTATAATTTTCAAATATGAATGTGGGCTGAATAAAAGTTAAAGTACACATATCAAGCTTTCCAGGAAGGTATTATGGGCATAAATCCAAGTTCATTTGGACCTTTAATCAAACCTACAAAATCGGGCTCAAATCCTCCTTGCAGCAGGATTCTCTACTTTCACACTACAGATTCAAACAAGCATATTTTGAGCCTCAAACATTGAAATCATGCGAGTCAAAAGCCTAAAATTATCTACACATCCAGGAATATAACTTTTATGAAGGATTCCAGGTCAGACAAAATCGTTTTGAAGGTGAAAATAAAGATGCAATTTGAAGGACAAGATTAGTCTCCTAATTTGCTGAGGAAACTAACGGTGTCGAGCATACTATTATGACTGAGAGTATGACATAGAAATGGTGGGCCTTAGGAACTAAAAAAGGTGAAGATCAAGCCTTTAACATGCCATGAATGAAAGAATACAGGTGGGATGGTCGGATATTGCAAGAAACCAAGTTAGAAACAAAGTCTAAATTGCAGCAGAGTTGGAATTATAGCAGAGTTGTGATAACAGCAGAGATCATTTTCAACACAAATTCTGAGAGATTTAACCACCCTTAAGGACCAGATAAAGAAGGAAGGAGTTAAGTAGCATAAGGACTTTTAATCAGCCTATGAATTATGAAGAAATTCGGCAGCCAAGGGAGAGAATAAATAGAGCAGAACACAACTGAAGCAGGAGTCTGCAACATTCTTTTCTTCTCTGCTTTTGTTAATTTTCTAGCAACTATGAACTAATTCCTAATTTTAGTTCAAAAGGAATACACACCATCTCTATTGGCAAGTTGTGAGAAGTAACGTTATCATTATAATTCTTTCAAATTCAAGTATTTATTTTTTCTTGTTCAGAATTATGTTATTGATTGTTATTCAAGCTTATTGAATTGTTTTGAGATGACATGTATACTTTCTAGTTTCTTTCAATACGTAATTGTTGTTAGGGCCTAGAGTAAGAAGCAAAAGAATTAATTTGATTGATGCAACTCCCATCTTGATTTATTAGGGAAGCATAAACTAAGTTAAATTGTCAAGCTTTTGAACGTTTTCTTAGAATAAATGCATAGACTTTACTCCTAAGAGTACTGCCGAGTGAATGAGAATTGCTTTCAATGTTAAATTCGCTTGATGGTAAGAAATTGATTAGAGAGTTTTGTCGTAATCTCGTTGATTTCCCTTAGCTTTAAGGGATATTGAATTTATTTGCTTGACGTGAAAGGATATTTATTTTACTTCGATGATCAACAAAGTTATAGAACGGATGTGTGGACCCTTGAACTAATTTAACGACATATCAATTTATTATTTTTAGAATTATTGTTTCTTTAATTTTTCATTCAAATCCCCCGTTCTTTTTCATTCAATATATTGTAGGAAGATTAAACAAAATTCCCCTTGGGTTCGACCTGGTTTTCACGATCATACTATAAATTTATTTTGTTTGTGATAGTTAAGTCAGAATTATATTTTGAAGGTTCTGACGACTGACCATTTATCAAAGCTAATCATAAATGTTCAATATCCTTGCCACAAATCATGTGACTTTGGCAATGCACAGAAATTTCCCATTAGTATACTATTTCCTGTGCGTAAAATTTCCCATTAATTATGTTAGGAAATTTTTGTAATATAACTTATTACCGTATTTCGGTTGTAATAGGACAATATTTGTATAAATGGAAGATTTCAAGATGTTACTTAATTTCACCCTTATTTGATTAAGTTGGAAGTTTAGGAATATTAGTAAGACTTTAGTTATTAAATGTATTTCCTTATGTATTTTGCTTCTTTTAATTACATGATGGTGCATGATAGTTTAATCTAATTCAAATTATTCCTTTCCATTATATTATATTATTGATTATGGTGATGTGAGTGAAAAAGATATGTGATTGATTTTGGTTGAATAAAAAGATAAGGTCCAAGATGGTCCGTCTGTGTCTTATGGATTTTAAGTGTGGTATTATATATCATAATGTTGATAATTTGGTATTTTGAATTTATGGGCAAACTCTACCAAAATTTTGATGGAGAATACATTTCAAAAGATAAAAAGTAAACATATATTATTATGCTTAAACTAGTCAACCGACTTAGTTTATCAATTGATTCGGTTGACCGCTTGATGAAATGGGCAATTAAAATTCCTACTGTCTCAATCGATCAATATAACCGATTGACCAAAATTTTAGATTGAATTAATCCAATCGATTATTAAAATGACAGTGTACTTATTATAAGAAAAATTCCTCATTTTTTACATTATTGAAAAGGAAATTACATGGAAATTTGAATCCAAATAATTGAGGTTGTTGCAGCTTCCTTAGAGCGTTAAAAAGATTTATCCCTTCAAAACAAGTCCTAGTTGATGCAAGCAACACTTTTATCTCACTATTTGCATTGTTAAAATGCTTGATCAATTTTTTATGTTCATCTATTTTAAGATTTCCATGCATGCATAATACATCTTCACCTTGGATCTAATTGAAATTTAACTCAAAGGACATTCTGCATTCTAATGACAAGTCTTTAACTACTTGTTGACTGATCTTGACTTTGTTTTTGCTATAGTGATACATTTTTTATTGTTAAAAAATTTAATAATAGATTTATTGGTTAGTTGTTATAATCTCATTGCCAACCTAAACATGCATACAACAACAAAAATACTTGTATAATTATTGAAACAATGAACGCATCTTCAAAATTATACAACAAGTGTAAATATAATGCATTATAAAGTACCAATAAATATCCATTACAATTCTAATTTTATTACACAATGAAATATCACATCTAAATCAGTTCAACACTTTTTAATTAGAATCCTCCTCTTCATTTTCTTCATCGTCATGTCCAACATCATCTTCTCTATTGAATTCAATGTCAATCTCATCATTCGTTATTGTTTTTTCTATGTATACTGATACTCAATATTATATTTAACTCATCAACATCAACATCAACATCAACATCAATATAAGTATTCTTAATGACATAAAAATCTAGATTTTCTAACTCAGCAAATAGAGCAACTCGATATGCATCAACTAGCTCATCCATTTGAAATACATCGTCTCCCCCAATTACTTCATCTTCAACAACCTGGACATGACTTTTAGGTTTGGTTTTCACAATGGATAATCAATCAACTATATTATGATCTTTTCTAAACGAATGAGTGTATATATAATACACTTGTTGACATTGTTTTGCAAAAAATAAAAACATCAATGATGTTGTAAGTCTAACTTTTTCATTTATTTCAACCAAACCATGGAGATGATCTACTTTAATTCCTCTATTGGTATCATACAAATAGAATTTGAATAAAAATATTATATCTTCTGATATATGATATCACAATTCAATAATCTCTTGTAACTTGCCATAATAATCAACTTCAAACTCATTGGATATTGAACTATTTACTCAATCTCCACTATTATAGGTCTTTCTACCCTCACATATTATTCACTATGAAAGAAATATTCATTAATGAAATATTAATTATAACATTTGATCTTTCTTTCGGTAACCAAGGATAAAAATTTAAAACCACCAGTATTGACTTCCATGTTGAACACCTAGTAAAGAGTTTCTTCCCACATCCAGCAATGTTCGATCCTTTTAATAAAATAAACAAATTTCAATATTAAAAATTAACGATAATCATTAAATAAACATGTAAGCTTTAGAAACATACAAGTCTCTTTTTGTTTATTATAAAGGAGAGGTTTGAATTTGCAAAAAAGGAATCTAATGTCACTTAATTCTTAATTAAAATAAAGTTAAAAAAAAACCATTACTATACTATTTCCTCCCACTTTCTCTCTCTTATTAACTAGTGTTTCACATATGCATTGCAATGACCATACGTGATAGATCATATTTCATGCATGGTAAATTTCAATAATATTCTCCAAATAATTTTAATTGAATATTTTATTGAATCTTACTTTTTGTATGCTAAAAACTAATAAATAAATCCAATCCTTTTCTTTTTTATTATCGAGCATTTTTTTTATTGAAATCATCCTCATATTTTCTCTCTTCATTGCTACCACCCCCACCTCTTGTTATTACTACCATTAACTCCTTATAACTACTATCAATAGGATTTAATTTGATTAGGATAATGAAGCCAACTATATTAATTTGTTTCACACAAACATAAAATAGCTCTTTTTAAAGGAGAATCATGCGCTAAAAACCATATGGAAATGTAAATTCATATGAAAGTTCTTTTTCAAGACCTTAGTACCAAGTTTTTATTCTTCATTGTATTGAAAAGTGGAAGACTTCCTGGAGAAGTGTCTAGTTCTCGGCTAAATTGCTTGTGAAATATGTTTTCAAATGCCCATATGTGACCCGCACTTTGGTGACTAGAGAATGAGAATTTCTTTTTCTAAAAGAAAACATTCCATTGATTGAGTGCTCATTCCTATGTTCGATGATGATCCATAGGATTTTTTTATTCAAATATTCATATTTTGTTTTTTATCTTCAAGTTTAAAAACCCAAGATAATAAATTAAAATCAATTAAAATACACATTAAAGGTTTAATTAATAACCATAGTATATCCTGGCAAGATCATCAATTTTGAAGATCTAGGAACCTAAACACATTGAAAAGGGTGGAATTATATTCGAGTTCCAGGAGAATGCTCCTACCAAACACTTTTCTCTAGCCCAGCATCTATACTTTGAATTTTGTGCTCTCTCAGGATCCTTGGTGATACGTTTTGTATATGAAGACTTGACTATCCTTGGTGATAGCAAATCCCAAATATTATTATTACGATTCAAACACAGTAGATGGTGGATAATCATTTCCTTGGAAGTCTTCGTTCCGAACATCTTTGACTCTAGCATATTTCTCTATTGCTTTCAAAGACTGTTGGACCTCAAAACCAGGGAAAAAATCTGCCCGGAATACACCTGTGCTAAGACTGGGGTCCTGACATGGAAGGTTTAGCCGGGTTGATTTCTAAATCTTTTTAAAAAACCAAAAACAATGTCATTTTTCCCAATTTATTTTATTGAGTTTTTATTTTATTTTAAATATATCTAATAAGAGTTTGTGATAGAACAAAATTTTAATTCAATTAAAGTAGAAAAAAAGTCTTTTTTTGGTTATAAAGTTATAATTATAATTTAATAGTTTTTTGTGCTTGAATCACATGAAAAATTGACACTCTACAAGAGCGTGTTGTTTTTATGGTGGATTATGCATTGTAGTCTAACCATAATTTTATTTTGTTTGATAAAGATGAAACCACGGGTTTAACAAAGTGGGACTCATAAATTTTTGTGGTCCAACCACAAGTTCAACAAAAAACAACCCATATCTGCTTTTTGTCATTCTTGTGCATAGCCAGAAAACTGTTCAATTATTTGTTTACCAAAATACCCAATCTTATCTTCTCCTCTCTATTCTCTTGATAACTAGTGAAATGACTATTTTCAACATCCACATCTTCATCTCTTCACCGACCCCTTCTCTTTTTTATTTTTTGTTTTGTAGCCACAAATAATCGCAAAACCCACAAACCAACTCCAGATCTACACAAACTAACATCCACGATCAAGATCTACAAAAACGACCACCAGATCTATTTTCCGTAAGTCTTATAAGCCCTTTTTTTGTGTACAAGCAAGTGTTTTTTTGCAGAAAAATCTAGCTAAAATTTTATTTCAATATGTCTTCAATTTCTCATATGTGCATGTTTTAAAAAATATCGAATCTAATCAGATCTTGTTTATTGTCGAAATTGTAACTCTTTTTATTGTTCTAGGAACCGTTGATATGCTCTTCATAATTCTGGTAAGCACTCGTGGTTCTAATCTTCTTCTTTCTTAGTTGCATTGTTTAGGAGATTCTTAACTTTGTTGCTTCTGATTTTTCATTGAGTTAATGAAAAAAGGTTTAAAGTGTAGCTGCGGTTATTTTGAGTTCGAAAAAATATATAAATGGATGAAATAATGTAGAAAGTCAGGATTTGATAAATGATGTAGAGAGGACAGGACAAAAAAAAAATTACTCATAAAAATTACATTAGTCAGGCTATGGATGCTAAAACATAGGAACCAAACTAAATTGGACAGAAAATGAGTATTTTAGCCAGGTTCTAGATACTATAACATAGGAACCAAACTGGATACACAATTTAAACATTATGATTTTTAATTGATGTTCTGATTATGATGCTTTCATATCTTTTTATTTATGATACATAATTTAAATATGTTAATATAGTCTTCTTATAATGTAGAGATTTCATTAACTTAAAAATAAATGATAAAGCTGCAGACATAACACTATAAACAATCATTTGACCCATTAAGATAATTAATTGATGTTCGTATGAAGTATAATAGTGATGTATTATAACTACTATATAATAGCAAATTCATTAAACATAGTCATACCATATTGTTCTTAACCTTTCCCTGCCATCACCTTCTTTTCATCAATATGCTTTGCTAATGATAATGTATATTACATTACGAATACAGTCTGTAGTACTACTCATAAAACACAAAACTTCATTACAAGCAAACTGGTCATTGATTCACTAAAGCACAACTGAAAAATAAGTGGGACAGGATGAAAAAGAATTGGAGGATATGAAAAAAGTTGATTTTCAAAACAGGAGTGGGTTGAAGTTTAGAGTTGAGAATTATTTCTACCAGTGAAGAGTGGTGAAAATCTAAAATTTAGGTATGATATTATTGAATCAATGTCCAAATTTTATTACAATTCTTTAATTTTTCCTTTTCAGTCCTTCATATTCATTTGATATAATATTTTCTTTTATTATAGGAAATACAGAGAGCTAAGAAATTCAAGCATTCCAGTATTGAGCCAGCTCTTTGTGGTAAATATGATATTATATGTTTACAAATATTGTGGCTTCCAGTAATTTTGGTTGGGCACCTTCTCAAGAAATGATTTCGAGTGATATTGAGGTAGGTGATGAGAACAAAAATACATCTAATAAAGATGTTAACCTAGAAGATGATTGCAAAGATTTCAAGGAAGATAATATATCAAATTTTGTTAACGATGTCGGGAACATGGCTGCCGGTGTTAATATTAATGTTAGTACTACTAACACATGTATGAGTAAGTATCTAGTCAATAATAACCATCTAGGTGGTGACCCAGTGGTAAGAGCTTGGGACCAAGAGGTTTGCTCCCTTTGTGGTCTCAGGTTCGAGCCCTGTGGTTGCTCATATGATGGCCACTGGAGGCTTACATGGTCGTTAACTTCAGGGCCCGTGGGATTAGTCGAGGTGCGCGCAAGCTGGCCCGGACACCCACGTTAAA
>Ga0307508_10002578_pt1 | contig 19066 bp, 27 predicted proteins | sample 9_EM_MG_FD_203089 | JGI IMG/M metagenome (GOLD analysis project Ga0307508, IMG submission 203089) | Populus trichocarpa ectomycorrhiza microbial communities from riparian zone in the Pacific Northwest, United States - 9_EM | ecosystem: Host-associated > Plants > Roots > Unclassified | place... | reverse complement strand
AGCACGTGTGGAAGAGGCTGAAGGAGAGGATGCATAAGAGGTTTCCAGAAATTCACAAGACACCCGGCGGTCCGGACAGAGTGAGAAGGGCCCTTGCAGAGGCTCTCACCGACACTTGGAGGGAAGAAATTGAGGGGGACTTTCTGGAGACGCTGTGGGAGTCGATGCCTAGGAGGGTGGCTGCTTTGCTGGAAGCGAAGGGCTGGTACACAAAGTACCAATTTTTTTTGGCTGTAAAATTGTTAGAAGCTGCACTTGTGTCTAAAGACTATGTACGCAAGTTTTTATTACTTTCTATTGTGTTGTTGCTGAGTTAGAGAGGTATATGTGTGTGGTGGGGTGGCGTCGTCGGGGCGGGTGTACGGAAACATTTGGCCCGGTACTTTCATATATGGACTGTGGGGAGCGGCATGGGAGATTTCCTGTGGCGCTATTGTGTGTTCGGAACGAGGTGACATGAGGGACTGGGTAGTGGAACGACCAACAGGTGAAGTGTTGGCCATCAAAGTGTTCTCGGGTGACGGGACACCAATGTTGACAGAAGACTGAGGGCCAACAATGGCAGACAATGAAGGACGAGAGGGTGTAGGTGAAGAGGTTTGTACAGCATGTTCCGACTTCTTCCTGACAGGTTTGCGAAGTGGGGGTGGTTTCTTCTTGATTGGTGGGGTGACTTTCGGTTGGGAGACGATCGGGGGAGAGGAATTTCCAGACTGATGAGCTCTCAACTGGTCTCTTTTAGCCTGTCCACGACGGTTCCTAGCAGTGTCTGAACATATGCACTTCATCACCTTCTCGCAAGTCTCTCTGGTCCACCCATGACGCCGGTGAAACTCAGCGGCAACTGCATTCAGTAGCAGACGCCAGGACTTTGGAGTCCATTCTCGATACGGTTTATCAAAGTGTTTTGTTAAATTCAAGACAGAAGTCGATAACTGACTTTCTTCTGGCTTGAACTGCGACGCGGTTGGTGGGATCCACCCCCATGGCTTTGTTAATTGCAAAGCGGGTGTTGCCAAAGTCTTCATCCAAACTGTCACCATTTGGTGGTGGCGATTCGGGTGGTTGAATTGACGACCGATTGTCGTTGCAGTTCGAAGTGGGATTGGTGGAAGGAGACGCTGGTAAAGCAATGTGGTTTGCAGGTGGACCAGGAGAGTGAGAGGTGTTCGCATCACCTGCTGGGGGAAGTTGCTGCTGCTGTTGCAAGAAAGCGACAAACTGAGTTGCAAGCTGCTGTTGCTGCTGCAGAGACATCGAAGGCAGTCCCGGTTGGTTAAAGAGGTCGAAAGACGGGCCGGAAGGCATGGTGAAGGGGGATGTAAGCGAAGAAGAAGTGGTGATGAAGATAAGGGGTTCAGGTGATGATAATTAGAGTAGAACGGAGAGAAAGATGGAGTGGGAGGAGACGGTAGGTGAAGTAGAGCTCGCCTCGGTGCGGGGTCAAATGCCAGTTGACGTATAGGTTCCAATGACGTGCAGTTGATGTATGGGCACCGATGACGTGCTCCGATTAGGCATGAGAGAAAGTTGTCGTTCGCTAAGAAAGTGTCAGCATCCTAACTTTCGGCACACCTGTCTTTGTTTCGACTGGCAACGTAGCTTTTGTTCCCGGCTACCGCTCGTGAACGGAATTCCCAGATAGAGAACCGACGAGCAGACGGCACTAACGGAGGGAGAACGGATTAGCGCACGGCGCTCACGGACACAACGGGTGAGCAGACGGAGCTCACTGACAGAGAACGGATTACCGGACGGCGCTCCCGGAGAGAGAAATGGGTGAGTGGACGTCGCTCCCGGGGAGAGAACGGATGAGCAGACGGCGCTCACGGACAGAGAACGGGTGAGCAGACTGCTCTCCTGGAGAGAGAAACAGGTGAGTAGACGGCGCTCCCAGAGGGAGAACGGATTAGCGGACGGCGCTCACGGACAGAGAACGGGTGAGCAGACGGAGCTCAATGACAGAGAACGGTTAGCGGACGGCGCTCACGGACAGTGAACGGGTGAGCAGACGGCGCTCCCGGAGAAAGAAACAGGTGAGCAGACGGCGCTCCCGGAGGGAGAACGGACGAGCGCACAGTACTCCCGGAGAGAGAACGGGTGAGCAGACGGCGCTCCCGGAGGGTGAACGGGTGAGCAGACGGAGCTCACTGACAGAGAGCGGTTAGCGGACGGCGCTCACGGACAGAGAATGGGTGAGCAGACGGCGCTCCCGGAGAAAGAAACAGGTGAGCAGACGGCGCTCCCGGAGGGAGAACGGACGAGCGCACGGTACTCCCGGAGAGAGAACGGGTGAGCAGCCGGCGCTCCCGGAGGGAGAACGGATTAGCGTACGGCGCTCACGGACACAACGGGTGAGCAGACGGAGCTCAATGACAGAGAACGGTTAGCGGACGGCGCTCACGGACAGTGAACGGATGAGCAGACGGCGCTCACGGACAGAGAACGGGTGAGCAGACTGCTCTCCTGGAGAGAGAAACAGGTGAGTAGACGGCGCTCCCAGAGGGAGAACGGATTAGCGGACGGCGCTCACGGACAGAGAACGGGTGAGCAGACGGAGCTCACTGACAGAGAGCGGTTAGCGGACGGCGCTCACGGACAGAGAATGGGTGAGCAGACGGCGCTCCCGGAGAAAGAAACAGGTGAGCAGACGGCGCTCCCGGAGGGAGAACGGACGAGCGCACGGTGCTCCCGGAGAGAGAACGGGTGAGCAGACGGTGCTCCCGGAGAGAGAAACTGGTGAGCAGACGGCGCTTGCGGCAATGAGCGGAGACAAGAGAGCATGGCGAGGACGAGGAAGGAAAACAGTCACTTCTCTAGACGAAGGAAACACAGCAAGACAAGATCCGACGAAAAGTGGTTGCGAGGAAAGAAAGAAGGAAAATAAGAGAAGGAAAGGTGGACGACGGCTCCTTATAAGGATATCTGTCACCCCGGTTAATGACATCCATAACTTTCCCGCATTCCTGCCCTTCGTCCCACATTCCTTCCTCCCGCATTCCGAACGGCTGCTGACTACAGTGGAGTTGGTTGTTTATGCCCCCTTGTGTTGTACAAAATTTCATCGAGCCTTATTGGCGCAATGGTTAAGAACTAATTCTAGTGTACTGACCTTGGAACCCTACATGCATTTGCAGTTCGACTCCCGTTGAACTCCAGAGATTTGGAAGGACCAAGAATTGAGGGGCCACCTAGCTAGTCTAAGTGGTAAGAGGGTTGTCGCAGCCGGCCAGCTGTTAATTCTCCGTCCACTAGTCTTACGATTAATCCTTGCTACTAATTAGGTTAGTTGCACTGCTGTCCACTAGTCTTACAATTAAACCTTGCTATCGATCAGGTAAGGCTCATCCCCCTGTGTGTAGGAGGTGAGAGAGTAAGGGATAGAGATACGGTGCAACATTTTTTAAATTTTTTTATATCAGATTTTTTTAATGGGTTGGAACACGGCACAGGCCTCCTCAGTAACGCCAGGAGCAGGAAATCCAAAGTACTCAAGTGAGTTCGAGTCTACACCAACCTTCCTGTCATGGGGCAATTTTCAGCGTTTGGAAGGGTCTGGAACGGCGCAGCATTTGGGAACGCCTCGGTGTTTGGCAGGGTGTGGAACGGCGCAGCATTTGGGAACACCTCGGTGTTTGGAAGGGTCTGGAACGCCGGACAGGAGGATTGCCGGACAGGGCAAGGGCTGCACAGAAGGTGTGCCGGACAGGGCATGGGCCGGACAGAAGGTGTGCCGGACAGACGGTGTGCCGGACAGGGCGAGTGTCAGACAGGGCGACTGTCAGACAGGACGAGTGTGGGATAGTGGCGTGGAAATGTCGGACAGACGACAGCCGGACAGGGTGTGCGCCGGACTGGATGAGTGATGGGAGACGTGATGTGGAACAAAGGATGTCGGAGACAAGATGTGGGATGTAGATAGTACGCCGTGAATGGCACCACTAGCATGATGGGCGATGGATATCCTTATAAGGAGCCATCGTTCACTTCTTCATCTTTCTTTCTTATGCAACAACTTCTGCGTTTTGTCAAGTTTTGTTCTAGCCATAGGAGCGCCTCTTCTTTCCTGGCCTTTCCGCAGTGCTTCTGTGACTTTTCATCTCTACCCTTTTGCATTTGTCCGCTCCCCACTCTCTTCCACTCTCCGTATTCGCCACTGCTGTCAGCTCTCAGTACGCACAGTCGAATTCCTTCCTACCTGCAGCCTAGCCTGCCCGGTCCCGTCACCGCCGACGAGAGAGTATTCATGTGGTGTGGTAACATATTTCTCAATATCCTGACCGGGTGTTTATGTGGCGTGGGATTTATTCCGTCCGCGACGTGCAAGTGACTTGAGACCACTTTTAGTCAGACTGCTGTACGACTAGAGATATGCATCGCGGTGTAAAGATATGCAATGCATGGTATCCTATACAACGAATGATATTTATGCAATTTTTGTTATATGTACAGTCCCTAATCAAAAGTCTTGGTGATTCAGATTTTCAGCCGCAGCGACCGGGGGGATTGCGTTACCACTCCTCTTCCTCTGTGACTCCACTTCTCCACCACAACCATCATGATCCACACGCCAAAGAAGTCTCGAGGAATGCTGAGGCCTAGGATGATGAAACTACCAAAGTACGAAAAAAAAATCGACGGAAAACGAAGAGAGATGAGCAATGTCGAGAAAGGCATGATCATCGCTTTCTTCGTGGTCTTCGGCGCCATATCTACTGTATCCCACCTTGTCGGCCGCCCCTGGTCAACAGTCAAGAACTTTCTGCACCGATATTACAAGCGTGGCACTGTTGAGAATCTTCAACGGACCGGCCGGCCTGAGGTCCTTACCAAGCGAGATAAACGGACTATCCTACGCGCCGTACGGAAGAACCGGCAGTACACACGTGAGCAAGTCCGCCGGATCTACGCCCCTCATGTTTCTCTTCCCACCATCGATCGTATGCTCCGCGTACACAACATAAAGAAGTGGTTAGCGAAGAAGCGGCCGAAGTTGACGGCAGATCACGCAAAGGCGTGTCTCCGGTGGGCGCTGGCTCACAACGACTGGACAGTGGAGGACTTTCGGAGGGTGATCTACAGCGACGAGTGTAGCGTGGAGAAGGAGCCTGCAGGGCATCAGCGATGGGTTTTCCGGACACCACAGGAGAAATGGCATAACGACTGTATCCTGCCCAAAAACCGTCGTCAGGTGAAGTTGATGGTATGGGGTTGCTTCTGGGGAACCAGCGAGGCCCCCTAGTCCCCTTGATGAACGGATCGGTCACTGCCCGTGTCTACCGAGATCTACTGCGGCGTTGGCTCCTTCCTGTCCTCGAGGACGTACGAGCAGCCCTCGGTAATCCTTTTTTCCAACAAGACAACGCTCGCATACACACTGCAAGGCTCATGCTCTCCTTCTTCGAGCGATATGCCATCGATCTCGAGTCTCATCCTCCATACTCACCTGACCTCACAGAGCCCCCCCCGACACCCCGGACGAAACTCAACGCCTAAAATCGCCAAGACTTTCGCCTGACACACACTTTCGCGCAAACTTAGACTTCACGGGCATCACGATGTCCGCCGGAGCGACCAGTTCGACCCACTCGGCCCCGATGGTGACCGACGAGGTCGACTCCTCACCCCTCAGGGAGCTGGTGAGGGACGGGAAGGGATATAGGGAGGTGGAGATGGAGGACGCCGGCAGCGTGACCAGCGACAGCGGGTCAGAAGAGGAGGAAGAGGAGAAGGAGAAGGAATGGGAGGGAAAGGGCCGGGGAAGGCCCAACTTCAAGCGCGCCGTGCCCGGCGCAGGCAGACTGCAGAGCACGCCGGAATTTTTCCGCCACGGTTACGGGACCGAAGTCAACATCTTCGACACCCCGAGGGAGAGACCCGTCGACACGCCCGGGAAGACGCCCATGAGGGGCGCGCTCGCGCGTTCCCTCTCAGCGGCAGCTAGGAGCCCTCAGCAGGTGGGCACAGCGGAGACCCTGAACTGTGCCAAGAGTTTTGGGCAGAGGGGGGAGGGGGAAGAAGATTGGGCGGACGCGGTGGCCAATGAGATGGAGATAGGGGGCGTGTCGGACTCGGATAGCTCGACGACCCCGACCCCTGCCCCAGCGCGCTGGCCAACTCCGACCCCGGTCCCGGTCACACCGACCAAAGGAAGCAAGCGGTTGGCCAGGGGCACCCCCAGGCCGGGCAAACACAGCGGGCCAGCAGTGCGCCTGGTGCCCGCGGGGTTGGCAGCAGCCTCGGCGCTGGAGCAGATCCTGGCTGCAATTGCGGGAGTGGAGCTGAGGATGGGGGAAAAGATGGCAGCACAGTGGGCGAAAGCGGAAGAGAAGATCGCTACGCTGGAAGCGCGGATGATGCAGGGGATGACAGCGATGGAGGCCAGCGCCGACGGCAGGATGACGACGGTGCTGGTGGATGCGGAGGAGAGGGAGAAGAGGGTGGCACTGGCAATCAGCATATCGAGTCGGAGCAGGCCCGTAAGGTGGAGTGGGACCTCAAGCAGTGCGAGGACTTGGCGGCCCTGATGGCGGCAAGACGGGAGGAACTAGGGGAGGTCAAGAGGGTGGTAGATGGGATTGCGGCAGTGTTCTACATAGACCAGACATGTCGGCAGACCGGTCTAAGTCGGTCTGCCAAGACCCCGACCCGACCAACGGTTGGTCGGACTACTTAAAATTAAGCCGATTGAGACTAAGGGTTGGTCGGTCTGGATATAAGTAGACCGATTCCGACCTCACCTGTCCAGGTCTGCCGAGGTCGGCCGACGTCGGGATAACACTATAAAGGCAGTTATTTTTTCGTTAGCCTCCGGCAGGTGAGTGCTGGGCCGGAACGTGTGTTCAGCAGCGCAAAGATAACGCTCTCAGATCGCCGTTGCCGTACGGGAGACGACGTGCTTGAGGCTGTCGAATGTTTGAAAAGCTGGCAGAGTGGTGGGATGATCGCGGCTACGAAGGAGGATGTTAAAGCGATTGAGCAGATGTTGGCAGCCCTTTGTGAGGAGGATCTGGTGTAGTGTAGCGATAGCGCACGCCAAAGAATTGATGAGTTACTTCAAATCACTGGTGCTGTTACGGATGCTCGTAGTATCCCCGTACAGGTGTAATGAATTTTCTGCAAAATCGACTTTTTTAACCAGACCTATCCCGACGTCGGCCGACAGACCCGACCTACGCTTGGTCGGTCTGGATATATCCCGACCAGTCCCGACCTAGGCCAAAATTATTCCGGACTAGTCTATGTAGAACACTGGATTGCGGCGGGAATAGTGTCGACCCGCGCAGCGCACCCAGCCCCGACTCCAGCGCCCGAGCCCATGGAGGGAGTGGTGATCTCGGCTCCTCTGCCAGTCGAGGCGCTGCCGGACATCGCGCCAGAAGAGGACCCAGTGGAGGACAGCAGTGACATGGAAGGTGTGGAACGGGAGGGCCTTTTCGCGTCGAGGCACGCGCCGGGACTGGACGAGCCCACCCCTACGGCGATGGAGGCCCCCAGGCCGGAAGAAAAGAAGAAGAAGGGCAAGGGTAAGGGAAAGGAGGTCCAAGTCGCCCTCCCGGCGAGCGAGTCTGGGCTGCGCAAGCAGAAAGGGTCTTCCCGCCAGCTGCAGCAGCAAAGGGCGGCCGACGAAGCGAGGGCCCAGGCAGCAGCCGCCCCGGAGGTAGCGGGGACAAAGGCGGACAAGGGCAAGGAGGAGGAGGTGCGGATCGCCGTGTCGGAGGCCTCTACGCGCCCGGCCCGCAAGCCGAGGGCGGAGGTTGGCGGAACAAGAACCGAACGGGCGGCAGCAACGACCCCGGAGACGGCTCTTGTGCCCGGGACCATCCTCAAGCGTCCGGAGACGATCAAGAGGGAGGAGGATGAGCGGAAGGAGCGACTGGCAAGGAAGACAGCAGCCAGGGCGAAGTGGGAGAGCGGCGACCTGGAGAAGTGGGAGTGGGAAGCGTACTCCAAGGCTGCCAACCCCATCCTGGCCCTGGAAGCCGGGGATGACGAGGCTGAGAAGGCGGCGAGGGCGGTGGCACACATGGCGGGAATGCGGGCAGTGGAGACCCTGTGGGAGGAGCGACAGGGCCAGCAAAAGGAGCGTCCGCCGCAAGGGTCCCACCAGCGCCCCAAGCAATCGGGACCGCAGCAGCAACAGCAGCTGAGGTCACAGCAACAAGGGCACCGCAGCAGAGTCAGCAGCAGCAGCAGGCAAGCTGGGCGCAGAAGGCGGCTGCGGCGGCGGCCCTCCCGCAGCGGGACTTTAAGCGCATCGGCCGCAACCGTAAGGTGGAGCGAGACCCCACGGGACTCGAACCCGTTAAGCGCTCGCTTCCATGGGACGAGCGGGCGATCCGCTTCGAGAGAGCAACCGGCGCCCCTCAGATTGACCCGGCGGTGGCGGCCAAGGCAGCGGCGCAAGTCAACATCGCGCTTAGCAAGGTTGCGCCGCCTCACGTCCGCACGGAGGCCTGCAAGATCTCGGCGCAGGGAAGGCTCACCACGGCGGCGCGGGCGGGAGCGTCGGTAGCTATGCTCCTCCACTTCAAGAAGGAGATTATCGAGGCGGCGCGGCAGGCGGACAAGGCGATCATAAATGTGGTCGCGAACGAAACCTGGGCGGAGCTCAAGATCCTCGTCCCCTACGCTCAGTACCGGCATGCCAGCGGGTTGGCAGACCTCCGGGAACGAATCGAGGCTGAGAACGAGGGAGTGGTAGTTCCGCCGTTCTCGATGCGATGGATGCGCTCGAGGAAGGTCCTCGAGCAACACTACCAGGACGGGCGACTCCCGCAGAATGCCGCCACGGTGGTCTTCAAGGTGTGCAGCAAGGCCGCCGGCGAGAAGCTGCTCACCGAGATGTGGGTAGCTGGCGTCAAATTCCGGGCGATACCGTTCATCGCAGACAGGGCCGACACGCTGTGCGGCAGGTGCAGCCGGTGGGGACACAGTGAGTTCCGCTGCTACTGGGGGGGACCACCAGTGTGCACCATCTGCGCGGGACCCCACCGGACTGAGGGGCACAAGTGCGAGGTGGCGACCTGCGGCAAGATCGGAAAGGTCTGCACTCACACGGCAATGAAGTGCTCGAACTGCGGAGGGTGCCACCCAGCCAAGGACGGGAGGTGCAAGGCCAAGGCGGCCGCCATCGCCATGGCCAGAGGCGGGCGTGCGTCTACACTGCGACGGAACTCAAGGAGCGCTTCGCCCGATGATGCAGCGAGGGCCACGGGGAGCTCCGGGCCGCTGAACTGGGTTCCCGGCGCCTCTGCCAGCCCCACCGTGCCGGACTGGACTGAGGATGAGGACGCGATGGAGATCGTAGAGGTGGAACCGAGTGGCACCGCCCCACCCGTAGCCGTCTGATGGCGGGCTCACGGGTAGCCAAGCTGGTGGCGCTCCAGCATACTTGGCCATGGGGGGACAAGTGTTGGAGGCAGTGTTGGAGACGGCGGTCAGGAAAGGTGCAGACCTGGTTCTCATCCAGGAGCAACGGGAAGTGAGGGAGAAGGACAGCACACGCTCGCACCCCAGTTTCACATTCATCAGAGGGGAGGAGGGGGTGCCGGCGAAGTGTTGGATTGCAGTGAACAGGGCGTCAAAGTGCCAGGTCACGGAACTACGGGACCTCACCACCGAATGCGCGAACCACGTACAGGCAGTGGAGGTTACTATGATAGGAGGAGAGGCAGTCGTCATTGCCAACGTATACGACCGGCACTCAGGTGCTGAGAGAAACCGCCCTGCCCAACGGACGAGATGGGGAGAGATCGCCAGCCATCGGAGGGTGGTAATCGCTGGAGATATGAACGCCCACAGCCGGATGTGGAACCCGAGAGTCACCAGGTCCCGGAACCACGTCTTCTGGGAACAGATGATCCAGACAAACGAGTTGATAATCTGGAACTCGGAGGAGGAAACGAGGATGGGAGCTGGGGCAAACAACCACTCCATCATCGACCTGACCCTGTCCTCGGCGGGGATTGAGCTCAACTGGAGCGTTGCCACCGGCCACGCCACAGGCTCGGACCATGAGCTCCTTCAGTGGGAAGTCCTGGGGGCACCATGCCCAGCGGATGCAGGTAGCACTGAGACAACGGGGTGGGACATCAGTGGGTGGGACCCCAGAGGCAAGGAGGAGGAGGAGGCCAACGCGGCAGTGGCAAAGCGAGCCCAAGCCGAAGAAGGCTACCGAAGAGGGGTCAGAGCATCTGCGATACTCGCGGATGACAGCACGGTGGAAGAGGTGGACGCAGCAGCGGCTACGCTGCGGGCGGCCATGGTGGGAACCTTGGACCAGCATGCCCGGGCAAAGCGGTGGTGCAGTAGGTCCAAGCGGTGGTGGAACCCGGAGCTGAAGGACCTGCGCAAGGAGTTGGGAAGGGCGCGACGAAACCGGTGGAGGCCAGCGGGCATGAGCCGGGTTTAGGAAGCCAGGCGGGAACTGCGGCGCGCCATAAGGAAGGAAAAAAGAGAATGCTGGAACCGGTTCCTTCAGGAATCCAGCGGCAAAGACGTGTGGACAGCAGCTGGATACACGCAGCCCAGGATTGACAAAGCCGGACAGGCACTGGTGCAGGAGGATGGCTCGGTAGCGGAGGGGCATCGAGACAGGGAGCTGGCAATCCTGGCGGCGCATTTTCCCCCAGCCCCTCTGGGCACTTACAACCCCTCCGAGGGTGGACGAGCCTTCGAGCTGGTAGATGCCCACCTGGTCGGCTCCCTACTGGCCAAGGCCACCAACACGCCAGCCCCCGGGGACGACCGGATCTCAGCGGACATCGTTAAGGTGTTCTGGCAATGGGACAGGCAGCGGTTAACACAGCTGGTGCGGGCATGCATCCGGCTGGGCCACCACCCGCAGCTATGGAAGACAGCGAAGGGCATCATTATCCCTAAGCCAGGCAAGCCAGACTACTCAAGGGTTCGGGCATACAGGGTGATCTCGCTCCTGGACGTGGTCAGCAAACTGGTTGAGCGCACAGCAGCACAACTCATCACAGACCACCTGGAACGCAAACAGGGTCTACACGATGGGCAGTTCAGATGCCGCAAGCGCAGGTCATGCATAGACGCGGTTGCAGTCCTCATGAACCGGACCCAGCAGGCTTGGAACAGGAAGCAGGTGGCAGGGGCACTCTTCATGGATGTCAAGTCGGCATTCAACAATGTCAGCAAGACACACCTAGGCAAGCGAATGGAGGCCCTGGCAATTGAGCCAGACCTCATCCGGTGGACAGTCAGCTTCATAACAGACCGACATATCAAGCTGGTCCTGGACGGCAAAACTGGCGAGGCGAGTCCGGTGGACACCGGTATCCCACAGGGGTCACCGGCAGCACCAATCCTGTTTGTCACGTATCTGTCGGGAATATTCGACGAGGTTGAGGCCGCCGCCCCAGGCGTCCATGGCCTGTCCTTTGTGGACGATATCAGTTGGTGGGCAGAGGGAGCGGATGACAGCGAGGTGGCAGCCAGGCTCGAAGCGGCTGCGACAGCTTCACTGAGGTGGGCGGCCAACAATGGGGTGGACGTCGACCACGGCAAGACGGAGGCAGTGATGTTCCACAGGAAGAAGACGGCTCCCACCGCAAAAGTCAAGGTAGGCACCAGCTCCATCGCATTCAACAAGGAGGCAACCCGATGGCTCGGAGTGTGGCTCGACTCGCAGCTCACACTGAAGGACCATCATGCGACCAGGCTGAAGCAGGGGCACAAGGCAACGGCACGGCTCAAGCGCCTTACGGGACAAATGGGGCTGTCACCGGCGAACTGCAGGAAGGTCATGACTGCGTGCGTCCAGTCAGTAGCCATGTTCGGATTGGAACTGTGGTGGAAAGGAGACCAGGTCCGGGGGACCATAGGTCAGGCGGAGGAGCTGCAGTTGCTAGTCAACCAGGAGGCACGGGCGACGACGGGGTGCTTCCAGACCACCAACCTGGGAGCCCTGTCGATGGAATCTGGCCTCAGGGCAGTGACGAGGCAGCTGGAGAACAGGCAGCGGCGGTTTGGGCTACGACTCCTGAGTCTACCAGAAGGCGACCAGGCCCGGGAAGTGGTTGGAGCCAGAACACCGATTGGGCGGAGGCTCACGAATGCCTTGGCACATAGGGGGCCAACAGAGAGCACAGTGCTACTTGAGAAGCCGGAGACCCTCGATGCAGAGCTGTTACAGGGGGAGGAAGCCGAGGCAAAGGCGGAGGCAGAGAAGGTTCGGCCTGGCCTTACCATGTTCACAGATGGGTCGCGACTGGACGATGGGGCGGTCGGGTATGCAGTGGTGTGGAAGAACCCGAGCGGCCTCTCCTGGAAGGGCGTCAAAGCGCATATGGGCGGCAACCAGGAGGCTTATGATGCCGAATGCGCTGCCCTGGCCCGCGCGCTGGAAGAGGCTGCCAGCAGGAACACAACACCGGAGCGGGTCACGATCTTTTCCGATGCACAGGCGGCCATCAAGCGAATGGCATCAGACGAGCCGGGCCCTGGCCAGAAGTACGCACTCCAGGCAAGGAGGCACATCGCGGCGCTGCGGAAGGCGAGGCCGGGTATCACCATCGAGATCCGCTGGTGCCCCGCCCACAAAGGGGTCGCTGGGCAATGAGAAAGCCGACGAGTGGGCCAAGGCAGCAGCGGGGCAGCCAGGCAACCACAGGCCCATCCCGCATTCTCTCGCTAACCTCAAGCGGGAAATCTCGGAGAAGAAGTGGGTGGAGGCACGCCAGTGGGCTGGGGGCCGAACCTCCAAGAAGAAATACCGGCTGCCTGAGAGCCAGCGATCCGATGGCACCGTAGTGGGAAGCACCAAGAGGCTCGCCTCTCGGTTCTACCAGCTCAAGACGGGGCACTGCCTGACCGGGCAGCATCTCAACTGGACGAGGAATAGACCCACCCCACAGTGCTGGTAGTGCCGATACCGGACGCAGACCCGGGACCACCTCTTCAAGGAGTGCCCCGAATGGAAGCCGCAGTAGAAAATTCTGTGGGCGGAGGTGAAGAAGGAGACTGGAAGGTGGAAGGACCGGTGGAAGGTGCGGGACCTCTTGGCGGATGGGAGGTGCAGCCGGGCGGTGCTGGATTTCCTCTCGACCACGGATGTGGGGAGGCGGGTGCCTGTGGAGGAGGGCGACGCGGTGAGCGCAGTGTCGGAGTTGGAGGTGCGGGAGTTTCTGGAGGAGTCGGAAGCGGGGGCCGAGGAGGTGGGTACGGGTGGGACGCCGCTGTTCCTGCCCACGCCCGACTTCATGGCAACCGCAGAAGGGGAGTAGGGGGTGGGCGGCGCGTTTCTTTTCCTTTCCTTTGCCCTTTCTTTTGTCATTTCATTGGTGCGCATTATATCTTTGGGATTCGCGACCCCTATGATTGGCAGATTCTCTCCATCGCGGATGATGTACAGGATGAAGAACCAACCCCGCTATGTAACTCGCCAAGTACACAAGATCGGGTGACTAATCCTCAACGGAACCTAATTCCTCCCACAGTACAATGTAGGTTTTTTTCTTTGCCGAAATTCAGGCGTTATCAAAAAAATATGCGGGCCGCTTGCGCACTGGCACTGCCCGTGGCGGGATGGCCAGTGGTTCGACTGCCTCGCCATTCAGCGACAAGAAATACATCTCCAGCTCATCGGTGAAACACTCCGCCTCCACAATCACATCCCGCCACTCAAAGAAGTCCTTCAGCTCCGGCTTTTGACCCCACCTCCTCAGTACCTTCACTTCATCGCTACCTCTCCACTTCGATGAACCAGGGAAGCACCGAGGTAAAATCCTTGCCGTCGGAGAGTCCAAGACAGTGAGCATCGACTTCCGGGCTTGCAATACTAATTGCCGCGTTTGGCGAAGTTGGTCTCTCACGAAGACTCCCCATACCAGGTACCTGCGTGTGAGCTCGGCTCCGGGCAAGCGACCGTAATGTTCCTGAAAATGCTCTAGCTCACTATCGAAGTAATACTCGCTGTAGCCGCTATCGTTGAGTAGTGCAGCCTCGAAAGCCGCTCGTCGCTCGGGAAACCACCACCTTGCGAGCTGTGCTCCCGAAGATTCTATCCTACGAAGGAGTCCGATGAGCTCGTCCATGGATCTATCGGTTGCCACGAGGCCGTCCCGTCCCTCGCTAAGCGTGGCTTCTGGGAGGAGCCATTCCTGGACGAAGGTACTATCATGGTCAGCACAGGTGGGGCTGCTCCTTTTGGGCAGACAGGTAAATACCGCTGAGGTTCATGATCCCTGGTTTCCGATGCCATGATGGGGGTCCGTGACTTGCTGACCATTGTGGGTGGCGCGATGCTGGATTTAACAATGGCTCGAGTGAAGTTAGCTCTATTGCTGCGGGGTAGCCTGGTCAGATGATCGTGACTTCATACACTGGTTACGCGGTGTCAGAATGATAGACAGTGTTGAAGGTACTGATAGTACGAAATCTGATTAAAGAGTGGTGGCTTGTATTGTCTATGGAGTCTTAGAACAGTTCGCTCGCCGCTATACCAACGCCAGCTTGGCGCCCAGGACACGCTAGCCGCCGACTCCCATTGGAGCCCAACGGGGAACCGTCGCCCTCGACGGCACGATTCCACAGCCCAATGATGAAAACCCGCCCGACGCGCCCGACAACCAACAGTACAAATAACGTCGGCCTCCACACCAGACAAACACATTATCGTCCCCCGTTTTCGTCACACACCTCTCCATCTCACATCCCTAGTCTAGTCCCCAAAATCCCACCCGTTTCTCCGTTGCCATTACACCCCCATTCTCGCCATCTGCACATCAGACAATCCGCCTCATCTCGTTGCCCAACCTAAATGCGCCTCCGCTTCCTGGTCTTCCTCTCCCCCTCACTACCATCTCCTCGCACTCCACGCTCGTCTTGATACAACTTCCCAGTCAGGTGCGGGACTATTCCTTTTCGATACTGGCGTATATTTGTGGGGAACTCAGGCGGTATGAGTTCTCCGGAAGGATATCGCAAGTGCTCTGGACGCACTATCCAAAGACGGACGTCGTCCTGGTGGTGGGTCCCATACAAAGCCTTATCCTCGTGGGGGTGCTGCAAGACAAAGGACATTCCCCTTTGGGTGACCGACCGGACAAGATACGGACCCGTGGAGCGGTAGTAAAACTTGAGGCCTTTCTCCTTCGCCACGGCAGTGTCCCGGAGCATAACCAGGTCCCCTCTCGTATCGGACCGGGTTTCACCAAATTCTTGGACGTTTGCGTCACCATCTACTCAGCATAAACCTGCCGGCGCTGCCGGGCCTCCTCCCAAACTTCCTCCCTTTCCGTCTCTGCCCACAACACCTCTTCCACCGGTCCCTGTTCGGCGCTCTGTAGTGTTGCCCGAATGCCATAAAGCCGTATCAAGAGTGACGCATTTCCGCGAATTTCTGACTGCGGCGGATTGTTGCCAGGAAAGTTCAGATGTGGCGGAATCCCAAACAGCAGCTGAAAAGGCAAGTATCCGTGGGCTGGTACTTCTCCGGCGTGCTTTTCATCGCCTGGCCACGGGTCTGGCCTGGTAAAAAGGGGTTCTTCTGCCACCGTAGAATCCGGATCCATGTCTTCGGTACGAATAGCTTTCAGAGGAGTTGCATCCTAGCTGATAGCTTCCGTTCCTAGTTCCAGTGCATGCTCTGCAGATAACGCCCTGAGGCGTAGGTTCACTGCCTCTAGCCTGGCGGCCAGCCGCATGTCCAAAACTTCTTCTCCTTCGGTACGCTTCTCTGAGCTACCGTCTGGATCCCATTCACCTGAGTGATATTTGGGTTGCTGTAGTCCTTCGTAAGACACCTCATCTGGCCATGGATCCGGTCTGGCAGGACAGTGTACTTCCGATTCTGTGGCGTTTGGGTTGGTAGTGTCTGGGTTTGCAGTGTCCAAATCCTTCCCTATCTCCGGTCCTATAGCACGCTCACTGGACAACAGGTTTACGTCTTGGTCCGGTGCCCTGGACACGGCTCCCCCTCCAGTACCTGTCACCGCAGTGCCCAAACCAACAGCTTCGGAATCCAGCGGCAGTGCCACTGCCAATACCTCGTCCAAGCCGTCGACTCCGACCAAACATAACAACCGTTTCTGTCCTTTCGGCTGTCCCAGGAGTTCCAATCGATCCGGTTCTTCCGGCTGTCCCAGCCATTCCCTGGTAGCTTCGCCGGGATCCCACTCTCGCCACCTCTCCAACCCCTTTCTTCTTCCTTCGATCTCCCCAGGAATCTCAATTCCAGCGTCGTCAAGTGTCGGCTGTATTTTAGGACACTTTGATGAGCGCTCCGTCCCGGACAAGCCTATTCGGAGATAGTCCGAATGATCTGATGGCTCCAAGCAACTAGGGACCTCTTGGTTTCCCTGGTCGGGGCGTATGAGAATCTCGTCCACTGGAAATATCGGGATCGTCCCACTCGATTCGCCCTGCAGCTTGACGTGGCCTGCACGCCCCCGTGCAGTGTCCCTGGCTGTATCTCCGGACCCCCTCAACCTCAGAATCCCATCACTCATGCTGCTCACGGCACTCATGCCACTCTTCTTCATCTCACCCATGCCGCTCACGGCACTCCTACTGCCCGTGCCGCTCACACAACCCTCGATTCTCCTATTTTTCTCAATTTTCTCAATTTTCTCAATTTTCTCATTTCTCTCGCCCACGCCGCTCACGCCGCTCACGGCACTCCTACCACTCTCACTTGTGCCGCTCATGGACTCTGTTTGTATTAATATGTTTTCCTTTTTTTCTTTTTCCTTCCTCATTTCTCCCCTCTCAACATCAACATCATAGTCCTCTTCCCAAGTCCTTCCTGTTGGAATATATGGATCGATAATAGGTGAAGATTTTATTGCAGTATTATGGGGGCGCAAGATCTCTCTATATACAGGAAGGCCGTCAGGACAAAGGATGGAAGACTGCCCCCCGAGCCGGTGCTCGGGGACTCAGTCATGTCCGGACGCCTCCTCATCTCCGGACGCCACCTCATTCTGACACTTCCACCTGCTGTTCCCTTCTTTATGGCATCAGGAATTCCATCTAGTTTTTTGGCGATGTTGTCGAGTTTGAGATTCCCGACCGATAATCCCTCCGGCGGGCTGCTATGGGCCTCTTCGTGTTACATATATCAATCGCCCAACGAGACCCGCGGCCGAGGCCTGCCTAGACCGCTGCGAGCAGATGCGCGCGCGGAGGGCGGCCGCTGCGGGCAGATGCGCGGAAGGCATTGGGTGGCGCGGGTGGCCAATGGCCACGGGCGACATCTAGGCCCGGCGGTAGCAAGTCGCCACCAAAGGATCTAGAGGAGCCGGCGATGGGTAATGGTTTGGATGTGCCTGTATATATAGAGAGTGGTCCTCCAGTCTCGGTGAAGAGATTAATAAGCAACTGAATTCCTACCTAAGCACGCCCCGTCCCCTACTCCTCGCCTGCCGATGCCAGGACGTCAGGCGTGGTCAGGAAGAGCGGCTGCTCCCCCTCGCCCCCCGACTCCTCAGCCACCGACCCCTACTCCTCCAGCCATTCCTGCAGTTCCAACTCTGAGACTGAACTCACAGTCTTCTCCTCCTCCACCAGCGGCGCCAGCCTTCCCACGTCAGTAGCGGATAAGAAGTCCAACACTGGGAGCACGCAACTCTCATCCGCCAGGAGGTCCCGCACCTTCCACCTGTCCCGACCCCTACCGGTCTCCTTCCTAACCTCTGCCCGCAGAATTTTCTGCTGCAGCCTCCACCTGGGACACACGTTGAAGAGGTGGTCTTGGGTCTGCGCTCGGTCCTGACACCACCAGCACTGCGGGGTGGGTCGCCTTTTCGTCCAGTGGAGGTACTGTCCAGTCAGGAAGTGCCCGGACTTGAGCTGGTAAAATCTCGAGGTGTGCCTCTTAGAGCTGCTGGCCACCGCGCCGTTGGGTTTCTGGCTCCTTATCATGCGGTATTTCGTCCTGGAGGTTCGGCTCCCTGCCCATTTCCTGGCCTCCGCCCACTTCTTCTGGGAGATCTCCCGCTTGAGGTTGGCAAGTGACCGCGCAAGAGGCGCGAGGTGTTCCACCCCGCGGGTGCCCTGCACTTCCGCCCCAATTTTCGCCCACCTGTCGGCTTCCTCGTTGTCAGCCAGCCCTTTGTGGGCTGGGCACCACCGGATCTCGATGGCGATCCCCGGCCTCGCGCTGCGCAGCGTGCTGATGTGCCGCTGTACCTGGAACCGAGATTGCCGTGTGGGCGACCGATGCTGCTATCCTACCTGTCCATGTCAACCATTCCTGACGTGACCTCTGCTGCTCCTGTGTTGACAAGTCCATCGTTCCTGGCGGACATCTGGTGGCTCTATGGTCGGTAGAACCACACCTGAAGAAATGTCGGCCGGAGGTATTCCGATATGTCGGTACGAACTCGCGTGGCTGAAAGCTGACGTTCCGCCCATGACGATCGGCTCCCTGACGTGGGTCACTGCTCTCGCTGGTCTTCTGTCCGGCAGGCCTCAGTTCCGTGACTCCGGATGGCGTGGGTCCAGATGACGAAGAGGGTTCAGCCAAATTGCATCCAAAAGAAGAGTGTCCCGACGAAGAGGGTCCGGACGAAAGGGTCGCGACGAAGAGGGTCGCAAACTCTCTCCTGACGAAGTCGTGACTGAGACGATTCTGGGGGGTTGGCGAAGAGTAGGAAACACAGGTGTAGGAATGGGGGCACTAACAATCAGAATAGGATGAGAGTTTGGATGAGAGCTTGTACTCACCGTTCTGATCAGTTGAGCCACCTGGTAGCTCTGAGTCTTGCTCCCCCAATTGACCGGTTCATGGTGTCAGAATAATGGGCGTCGGGAGATGACGGACCGGAGACGGCGTCCGGAGATGACGGACCAGAGGCAACATGTCCGGAGATGACAGCAGCCTTAGTCTCCGAGCACCGGCTCGGGAGACAGTCTTCCGTCCTTTCCCCTTGGCGAGTCCCTCAGGCGCGTTGTATATCGAGAGAATGTTCCTCCTTCGACTTTGTATCAATCAATCAGTTCACTATCTTCGTCTCTATCGATCCCTATATTCCAACAGGTTATGAGCCCGGATTGAACGCTCTACCAATCCGCAACCTATCGATAATCGAACCCGCCG
>Ga0307508_10002577_pt1 | contig 19071 bp, 20 predicted proteins | sample 9_EM_MG_FD_203089 | JGI IMG/M metagenome (GOLD analysis project Ga0307508, IMG submission 203089) | Populus trichocarpa ectomycorrhiza microbial communities from riparian zone in the Pacific Northwest, United States - 9_EM | ecosystem: Host-associated > Plants > Roots > Unclassified | place... | reverse complement strand
CCGTTTCAAAACACTCAGAACAATTGAACTTCACGAAATTCCCCTACAACATATTGTTGAACTTTTCAAAGAGTTTGATATAGATATTTAGGCGCAAGCTACTGTCTACTGTGACTTCAGTTCTTACAGTATAGGAACGCAGCGTTGTACCTCTTCACCGTCCCCCGGTAACCCTGTCCCAATGGACATAGACGCGGCACGGAAGACCAAGGCCACTCCCGACACCTGCCGGCATTGCGGAAAGACCAGACATTGGGCAAAGGAGTGCAACCTCCGTTTCGACGTCCGATACATGGACACGGACGAGATAGAAAGGGAATTGGAGAATAAGTTTGCCGCCAAGGACGTAGCATCCATGGAGACACCGGATGAAGCGGAACCTCCAGTTAGTGTAGAGGATTTTGTATCCCGCAGCGGGTGAGCCGTGCGCCCCCGTTGCTAAGTAATAATTGATTTTCTGTTCTTGAAATTACCGAACTGAAAGTTGATGAAGATGCACAAGAACCTGACACACCCGCACTCCCGCCGACCGAGCCCCACAAGCCGCGCCGGCCAAAATGGGAAAAACGGATAAAGCGCAAGCTTGTCATCTGTTCTCTCGAGCTGGATGCAAAATGCATTATGCTCCCAATCCATCTAAAGACGACAGACACTATGGAAGAAACGTCCACGGAAGCCATGGTCGATACTGGTGCCACCGGAGATTTCATCGACCAGGACTTCATCACCCGAGCGAAACTTCCGACCCACAAGCTGTCCCAACCGATCCCGGTTTACAATGTGGACGGAACACTCAATGAGGCCGGAAGCATCAGCGAAGTCGTCAACATGATCATGACCTATGACCGACATTGCGAGCGTATTCTGCTCGCAGTCACCCGCCTTGGTAAGCAGAGCATGATACTCGGCTTTACCTGGTTGGACAAGCACAATCCGGAGATCGACTTCTGCGCCCAGTCCGTCAAAATGACCCAATGCCTCCCGTGCTGCTGTGTCGGCTGCCAAGCCGACCGAAAAGTGGAACGGAACGCAAAGAGGGAGGACGCTGAACGAATAAACGCCTGTCAAACCGGCCCCTTCCCAGCCTTCGTAGAAGATGCTGATGAGGAAGACAAAGCCGAGCCGACTCCCGACCTGGAAGCCGACTTCCCGGACGAGCCGCTCAAAGAAGGCGACCAAATCTGGGCAACCGGACTCTTCCCCCAGGCGGAACACATCCACGCGACTGCTACGGTTTCCCAACGGCTTGTGGAAGGTTTCCGACAGAACTCCCAATCCGCGGACCACGAAAAACATATTCTGCCACACCTCCACGGCTTCCATTCGGTCTTTTCCAAGGACTCCTTCGATGAGCTACCCGGGACCAAACCATGGGATCACGCCGTCGAGCTCACTCCCAATGCCACTCCGAAAAGTTGCAAGGTCTACCCACTCTCTGCCTCCGAACAGAAAGAACTAGACGCCTTTCTGAAGGAGAACCTTGAATCTGGGCGGATCCAACCCTCCAAATCCCCGATGGCCGCTCCGGTCTTCTTTGTAAAAAAGAAGGACAGGAAACTACGTCTGGTCCAGGACTACCGCGCGCTGAATGCCATGACCGTGAAAAATAAGTACCCGCTCCCCTTAATCCCGGAGCTGATTGCGAAGCTCCGCAGAGCCAAGTACTTCACGAAGTTGGACGTCCGGTGGGGGTTTAACAACGTCCAGATAAAGGAAGGAGACGAGTGGAAGGCCGCCTTCCAGACCAACCACGGCTTGTACGAGCCCCTTGTCATGTTCTTCGGCCTCACGAACAGTCCTGCCACCTTCCAGACGATGATGGACGACATCTTTGAGGACCTCATCTCGGAAGGCGTGGTCGTGGTCTACCTGGACGACATCCTCATCTTCATGGAAACCCTTGAAGAGCATCAGAAGATCACCCACGTTCTGGAGCTGCTGGAGAAGCACAAGCTCTACCTCCGTTCCGACAAGTGCGAGTTCGAGAAAACCACAATCGAGTACCTCGGAGTGATTATCTCTCACAATTCCGTTGTGATGGACCCGGTCAAGATCACTGGTGTCACCGAGTGGCCCGCTCTGACGAATAAAAAGGAAGTGCAATCCTTCCTCGGATTCACCAACTTCTACCGACAGTTTATCCGAGACTTCTTGGAGCACGCCCGCCCGCTCTTCGACTTGACCTGAAACAATTCCGGCTGGCGCTGGGGAGAGGCCGAGCGCACCGCATTCGCTAGGTTGAAGGGAAGTGTCACTTCCGCTCCGGTCCTCATCTCTCCCGACCCGACCAAACCCTTCCGCATCGAAGCCGACAGTTCCGACTTTGCGACGGGTGCGGTCCTCTCCCAGGTATCTTCGGAAGATGAAAGGTGGCACCCAGTCGCCTTCCTCTCCAAGTCCCTGTCCCCCGTCGAGCGGAACTACGAGATCCATGACAAGGAGATGCTGGCAATCATCCGAGCCCTTCAAGAGTGGCGGCACTTCATCGAGGGCGCGGAACATCAGTGCGAGATCTGGACGGACCATAAGAACCTGGAGTACTTCATGACGGCCAAGCAACTGAACCGGAGGCAAGCCCGATGGTCCCTATCCCGCTTTGACTTCACACTCCATCACAAACCCGGAAGGTCGATGGGTAAGCCGGATGCACCCTCCCGCAGATCCGACCATGGTACCAGCACTGACGACAACTCCGACGTCATGCTCCTCACTCTGAAACTCTTTGTGGTACACGCGCTGGAAGGTCTGCAGTTCACCAGACCGGAACAGGACATCCTGCAAGACATCCGGCAGGGAACTAAGCAGCCAAAAGAGGAACCCGTCGCCCGAGCCGCACAGGAACTACGGAAGTCGTCCACCCGCTCCCTCCGATCCGTGGAATGGTCAGAATGCGACGGCCTCCTTTACTACCACGGTTGCATCTACGTCCCGAACACTTCTGACCTCCGCCAAAGGATAGTTTCACTCTGCCATGACACCAAAGTGGCTGGGCACCCAGGCTGCTTCAAAACCTTGGAGCTCATCTCCCGAAACTACTGGTGGCCGAATATGTCGCGGTATGTAGGCATGTATGTTTCCCACTGCGACTTGTGCCTCCGCACTAAGATACAGCGCCGCCTACCGACTGGGGAACTCCAACCGCTCCCGATTCCAGAAGAACGCTGGGACATCATCAGCGTCGACTTCATCTCGGAACTCCCGGAATCGGGCGGGTACGACTCTGTCATGGTAGCCGTCGACTCCGTAGGCAAGCGCCCCCATTTTGTGAAGACGGTTACTACCGTCACCGCCGCCGGAGCAGCAAACCTCTACCTTCGGAACATCTGGAAACTCCACGGCCTCCCGCGGAAAGTCATATCTGACCGCGGACCGCAGTTTGTCGCCGGCTTCATGAAGGAGCTGTACCGACTGCTGGGAATCGAAGCCGCAACGTCTACCGCCTACCACCCGCAAACTGATGGACAGACAGAACGGGTCAACCAGGAACTGGAGCAATACCTGCGGATCTTCATCGGAGAAAGGCAGGACGACTGGTACACACTCCTCCCCTTGGCGGAGTTCTCCTACAATAACCACATCCACTCATCCACACAGCAAACACCCTTCCTCCTCGATACCGGCCGACACCCTCGGATGGGCTTTGAACCGCATCAACTCCCGTCCCGCTTCGAAGCAGTTAACGAATTCACAGATCGGATGAAGGACACCCTCGAGGAAGCCAAGTCGGCGCTGGCCAAGGCAAAGGACGATATGGCACAGTATTACAACCGCCATCGCTCCCCTGCACCATCCTTCTCTCCCGGCGACATGGTCTATCTTGACTCTGAAGACATCCAGACCACCCGTCGAAAAAGCTCTCGCACCGCTGCCTAGGCCCCTACCCAGTCGAAAGACGCGTCGGAAAGTACGCCTACCATCTGGTCCTCCCTCCCCCGATGAGACGCCTTCACCCAGTCTTTAACGTCGTGAAGTTGTCCCCCGCTCCCGACGACCCGATCGTTGGAAGACGTCGGAACCCACAACCGCCGCCGGAACTCGTAGATGGGGAAGAGGAGTACATTGTGGAAAAAATCCTGAACAGTAGGATGTTCCAACGAAAACTCCAATACCTGGTCAAATGGGAAGGCTACGGGATAGAGGGGAATACTCGGAGAATCTCGACCATGCCCCAGAGAAGGTAACGGAGTTCCACACCAAAAACCCAGGAGCCCCACGACGCATCCACGCTCTGGCCTTCGGCTCGATCCCTTTCCACCCAATTCCACTCTCCTCCGCATCGAGTCGATGCTCATCTAGAGGGGGGGTGATTGTAAGGGGAACCGCTTCCGCTCCCGCTTCTGCCTCCCGCTCACCTTCCGCTTCTACTTCCGGCTTGCCCCTTGATGTTACGCCTACCGCTCCTGACCCGCCATTGCTTCCGACCCGCCTCCCGCTAGTGCTGCACTGGCGTGCCACGTAAGTCAGTACCTTACACGTACTGACACGTATTTATCGATTTCGGTCTTATTTATTATATCTGTTTCCCTGTATATTAGCCCATACCCACAGGAGGATCCTTATCCTTTACTCTTTGGATCCCCTGCTAGGTATGTTCTTATTTAGATTAGTATTACATAATAATCTAAAGACCTTTGGATCCCCTGCTAGTACCGCGTCCTGCCCGACCGCAGTAGCCCTTACAGGTTTCTTGGGTCTCTCATCCCCATCGGAGTCGGAGGTCATTTCCATTACTCCCTCCTTCATCTTCCTCTTGTACCTCTCGCAGAGTTCACGTCGTTCTTGCACAAGCTTGTAGTGTATGTGTGGGGAAGCATTCAGAGAATCGGCATGTAGATGTGTGTCAAAATCAGGATAGTTGGTGACACTGGGAGCCTTTAGAAAAACACAAGTACCATAGACCTGCATATCAATGACATGGCCCTCACTGATATTGACCCGTGAGCTGATGGTCGAGCAATAAATCTGAATGCCAGACGAAGGTGATAATTTCACATGTGAAAGAACAGATGTGGTAAGGGGGAGGTATGGCCATGACAGGCTCTGTACTTCTTCAATGTGCGCAGGCTCACCATTTGCAGACCATGCATAGATGATCAGCGCTTGCTTGGACTGGGCAGCAAACAGTGTTTGTGTGGCATCCTGCTGGCGCTTCTCTTCATGGAGCTCCTGTTCACGCCGCCATTGCTCAGTGAAGATGGGCAGCATGTGTGAAACATAACGGGGATTCGGGTGGGCATTGAGAGTGTGTGCATCACCAGATTGTGGCGCCTGGGACAGAGTTGGGAGTGATGATACAGCTGAGGGATCATGAGGCGGTAAAGGAATTATGGGTGGTAGAGGGACGGGCTGCAGAGTGGCAGGCATGGAGAAAACTGCAGGGGCTGGTGGCATAGCAGGAGTTGAAGGGGTAGGCAGAATTGTATGAAGTAGGGTATTTGAGGGTCGATTATTCTTCAATTTGCAGCCGCCCATGTCAGCGCAGTGCTTTCTGCACCAGTGTCGGTCACAGTCAGGGGCTATGCAGTTCTTCCCACATCCAGAGATGGGGCACCTGGCAGTCAAACTGGGAGTTGGAATGAATGCTGTGAGGGTCTGTTGACCATCGACAACTGTCGATGCAAGGGGAGCCAGCAAGTTCGGTACACCTTGCTTAAACCGAATGAATTGGCAGTCACGACCTTGGGCATCAGGCCCATTGCACTGCCGTTGAATCAGCACATGGCATAGTAGTTTCCCAACAGCTAGAACTTACAATGGCTATCAGTTGACCCTGGATACCATTCGCAGTAGCCCCATATGGCATGAAAACGACCACATGCCCACACGCTGTGCATGTTATGCTTGATCTGTCAACAGCAGTATATGGCAAAGCAGACATTTCAGTGTGGTTTCCAAGAAACTTGGTTGCTGCATGGCAAATAGACGGCAGTTGGGTTAGTGATAGGATAGACTGTACTTGGTGTCAATGAGAACACAGAAGGAACTTGAAATGAACGTACTAGAATACGATAGCATAGTACGTACCAATAGCGATGTAAGTAAGTTGACGAAGGCCAAGTTGCGAAAATTGAAATTGCAACGAAGTGACAGCAACGGTGGCGGAGGCAGGTGGGCGTGACCAGCCAGCCAACCATCCAGCTTTTCCAGAACTGACTTGTCCTCAAGACAGTAAAGTACTGCCAGACTGGGCCAAGGCAGACTGTGGAAATTTTGGGTCATTGCTCCAAGCCTTGGAGTGTGGGTCAGGATGCAAAGCATGGGACATGATGTTCAGATCAGAAGGGAATGAACGGAGGTTGGAAAAGGCTAGAAGGGGCTTGGAAGGGTCAAGATGTAACAGTACATATGTTGCATAAATCCTTATAACATCTATATTGATTTTAACAATGACAATACTTATACGGTATAGTTATATATATTATTATATGATAGTGTACTGTAAACTTGGCTCAGAATCTGCTCAGAATCAGGTTGAACTTGAATCTGATCTGATCTGATCTGACAATTTCTGAGTAGTTTGGCTGGCAACAGCTGATAAATGAAATCCAAAAATTCTTGTGGGACACAGTAAAGATCTCACTCTTTGAGAACTAAGTAGAATCTCATATCTTCATCATTCTTCATCATGAAAATTTATCAATATATGCTACTTAATAAGTGTGTAAGCAAATTTCTATAAAAGATGTACCACATATTTTGATAAAAATACAAAATCATTTGAGTATCTCACTGAAGAGACAATGACTGTATGGTGTTTTGTTCAGCTACAAATATTCCATTCGGAATTATTCCAGGAACTATCAAATAGGTAATGCTAGGAATGCATCTCAATTGTCTCTTTTTCACATTCAGAACTTGTATCTTTAAATGATCTGTTTCATTCCATCTTCTCTGATTCCTATATATTGTTACTATATTGTTTACTGCTAAAAGTATCTGGATGCTTCTGCTCAAGCACTCTCTTCCTTAGATCATAATTTGAATTTTCAGCTGCTCTGCTTCATTCCATCTTTCCTGATTCAAATATGTTCCTGCTGCTGATCAAAATATCTGGATGCTGCTGCTCAAGCACTCTCTTTCTCAGATCCATAACTTGAATATCCAGCTGCTTTGCTTCATTCCATTTCCTGCTTCCTATATATTGATACTAGATTGCTCATGCTGATCAAAGTATCTGGATGCTTCTGCCCAAGCACTCTCTCTCTCAGATCCATAACTTGAATGTTCAGCTGCTCTGCTTCATTCCATCTTCCCTGCTTCCTATATATTGATGCTAGTTTGCTCATGCTGCTCAAAGTATATGGATGCTCCTGCCCAAGCACTCTCTTTCTCAGATTCATAACTTGAATCTCCAGCTGCTCTGCTTCATTCCATCTTCCCTGATGCCAATATGTTGATGCTAGATTGCCCATGCTGATCAAAGTATGTGAATGCTCCTGTCCAAGCACTCTCTTTCTCAGATTCATAACTTGAATGTCCAGCTGCTCTGCTTCATTCCATCTTTTCTGATTCAAATATGTCGATGCTAGATTGCCCATGCTGATCAAAGTATCTGGATGCTCTTGCCCGAGCACTGTCTTTCTCACATTCATAACTTGAATGTCCAGCTGCTCTGCTTCATTCCATCTTCCCTGATTCCAATATGTTGATGCTAGATTGCTCATACTGATCAAAGTATCTGGATGCTCCCGCCCAAGCACTCTCTTTCTCAGATTCATAACTTGAATGTCCAGCTGCTCTGCTTCATTCCATCTTTTCTGATTTCTATATATTGATATGAGATTGCTCATGCTGATTAAAGTATCTGGATGCTCCTGTCCAAGCACTCTCTTTCTCAGATCCATAACTTGAATCTCCAGCTGCTCTGCTTCATTCCATCTTCCCTGATTCCAATATGTTGATGCTAGATTGCCCATGCTGATCAAAGTATCTGGATGCTCCCGCCCAAGCACTCTCTTTCTCAGATCCATAACTTGAATGTTCAGCTGCTCTGCTTCATTCCATCTTTCTTGATTCCAATATGTTGATGCTAGATTGCTCATACTGATCAAAGTATCTGGATGCTCTTCTCCAAGCACTCTTTTTCTCAGATCCATAACTTGAATCTCCAGCTGTTCTGCTTCATTCCATCTTCCCTGCTCCCTATATGTGGATGCTAGATTGCTGATGCTGATCAAAGTATCTGGATGCTCCTTTCCAAGCACTCTCTTTCTCAGATTCATAACTTGAATCTCCAGCTGCTCTGCCTCATTCCATCTTGCCTGATTCCAATATGTTGATGCTAGATTGCTCATACTGATCAAAGTATCTGGATGCTCTTGCCCAAGCATCCTCTTTCTCAGATTCATAACTTGAACATCCAGCTGCTCTGCTTCATTCCATCTTCCCTGATTTCTATATGTTGATGCTAGATTGCTCATGCTGATCAAAGTATCTGGATGCTCTTGCCCAAGCACTCCCTTTCTCAGATCCATAACTTGAATCTCCAGCTGTTCTGCTTCTGTCCATCTTCCCTGCTCCCTATAAGTTGATGCTAAATTGCTCATGCTGATCAAAGTATCTGGATGCTCCTCCTGTCCAAGCACTCTCTTTCTCAGATTCATAACTTGAATGTCCAGCTGCTCTGCTTCATTCCATCTTCCCTGATTTCTATATGTTGATGCTAGATTGCTCATACTGCTCAAAGTATCAGGATGCTCCTGCCCAAGTATTCTCTTTCTCAGATCCATAACTTGAATCTCCAGCTGCTCTGCTTCATTCCATCTTCCCTGACTTCTATATATTGATGCTAGATTGCTCATACTGCTCAAAGTATCTGGATGCTTCTGTCCAAGCACTCTCTTTCTCAGATTCATAACTTGAATGTCCAGCTGCCTTGCCTCATCCCATCTTCCCTGATTCCAATATGTTGATGCTAGATTGCTTATACTGATCAAAGTATCTGGATGCTCCTGCCCAAGCACCCTCTTTCTCAGATCCATAACTTGAATGTCCAGCTGCTCTGCCTTATTCCATCTTCCCTGATTTCTATATGTTGATGCTAGATTGCCCATGCTGCTCAAAGTATCTGGATGCTCTTGCCCAAGCACTCCCTTTCTCAGATTCATAACTTGAATGTCCAGCTGCTCTGCCTCATTCCATCTTCCCTGATCCAAAAATATTGATGCTAGATTGCTCATACTGATCAAAGTATCTGGATGCTCCTGCCCAAGCACTCTCTTTCTCAGATCTATAACTTGAATCTCCAGCTGCTCTGCTTCATTCCATCTTCCCTGATTCCAATATGTTGATGCTAGATTGCTCATACTGGTCAAAGTATCTGGATGCTCCTGCCCAAGCACTCTCTTTCTCATATCCATAACTTGAATCTGCAGCTGCTCTGCTTCATTCCATCTTCCCTGATTCAAACATGATGATGCTAGATTGCCCATGCTGCTCAAACTATCTGGATGCTCCTGCCCAAGCACTTTCTTTCTCAGATCCATAACTTGAATCTCCAGCTGCTCTGCTTCATTCCATCGTCCCTGATTCAAATATGTTGATGCTAGATTGCTCATGCTGCTCAAAGTATCTGGATGCTCCTGTTCAAGCACTTTCTTTCTCAGATCCATGACTTGAATCTGCAGCTGCTCTGCTTCATTCCATCTTCCCTGATTCCTATATATTGATGCTAGATTTCCCATACTGGTCAAAGTCTCTGGATGCTCCTGCCCAAGCACTCTCTTTCTCAGATTCATGACTTGAATCTCCAACTGCTCTGCTTCATTCCATCTTCCCTGATTCAAATATGTTGATGCTAGATTGCTCATGCTGATCAAAGTATCTGGATGCTCCTGTCCAAGCACTTCATTTCTTGTTTTCATCACTTGAATATCTACAATCTCTGCCTCTGTCCAATCTCCATTTTCCCTAAATACTAAGCCAAATTTTGAATATCTATCATCATCATACTCCTTTTTAATATCCAATTCAGCAGCATACTGATAGCTTGCTTTGATATGTGGAATCAGTCGCTGACGAAATATGTAATCTTGGGTTTCATATGAAAATGAGATTGAGCATGATAATATAGCCATTGCTCTGCAGAAGTTTATATGCTGCTCTGAATATGACAGTCTGTCTCGGTTCCAAGAATGTATCAATGGATGTACTGAGTAACTATTTTCATATGAGTTTTTCTTAATCAATGAAAATGATTGTAGAACTTGAATGCCCATTCGAAAGTGAAATTTATCCCATTTGCTATTCTTGTGACAGCAAAGAAGTCTACTATCTGCCACACAAGCCAGTATTTGTGGTAACTGGTTTTTGTTGTCCCTGATATTCAATGCCACTTGCTCAAATATCTTTTCATCAATGCTTTCATAGTGCATGAAAGCAAATATTTGAAAAATAAAAATGGCTATCTGAGCACTTTGAACATCATATGTAATAGAATGTCTGCTAGCTCTTGCCTCAATTTCCTTAAATGACAATTCCCATGTTCCATATACTGTCTGATAATATTTTGATGCCCCTTTAAAAGAAGAATAAGACAAAAGCTCTTTGCATTTTGCAGAGAATTGAAGAAGATAGTCATGAATATCACAAAGACCAGCCTCAATAGAAGCTCCAGCTTGAGCAACAGCAAGAGGTAGACAACAAAGCTCAGTCACAATCTTTTCTGCCATTTTCCAGAGATTTGGTTCAGCTTGACCAGTGTGACCACTGGCTTTCAAAAGCAAAGAGAGCATCCTCCTTCTCCATATTCTCAATTTCCAGAGAATTCTCAAATTGGGTCAGCCGACCCAGAGATCGATTCCTGCTAGTAATCAGGACATTACCCCTATGCCCAGATGGAATAAAATATTCCACTACTTCAGGAGCACTGTCAGCATTATCAAACACCAGAATCCATTCTTCTTGTAAGGAAGCCATCCACTGGAGAGCAGACTGTGAAAATTGATTCAAGCCAGAATTTGTTGTGCCTGGAACATTCAGAATGCTTTTGAGACTCAGCATAATTGTATCCATAGATGATGCATCAATCCAGAAAATGCGAGAAAATCTGTACAATCAATGAGACCATATTTCAATATTCCCAAGGGAAACACATACACATCAGACATCTCTTCCAAAAATTTCAGACAGATTTGTGTCTTTCCAATGCCACCCATACCATGCAGGAGGAAATAGCGCCGATGGAGTGGCTCACCATGCATGCAGGGGGAAAAGTGCTTCTTGAGTTTGTCTAGTTGTTCTCTTCGTCCCATGAACAGAGCACTTGAGTTTGGTTTCAGCGAAAGTAAGGCTCCATTAGACGTGCCACCTTCATTTGTGTGGTCACTGATGAATGTGTTGTTAATCTGTGGATGGTACATTCGTCAGCAAGACCCTGCATGTGTAGCATGACTTACAATAGTGTTAGCCGAGGTAAAGTTGCCGCCACTGACGACAATGTTGTGTGAATTTGTGATCAAACCAGGAGGGCTCTGATTGAGAGTGACGTGTTGCACGGCCTCAGGCTCCATTGTAATTTGAACGGGCAAAAGCTGGGATATTTCTGGAGAAGCATTGGAAGGAATCAGACCAACGGAAGACGGTTGAGAGTTCAAGTTCGACTTTGAACAGATATCTACATCAGCCTTATCACATTTGATGTGGCCGACTTCTACGTACCACCATGAGAGGAACATCGCTGGGTGATCGTGGATAATCACGACTCTGGAAATGTTGCAAGCCTGAGGAAGTTGACGGAATCAGTTCAACAACCGGTTGGGAGTTCACAACCGCTGGTCCAAGTCCTTCGCTTTCAGTTGTGTCCGCAACTCGCTTTTTGAACGGCCAAAGAAAACGGTCCCTTTGGCGAGATCTCGTATTGCCAGAATCTTCTGTTTCAATCAAACCAACGAGAAACGGTTGAGAGTTCGAGTTCGCCTTTGGACATATATCAAGATCAGCCTTATCACGGATTATGTAGCCAACTTTTACATACCACCATGAGGGGAACCTCGCTGGACGATTGCGGAGGATCATGACTCTGGAGACGTTGTATGCCCAAGGAAGTCGGGCCAACAGTCGATCGGGGGTCCACGACGGCGGCTCCTAGCCCTTGGTCTTCTCCCTCAGTGGTCTCAGCAACTCGCCTGCGATTTTTGAACGGCCAAAGAAAACGACCTCTCTTGTGAGATTTAGTATCGCCAGAATATTCTGCAGACATGTTCTGTTAGGGTGAAAGGCTGTAGATGTGGATGTGGTAGAAGCGCAAACACAGCCTCGAGTCACGAGCCAGCGCACGGTCCTCAACCGGAAGACGCGATCCCTTTCGCGGCATCTTCATTGCGTTCTGTACCATTTGCGCCGACGAAATGATTAAAGGCACCTCCGCTCGTACATTTACGTTTCGAAGCCGGTCTGAACCTTCCTGAGCTCGTGTTGCTGTCGAGGTGCGTTTTCCAGAGTATGGATCCCATAGTCCTTGCTGAACATAATTTCCATATTCAGCACAGCGCGTCCCTCTCGAGTCTAATAAATGGGAAGTCCACCTCTCAATGAGCCTCTTCATACCACCCATTTAGATGCCTCCGGCAGCACGTATGTTACCTACTTTGATATTTTGACGATATCTCATGGTAATTGTCGCAGAAGGTGCTCGTCCTACGACAGACAATTCCTTACTTTCGTACCGCCGTCTCATCCACATTCTCTGGCCCATCAAGCGGAAGCGTCATTCCCCTTTGCTATTCTATGGCAGTATCTGCCCCGTGACGTTGAAACACCTTCTCTGCATTAAATCTCATCTCCAATACGCCTCCCTCCAAGTTTCCGATCACGGCCCCCACACCTATTCCTACCCACTCACCACCCCGAAGCCTCGCCTCTTCAATCCCCACTTCAAATAAAATGTCTCCCCGCATGTATCGCATGCACTCTGCGGGAAGGACGTGTGGGGGCTGCGGGTGTGTTTTGCTTGGCACACTCTGTCGTCGGGTCGAGACTCAATGAACCAGGTGCTGGTGGCGAGGAAAGCCTTTATTTTGTCGACAGCTCACTACTGTACGTGCAAAAATGAGACTTCATTCAAAGTAACTTATTATGGACAAAGCCCTGCATTAAGGCACGACAATGAACACATCCACACAGGCTCCACATCCAAAACACAGCCCAAGACGATCTCACGACAGGGAAGTGCTGCTGCACACGCAGCTAAAAGCACCGTCAAACCGTCGCCTGTAAGCCATCGAAGCGGCCTTGCCCTAAGTTAAAGACGGATTGGGCACCCAATTTAGACACGGCCTGTTGTGTTATACTAGCCAATCCATTCTTTCGACTTTGAGGATGCGACGTGATGAGCGTGCATATCTGCAGCTAAAGTCGCTCAGTAATACTGTGAAACAACTTACTGTTGAGCAACATTTACCGAGTAGTCCCACTGAAAAATTCATTACCACTCAAAGAGAAGCAGTCCTAGCTACGCAGTCCTTGGTAATCGGAGACCGAGAACAAACGTGTAAAAGGATGTTTAGGTCTGTAGCTGCATGTTCAAGCATTCAGCGCTCAGCCGGCGTCGATGACTCGATCCACATTCGTCGAGACTTTGTGGATAATCGGTAATCGGGTTCGGGGCGTGGTCTGTGGTTTTAGACTTTGACTTGGACGAGCATATCATCATACTATCATAGACCTTCCTGTAGTATGAACAGGAGACGAGGAAGCATCCGTCAGGAGAGTCAAGGTCTATGATCGTGTCTGTATGCTCTCGGAAGATATTACAAGCCTGAGTGTGCTTCTCTGCAATTTCGAGAAATTTGTAAGAAAAGTTGGTCACTCGATGAGAAGGAAAGGTACTCTTAATTGCCCATCGAGCTAGGTATGTACCATCCAGAGTGAAACGGAGACTACAAGTGACTAGTTTTCTTGTTTCAGACTCGGAATTATCTGCGAGGAAACTGTCACGAAGTCAATGGACATTCTCAAAACCAGAATATAAGTAACGTATGTCCACCCGTCGTTGACTCCTACAGCACATGACAAGCTGAACAGAAAAGCATTGGTTACAACCATCTAGACGCAACTGAAGCAATCTACCGACCCTTTAGGCCGCCCCATATCTCCAAAGCGCTACCCGACCATCTGCACTGCCTGATGCCAAATAATTTCCTGTTGGACAGAAATCAACCAACCATTAAACTCTTTATGTCCCTTCAATGTGCACTGCAGGGCGTTGTTGCGCAGGTCCCGGATACACACGGTGTGATCCCCTGAGCCCGAAGCAACCCATTGACCATCAGGAGAGATGGAAATGGATCTGAGATCGTTCTGTAAGCAGGAGGGCAAGACAAAAGGGTGAGTATAACTTAGGGTGAGGAATAGTTGAACGGGAACATGTGAATGACGCACTGTATGCGCCGTGACTTTGCTTTTCTGTCCTGCCGTACTATCTCTCGTCATTCCATACCCTGGCTCAGCCAACTCAAGAAAACTGATATCCCAGTACTTCCACGTGTCATCCCCGCCACTTACCAATCCCTTTCCATCCTTCGTAAAGGCCACAGACCGGACTACACTTCGATGCACTGTCCACTTCTCCACCAGCTGACTCGTTCGTACATTCCATATCCTCAGTATTCCATCATAATTCCCAGCTGCAATATATCGCCCATCCGGGTTAAACTTGACACAGTAGAAATAGGAGGCACTTTTATCCTTTAGAATCTTCGCGAAGCCATCACGCATTCTCCAGATATACACTGTCCTGTCGTATGAACAGGAGACGAGGAAGCGTCCGTCAGGAGAAAAGTCAAGGTCTATGATCGTGTCTGTATGCTCTCGGAAGATATTGCGGGTGTGTTTCTTTGCAATTTCCCATATCTGGAAGCAGAGAAAATTTGTAAGAAAGGTTGGTTACTCGAGGAGAACGAAAAGTACTCTTAATTGCTCATCGAAGGCTCCTACAGCTAGGTATTTACCATCCGGAGAGAAACAGAGACTGCAAATGACTAGTTTTCTTGTTTCCGAATTATCTGCGAGGAAACTGTCACGAAAGTCAATGGACATTCTCAAAATCAGAATAAAAGTAACTGACCAACTCTTCACCCCAGTTTTCACGTCATAAATATATGTCCTCCCGTTGCTGACTCCTACGGCAAAGTATTTCCCATCAGGACTAAACTTGATGGTCCCCACTGTGGCTGCATGTGTCAACACAAGTTCCAATTTCACGTCGAGCGCTGGTTTGACATGGCTATCGAAGTCGACTGACCAGTCAAGTTGATTGGCTGAATATTTTCGAGAGGTGCTGGCTTCAGGGACAGATATAGGCTGTTGTGTGACAGATAGTGAGGGTTGAATCGATTCAGAGGAAACGAAGACAGATCGGTTGGTCGGACGGCTGGGCGAGTGCAGACTAATGGTATGATGGCCTTTGAACACATGATGCCAAAAGGGCACACGATTGGAGGGTGCGGATGATCTGGGGGAATTTGACGAACGAAGCAGAGAGAATTTAGGCTTGGACGAAGGAGAAACTTGAATGACAGCTCCCGCGGTTGAAGACGTCGCGAGACCTACAGGGGCATGCTTCTCAAAATGTGCCCTGCAGTCTACGCAGATGTCATTCCCTACGTTATGTAGTGCAGTATATAAAGATGCAACTAATAATCAAAACACCATAAACCGGTTGCACCTATCAAATAAAACAGGATGCGTACTTAAGTCTTCGTACTCCTGGATTCGCTTCTGTGCATGAGCCAGATCCTGACGCAACCTTTGTATCTGGAGCTGTGAAGAGAAATCCGGTTGGTTTGCGTGAGAGCGGAGAAAGATTCGACGGCGATGGAAAAGTTTGGGTGAGGACGGCCACAGCCCGCTTGGTGCCATGTTGTCTTGTGTTGTGCGAGATCGTGGAGTCCCGACGGAGGCAAGAACTTGCCAACCTATGCATAGGAACTTCGATTCTATAAACTTAGCTTCTACTAATCGAACTAAACAGAATCCCGTGGCGAACAATCGACGCTTACGGTTTCATTTTCCCTCTTGTTCCCGCTCATGACACCAAAGGGCATCATTGGCATGAAGACCAGAATGACCGACACTTAGCAGATTCGGCATGCCCACAAAAAAATTGGAGAAGCAAAAATCGGAAGGGGTTATTTTAGCCATGAGTACACCAGGCACTCCTATACCATCCGGCAAGCGGGTAATTACATTGTGTACCCGTTCTGTTGAAATCACCATGCCTACGCAAGGCTCCAGGAGAATAGCCCCGGAGCATCGGGAGACTGCAAATTTTTGGGAACGGATTATGTTGCTCAACGCCACTGTGTCCAAAGTAACTGGAGAGACGTTAATGCAGGGTATTCAACTTGAGACATAACACGCACGAAGAAATCCTCTTTCCTGCTCGCTCATGGGCTGTCCAATCGTCCCGCTCCATCCATATGTCTTCATGTCCTTCAGTTACCCAAGGCACCCTAATAAATTGTTCCTTGGGCGAATCGAGGGCAGTTCCCAGCTCGAGTCGGAGACCTCACGTTCAATACACTTAGCGAATGCAATTCTGTCGTGGAGAAATTGAGCGGCGGGAATCCTTCTTGATCGTGTAAGAATGGGCAAGCTTTCCCAAGGGGTAGCTCGAATGTTCTTGTGTAATATGACGAGCGTTCGTCTGGATCTGAGGGAACTCTCGAAGCCTTCTTCAGTTTGAGTTGCTTGGTTCCGCGTTCTTCCAAACAGGGAAGATCGATGACTACCTGGAAATAGTCAGACACGATGGGTGCTGATATGGTCAAGAATGGCGAGGCCAATTCTTCGTCGACGTTTAGGCGACAAGACGCAGAACGGCCTTATAAAGGTGTCATCAAGCTTCAATTAACTAGGGATGTGCGACCTTAGGTAGGATGCACTGGATTCGTAAGCCTCTTGCCCGGCACCCAGGATCGTCTCTGTGGAATTGGATGGAGATCAACAATCGCAGGATTACAATAAGATTGTGGAAATGGGCCTTACATAAAAGACCCAAGCCAGCAATACTCGATGTTTTCCAACAATTCTCGCAAATGGGCGTCGAGTTGACTGGGTCGTTTCCACCAATTCGAACGGGTCTTATCGTCATCAAACTAAATGTCTATTGCTGCTGTTGTCGAATCACCGCCGGAAATGTATAATGTCCTGAAGCTTTGAAGTGCCCCATTGTGGGGTATTCGTGATCATCACCTCCATCTCCGTGGTCGTGTCTACCCTTCAATGGAATATAGAAAGTCAAAGGATCCAAGGGTCTTTTGCCTTCGCGAGAGCAATGTGGTTTTGTCAGAAGTGGCGATTGATGCAATTGCTAGGGAGACCAACCATGTCAGACGAAGTGCCTGTCAACGAATTGTTTAAAGTAACCAATACCTGGCTTGAGTCTGGATCTAGCAGTCTCGAATGAATTGTTCGGCCATGTTAATATCCTCAATGGGAGTCAGATGAGGGTTTATTCCTTGTCATTAAGGGGACCTCTCCGCGTTGCGCTCCGGAGGAAACTTGCAGGCCGTCGATAGTTGGAGGGGACTTTCAGCAAATCACTTGAAGCACATAAAGATGGAAGCATGCAGATGTGTCTGCAAATTTAAGTGAATAAATCTGAATTCGAAAAAGAGACATGCGTAGAAGTTTCGCCATACCTGAGGAGAAGGAGATGGCGGCCTCTCGGTGTTTTGCGGTCGATATAATCAGGTATTCTGAAAGGAGGTTTTCAAGAGTCGACTATATCAGAAGAGGTAGCCATTGATTTTCTGTCTTCTTTGGCTCTCGCACCACAATTGCTTAAAAACAAATCAGTGTCACTTATTCAATCGACAGGTAGCAACGCACCCGATTCTGTGAGCGAGATGAACGGTTCTGAGCAAGAAATTGTGACAGGATTACGTCACGTCACCTGTTATTACTTACTGTCGGATTCAAACGTTACAGAACGTTACCCACACCACCACACACCGACTGCAGATATTTGTGTCATGTAATCAAGAATACTGGAGATCTTGTTTGGGTCGATAATCGCACTTGGTGTCAATCGTACTAGTCCCCTCAATTGTACAGCTTAAAGGGCCGAAGCTGAGTCCCTCGAACAGACCACAGGTTCATAAACGTGAGAGGTATGTCTGCGTTCGCGGGGGCAAGACCACTTCATCCGAGTTGTGATGGAACGGTGGTGGGCACGACTGTTCTACGATATCCAATACAACGGCTCTCGATCCAGAGGTGTGGATGCCGAGGATGGCTGGCTTTCTAGTTTTGGACATCGAGGCAGCCCCGATCGGTCAGCCCCTCACCAAGCAGATGCAAGCAAACGCTACAATATAAAGCGGTGAACTTGAAGGCGGACCTATCTTTTCTTTCACCATTCGCTTCTCCCAAAGTTGCGGTCTCCGCCTTTGTCCCCTCTTCAAGTTATCACCGTCTTGGTGGGATCCCTCAAGCGTTCATTCAAGTCGAACCTTCACCCTGGCTTGGATGCTTGAATGCCTCAAAACTGGTCCCGGGCGTGGAGGTGCCTTTCTCGCTACCGACATACCGCTTAGCGAGCATTCGCTCGCTGTCCCTGTGTACTTTTGTCTTGACTCCTTGCCAGGAATTTGGCATCGACTGTGGACTCCTTTTTGGAACATGGGATGAACTGAACGCCAACGCTTTCGTCAAGATTATGCTAGGGTGTTTCTTTACACCGCTGTTACAGAGCTGCTTGAACGCGGCTCTCTTGGCTCGCGTGTGGGTTGGGGCTGACGGGTCCCCTCCCTTCAGGTTATCATCGCCGGTGGGATTCCTCAAGCGTTCGTTGAACCTTCAAGATGCCTGAACGCCTCAAATTGTTCCCCTATGTGCCGCCAACATGACCTTGTGGTTCCGGACATGGAGGTGTTCTTTTTCCTGCCGACATATCGCTTGGCGAGCATTGCTCGCCGTCACCTCCTGCCCTGGCTCTGTGGCATATCCGACAACATCAGCAGAAGGATTTTGGCATCGACTGTGAACCAGACGCACTCCCCTTTGGAACATGGGTGGAGAGTCGAGCCTGAGCCAGGGCGATTTGGACGGTTGGACCTGGGGGTTGGA
>Ga0307508_10002576_pt1 | contig 19073 bp, 14 predicted proteins | sample 9_EM_MG_FD_203089 | JGI IMG/M metagenome (GOLD analysis project Ga0307508, IMG submission 203089) | Populus trichocarpa ectomycorrhiza microbial communities from riparian zone in the Pacific Northwest, United States - 9_EM | ecosystem: Host-associated > Plants > Roots > Unclassified | place... | reverse complement strand
TCCCCAAAAGCGGCGGCATGCGAATCGCCTATCATCGCCGTAACGGACAGGGGTTGCGGCAACAGCCCTTCGAAATCCGTTTCGCCATAATAGGCGGAAGAAGGTTTTGGCACAGGCAGCTGCAGCGCGTCCAGCCCATATGCATGTAGTAATTGTTTGTCCCAGCACAGCCCGGCGAGGTTGAAAAACATCGTGCGGGAGGCATTGGTATAATCGGTGTAATACGATTGGCCGCCCGTGAGCCTGTACAGCAGCCAGCTGTCTACCGTGCCAAAAAATGCTTCGCCTTTTGCGATAGCTTCCTGTACGGCAGGAATATGTTCGTTTAACCAAATCAGCTTGGTCGCCGAAAAATAAGGGTCGATGATCAGGCCGGTCTTTTCTTTCACGGTGGATTCCAGTCCTTCCTGTTTGAGACGATTGCATACCGATACCGAGCGTTTGCATTGCCATACCACGGCATTGTACAGGGGCTGGCCCTGCGCATCCCAGGCAATAAAAGTTTCACGCTGGTTGGAGATGCCGCAGGCTTTCAGCTCCGCCAGCGCATGGCCTTTTTCTATAAAGCCGTCCAGGCATTGTTTTACCGACGCCAGCACATTGCGGTAAATCGTTTCCGGGTCCTGCTCCACGAATCCGCCCGGGAGAAAAAATGTTTGCAGCGGCACGGTGGCCTTGCCAACCAGCGCGCCGGTTTCGTCGATGATAATTGTTTTTGTTCCGCTGGTGCCCTGGTCGATGGATAAAATATACTGCTTGCCCATACTTGTGCCCGTTATAGTTTACTGTGACTCCTTTGTGCCCGATTTGTCGATAATCACCGCCAGCAGTATCACTCCGCCTTTCACCACCTGCTGCCAGAACGGCGATACATTCAGCAGCACAAGCCCGTTGTTGAGCACGCCAATGATGATGGCGCCCAGCACCGTACCGGCGATACTGCCCCTGCCACCCGATAGGGAGGTGCCGCCGATGACAACGGCGGCGATGGAATCCAGCTCATAGCTCGTGCCCGCATTGGGCTGCGCGGCATCAAGTCTTGAGGTGACTATCAGCCCGCCTACGGCCGCAAGGCATCCTGCAATGGCATATACCGCCATTTTTACTTTATTGATGCGGATGCCCGATAGCCTTGCCGCGCTTTCATTGCCGCCGATGGCATAGATATACCTTCCCAGCTTTGTTTTGCCGGTAAGCAATATCGCTATCACCACCACCAGCAGTGAAATCCATACCGGCACAGGTATGCCCAGCAGCCAGCCGGTGCCCATCAGGGCAAACTTGCTTCCAAGTCCTGTTATCGGGAAGCCGTTTGTCCACAGCATGGTCAGCCCCCTGGCAATGGTGAGCATGGCCAGCGTGGCCACAAACGGCGGTACTTTAAAACGGGTGATGACCCAGCCATTGAACCAGCCCAATACAGCGCCAATCAGCACACCGGCGAGGATACCGCCCGTTAAGGTAAACTCTATATACAAATTGGCGGAAGGCAGCTCGATGCCGTGTTTGATGAGCCCCGCGGTGACGGCCCCGCAAAAAGCCAGCACGGAACCAACAGACAAATCGATGCCGGCGGTAAGCACCACCAGCGTCATGCCTACCGAAATGCAAATGTTTACCGAAATCTGGCGCATCACATTCCAGGCATTGGTCACCGTCAGGAACTTATCGGAGAAAAGGCTTATCCCCACGCACAGCAGGAACAGCGCTATAAGCGATTGGAATTTGCGTAAGTATTGTTTTTTTTCCTGGATGTTTATCATGGCAAACGTTAAAATGGTATACTTAAATGGTTAGCGGAATAGCGGCTTTCAGCAGCACTTCTTCCGCCGCTTCGTGTATCGGTAAGGAGGCTTTTATTTTTCCTTCGCACATAACCAGCACCCTGTCTGCAATGGCCAGTATCTCGGGCAGCTCAGACGATACCACGATAATGCCCAGTCCCTGGCCGGCCAGCTGCCGGACCAAGTGATAGATCTCCTGCTTGGCATGGATATCGATGCCGCGCGTGGGTTCGTCCAGCATGAGCAGCACCGGTTGGGTGGCCAGCCATTTGGCCAGCACTATTTTTTGCTGGTTGCCGCCGCTCAGGTCTTTAACCAGCTGCCGCCCCGAAGCTGTTTTTATATGCAGCTCGCGGATATACTTCTGTGACAGATCTGTTTCCCTGCGTTTGCTGAGCCAACCCATGGTTTCCATCGAGGAGAGGGTAGTGAGACCGATATTCGTTTGTACGTCCAGTCCGGGTACAAGCCCATCTTTTTTCCGGTCTTCCGGCACCAGGGCCAGCCCGGCTTTTTTGGCATCGTAGGGGTTTTTAAAAGATACCGGCTGCTGTTTTACTTTTATTAACCCGGTCATGCGGCGGGCATGTAAGCCAAAAATCGTTTCCAGCAATTCAGTTCTCCCGGCGCCCATCAGGCCAAAAATGCCCAGTATTTCTCCCTTGCCAACGCTAAAGGAAATATCTTTTAATATAAATGAGCCGGTTTTGCCCGGTCGCGGCAGTGAGAGCTGCTCTACCGAAAAAATGGTGGCTGTATTCGTTTCGGCAGCCTGCCTGCGCAGCACCTGCAGGTCGCGGCCCACCATTTTTTGTATCAGCTGTTCCTGTTGCATTCCCTTCATCGGACCTTCTTCAATCAGCCTGCCATCGCGGAGCACGATATAACGATCGGCAATTTTAAAAAGCTCGTCCAGCTTGTGCGAGATATAAACGACGGCCTTGTTGTCGCGTTTCAGGCCTGCTATGATGTCAAATAATACAGTCGTTTCGCTCTCGCTGATGGCGGAGCTGGGCTCATCCATGATAATGACTTCCGATTCCACCAGCAGCGCCTTGGCGATTTCTACTACCTGCTGCTGCCCGACTTTTAAATCGCCTACCAGCGTATCGGGGTTTACCCGCAGCTTCAGCCTGGCGAGCAGGGCTGAAGCCTGTTGCCGCATCGCCGCTTTGTTTAATAAGCCGATGCGGGTAAGCAGCTCCCTGCCGAGAAAGATATTTTCGGTAATGCTAAGCCCCGCCACCAGGTTCAGCTCCTGGTGAATGATGCTGATGCCTTTTTCCTGCGCGGCTTTGGGATCCGAAAAATGTACTTTATGGCCTTTGTAAAAAATATCGCCCTCGTATTGGGTATATACGCCCGAGAGGATTTTCATTAAAGTCGATTTGCCGGCGCCGTTTTCTCCAATGATGGCATGCACCTGTCCCGGCAAAAATTCCAGGCTGATATTGTCCAGCGCCGTGACGCCCGAAAAATGCTTGGTAATATTTTTTACTTGTAGCATGGCAATCGTTTTAAGGCCGTAGCGTTAGCTGTACCGGCATTATTTTTATGTCGCCTGTTTTCAGGTGCTCGCTGTTCAATTCTATCGCACCGGCAAATTGCACCGTATCCCCTTTTTTAACATTGGCTGTAAAGGCAGGCAATACCTGGCGCCGGATAATGGTATTGAGCGCTACCGACACATTATTGAAGTCCATGGTATTTTTAAAATCGTTGATGTCTATCAGTCCCGAAGCATCGCGAACGGCATTGCCGAAAATATATTCCGTTTCAATCGCGGCCTGCGTGTGGGCGGTGTCGTTCAGTAACCCGATACTCACGTCATCGGCGTGAACGGCGGTAACGGCACCCGTGCCCCTTACCAGGAAATAACGGATATTGCCGATGCCGAGGGCATGCGAGTAGTTATTGAAAGCGGCTTCTTTCTGCGTATGCAATAAGCCGAGCAGGCTGTCGAGCGCAATGGCCTTGTCCAGTCCCGGCAATAGTTTATGCTGCCAGAAATTATTGGCGTATACGGTGGCGTCGAAACCGGCCGCCGTTCTGGCCGCGCGAACGGCATCGAGCTTTTTTATGTTGACAGAAAACCAGGCGAGCAGTAAAACCGTAGCAGCCAGCAGCGCGTATTTGATGATGGTAGGCATGGTTATTCTTTTTTACCGTAACCGGTATAATCGTTTACATTGTTTTTCTCCACCAGCTCCACCGATACCGGCATCCGTTTGGGGAAGCTGCGTTTTCCTTTCAGGTATTCGTCGGCATAGCGTGCTGCCGTGACGGCCATGACTTTGGGAAACTGCATGGCGGTGGCGGCTATTTTGCCATCGTGTATCGCTTCTACCGCATCCTGCGCGCCGTCGAAGCCAAACACCTGCACTTTTTTATCTTTTCCCGATGCTACCAGCGCCTGATAAGCGCCCATGGCCATGGCATCGTTGCCACAAAACACCGCTTCGATATCAGGGTGCGCCTGCAGGATGGATTCCATGACTTCGAGGCCCTTGTTACGATCAAAATCGGCGCTTTGCTGCGCTACCATTTTTAAGCCGGGGTAATTGTCCACCACGCTGTGAAATCCCTTCGACCGGTTCCAGGTATTGTTATCGCCTACGATGCCCAGTATCTCTACATAGCGTCCCTGCTTGTGCAGCTGCGCCACAAAATATTTTCCCAGCGCCACGCAGCCGGAGAAATTGTCGGAGAGGATCATGGAGGTAACGGCATCGGCATTGTTTACCTCGCGGTCCATGCAAAACACGGGCACGCCGGCGGTGGTGGCTTTCTGTGCATTGGCGATGGAGCCATCCGCATCGGTGGGGTTAAACAGGATGGCTTCATAGCCGGAGGCGATGGCATTATCGAAATTATCCGATTCCAGCGCCGTGTTGTTTTGCGAATCGAAGATTTTGGTTTCATAGCCAAGCCGCTGCGCTTCCGCTTCGGCGGTATGCGCCAGCACAACAAACCAGGGATTGTTGAGCGTGGACACGACAATGGCTACTTTTTTGTGTTTGCCTGCCCTGTTTGTACAGCCAGCCAATGTAAGTGCGGCGGGAAGTACCAACAGCAACAGCAATCGTTGCAGGTTATATAGATGTCTTTTCATATGCTATTTTCCCAACAGGGCCGCGGCCGCATCGGCAATACCCTTCTCACTGATCCCGTAGTGCGCCAATATCTCGTTCTGCGAGCCTGTTACGGTGTACTCATCGGGGATACCCATAATGCGAAATGAATTATGGTATCCCTGTTGCAGCAGGAAGGAAGCGCAGGCCTCACCCAGGCCGCCGTTGACACTATGCTCTTCAATGGTCAGGATGGCTTTGCCGGTGGCGGCTTCCTTTGCCAGCAGGGCGGTATCCAATGGTTTGATCGTATGCATACTGATAACAGACGCACTGATACGATGCTGTTCTTCCAGCACGCGGGCTGCCTGCAAAGCAGGGTACACTGTTTCGCCGGTGGCGACCAGCACACAATCTTTTCCCTCCCGTATGATTCTTCCTTTGCCAAAGGCAAAATCGGTGTTGCTGGTGAGCAACGGCATATTCTTTTTTCCAAAACGCAGGTATACCGGGCGCTGTTGCACCGCGGCCAGCCGGATAGCTTGTTCGGTTTCGAAATTATCTGCGGGCGCTGCCACCACCAGGTTATGAATGGCGCGCAGCACGGCAAAGTCGTGCAGGCTGTGGTGCGTGGAGCCGAGAGCGCCATAGCTGACGCCTGCGCTGATGCCGATTAACCTGACGGGGTTATCCGAATAGGCGACATCGTTTTTTATTTGTTCCAGCGCACGGGCGGTTAAAAAACAGGCGGGCGATACGGCAAATGCTTTTTTGCCTGCCGAAGCCAGTCCTGCGGCCACGCCCACGAGGTTTTGCTCGGCAATGCCGATTTCGACGATTTGCTTAGGGTAGGCTTCGCCGAAAGCCGTGAGCTTGCCTGAGCCCCTCGAATCGCTGGTTACCACCACGATATCCTTATCGTGCCTGGCGAGATCCTGCAGGGTGGCTGCAAATACTTCCAGGTTGGCTTTGCCGGCGCCGGGCGCCGCTTCGGTTACTGCTCCCAAGGTTATAATGAATTTGAAGTAGGGTGAATAGAATGTTGTTTCAGCTTTTCCGTCGAAGCATCGAGCTCCATGATGGCCTGCGCGTACTGCTCTTTGCCCGGTACGCCGTGGTGCCATTTCAGCACATTTTCCATATAGCTCACGCCCTTGCCTTTGATGGTATGGGCGATGACCAGGCTGGGCTTGCCGGTGGAAAAAGGCAGCGCATCAAAAATTTGCTGCAGCTGGTAAATATCATGCCCATCCACATGGCGTACCGACCAGCCAAAGCTTTCAAACTTGCTGTCGATAGGGTTGGTATTGCATACATCGGCCACGGGCCCCGTGATCTGTAATTTATTATGATCGATGATGGCGCATAGATTGTCCAGCTTATAATGGGCCGCCGTGAGCGCCGCTTCCCAGTTGGAGCCTTCCGGCAGCTCGCCATCGCCCAGCAGGGTAAACACGCGGTACGACTGCCCGTTCATTTTTGCCGCCAGGGCGGCGCCCACGCTAAGGGAGAGGCCATGCCCCAGCGCGCCGGTGTTTTGCTCTACGCCGGCTACCTTGCGGGTGGGATGGCCGATATAATGGGATTTGTATTTGCACAGCGTATCCAGGTCCGACCAGGGGAAAAAGCCTTTATCTGCCAGCACCACGTACAGCGCTTCCACGCAATGGCCTTTGCTTTGAATATAACGATCGCGATCGGGTGAGCCGAAATTAGCAGGGCCGGTATTGAGCGTATGGTTGTACAATACGTTCAGGATATCGATGCAGGAGAGGCTGCCCCCCGTATGGCCTGCGTTGGCCCCGGTGATGTATTGCAGTATCCGTTTCCGGTATTCCACCGATTTGAGCGCCAGTTCATTTGTTTGCATACGCATTATTTTTGTTCAACCTTCCCTTAGCCAGGGTGCTGGTATACTTCCCAGCCCATATAATTTTCCATCGCTTCTTTAAGTATGCCGGCGGTCCTGGAAGCGTTCATCACTACGTGGTGCTCGAATCCGTTCCTGCACACATATTTCATCAGGCCCTGCAGGTCGCTGATTTTCGCCACGGCCCTGTTGCCAAATGTTTTCAGATCGTCGTCGGTCAGCGCGCCTTCGCCTATATACGCTTTGATAACGCCTTTGGCATCGTCGGTGCTGATTCTTCCATAGGTGAGGGGCGAAGCGGGCGTTCTGCCCGCCAGGGCGCCGTAGGTATTTTCCACGCCCACGGTGGTGCCCAGGATGGGGGCGGTGCTGATTTCGATATCGGGCAGGAACGATTTGGCCCAGTTGCCGCAGTGAAACAATACGCATTTGGTATCGTCGTCTGCATAGTTGTTGTTCCAGTCTACCAGCGCGCTGGGCGAGCCCGATGCCAGCTGCATGGCATACATGCTGAGGGTGCCGGTAACGTCTACTTCGCAGGCGCTGGGCAGCATGTTCTCGCTCATCATGCTCATGCTGGTGCATACATTGCAGCCATAGTTTTGCTGAAGCGATGTCCAGCATTGGATGGCCGTGGCGTCCAGCGCATATTCTTCTACAAAATCACGCAGCACAACGTCCAGCTTCGCTATCTGCACCAGCTTATCGTTGGGCGTACTCCCGGTAGGAGCGTAGGCCCTGATTTGTTCGAGCCGGTTTTTTACGCTGGCATCGTCTTTGGTCAGCTTGTTGGCATTGCCCAATATTTGTGAAAGGTCTACCGTCACCACCGAGATGCCGTGCCGCTGCAGGATCTTCTCGCTGTAACGAACGGTATTGAATGCGCCGGGCCGCGCGCCTACTGCCCCGATGCGCACATTCCGCAATCCCTTTACCACCTTGCATACGCTTACAAATTCAAGCAGGTCGGCATGAAAGACGGGGTCGGAGGGATGGACCACATGCTTTGTCGTTAAAGAATATTTTATTCCGTACTGGTACAGGTTATTGCACACCGATATTTTTCCGCACCACGAGTCCCGTCTCCGCGCTACGTCCATCTTGTCGAGATTATCGGGATAGGCCTGTATTAAAACCGGTACGTTGAGCGCCGCCAGCTTGAGGGTATCTGCAATGCCTTTTTCATCGCCGAAGTTGGGCAGCACCACGAGGATACCGATAATGGTATCGGCGTGCCGGCGAAACAGGGCCGCGCATTTTTGCGCTTCGGCATAAATTTCCACGCCGCCCAGCTTGCTGTCTTCTTCTCCCAGCCACACAGGGGTAATACCTGTTTTGCCAAAGGTTTCCACCAGCTCGGAGCGGCACTCGGCCACCAGCCTGTCGGGGAAAAAATCCCGGTTGCCGATGATAACCCCGAGATGGACGTTTTGCTTTACGGTTGTTGTCATTTTTTTTCGCTTGCTATGATTAACTCTATTTCGTTGTCGTGGAAAAGCTTTTTATGGTGCTCTTCTATGGCGTCGTCGGTAATGATATAATTGATAAGCGACAGGGCGCCGAGGCTGGCAAAAGCGCTTTTGCCTACTTTGGTGGAATCGGCTACCAGGTAAGTAATATCGGCGGCGTGGATCATCGCTTTCTTTACTACCAGGTCGCTGATGCTGGGATAGGTCAATCCTGCTTTTAATGAAATGCCTGCCGTGGCCAGGAAAAGTTTCTGCGCATGAAGGCCATGAAAGAAATCGGCTGCCTTTTGCCCGGTAAGCGAGAGCGTGGGCGGTTTAAATTCGCCCCCGGTGAGGATCACTTCGATGCCCGGCTCTGCACCCAGCATCAGGGCTATGTTCAATGCATTGGTGATAACGGTAAGAGGTTTGAAGCCCTTTAGCTTTTTGGCTATCTCGGTGGTGGTGGAGCCGGAGTCGAGAATAATGGTATCGCCGCTTTCGATATACTCCAGGCATTTGAGGGCTATCAGCTCTTTCTTGGCCATATTTTCCTGGTGGGCGAGGGATATCGTGCGCACCTGGTCTTCCACATTCTTCCAGTAAGCGCCGCCGTGCTCGCGGATAATCAACCCGTCTTTTTCCAGTTTTTCGAGGTCCTGGCGGATGGTGACTTCCGTTACCTTGAAAATCCTGGCCAGGTTAATGACCTTGGCCGAACCGTCTTCCTTTATTAATTCAAGGATTTTATCCCGTCGATGGTTTGCAATCATTGTGATGGGGCAACGATTTTTTTGCTTGATAACCAGTTATTTAAAAAAATAACCGTGGTGAATCGCTTGCCGAAACGAAAATAAAGAAAAATAATCGAAGATTTTCAAAAGCATTTAGCGTAATAAGGGAAATATTTACGGGTGCGCCGGGCGGTTCCAGGATGTCCCAAACACGCGTATAAGCGGTTTACAGCCTGACAATTAAGCTGATGACAAGGATAAAAAAGCCCCCCTGTTTTTTCCGGATACCGCTTACCTTTCATCGGTCAACCCGGCTATCGAAGAAAACCAGTAACGAGCTTATCATATGTGTAGATTCCACCTGCCTGCTTTATTATTCCTGTCCTGTATGGTATTTCCGGCCCTTGCCCATGACAATAACGGCCAGCCCGGCACGGGTATCCGCATAGCGCCGCATGCCACGCATATCGCCCGCATTACAAAAGATACCATCGTCGTTATTACCGGCAGCACGTATTCGTTTACCGTCGATACCCCCGAAGACCAGGGATTGGTATCAACAAAACCTGCAGCGGGTACACTTTCGACCGAACTGGCCCCGAAAGACGGGTCGGTGCAAACCTACCAGCTGATCGATAAGCAGGGCGCTATAAAAAAGGAAGGCGAAATTATAAACGGCGACCGCCTGTTAGTTACTGCCGCCGATGGCAAAACCACGCAGGCCTATCATATTGTATTGCAACCGATGGCGCTACGCGGGCGGCTGTTGATAGAGCAGCCGGCGATGACAGCTAGCAGTAAGCGAAGCCTCGTATTGTTTTTTACCGCCGGCCAGCGAAGTCCCGATGCCACGGTACGGGTATACCTGCCGGCAGGCATTGACGTAACCATGGGCAATACAACCGTGAACGTGATTGGCCGCGGCGATGTGGCATTAAAAGATCTTGCGTCACAATCCATCGGCCGCGTGGGCACTCACTATTCTTATTCGCATGTGGGAAATGTGGCCATCTCCAAACAAAGCAATGGGGGCGCGGTACTTAGCTTTACCCACCTCGACCTGCGACCGGCCAATGGCCCCGACCTCAGGATAGTAATTAATAATGTAAGCCTGTCCAAAACCGGCAGCTATGTTTTTAAAGCAACGTATACTACTTCCCAACCCGAAGTATTGACCAGCCCGGGCACGGGTTCGGAAACGGCGGTATTGGAAGTGACCCGCAGCATTGCCGATTTTGCAAGAGTAACCGATAAAGGGCCTTATCGTGAGCAGGCCGGTACCTATACCACCGCCGCTTTTACCTGGAGCCCGGTTAAAACGATAACAGGCGCCCGGCTGATGCAATCCCCTGATAAAGGAAAAACATGGACACCCGCGGTGGCGGCCATTGATGTGCAGCACACGCTTGCTACCGTGTCGGGACTAACGCCCGGCAAGCTGTACACTTTCCGCCTCTCGGTGGCGCAGGGCGATAACAAAGGTTTTTCCAATCCTGCTTATTTTTATTCCGGTAAAATAGATATAAAAAGTTTTGGCGCAAGCGGCCAAGACAAGCAGGACAATACAGCGCAGGTAAACGAAGCGATTGCGTGGCTCGACAGCATCGGCGGCGGAACGCTTCTTTTCAGCCCGGGTATTTATTCCGTCCGGACGGTCCATCTTACAAGTAATATCTGCCTGTATGTTGAAAAAGGCGCTACCATTAAAGCCTTAAAAGGCACCGATGCACCCGAAGCCACCTGGTTCAGCGATAAAAAATACCGCTCGGGCCTGTCGCCCACCGATCCCGGGCCGTATACCGATCCGGAGAACTACCTTACCAAGGAGGATGTAGGCCACCATTATTTCAGGAACACGATGTTTTTTGGCGAGCGGCTCGACAATGTAAAAATTATCGGCAACGGTCTTATTACCGGCGATGGCAACCTGGTCACCGGCGACAGGGTGATGAACAATGCGCCCGACAACCGCGGCGATAAGATGTTTACCTTCAAGCTATGCACGCATCTTGAAATAGGCGGTATCAGCCGGCAAGAAGATCTCTGGTATGATTCAACGACCGATAAACCCTATTATATGGCAAGAAACGGCGGCCCGTCTCCCGGCACCGATAACATGCTGCAGATAGATCGTGCCGGTCATTTCGCCCTGCTGGCTGCCGGTACGGATGATATATACGTGCACAATACCTGGTTTGGACAGGCCAGCACCTCCAATGCGCGCGATATTTATGATTTCATGGAGTGCAACAATGTGACCGTCACCAATATTTTTTCCAAAGCCAGCGGCGACGATATCATAAAACCCGGTTCGGATTGTGCATTGGGTTTTACCCGCCCGGCAAAGAATTATAAGGTTCGCAACGTTATCGGCGATACCAACTGCAACCTGTTTCAGATAGGTTCCGAAACTGCCGACGATATCATGGACATTCATGTAGACAATATTTATATACTCGGCGCCAACAAAGCCGGTTTCTCTATCTCCACCAATGATGGTGCGCATATAAAAGACATACACCTCAACTGCGGGCATACGGGCACGATCCATTCCCGTTCAAAAATGTACCGCAGCTTCACGCCCTTCTTTATTTCCATTTCCAACCGCGGCCGTGTGCTGGGCGCCGATGTGGGCAGATACAGCTTTTCCGAAAACGGTGAAAAGCACAATGAGCTGCTGGTAAAAAACGTACCTATCGGCCAGGTGGAAAACATCCTATTAAATGGCATCGATGTGAGTGAAGTGTATGCCGGCAGCTCGTACAGCGGCAACCGGTGGAAGGCCTACGACGGCTCACAGCGAAGGGCCACGCCCATCATCGCCGGCTACAGTCTTCCCGATACGGTGGATGGCGGGCTCGATTTTACATTGCCTGGTGGCCGGCATACCGGCTATGTCAAAAACATTGTGTTCAACGATGTGCATGTATTGGTAAAAGGCGGCAACCCGGCTACTGACACCACCGCCACGCCGCCCGAGCTGGGCGTAGGCCAGTACAATGCGTCCAACCTGAAGGTGCAGCCCTCTTATGGTATCTGGGCAAGGCACGTGATGGGGTTGACCGTTACCGCCTGCTCCTTTAATTATGAAAAACGTGATAGCCGTTATGCCCTGTTTCTTGATGATGTGGAAGGCGCCACCATCTCCGGCATAAAAGCGGTGCGGGCAAAAGACAATGATTCGGTGATAAAACTGCATCGTTCTTCCGCCGTGACAACCAGCAACATCGTGTATTATGATGATCAATGGGGGCAGTCGCCTGCCAACCTTTCTGTAACCAATTCTTCGAGGTAAAACATACTATCTCCATGACACCTGCCTGCCTTGTTCTCCGCCTATCGTTATCGATGCTGTTCTTTGTTATACAAATGCCCGGCGTGCATGCGCAACCTGTTATAGCAGACAAGGGTGCAAAAAGCCAATGGGTAGCGGTCGATGCCAGGCGGAAGCTTATTTATAAGGCCACCGAGCAGGGAGATAAAATAATGGATTTTTCCCACGCGGGATATAGGGGCGGCGGCGTGCGCCTGCCGGAAGCACCGGTAAAAATTACCCTCGAAGCGGCTGCGGGCGACAATACGGCGGCCATTCAGCAAGCCATCAATACCGTAAGCGCTATGCCGCTGGTAAATGGATTGCGCGGAGCGGTGCTGCTGCGCGCCGGTACCTATACCTGCGAAGGCGCGCTAACCATTGCCGCCAGCGGTGTGGTATTGCGCGGCGCCGGTTCGGGCGTCAACGGCGCCATCATCAGCATGACCGGCAAACCACATGCCTGCATTTCTATAGCGGGCAGCTCCGTCATTACTACCGCCGGCCCGGCCACCACCGTGGCCGATGCCTATGCGCCCTCGGGCGGATACGTGTTTCATCTGTTGGATGCATCGGGTTTTGCGGAGGGAGATACGATACGCATTACGCGGCCGGTTACCCCGGCGTGGCTGGCATTGATGGGAATGGACCAGCTGGAACGCGATGGAAAAAAACAAACCTGGGTGTACGGCGATATTCCAACGGAACGGGTGATTCGCCGGCTGGCCGGCAATGCCGTTACCATTGATGTACCGCTTAGTGATGGCTATGATGCCCGCTATACCAATCCGCCCGGTGTCCGTGTGCAAAAAATAACCGAACAGGGCAGGATATCAGAGGCCGGTGTGGAGAACCTGCGGATACTATCGCCCGCACAATCGGTTACGATCAACGAAGGCCATCACCGCGCACTGCTGATGAAAGATGTTACCGACGGCTGGGCGCGAAACCTGGAAGTGTTCAATACGGTCAACAGCATTAGTATAACGGGAAGGCGCATTACCATCGACAATATTACCATCACGCATGAACAACCCACCATCGGCGCCGCCAAGCCGGCCGATTTAAACGGAAGCGGTTGCCAGGTATTGTTCAATCGTTGCACGATTACGGGCGACAACCTGTTTTTCTTCGCTACTGGTCCTAAAGTGGCCGGTCCGCAGGTATTATTGAATTGCGTGTTTCGTGGAAATGGCTGGATACAGCCGCACCAGCGTTGGGCCACCGGGTTACTGGTCGACGGTTGCCAGGTGCCCGGCGGCGGCATCGATTTTATGAACCGCGGCGCCATGGGCTCCGGGCATGGATGGGCTATCGGCTGGGCCGTGGCCTGGAATTGCGAGGCAAAATCTTTTCTCAACCAGCAGCCGCCCGGCGCGGCCAACTGGGTCATTGGCGGGAGGGGAGATCAGCAAAAAAAAGCGCAGCCCTTTAATGCCGCGCCGCTTTTACCGGAAGGTATATATGATGCGCATGGCAGCATGGTCAATCCCGCCAGCCTTTACCTGGCGCAATTATATGAACGCCTCGGCAAGCAGGCCCTTACCAATATCGGTTATTGATCCCAACGCAATTCCCCCTTTAATTTGTCGCTTTTGCACCGTGTGAATACCTGTTTTCCGTGGTAAGTTTGTGGTAACATTTTTGCAGAAAAATATTACACACTAAAAAAAACGATATGCAAAAGATCATGCCATGCCTGTGGTTTAACAACAATGCCGAAGAGGCCATCCGGTTTTATGGTACTATTTTCAACCATGTAAAGACAACCGACGTGCTGCTCAACGGCGAGGACGGCCCCGGCCCAAAAGGATCGGTACTGACCGCTACTTTTGAGATTGAAGGAAATGAATTCATGGCCCTCAATGGCGGCCCTGAGTTTACATTCACCGAAGCCGTTTCTTTTATGGTCAGCTGCGAAACACAGGCCGAAATAGACGAGAAATGGGAAAAACTTTCTGCCGGCGGCGAAAAAAGCATGTGCGGCTGGCTGAAAGATAAATTCGGTCTTTCCTGGCAAGTTTTTCCACCTATATTACCCCAGATGCTAAAGGACAAAGATCCTGTAAAGGCGCGCAGGGTAATGCAGGCCATGATGAAAATGAACAAGATTATCATCAAGGACCTGAAAGACGCTTACGAGGGGAAATAATACATTATTCTCCCATCCACACCCGGAAGCCTGCTACCCGATCGCGGCTCACGATGATGTCTTTTTCTGCCGCCGGTGTCACCAGCAGCTTGAGGCGGTGGCCATAATAGGAATATACCTGCTCGATGGCTTTGATAGACACGAGGAACGCGCGGTTGACCCGGAAAAATAAGCCGGGGTCCAGCATCTGCTCCAGCTCTTCTATGCGGTATTCGATAAGGTATTTCTGGTTGTCTTTGGTACGGAAGAAAATAAAACGATCTTCCGAAAAGAAATAACAGATATCCTGTATATCCACCGATTGCAGTTTTTGTCCCTGCTTGACCAAAAAACGCTGTCGATAGCCGTCCAATGGCTTTTGAAGCACTTCCATGCCATTTGTCATATCGCGCAACGCCTGTTCAAGTTGCTGGATAATCGGGTGATCTGCTGCTACTACTAATATTCTCATATAATTTAGGGGTTAAGCAAGGGCGGATATTGTTTAAACGCGGGGAGTAACGCAAAGTTATCGCACATGGCAGGCCCACCTGCCTAAAGCTGCATGAAATGCCCGAAATCATCCATGAGTTGACAAATTGAGCGCAGCTATCCACGGCGCTTGATAACGATCATTTCCTGTAGTAAAACCAGGATAAAAAAACTGGTGCAGTCGCCGCGGTGGTTCATGCGGCTATTTGCCCGGGTCGTGCAGTCCGGCAGAAAGGATCCGGTTTCCTGACGTTATATTTGCTGCAAACCCAATTCCCGATTGATTAACTAAAGTCCACCCCTATGCTCAAGAATCTGTCCCTAATCCCGGGCATACTCCTGATAGTATGCCTGCAGTCTGCTGCATTGCACAGTCAATGTCTTATTGCGCCCGCACCACCTGCCTGCACAGGCACCGAAGCCCTTGCCGTCAATGGCGAATCGCTCAACACCGGTATCACCAGGTGGCTGTATGGCGCCGCCGCAACATTCGACAACCTCACACTTAACGGCGGCACGCTTATCGTGTGTGGTAATCTGACCATTGATAAGTTTACGTTCAGCTCGGGCACGCTCTTCGTTCTGCCCGGCGCTTCCCTTATTATCGGCAGTGGTATTGGCACCACGCTGCAATTGCAGGGCGGTTGTTATGTATATAATTATGGTACGGTGACGGTTTATCGCAACCTGTCGCTCGACAACGCGTATGTGAGCGCCGCGCAGCCCAATATATTTATCAACGCTACTGCTGCGTCGGTGCTCGACATATCGTTCAACTGGTTTGTGATCAACAATCCCTGGTCCTGGTTTGTCAATTATGGCAAAGCCAGTTTTCATGGCATCATTACCGACCCGCTTTCATCGCCCGGCAGCGTATGCCTGGGCGACAAAAGCCAGACATACCAAACCGTGCTCATCAACAATGCCGTCAATGCGTATGCAACGCCCAGCGGTTTTTCCTGTCTTTCGGTCAATGAACATTCTTATCTCTGCAACAGGATCACTGCCGACCCCGGTCTCTATGCCTGTCTCAGCGCCGCGCACATAACCGATTCCAGCTGTATGGTTTCCGCCGGCAAGACAAACGCCTGGGGCAACGCCTATGTGATGAAAAATTGTAGCGGCTGTGCGGCGCTGGCGTTGCTGCCGGCGAACACAGACAACAGCCAGGTACGTACTGTGCAGCCGCGCCCCTTTGCTAGCCAGCCTACTTACCCGGTGGCATATCCGAATCCTTTTACAGATCATTTTTATGTGTCGCTGCCGCCCGGCCATGCAGATGCCGCTATTGTCATTACAAACACGCCGGGCGAAAACATATCGCCTGCTGCTATAAATAATAATGGCAAAGGTTTACTGCAAATACAATTCCGCAGGCCATTGCCGCCGGGGCTCTACATCGTACAGATCAATACCGGCAAAGCTGTATTTGTTCAAAAACTGTTGAAGAAATAGCAAACTGTTGAAGAAATAATGGTGTGATCGATGCTTTTTTAATGTGCAGAACTTACCGTCCCGGCCGCCAAGGCTGGCACAGGGTTTGCCTATCCCAATCCTGCCGTACCCAGCCATTCTAATGACAATCTAATAGTAGATTAATTGGCACCCAAGACATATACTACTTTAACCTAAATGTTTGTCTTATGATACTGGCAACAGATTTGGACGGTACTTTCCTGGGAGGAAAGAGCCTGCATAAGCAACAGCTGTACCGGCTGGTACGAAAAGACGCTTCCATTCGCCTGGTTTTTGTCACAGGCCGCGGGCTCGAGACCGTGATTCCGCTTCTCAATGACCCAATTATTCCACACCCCGATTATATCATTTGTGATGTGGGCGCCACCGTTGTCAACGGCCATACCCTCGAGCCCATAGAATTCCTGCAAAATGAGATAGAAAAAAGCTGGCCGGGCAGTTTGAAAATCCAGGAGTGCCTGAAGGATATCAGTGAGCTGCATTACCAGGAAGTGCCGCAGCAGCGTCGCTGCTCTTTTTATATAGAGCAGGAAGATATACTGGATGAAGTAAGAAAAAGAGCCGCGCAAATTGATTGCGATGTGATTTATTCAGCCGATAAATTTCTCGATATAATGCCCCGCGGTGTGAACAAGGGAAGTACGCTGGCAAAGCTGGTGGCGCATTTACAGGTAAGCGCCGCCGATACGCTGGTAGCGGGCGATACGCTCAATGACCTGTCGATGTACCAGTATGGATTTAAAGGCGTGGTGGTGGGCAAGGCAGAGCCAAAATTAATGGAAGCCACGCGTGCGCTTCCGCAGGTGTACCAGGCGCGGCTGGCCGGCGCGGGCGGTATTCTCGAATCGCTGAAAAATTTTGAAGGCTTCTCGCATTATATCGACAGCCTGGGCGAGCAGGCGATACACTATGAGTCGCACGATACCCCGCAGCTGGTGATGATGTACCATCGTTTCCCGTATGAGCTGAAGGAAATAAACGGCCGTCGTGAGCGCGTAGCGCCCAAAAGTCCCAATGGTATCCTGCCTACCCTGCAAAGTTATTTCGCCAATGGCCGCAGTGGTGTATGGATTGCCTGGGAAGAAGTAAAGAAAAGCGGGGAGCAGCTGCGTAATTTTTATATCGACAAGGAGAAATACCCGCACCTCATTGCCTCACGCATCGGCTTAACGGAAGAGGACGTGGATATATTCTACAAGTCTTTTTCGAAAGAAGCGTTCTGGCCCACCATTTTTGCCTTTACCGATAAAGCCAAATTCAATCATGAGCATTGGACGCATTTCGTGGAAATCAACCGCCGGTTTGCGGTAAAAGCTTCCGAACAGGCCGACTATGGCGCCGTGGTATGGATACACGACTATAATTTATGGATGGCGCCGGGCCTGCTCCGGGAGCTGCGGCCTGATTTGAAAATCGGGTTTTTCCACCATACGGCTTTCCCCGCCGCCAATACCTTCAATATACTGCCCTGGCGAAGGGATATCATCGGCAGCCTGCTGCAATGCGATTATGTGGGTTTTCATATCCCGCGCTATGTGGAAAATTTCGTGGACGTGGTCAAAAGTCTTTTCCCCGTGGAAGTACAGGAAGAAGTGAACTGCGCCCCGCGTTTTCTCACTTATAGCACCGCGCTGGGTGTGGAAAAAATGACCACTGCCATCGCTACCAGCCAGCGCACCGTACGGCTGGGCGCCAACCCGGTGGGTGTAAACGTGCAGTATATAAAATCGTTGGTGGAGCAGGATACGGTACAGGAAAAAACTGCCGCGCTCAGAAAACAGCTGGGCGATAAAAAAATGATATTAAGCGTGGAGCGGCTCGACTATGTAAAAGGTCCGCTCGAAAAAGTGCTGGCTTTCGATGAGTTTCTCAGCGAACATCCCGGGCTGCATGGAAAAGTAGAGCTGCTGCAGGTATGTACGCCGCCGGCGCAGGGAATGAAAATTTACGACGATATACAGCACGATCTCGAGCATGCGGTGGGTCGCATCAACGGAAAATATTCCAGCATGGACTGGATACCCATCCGCCTGTTTTCACGCTCCATCCCGTTCGAAGAGCTCGTGTCGTATTATGCCGCCGCCGATATTGCCTGGATAACGCCCCTGCGCGACGGCCTCAACCTCGTAGCCAAGGAATATGTGGCCGTGCAGGGACAATTGGCTGAATCCAAAGGCGCGCTCATCCTGTCTGAATTTGCCGGCGCCGCTGTTGAGCTCTCTTATGCGCTGCTCACCAATCCCTATGACACCAAATCATTAAAGGAAGTATTGTTGCAGGCGCTCAGCCTGAGCGACGACGATAAGGCCCTGCGCATGAAACGCCTCTACGAGCAGGTGGAGCATTACGATATCGATTACTGGGCGGAGCTGTTTCTGCAAAACCTTTTTTTTAAACAGGCAGGCCACGTTTTGCATCACCGTGAGGCCATTGGGCAACTGGTATAGTGCATACATATAAAACACGAATGCCATACCCGTAAGTATGGCATTCGTGTTTTTATTGAATGATCGTTTTTGCTCAGGGATGCTTCGCAAAATCCGCCGCCAGCTTATCGGCTTCACTGGTTGCCGGCGTTTTACTGCCGTTGTCAATTACAATCCTGTAACGGAAGGTAACGGATTCGCCTTTTTTCAGCGTGAGGTTTTTGGTGGCCTTGCCATTGGTGAAAATATTTTCTCCCAGGGGATTGGCGGCAAATAAACCATAGCCGCGCGCATGCCAGAAGGTGGGGTAGTTGGGATTGGCGGGATG
>Ga0307508_10002575_pt1 | contig 19076 bp, 25 predicted proteins | sample 9_EM_MG_FD_203089 | JGI IMG/M metagenome (GOLD analysis project Ga0307508, IMG submission 203089) | Populus trichocarpa ectomycorrhiza microbial communities from riparian zone in the Pacific Northwest, United States - 9_EM | ecosystem: Host-associated > Plants > Roots > Unclassified | place... | reverse complement strand
TGCTACCCGAAGAGTGGTTGACGCAACAAAGTGTAACGGCCGGGCCGACAGGGCTTTGGGTAGCGGGACAAGGACGAGGTCGGCGCGCGGCGGCGGCCGAGGACAGGATCGGACAGGACAGGAATGGTGCGCGGCGGCGGCCGAGGACAGGATCGGACAGGACAGGAACGGCGTGCGGCGGCAGCCGAGGACAGGATCGGACAGGACAAGGGCGGCGCGCGGCGGCGGCCGAGACAGGACAAGGACAAGAGTGGCGCGCGGCGGCGGCCGAGACAGGACAAGAGAAAAGGGGTTGTGGCAAGATGCTTCTATTCGAGAAAGGGGACAAACAAGTTGTTGCGTGAGGAAGGAAAAAGGAAGAAAGAAAGAAAGAAAGAAGTGGGCGACGGCTCCTTTTAAGGATATCCATCGCCCGCTCAGTGTCACTCCACATTCCTTCCTCCCGTATTCCAGATGGCGCCAAGGGTCGAGGCCTAGTAGCTGGCACGCGCCGTGACATGTATTCTCTCTGTTAATGGCCAGACCATTGCTACTCACGCTCTAATTGACAGTGGAGCAACAGGAATTGCATTTATCGATAAAGACTTTACTCACCATCACCAACTCACCCTTACACCCCTCCAGAATCCCAGATCCCTTGAAGTCATTGATCGTCTATCGATTTCATAAGGTGACATCACCCACACCACCACTATTACCCTCTTGATCAATGAACACCAAGAACAACTACCCATGTTTGTGACAAAACTTGGTCACTACCCAATCGTCCTCGGTATTCCTTGGATGGACCTCCACGATATCAACATTCGATTCCGCTCCCGTACTGTGACCTTTGGATCACAGTATTGCTCCACCCATTGCTTGCCCAAGAAGTCAGATATGAACAGCAGCAACAGTACCTTGAACCTCACGTCAAAAGTAGCTCAGAAGTGTGAGCCAGCGGTAAGTGTGGAGGCCGGCGATATTGGGGCCCGGACATTTACGTCTCACCCAAATCCACAGGAGATCCAAGTTGACAATTTTCAGGATATACCGAAAACTTTTCCGAAAAAGATTCTGATTGCTGCACTCAATGGCAGCTCATTCCAAAGAGTGGCATACAAACAGAAACTCACCATTTTTTCCATTTCCTTACATGAAATCAACACTGCACTCGGCACGGAAGAAAAAACAAAAAAGAAACTTGTTCTTGAGGATTATATACCAAAAGAATACCACGAGTTTCTCCCTCTTTTCTCGGAAGCGCTAGCCAAGAAACTGCCACCACATCGGAGTTACCACCACAAGATTCCACTCCGTGAAGGATTTACACCCCACTTTGGGCCCCTTTATTCCTTGTCCAAAACCGAACTGGAAACACTGAAAGAATGGTTGGAAGACAACTTGAGCAAGGGATTCATCCGTGCATCATCCTCACGCACTGCCTCGCCAATTCCTTTTGTCAAAAAGAATGATGGCACCCTCTGACAGTGTGTGGACTATCGGGGTCTCAATGAAGGAACCATCAAGAATCAATATCCGCTTCCACTACTACAGGAAACGCTGATGCGACACTCCAAAGCTAAGTACTTCACCTGTCTTGATATGCGAGGGGCCTACAATTTAGTACGAACCGCAGAAGGAGAAGAATGGAAAACAGCATTCCGGACTCGATATGGATTGTACGAGTCCTTGGTAATGCCATTCGGATTGACGAACGCACCGGCCGATTTTCAAGCTCTGATAAACGACGTACTCCGAGCCTATCTGGACGATTTCTGTACCGCATAGATTGACGACATCATGATCTACAGCAACACCTTGAAGGAACACAAGGAACAAGTGTACAAGGTGTTAAAAGCCTTGTCGGATGCAGGATTGCACTTAGAGCCGGAAAAGTGTCAATTTCACAAACAGAAAGGAAAATATCTGGGCTTCATCATTGGTACTGATGGAATTGGGATGGACCCCATGAAGATCTCCTGCATCCTCGAATGGCAAACACCAAAAAACGTCACAGATATCCAATGTTTTCTTGGTTTTGCCAATTTTTACAGACGATTTTTCAAGAATTACTCCAAGGTAGTGACGCCATTAACCAGTTTGACCAAGAAGGAGGGCGGCAAGTATATCCCATTCCTGTGGGGCTCAGACCAGCAAGCAGCATTCGATCAGTTAAAAAATGCGTTCACACCGGCCCCAATCCTACGTCACTTCGATTATGGGTGAGAAATAATCGTCGAAACGGATGGCTTCGATTATGTCTCAGCAGGCATTCTCTCGCAGCACGATGATGACGGTATCCTGCATCCGGTCGCTTTCTATTCCAAGAAACATAGCCCTGCCGAATGCAACTACGAGATATACGATAAGGAGCTCCTGGCGATAGTACGTGCCTTCGAGGAATGGAGGCCACATCTGGAAGGTTCAAGCCACCCCATCCGAGTACTAACTGACCACAAAAACCTCGAATATTTCCTGTCCATTAAGCTGTTGAATCGTCGACAGGCCAGATGGTCAGAATTCCTGTCATGATTTGATTTCAAGATTGTTTTCCGGCCAGGAAAATCCGGAGGAAAACCAGACACATTGACTAGGAGGTCAGGAGACCTCCCTATGGAAGGGGATGAAAGACTGGTTGCCAATCAGCAGGCGGTCTTGAAACCTTAGAATCTGTCAAGTGTGACGACTTCATCGAATTCGGCAAACGGTTTACTCCAGATACTGTTGGACAACATGAACGAAGACCCGGAAAATACATTCGAAGGCCCAGACGATGCAATCGGAGATCCAGATAACGCCATCGAAGACGTGGACAACCTAGACAACACCGGACAGATTTCGACCCTACTTGAGGAAGCCTACCAAGTGAATTCGTTTCTGGAGTGGATTCTCAGATTGCTTCGAGACGACATAAGGCACTGCAAGGAAATATCACTGGCCGATTGCAAGGAGAAGAATGGCATACTGGTCTACCACGATTGTATCTATGTGCCAGATCACATGCCACTTCGACTACGACTATTACAGATTCACCACGACCCACCAGCAATCGGACACCCAGGTCAAACAAAAACCTTCGAACTTCTTTCTAGGCAATATTATTGGCCCACGATGAGGAAGGATGTGGACCAGTTTGTTCGCAATTGCAATATTTGCCACCGGACGAAGGCCATTCGCCATGCCCCTTATGGAGTGTTACGTCCTTTTTCAGTACCAGACTGGCCCTGGCAACATATCTCTGTCGATTTTGTCACCAGACTACCGCCATCCAAGCGATTCGATGCCATTTGTGTGGTGGTAGATCGATTAACCAAACAAAGGCACCTCATCCCATGTAAGACTACGATCACAGCTGAGGAATTAGCACGGCTATTCTGTGACAGGGTTTTTCGCTACCATGGATTGCCGAAAACAATTGTATCGGACCGTGGGCCCCAGTTCGCATCACGTTTCTGGAAACACCTCTGCGACTCCCTCAAAATCGAACCTCGTCTGTTGACAGCATTCCACCCGCAAACGGACGGCCAGACAGAGAGAATTAACGCTGTTGTGGAGCAACACCTACACGCCTATGTCTCACATTTACAGGACGACTGGGTGGACTATTTATTCCTTGCAGAATTTGCAGGTAATATTCAGGTATCGGAAACCACCACTGTGTCTCCCTTCTTTGCGAACCTTGGATATCACCGCCACTGTGACTTTAACTGGATATCCGTACGGATAACCCAGAAGAGCTACATGCACAAACCACAGTTGAGCGAATACAACACCTTCACAATTTGGCACGAACAGAAATGCGATATGCACAGGCGCGACAGCAAGACAATGCAGACCGCCACTGTGTACCTGCTCCCGCCTTCCAGTCTGGTGACATGGTCTGGGTGGATGGACGGAACTGGCGTACAGAACGGCCAAGCTGGAAGCTACAGAATAAGCACAATGGACCCTACCATATCCTTCGAACCATTGGCACCCATGCATACGAGCTCGATATATCTGCCACAATTCGGAAACATCGCACATTTTCAGTCTCTTTACTGCAAGCCGCTGCAGAAGATCCACTGCCAGGATAAGTTATACCGCCACCACTTCCCATTATAGTTGAAGGAGAAGAGGGATGGGAGATTGACGAGATACTAGATAGCAAACGAACGAGAGGAGGACGACTTCGGTACCTAGTCAAAGGGAAAGGATTCGATGTGCCGACATGGGAACCGGAAGAAAACTTGACGGAGGTGTATGCAGTGGGTGCCTACCATGAACGCTACCCAGAAAGGCCCAACCAGATCGCTCTCGTAGGAACTTGAGTCCTAGAGAGGTGTTACTGTAACAGCACGCCGCCACCATCACCACCTATCCCGAACGACTAGAGTCGGGAACGTTCTGGGTTGTGCGGCGCGGAAAGGTTCTGCTTGCGCGGCGAGGAAAGGTTCTGGTTGCGTGGCGAGGAAAGGTTCTAGGTGCGCGGCAAGGAAAGGTTCTGGTTGCGAGGCGAGGAAAGGTTCTAGGTGCACGGCAAGGGAATGTTCTGGTTGCACGGCAAGGTTCTGGTTGCGCGGTCAGGAAAGGTTCTAGGCGTGCGGTGAGGAAAGGTTCTGCTGGTTCAGGTTGCGCGGCATGGAGAAGGATCTGGATGTGGAGGATCGCGCTCATTGTATATAAGAGTGCACTGTTGTCTGTCTTGCATGTTTCTTCTTCACGTAACAACTTGTTATCGTCAGCCATAGTCGGCCTTGACTACTAGCAATTGTTCAGCCTCAACGCCATGTCCTTGCCTTGCCCGTTTCCCCATGTCTTGTCCTTATCTGTCCACGTCCCCACACCCTCGTCCATATGTCCCGGTTTGCTACCTGGAGTCAGAGAGCCACGCCCGTTACAGCCACCTATGTTGCAGTTGCATTTTGGAAACACAGCAAGCGGGATGTGCCCTGGTGGAACCACAGCCTCACATTGGCCAAGCGAGCAGTCAAACAGGCAGACAGACAAGCACGTCAGAACCCGACCGATACCAACAGAAATGATGCCCAACAGAATCGGAGCAACTGGTCACGGATGGTCTGACACGTCAAAAACTCCTACAGGATCAAGCAACTGCAGTCAACCTCTACCACAACTGTCTGGAAAACTATCCGCCATCACAATGCACACCAAAAACCCATCCCCCCACTTGAAGGACACACAGACTTTGAGAGTAAATGCAAGTCTCTTCGTTCAGCGCTTTTTCTAGCAGTCAACGATCAACCACGACCACCATTGCCTGACGGCTTTCTCACCTCAAATTGAAATATGGAACACCATACTCGCTCTGTCACCACGCATGAGGTACAGCTGGCTATCACCCACCTGAAGTATGGTACCTCAGTTGGCCCCGATGGCATCAGCTATACAACACTCCGTCATGTGCACGAAGCAGTCCCAAGACATCTTCCTCTTCTTTTCAATGTGTGTCTCCGATATGCAGTCCACCCTCCAGAGTGGAAGACTGTCAACTGCATCATCATCCCCAAACCTGGCAAAAACACCTACTTACACCCCAAGTCATACCGACCGATTTCTTTTCAGTCATGCTTTGGCAAGCTCCTGGAAGCGATTGTCGCCAAGCGACTCTCTTACTCGGCAATGTTATGTGGCGGCACACACCCATCCCAGATGGGCGGTCAGCCTGACAATTCGGTGGTTGATGCACTTCTACGCACAATCACTCCAATTGCTAATACCATTAGCATCAAGTAGACAGCTGGCTCAGGAATCAATGCTGCTCAGCGACCAGCAGTGCTCACGTACGATATCGAAGGCACCTTCAACCAAGTCCATGCCACAACCCTACAAAAGTAATGTCCCAGCATCGAATGCCAACATATCTCATCAGATGGATAACAGCTTTCAATACAGACCGTCAACTTTCCTTTGGTTTCGATCAGCAAACAGAAGAACCACAGCCATACCGCTGTAGACTACCCCAAGGCTCTCTGGTCTCCCCCATTCTCTTCCTTATCTTCAGCAATGCAATGCTGGAAAAGTCACACTACCCCGTAGACGCTGTGGACACATCATACATTGATGATGTTGGCATGGTGCAGACCTCACAGACCATTGCCAGAGCAAATACACTACTGGAAGACGGAACTGAACAATATCTCCTCCGGGGACTCCACCTTGGTCTCACCTTCTCCGTTGCCAAGACAGAGCTGCTTTACTGCCTTCCTATCACCAGCAAGAACAAAAACATGAGCCTCTCGTCTCACCCGCCACTCAGAATCATGTATACCACCATCCTACCACAATGCCACATCAAGTATTTGGGGGTTCATATCGATGAGTCACTTACCTTCCTGTACCATACAGCAATGGCAGCTGCCTGTGGTAGCCTAGTGCTGGGAAGTTTCAAGTTCCTTCGGCACAGGTCACGTGACGGGCGTGCTCAGGTGGCACACCACCTGGCATTGACAGCAATATTTCCGACTATGTTCTGGTTCTCACCGGCCTGGTGGATGGGAAGCCCATCGACAACCAACACCTTCAAAACCACATAAAATGCAGTTGCACGATGGATCACTGGTCTCCCCCTCAATACCAGAATCACCAACCTTATCACAATCGCCCACCTCCCTCCCATGGAAGCATACCTCGACTACCTATCCCTACACTTTGCCATCCATCTTCACTTCCTGCCTGCATGCCATGCAACAGGTCCCACTCACCAACACCCTCACATACTACAAGACTTACCTGGCCTTCACCATCTTTACAACCTCAGCAAACACCTGATTATGGGAAAGTTAGAGTATCGTATCACACACCTCCCAGTGAATGGTGTCCATCCAGTCACCTCCCCAAATCCCAACAAGATCACCACCCCATGACAGCTACACCAGCAATGGCTCCACAGCTTGTCGGAAAAAACCATTATCATCTATACTGATGGTTCACAACTCAGCAATGGAAAAACCGATTGCGGATGGGTTACATTCTGCAAGAACCCGGAACTCGTTCAACTCTACAAAGGCCACTGTCACCTTGGAGCAAGAGTGACGGTGTTCGACACTGAACTCCATGCTGTACAAGAGGTCACCTCCTGACTACTCACTACCATCTGACCCCATGCCGATGTTTACATCTGTATCGACAATAGGGCCACCATTGACACCCTCAGTTTCAACAAATCGAAACACGAATATGCCAGACGGGCACTCAACAACATCGCAAAACTCCACTTACTCGGATGGAAGATCCGAACGGTATGGTGTCCCTCACACTGCAATATCCCAGGCAATGTCTGTGCAGACACTTTGGCAAAACAAGGCACATCTGGTCACACTCCATGCCAATATGCAACCACTACAAAGACTTGGCTTCTGAGTCAGGCACGGTCACAGCTCCTCCGCCAGTGGAAGGGTAACTTCCCTACTCAGCTCCGACCTTTAAGTTTCCTGACCACCTTCGAAATGTCAAATCGAAAGAGACCAGTGCAATATGGCGTGTCTCCTCAAACTGCTTACCCTCGGACCCACACCCAAACCAGGCGGATGATCCATGCCCCTGCGGGTCAGACACAAACTCCTCACACCACCTCCTGAGAGACTGTGTTCTACTGGCAACACACCAAGCCAAATTGCTGGCCTCCTCAGTAGGAGACATCCAGGCCTCCGACTTTATCACCAATCCGAAAAACTTCATCCCCCTCTGCCAGCTCCTGAGGGCAACCGGCCTAGGAAATACCAAAAACCTCTGCTTCGACCAGAACCCCGCCTCAAGCGACAAGAGAAGAGATGACTCAGGTTGGCCTGAGCCTGACTTCTGGGTCTTCGAACGTTGATGAGAACATCACGACCACACCAGACCTGTCAGGGAAGAGTTGGAAGGGGGGTTACTCTGTCTTTTCCTGCTCTTGTACTGGGGTTCTACAATGTGTCTCAGGGTAACGATTTGTTATTTTCTGCGATTTATGTTTTGCTTTTTCTGGCGGTAGGGAAAGATGGGAGCCCCATGGGGGTGGTACAGCGTGGTGGAGCGTAGATGGGCTGTAGTCCCGAATGCAATAGAAATACATTGAATATTATCTCTCTCCACCAACCTACCTCTCTACCCATGACCGGCGCTGTGACCACCAAACCCCATGAGAACAACAAGCCCATGCAAAGGCATGTGAGAAGACTGCAACGAGACCATGCCGGGCGTGACGGATACCGCGAAAACAACAAGCCCACACAAAGGCATGTGAGAAGACCACAACGAGACCATACCGGGCGTTATGGATACCGTGAGAATAACAAGCCCACAGAAAGGCGTGTAAGAAAACTGCGACGAGACCATACCGGGCGTGAAAAATACTGCAAGAACAATGAGCCCATGGAAAGGAGTGTGAGAAGACAGCGACGATACCGATGGAACAACAAGCGGTGTGACGCTGGAAATGCAAGTGCGCCGGAAGTGTGAGGACGAGCGACGCCCCGAAGAGTCCAGTCTACGTTACCTGTCGAGCAGCACGGAGTAGTCAGGGCAGGATCTTAACACTAGATTGCATCTCCAAATCGACACCTGACGTAGCAAGACAAAACTTATAGTGGAGTCCCACAATGAAGACTGCGAGAACACACTGAACCTCCAAGAATTCAGGGAAGTCCCCGACGACCAGTGGGCCCCAAGCCATGTGACATTGGAACCACAATCAAGACCACAGACACCCGAGTCACCAGAACAATCTGGCAGAATGGCGGAAGAATCAGGCATGTGGGGAAGCGGACCCCACTTGCTAACTACAGAGATACTGCAAACACTCTCAGCAGCACGCAACAGACCACTGCAGAACAGTCAGCCAAAGCTCTGGGACCCCGAACCATTTGAAGGAGAAAAAGCAAAATTCAAAACATTCCTGGCTCAGTGTGAGCTGAAGTTCAGGACAGAGGGGAACTGATTCAACGACAATGAGAAAAAGACGGGATATGCATCCTCCCTATTCCGAGGGGTGGTATGGAATACACCCAGAAGTAAAAAGGCAGTTGGTCATGAGCGAAGTACTGGCCACTGTTCTGGTGGACTATGCCACCGCGACCATCAAAACGGATAGCCGCCTATGAAACCTCAAAATCATTAGTCGACGAACTGCAGCTAGCCCAGAGGTGTGTTTCCATGTCCACATGAAAGAACCACTGTCAGTACTACCGGGGGACCCGATGGACCTAGACGCCACCCGGCGATTCAAGTTCACACCAAGAACACCGAACTGGTCTCCCCCACGACCACAAATGGATGAATGCTACAATTGCGGGAGAAATGGCCACTTCGCGAAGGAATGCCCCCAGCCCAAGAAAGCACGAGTTCTATGGAGAAGGCCATACCGGGCAGCGGAAGCCACATACGAAGAAGATACCATAAGCAATGAAGCAGAAGAAGAACTCGAACCGGCGGGAAACGACAGCCCTCGGGAACAGGCCTAAGCAACAGCCACCCGAGGGACAAGCCCGTTGCAGAATCTGACTCACCCTACAGGATACGAACAACCAGGTACGACTGCGAAGCAAAAATCATGATTAAAGTACGAATTATGGGAGCAGACGGAAACGAACACAATACCACAGCCCTAGTAGACAGCAGGCCATCTGAGAACTTCATCCACAAAGCCTATGCTGAAGCCAGTGGAATTCTAATGCAGCAAAAAGCGACACCACAACGGATTCTGACCGTGGACGGGAGTGAGGTCACCGGCAGGCTGGTAACCCTGGACGCACAAGTCCACCTCACAATCAATCATCACAAGGAAGATATCCGGCTACACTGCAACACGATCGGAAATGCGCCAATCATCCTAGGACTCCTGTGGCTCAAGCTCCATGACCCGGTGATAGGATGGAAGAATCATACTGTGAAATTCCACTCGGACCACTGTACTGAGAAATGCTTACATAGCTCACTGAAACTAACACAGTCCCTGAAAAAAAGGACATAGAGCAATACCACAGAAAAACACCCGAAAATTGGAAGATCGGCGAAGCAGACCCATGGGAAGTATGTCAGACTGTAATCAACAAAATCAAGGAAACCTCCAAGACCAACAAAAATCCAATCCCACTGGAATATCACCAATTTCTTGAAGTATTCACTGAAAAAGAACCTACAGCACCTCCGCCCCACCGCACCCAGGACCATCATATTCCACTAGAGAAGGGGAAAATGCCCCCGTATGAGCCCTTGTGACCCCTGAACGACGAGAAAATGAAGGCTCTCAAAGAATACTTGGATATGAACGAAAAACAAGGATGGATCCACACATCCACTTCCCCAGCCAGAGCGCCAATCCACTTTATGAAAAAGAAGGAGGGAGGACTACGCTTGTGCTTGGATTACCGACAATTGAACAAAATCACGGTCAAGGACCAGAAAGCATTACCATTAATCAGAGAATCCCTTGATCAACTCTCCAGCGCCACCATCTACACCAAGCTTGACATCTGAGATGCCTATTACAACCTCAGGATTAAGGTTGGGGACAAGTGGAAAACAGCATTCCGGACCCGATACAGACTGTATGAGTACTGTGTCATGCCGTTCGGACTAACCAATGTGCCAGCCTCATTCCAACAATGGAGGAACGAAATCCTGAGTGAATTCCTTGACATCTTCTGAGTGGCATACCTGGATGATATCCTCATATTCTCGCAGAAGCTGGAAGACCACTGGGAACACGTCCGAACGATATTAGAGCAAGTCAAGGAAACAGGGCTGACACTGAAAGATTCCAAGTGCGAATTCGACACCACGGAAATCGAATACTTGGCGTACATGATATCACCACAAGGCTTGCGCATGGACAAGGAGAAAATCAGGACAATCAAGGAATGGAAAGAACCAATGAACGTCAAAGGAATTCAGAGCTTCCTAGGATTCGCCAACTTCTACCGAAGGTTTATACAAGACTACAGCCAGATCACAACACCCCTCACCCGCCTGACAAGGAAGGAAGTGAGCTGGGAATGGGGCGACGAACAGCAGACGGCTTTTGATACGCTCAAAAGAGCAATGGTTACAGAACCAATATTACAATACTTCGACCCAGAGCGACTGGTCACAATCGAGACAGATGCCTCAGACTACGCCATCGGAGCCATCTGTTAGCAACCTGATGACAATGGGATCCTGCATCCAGTAGCCTATTACTCCCGAAAACTCAAGGACTCGGAATGGAACTACAACATACACAACGAGGAACTACTGGCGATCGTAGACGCACGACGAAAATGGGACACATATTGCAAAACAATAGGGCCAAAAATCACGATTCTTACCGATCACAAGAACCTGGAATATTGGAAAACAAAGAAAGACCTCAACCTACGGCAAGCCCGGTGGGGTAAACGATTAGCTAACTACCATTTCAGGATCAAATACCTACCCGGGAAGCTGGCCGTCAAACCAGACATACTCTCTAGAGAGTCAGGAGACTCTCCCTGGGAAGGGGATATGAAGCATCGGCAGAACCAGGGCTGAATTCTCTTACCTGAGGAAGTGTTCAAAGTACTCCAAGCCAATACGATGGAAACCATCAACCTGAAAATAGACAAAGAACTCCTGAATGAAATCAGAACACGAGGCGGAGTGGATGAAGAGATCCAAGAAATCTGGAGGAAAAAGGCGAGTGGGACTACCCGCGATGGGAAAATCGTGCTAGGCGTATGCGAAGAAAACCAGTAGTTGCTATTATACAACGGCCTCATATGGATCCCTGACGATAACAAACTGTGACTACAAATATTACGAGACCAAGACGACACGCAAGCCGCAGGACACCTAGGCCGAGCAAGAACCCTGGAACTGGTTAGCCGAAGCTTCTACTGGCCAGGGCAACAAAAGTACGTACACGGATACGTCGACCACTGTGACACCTGCTATGGAATCAAGCCAATCCGACACACGCCGTTCGAATTGCTCAGGCCCCTGGAACTGCCGCACTGACCATGGGACATGATATCAATGGACTTTATCACAGCACTGCCAATAAGCAATAAGAAAGACACACTGAGGGTGATAATCGACCGGCTAACCAAAATGGGACACTTTGTAGCATGCCCCAGCACCATGAACCTTGAAGACCTGCCAGATCACTTCCTGCGGCAAGTAATTAGACCCCATGGACTACCCAGCAACATTGTATCAGACAGAGGGTCCCTATTCACCTCCGACTTCTGGAAACGAGTGATGGAAGCACTCGGGATATCACGCAACCTCAATATAGCCTTTCACCCGCAAAGGCATGGACAAATGGAAAGGGCCAATGCCACCCTCGAGCAGTATCTCCTGGCATACTGCAAGTATCAACAGGACGACTCGGAAAGACTACTACCAATTGCCGAATTCTGCTTCAACAACACACAAACCGGAACCACAAAAATAACCCCCTTCTTCGCCAACTATGGATACCACACGCGATTTCTACCGGACTTCAGCACCAGGAACGATGAAACACTGTAAGTATCAGAATACGTTGAGGCATTAAGAAAGCTGCATGAAAACCTCAGAGCAGAAATCAAAGAAGCAGAAATAGCTCAAACGGAGCAGGCCAACAAAGCACGACATCCGGACCCAGTATTGAACCCAGGTGACAAAGTCTGGCTACGGCGAAAACACATCCTAACAACCCGACCATCGAACAAGCAGGACCACAAGCAAATTGGCCCGTATACCATCCTGGAGAAAGTAGGCTCACGCGCCTATAAGTTGGACCTGCCGGCCACTGTCAAAATCCACCCAGACTTCCATATCAACCTCCGCGAACCCACAACTAGTATCGAACCTATCCCCGGACACAACCAACCGCCACCACCCTCCATTTTCATCCAAGAACAGCAAGAGTGGGAAGTAGAAAAAATTCTCGACTTCCGACGACAGAGAAACCAAATCCAGTATCGAGTCAAGTGGACTGGTTTCCATGAATCCGACCACGCCTGGTATCCCGCCCATAACTTTGAAAGCTCCCCTGATCTCATCCGGCGATTCCACGAGGAAAACCCAGAGAAACCTGCACCCCAAAATTAGCAGAATGTCAACCACAGCCACTGTCGACACCAATAAAGGCTGGACCTTCGCTGACGACACCACCACCCCCGAATTCTGAACTACGAGCGAACAAACCAAGGATTGGGGCCCTGTTACCCAGGCTACAACCACAGACAGCAGGAACGTTCCAATGGCCCCATCACCACCCCTGTCGACTGTAGGTCAGCCCCGACAGGACAACTATACCTCCTTCCATTGGACAGCCTGCTATGATGACGACTGCAGCACCCACCGACAAATGAAAAACTACAACTACTACCCCCAACGAAGCAGCAGCTGCCGCCGCCACCACCGCAACCACCAGATGTTTGACTGCCCGATGCCCCACCCCCACAAACTCATCAAGGTAACCTGAGAACGACACCTTGACCCCATTATGGCTTGCGTCGACTGGCACCGAGGAAAGCAGGTCTGCCCTGAATGCTGATTGCTTGTGAACATGGAAAACCAACACCTCTGCTGCAGTGTCACAGCACCGCATGCCCCCGTGGCTGACATCACACCTCCGCAGGAAGACCAGGAGGCCACCCCGACTGAACCCTACGCCAACCCTATTGCCGCCGCAATGATGACCACTGCACTACAGGACGAGCAACTCACACTCTTGGGCAAAATCATCACCCTGATACATCAAACAACCAGACAAGATGCACGGTGCAATCATGTGGTGCACCGCACCCTCGCCCAGCGCATGAATGAATTCCACAATGCAGACCAACAGCAACTCCAGTGGATGGCCAACACCCTGAAAATCATTATCGCAGAACAACAACGAATGAACAAACAAATTCAAACCCGGCAGCAGGGTAGCCGGCCCGTCTGCATCTACCGTGCCTCCATCCGCCGCCGCACCGTACCTACGGGCCATCATGACCTTGGTGGAGCTTTGGTCTGGACAGGGGACGTACTATCACGAATCTCATACGACAGGCTTGTAAGCACTGCTGCCGGGGCCGTTGTCACCCTTGTTTTCCAATGGCTTGGCCTTGTCTCCGCTGCCGCAGCCGTGGTCATCCTCTGCCTCTAGGCACCTTGCTCGGTCATATCGCTCTGGTAGCGATATCCCTCAAACCAGACCGCCAGCCGGTCTAGGTCCTTCACTATGTTTTCCTTTGGTTATGCTTGCGCGTCCGTTCTGCTGTTATCGTTACGTATGTTGTTTCACTTTGGTTATGCTTGCGGGTCCTTTCTCCTGTCATCGTTACGTATGTTGTTTCCCTTTGGTTATGCTTGCACGTCCTTTCTCTGTTCCTTACTGCTTGCCTGTCTTTCTCCTGTTGCCGCGGATGGAATGTTGGCCGCACGGCGGCCGAGTGCTATCATGTGTTTTCCTTGGGCATGGTGATCGAGTCATGATGTTAGATGGGGGAACTGTGTCAGTCTTGCGGGCAAGGTGTGATTCCACAGAGGGATGGGAAAAAGTATAAAGGAGGAGCGCGGTAGCTAGTCTGGAGATTCTTCTCCATGCAATCTATTATCTCTGTTACACCCGAGGACAATGGAGCGAGAAAAGAAACAACAGAGGAAGTCAGAAGGGGATTCGTAAACCACTGGAGAACGTGAATTATTCACCCTCAGGAGTGTAGGCACGAGATAGCCTCGGAATTAGACCTCACGACCGTAACGGACCTAAGGGGCTAATCTCCGGAAGCAACAGTGAACTCAACTAAATACGGGATGCGAGGGGTGAGGTCATAACCAATATCTCCTCTTTCCCAGATAGGCTGGTAATCCGCTCAGCCGCAGGGTACGAGGGGATTACGTGGTGCGGGGATACGTTCGGCATATCATTAGACTGACCAGGGCCAATGAGGGATGTAGAGCTTATCCATGAGATGAGGGGATATGACCAAACCGCGGACACCTCCGGAGGGAGTGGATGAGAGAACCCCCACATCAAAGCTCTGTCAAGAGAAGACACGTGACATCTTTCCTCGAGATATAAGCCCGAGAAAGATCCCGCTCTCAACGACAATCCTCACGAAACACTACCACCGAAACCCACACACAAGATCTAAGATTATTCTGCTGTGAATTATCGAAAGTAGCCTGAGTACCTTTAATTCTCCCACACTCCGGTTACGAGACAACCCCGGTGTCACACTATAATCTTGATCTCAAAATCGCTCTACTTTCATGCACTTCAAATACGAATTCATCGTAGGATGTTTTGACCTCTTCAAACACCAGTCGAGCCACCAATTCGACCGTTCGTACTCTTCCATCAACCATATCGTCAACCTGGACAACTGGGACCCTCGGTTCGACAGACCTAAACCGCAAGAAAATGGCTGTGACTATACCCCTTACAACAGGTACCCTATCAAGTGTTGGGAAAATATGCTTCTCCACCAGACAGTCGACTGGGATGGATACAAATTCAAAGACCCCTTCGACTATAAATTTAACGATTACGACGAATCAATCCACACCTTCGACGACCTAGACTTCTATTGAAATGTCTACCTCCTCCGACTTCAACATGCTCCACCTGGAAGCCCCTCAAGACATGGTGCAAATCAAAAACGACGAAGAAACCCAAACCCTTTAAATAGCCAACCCAGTGGACTAGATGAGAGCGATTGTCAACCAACAACGACAGGCCGAGCAAGACCTGCACCAGCTCATGAATGTATGCCGCAATACGGTAGACCGAATGGATTGACGTATACAGCAGGTCGAGAATGCCTACTATTGTCACGGTGCAGGTCCCAGCACTCAATTTGGGGTTGGTTGTTTGATTTCGTGGTTGATACCGGCACCTCGCTCCAGATGTCTCGATCTTGGAAAGAGTGTCGTCACCTCGCTCCAGATGTGTCGATCTTGGAAAGGGTGTCGGTTCCGGGTGCCGGTTGCATAAGAGAAGGTTGTATGAGTTGCATGGTTGTGAGCACATATGTGAGTATGAGTACGTATGTGAGTCGCGTGAGTATGAGTAGGAGGATGTATGGGAGTTGCGAGAACTGTGTAAATAAGGAGGGCTGTCTCCCGTGTTTTGTCTTCTTCTTCTCTTCATGCAACCTCTTGTATTCTATTCAGAATATCAACGTCGTCTCAATTTCCTCCGTTTCCTCCGTTTCCGCCGTATCTCCGTATCGGCGACACTCGTGTAGTGCCACCCGTCTCTGTCCGACAGGTCCGTCCGATGCTGTCCGTATGTCTGTTCGACATGTCCGTCTGATGTTGTCTGTTCTTGTCCGACACGTCCGTCCGACGCAGTCCGTCTCTCTGTCCGACACGTCCGTCCGACGCAGTCCGTCTCCCTGTCCGACACGTCCGTCTGACGTTGTCCGTTCTTGTCCGACACGTCCGTCTGACGCTGTCCGTCTCTCTGTCCGACACGTCCATCTGACGCTGTCCGTCTCTGTTTTCCGTTCCTGTTCCCATTCCCATTCCCTTTCCGTTCCCGTTCCCGTTTCCGTTTCCCCCCCCCCCCCCCCGCTTCCACTCCCGCTCTCGCTTGTGTCACCAGAACTCACTCAAGTACCTTGGAGAACTGCCGCCATTACACTAGGTTGCATCTTTTATTCTAACCTACTTGTAATGAGTTCGGAACCCATGGACACGGACGCTTCCGGCTCCACCCTCGAACAGTGGTTCACCCAGCTGCAGGTCCAGGTGGTGGCCATGGCTACAGCTCAGGGTGGTGCCAACGCCAACCCGAAGGGGTTTCCTGATGCGCCAATTTTCGACGACAGTAAGGCCGAAGAATTGCGCCCCTGGATTATCCAGCTGCGCAAAAAGTTGGCAGCACAACCCCATCGTTACCCCAACGACCAAGCGTGCCTACGATATGCGGTCAACCGCCTCTCGGGGGCCGCCATCTGCCGGATTCACTGCTATGTATCTGAGAATACTGGACAAATCTGGCTCGAATCTCTGCATGCACTCGACGACCTCCTCCGCCAAGAGTTCGACGACCCCGATAGAACCCGCACCGCCAACCATGAGATTTGAAAACTCAAGCAAAAGAGCGGCACTTTTGCTGCCTATTTTGCCGAGTTTGGTCGGATTATGGGAGACCTAAACTGGAATGAAGAGACCCAGAGAGAACAATTGTACAAAGGCCTCTTGGATGAAATAAAAGATGTCTTGGTCACCTCCCGTCCTCGATCCGATAGTCTGGGTCATTTGATCCAGATCTGTTGGGAGTTGGACAACCGGATTCGCGCTCGTGCTGTGGAACGGATCCAGCCTGGCCATACCCAGCGACTGCCCTGCTCCGGGCCATCCTCAGCCACCACCCCCACCCTGGCTCCAGCGAATCCGATGGGCACCAACAGCGGACATTATGGCGTGGCGCCTATGGACTTATCGGCCACGCGGAGGACTGCTGAGAAAAATCGTATCAGACAAGAACGCATGGCCCGGCGCGAATGTCCGTATTGCAGAACTGTTGGACACTTCCTCCGCGAATGCCCCAAATGCGCTGCCTCTCGGAACCGCCGTCTGGCTATGGCTGCCACGGTCAATATGACTGCCGAACCTGACGCTGCCATTCCGAACGAGCAGTTGGGAAACTAGCTGTCCCATGCCAACCGGTTGGTACCGGTATGGGATGTTCCCCATTGTTTTCGTCGTTTCCCCATTTGCAATTGCCTGCTGTAGTTGGTCAAGGGGTGAAAGAATGTGAATTAGAAGGAGAGCATCTTTTTGTTGCAGCCACTCTCCATAATGGTGACCATTCTATCCAAACTCCTGCAATGATTGATACAGATGCAATGGGCTTTGCATTTATCGACGAAAACTTTGTACGTCAACACAAATTTCGATGCTATAGACTAAACCCTCCCCGAGATCTCGAAGTAATCGATGGACGACCCATCGAATCTGGCCAAATCACCTATCTCCCCAAGGTTTCCTGTCAAATACAGGATTACACCGAAATGTTACCCGCTTTCATCACCAAGTTAGGACACTTCTCGCTGGTTCTCGGGATTCCTTGGCTCTGAAGACATGTCGTCGTTTCCGATTTTGTCAGTAATTCGGTCTGATTTCAGTGCACTGACCACCGAAATCCACCGGTGGCAGCTCGAGTGGCATTACAGACAATAGGCGTGGTGCCGAAGACGACAAACATGGCAACAGAAATGCCAAAAGGAACTACAACACCACGCCCGGGCATGGCACCGAAGCCACCAGAGGTGACATCGAACCTCAAATCTAAGTCTCCTCCAATTTGCATAATCTCTTCGGCTTCCTTGAAGAAACTAATCCGACGAAAGGAATCGGTTCAAATCTTTGCTATGAGCTTGTACGACATCAACAAAGCTCTTGAAACGCCTACAACGAACCCGCAAGACACTGAGCAAGCAGAGCCTCCAGACTATGAGTGATTGAAATCCCTAATCCCTCCCGAATATCACTCGTTCCTTCCCCTGTTCTGCGAATCCATTGCAAATAAGTTACCTCCACACCGCCCCTACGACCACCACATTCCCTTGAAAGAGGGATTCGAACTGCCCTTCAGACCGCTATATTCCCTTGCCCATCACGAGTTGGAAGCCTGCAAGAAATGGATCGAGGAAAATTTGGATAAGGGATTCATCCGGGCCTCTTCATCCCTGGCTGGAGCCCCAATCCTGATTGTCAAGAAGGGTGACTGATAGTTGCGATTGGTGGTGGATTACCGAGGCATCAACGAAGGAACAGTCAAAAATCGTTACCCCCTTCCGCTGATTCAGGAAACACTGATGTGAATTGGAAGGATTGGTTTTTCACGAAATTGGATGTTCGTGGAGCGTACAATCTCATTAGAATGGCAGAAGGAGAAGAATGGAAAACCACCTTCCGAACCCGTTACGACCTATTCGAATCATTGGTAATGCCGTTTGGCCTGACCAACGTGCCTGCAGATTTCCAACGATTCATCAACGAAACCTTGGCTCCTTTCCTCGATCACTTTACGTCAGCCTACCTTGATGATATATTGATTTATTCGGATACGATGGAAGAACATACTCGGCATGTCCACCGAGTATTGGAACGACTGACCGATGCCGGCCTCCACCTCAAACCGGAAAAATGCGAATTCCACAAAA